>JAAIGF010286399.1_pt1 | contig 23290 bp, 23 predicted proteins | sample 6487441 | NCBI WGS metagenome assembly JAAIGF01 (sample SAMN13974129, study PRJNA590717) | phyllosphere metagenome | biome: pepper field; feature: multiple bacterial spot infested pepper fields; material: pepper leaves; isolation source: leaves from pepper fields | host: Capsicum annuum ... | reverse complement strand
TAAGCTGCCCTATTTCATTATAGGCTAGTTTGCTTTGGACAATCTCGGCCTGTGCGTTTACTTTCTTGCTGGTCTGCGTCAGCCGGCCGACTTGATCATAATCGTGTTTGGTTACGATGGTCGTGATGGCGGTGCTGCCTGCCGAGGGTTGGTGTCGCCGCGTGCTGCTGAGCAAATCGCCTGGGAAGTTGTAGCTGTTGGTGACATAGTCTGTACCTCCCAAGTGATGCTTGGAAGCACTTTGAATCAATCGAGCCCGATCATCGTAGTAATAGATGCTAAGTAGTGGGGCACTGCCATCATCTTTGGCAATGCTGGTGCCCGTGAGCAGGGTTTTGGTTTTCAGGCTTTTAGTGATTCCTGAGGGCTGGAGGTCAGCGGTAGTGCCGCCAGCAAAACTGTAGTCATCGTAGTAATTGATCACATAAGCCACTTTATTACTCCTTGGAAAGGAGGTATTGTCGTAGTTGAGTGCCTCTACCCGCTCATCCCAAAGCGTATTGTTGGGACTGGCATTATTGACGTGGTCGTTGACAGCTGTCTGTGCGGCGGACTGGCTACTATGGCTTTCCGTATAGATGCCGGTCTCGGTCACGCGTCCAAAGGCATCGTACTTGGTATAGCTCCACTGGTTGGCAGGGCGTTGTACCGCATCTTGGGTCAAAATGGGTTGATCATTTTGGTTGTACACGATCCACTCCCAGCCTTTGCTCGGAATCTTCTTCTCAATCAAACGCTGACGACCGTCGTAGCGGTAGGCGTACACGAGGCTGTTGGTGTTTAGCTGGCTATCCTCGATGCTGCTAGCGGTATAGGCGGGTGGCACGACGTAGCGAAGATTGCCAAAGTCGTCGTAGACGTAGTAGGTATCCAGTTTTTTATTATCGGATTCCCAGATGCGTTTCAGGACAACGCGGTCTTCGAAGTCTTTGTATTCTTCCACGGTACCGGTCTTGCCGCTGGTCCAGTTCTCGTCTTTGATCATGGTTTTATACAAGCGGCCGGCGACGTAATTACTCGTACCCGTAGCGCCGTTGTTCGTCGCATTGATCTGCCATAGCTTCACGGATTCGGTAGTGCTTACTACGTTTGTGCCGTAATCGCTAACTACGGTACGACCGCTGGTGCTTCTGGTGGTGGCTGGTTGCCAAGCGGCCCCAGGTGCACCTTGCTCCAGCACACGGTTGAGCGGACTGTTCTCAAAAACGGTGACGGCATAGGGTGCGGTGGTTTTCTTTATGTGGGCATCCAGACTGCCGCTACCATAGTAGGTGAGCTGGTTGGCTTTAGCGGTGGATCGGTAGCTGCCGTAAGTGGTGCTCGCATCAGCATAAGGAAGGTACTCATGGGTTTGACGACCAAAACCATCGTACTCTACATGTTGTACAATATCCCGAAACCCTGGACTGGCCTGTTGCTGTACGGTTTGTAAGGGACGACCTAATCCGTCAAAGTATTGGATCGTACGGTTCTCTTCATCGATAGGCCGAGTTTCGCTCAGCTTATCTGCCTTCACAGCAGTACGGAAACTGCGTGTTAAGATATAATTCTGGCTTGCCGTAGGCGAACCAGATACATTGGGAAAACGCTGCACGGAAATCAATACGGTCTTCCCTGCTGGTGGAATAAGATGGAAATTGGGTTTCAGCGTAATGCTGCCCGTGGCTCGGATCTCCAATTGGCCGTTGTAGGTATTCAGCTCTAGATTATGCACCTGAGCCCATGATAACTGACTAAACAGTAAGCCAGCGGAAAATAGATATAGTAGTTTTTTCATCGGGAGTCTGGCTTAGGGTTTGTAGTGATACTGATAATCTGTTAATACATTGCGCTCAAAGTCTAGCACTTCTTTCAACCGCTGGAAACCGTCGTATTCGTAATATTCGGTTTGACCACGTGGATTCGTCATACTCTTCATACCTGTCAATGGACTGTAGGTATAGGTGGTAACTTGGGATTTAGTTAACGTGTTACGTAAATTCTGTATATGCGTATTGATCGTCGATTCTGGAACATTTAGCGCCTCTAAACTCGTAATAGCTGCTTGACCTAATACTCCCAAAACATCTGAATAGCTCGCGTTCTCGATCTTCGCAATTGGATATTGCCCGCCATAGCCCCAGAGGTAGACGGTTACGGGCGCTTCTTGTTTCTTTATTTGAAGCGGCCTATTTTTTTTGTCAAATTTTTCTATTTCTAGATTAACATTATATTCAAGACCATTCGAATATTTGACACTGTTGCGGAAAAGTACGGGCATGTCATTATTGTCAATAAAATCATTCTTAATCTGATAAGATCCATCCCCACGTTCCACTTCTGTATTTATCAGGTTTTGAATCATATTTTTGTCAACCATTTTTTTATAAACTGGTATCTCAAAATCAAATGGATATTTATATTTAACCTTCTTGAATCCCGTATCCCCTACAGATTCCCTGAATTCCATTATTAGACCATTTTTCAAATTATAGTCCATTTCCTTCACAGTAGTGATAGAATTTAAATTGCTATAATCTTCAGAAAAAGATGTCGATATAACTTTGTTTAGAAATTTTTGTTTAGGAACTATTGCAGGATAGAGATAGGCACTTGCTCTATTAGATTGATCCGGATAATTCAAGACTAAATTCCATGCTTCTGGTGTCAAACAACCCGAATTCGAATTTTGAGGAATAAAAACATCACTTTTAATAGCTCCCCAAATTATATGAGGACCGCCACCAAAATAGCTATATTCGTAGACTTCTTCATGTACTCTCGAAAAATTCGATAAAATTGACTTATAAATTTCTTTTTTCAGAATATCCCCATTTTCGCTATTTTTGTAAGAACTAACTCCATCGGGATTTTCATTGAAAGAAAATATAGAATTAGGCCGTAAGTCGAACCATGAGTAATCCAAATTTATATCCGGAGAATTATGATAGTGATAATCTACTCTTCCTAAAAAATTATCTGTTGGGTCAACTTCATATTCTCGAACAACGGAATATCCTACTGAATAACTATTGTCCTTCAAGCCATTCGAACCAATTGTCATATAATCTTTCCTATATCTAGGATATGACAGTAGGCGACCAGATGTATAGACATCTATATTAGGTACAAAAGGGGTTGTATATTGATATTTCTTCCCTGATATGAAACTTTGATTAATATCATAAGATTTCACAGAAAGAATTCTGACTCCCCCACCCAAACCAAAAAAATTATTTTGCAGATGTTCTTCGGGAGCAACGTATCTAGTGACTCTAACCTCAGTATTTCTTATGTAAGATCTCATGGAGCCAGACACTTTTATCACGTAATTTTTATCAGAACTTAATTGAACATTATTCCAAATTCTAGAAAACAATCTATTTTGGTCATTCACCGAAGTTGGCGCATGAGGTGCCTGATAAATAAAATTCCATGCTATATTACCAGTCAATTTATCTACGATTGAAATATTCAAAAATAAACCCGATATGTTTCCCGAATTATACCTATCATCCAGTTCAATTTCTACCTTAATATTTATTGGGCTTGATGTAGATATACTGCTGAATGGGATACTGAAATCTTGCTCATGCACGTACGATATTGGCACATTGTTCCAGCCGACTCCCTCCTCTAAAAGAGTTTCCTGCATGGAATACATTAAATTCCGTTTGCTTTCATCATTTTCAAAATCATTTGTCTTATATCTATTTGATTCGTATTGAAAGACCGTGTTACCTTTGGTTGGATATATAATCTTTCTTAGTAAAAAAGCGGTTGAATGTCCCTCACTTGGATTTCGATCAGCCCCCCTTCCATTTGATACTATTTCAATTTGAGATGGATCTTTTGATATATTTTCTGAAATAGTGGGTATTAAAGTATTATTATTTACACCATTGAAATACCCCCAATGATCTCTTGAGAGAGATAATTTTGTTGGTAGCTTATCTTCCAGATATTCAAATCCATATTTTTCTACCTGATCCCCTGTGGAAAATTTCTTTTCCAAACCTAATAGTTTTAAACGTTTGTTATTCCAGTCCGCATTATATATTGTATTACCAATATTTGTTAATTGTGCAATTCGCCCCAGGGTAGGATTCTCCGTAGTTGTCAAATTAGCACTAAAGTAGTCATGTAGGAAATTCCATTCATTCAAAATACTATTTCCCCGACTTAATTTAATTTTACTGATTCTTGGCTCGCCTTTTAGATCAATACGATCGAAAACATTGACAATGTCAATTTCTATTCCAAGTTGACTGCAACTAATTTTATCTAGATAAACAGTTTCGTATTTTACTTCTTCAAAACTAAGCTGACTATTAGTTATCATGCTATCATCTAGCCTTAAGAAGCGTGTTGTATATATGGAATTTTTTTTATACTCAAAATCTATAATTGCTCCTGCAACAGTTCGGATCTCGGTAAGGTAAAATGAACTATTATAAGTTGCTTGAATTGATGGCTTACTAGGAATTACAGTCTTTGCAGTTTCAGCGAATTTGTAGATATTCCCAAAATCATCAATTAAATCCCATGCAACTAAAAGTCCATTATTGTCTGTGTAGGGAATAATCTTGATATTGTCTTCGTTTTGTTTGATTATCTTACCTTGTCGATCAAATATAAACTTATTGCTATGACCTAAAAAATGATATTCAAATTCATCTGGAGCAAACTCAATCCCTCCACAATCAACATCTTCTCCAAATGCTTTATAGATATCATACTTCGAGAGACCACTTATTAATGAGAAAGGTAATTCTTTTCCAGCAGTACCAAATGTATATTTTGAAAAGGTATACAAACCCGTAAAATCTTTTAATCGATTATTCCCTCTATTATTGAAATAAACGTCTTCATAGAAATCATTATAACGTCCCTTTATAGTATGAGTAATAACACCACCACAATCTAGAATCCACCCTAATCCAACCGGACCGGATTCCTCGTCGACTTTTATCCCAGACGAATGATAGCGTAAATTAATTGGTAGGTTGAAATCAAAAAATGATAGATCATAAATCGGAACCGAAATATCAGCAACCCCCGTATACAATGATACGGGGTAATTACCATATTTCTGAAAACTTGCACTTGTAGGGGTCGGTGGAATCACGTTTGGCACACCTTGGGACACATTTTGTCCAAAGATGTGAATACAAGCCATAGTATTAAAAATTAGAATTAATACTATGATTTTAAATATCTTACAAATTTTTCGCATATTATTAGATTAGTAATTTTCGTATTTTATTATCTTCAACTGCTCTATTTCCTTGCCTTGCTGGATTACATAAAGCGTTAGCTCCTCGATTTTTTTCAATAGTAGCTTGTTCATCTCTCCAAGCGATAATCCGTCTGCTTCAATGGCAGATGCCTTTGGGATTTCAGGCAGATGGCCGTGCTCGGCAATAAACTCTTCTAGTTCTGTAACAGTTAGCAAGTCATAATCTTTCTTAAACACATAATCCGGCCAGTCGGCTGTTTCCACTTTCACTTCATGCGCTCTAATCTTGCCATTGACAGATAGCCTTTCTTTTGGCGATTCTGTTCCAATACCGACATTTCCTTCGCTAGTCCATCGCCCCCCGGGAAAGGTGACATCTCCTCTAAATGCATTTTTGTATTGAAATGCAGTTACCGCCGATCCGTTGAGCGGTTCGTCTACAATACTCCAGTTGTTGTAGAAATCCGGTTTGATATATCCTGAAAAGGCGTCAACGTAAAAACGATGATAATACACTCGATCATCGATAAATAGTACGACCTTGCCTGCTTCATTCGCCACTAATATATTGGGCGCATAGGCAGCTGCAGAGGAAACCACTGGATTGTGAAAGTACGTTTCCGTTTCGGTATGCCATATATAAAACGATAGCTGAATATTCATAGATGCTATTTGACCGTAAGCGTAACCTTTCAACGTCAGTGTAACCATATCAGCGCTGTACACAAAGGGAATATTGGTTTTTATTTTAACCCCGTGTGTTGGTGTACCATTGTTGAAGTAACTCGCTATATTGGGGTAATTTTGTGCTTGTGTACCTGTCGTGTTGATCAACAGCACGATGAGGAACGACAACACTATTTTGATATGCATAAGTTTGTTATTTTTGGTTATCTAGTAAGGATTAAGGAGTTTATCAATTTTTCCTGTTTCTCATTTTTTCTGGCCTCCTCAATCAAGTGCAAAGTCAGCTCTTCAATCTTTTTCAATAGCAGTTTATTCATCTCTCCGAGCGATAGACCGTCTGATTCAATGGCGGATGCCTTGGGAATTTCGGGAAGGTGGCCGTTTTCCGTTATAAATTGGGCCGTTTCTTCTAAAGTTGGTAAGGAATATTCTTTTTCAAATACATAATCCGGCCAATTAGTCGCTTCTACTTTAATCTCTTGCGCTCGGATCTTACCTTTTACTGCCAGTTTTTCGTCTGGTGTAGCGGTGCCAATACCGACATTACCGTTGCTGATGACTTTAATAGCGCGAACGCCAGAGGTCGAATAGTAATTTTTTCCGACGATAAGATCCCATTCTGCAGTCATCGGTAATAAGCCGATTTCTCCGGTTTCTCGACCTCGAACGTCCAAGGCATCCATGCCACTATCATTTCCTATAGCGCGCACTTTAATATGTACTGGCAAATCAGACAACTTATCTCCGTGCGTATCGATTGCCCTGATACGTAGTCTATTATTGCCGTCCATAGTATTACAGTCGACCGTAAAATTGAGTGAATGAGTAACGCTATATAGGTTTGCATTAACAACCCCCGCTTCTCGCCAAACGGAAGGATTAGCATGACTCACACTGACAATATGTGTAGACGCTGCCGCCATATTAGCTCGCACATAGGAGATAGAGACCTCATAAAATCCTGAAGATTCAGCATCATAAGGATTTAACTTCACAAACTCTACGTAATCCCCTATTTGATAATCCTTGGGGAAATTGACGGTAAAACTTTGCGTTTGGCCATACGTAGTGCAGCTTAGTATCATCGCGAAAAAACAGCATGCAATCAAAATAGTTCTATTCATTTTTGAGATGGGTTGTTTTGGTCCTTCTGAGTTCTTTCCAACTGTTCAATACGTTGTTCTAGCGTACGCTCTTTTTGATCTTTGCTGATCAAATGCAGCGTTAGCTCCTCAATCTTTTTCAACAATAGTTTATTCATCTCGCCGAGCGATAGACCGTCTGCTTCAATGGCGGATGCCTTGGGAATTTCGGGAAGGTGACCGTTTTCTGCTATAAATTGGGCTGTCTCTTCTAAGGTTGGTAAGGAGTAACCATTCTCAAATACATAATCTGGCCAATTAGTCGCTTCTACTTTGATCTCTTGTGCGCGGATCTTCCCTTTTACTGCCAATTTTTCGTCTGGTGTAGCGGTGCCAATACCGACATTCCCATTACCGATCCATTGCAAAGCTACCTTGTCACCACCTTCTTGACTTACTCCCAAAGCCCCTCCGCTCCAGCCAAAAATAACCGGACCATCTATCAGCTTATTTTCCATCTCACGCCGGTACGTAATTTTGTGAAATGGATCCATTCCAGATAAGTACATCGCTTTTCCATTACCTAATCGAATATTACCATCCATACCTGCACCACCAGCACCAATAGATGATCCTCCAGCAAAAAGTAAACTGAGAGGAATTTCTGTGCCATCTACGACCTCCAGACGAGGACCATAAAAATATTGGCGATCATTGACATTAGGGTCGTAATACAGGTAGCTTCGGTTTAAAGTCGCTTGCGAACTTGGCAAAAACTTAAAGTCCGTGATACCTTGCATTCGCTGACCTGTCAGTCCATCATAGATAGCACCTTCATGTGTAGTACTCTCATCAGAACTTCCATGTACATACCCCACCAACAAATACCATTTATTGAGCTCGGGCAATTTTCCGTACCAGAAGTACGGGTTACTATTTGGCGAATTGTCTAGATTCGCTACATTCCCACAGCCGAAATAACTTGTCCCGTCAAAAGAGTTGGTCTTTTTTAGCCATACGGTATAACGGTATTTCTTTCGATGATCTATTGGAACTTCCGTATTCCACCCCCCATCGGCTTGCACATCGCCAGCAGGCACTCCTTTCCACAGGACTGCACGCTCTCCATTGGGAGCAGATCCCCATTCACGAATATTGTGAGATTGATGGCCGTTTACAATAAAGGCAGCAGAATTTCCAGATCCAACTACCCATTCGCTCATATTTAATAAATTTTGAGCACTAGACTGAGGTAGGTTTACAAATAAAAAAACGGATACGGTAAGAAAAAATGGCGATAGGTACTTAGCAATCTTTATCATAGTCAAGGTTAATTTTTATTATGGTTGTGTTTTATAAAATCAATTTCTTGCGCTTGCAGGTTTACGGTATTATTCAATTGAATGACGTGAAGCGTCAGCTCCTCAATCTTTTTCAACAGTAGCTTATTCATCTCCCCAAGCGATAATCCGTCTGCTTCGATAGCTTCGGCTTTAGGAATTTCGGGAAGGTGACCATTTTCCGCGATAAATTGGGCTGTTTCTTCTAAAGTGGGCAATGAATAATTTTCCTCAAACACATAGTCCGGCCAATAAGTTGCTTCTACTTTGATCTCTTGGGCACGGATGCTACCATTCACAGCTAAGCGAGCGCCTCGATGCGTCGTTGTACCCAACATCAGGTTTCCATTTTCATCTAAACGCATTTGCTCCATGTTACTGCGAGTATTAAAGGTCATAAATCCTCCAGTCACAGCTCCACCACGCATAAAGTTTATGGAACTATTTACCTCTCCATAAAAGCTATGCTCTAACGAAAAACACTTTCCATAATAAAAACCAGGGACATCGAACCGTGTGGTGAAGCCTCGCACACCTAGGAATGTTCCTCCTAGGCTGGCATCGCCTTCGGGCAATCTTCCAAGAACAGTCCCTAATTGTCCGTCATTTATATATTTGGCAACATCTAAGGCTGCTCTAGGCGCGGTGGTACCTACGCCCACGGAGCCCGATTGCGGGAAAGTGTTGGTCTGCTGCGCAAATAGTCCGAAGTGAATTGTTTGTGTTAGTAGTGCAAAGAATAAAAGTACACGGAGAATAACAATTATGGCTTAACAGTGGATAAATGTTGTTCAATAATTTTCAAACGGCTTTCCAGCGATTGCACCTGCCCGTCTTTTTCAATTAGATGAAGAGATAGTTCCTCGACCTTCTTCAATAGTAATTTGTTCATCTCTCCGAGCGATAATCCTTCTGACTCTGCCTCAGAAGCACTGGGCATATCCGGCAGATGACCATGCTTTTTTATGTATCGCTTCAAATCCTGCAATGATTGCAATCGGTAGTTTGGCTCAAATACATAATCTGGCCATCCCGTAACTTCTACCTTTATTTCGTGAGCGCGAATCTTGCCGTTTACCGATAGCTTCTCGGCTGGCGAGTTTGTTCCGATGCCAACATTTCCATTGGTGTTTTCAGATAATATCTTCCTCCAATTGCCCCATCCATTTAGCTGGGTACCGGTACGGTACAAAATCCCTGTGCGCTCTGTGAAAGCGAGTTCATGAGCTGGGCCTCCTGTATCATCGTACCAACCTCGCAACCCAATCAATGTCACATAACCCTCTGGGTTAGGAATCGCTAGTGCTGGCGCATATTTAAAGGCTGGACGCAACGCATGGCTATAATGCTCTGGCAAGGTTGCCTCATTTCTAGTGTCTCGTATAAAAAGGTGATCGGACTGTGCGTGAGATATATTCGTCGACAGAAACAGGAGAAATCCTGTTAATAGATAGCATGGAGAAATCTTCATGTTAAAATTGGTTTATAGTAGTTTTTTAAGTAAGTCCTTGATAGCTGCAACTTCATCACGCAGTTCAGTGATTTCTTTATCTTTTTCAATAAGATGCAAGGTCTGTTCTTCCATGCGTTTCAACAATAGTGTATTGAATTCACCTAAAGAGATTCCTTCTGATTCTGCCTCAGAAGCACTTGGCATATCCGGAAGGTGCCCGTGTATTTTGATAAATTGATCTAATTCAGAGAGTGATTGCAAACAGTAGTTCGGCTCAAATACATAGTCCGGCCAACCCGTAACTTCTACCTTTATTTCATGTGCGCGAATCTTGCCGTTTACCGACAACTTCTCGCTTGGCGTAATGGTTCCAATGCCTACATTTCCATTATGCAACATCACATGGCGATCATTTCCATCCGGGGCAAAGTAGACACCTCCTTGACTATCTATACTAGTACCGCTCCAATTTGCCTGCAAGCGTATTTTTGATTGCACACCCGCCGTAGAGCCGGCACGGAGCTGTATTTGCGCAGCATCCCAAGGCGAGTAGATTTCGTAGTGAATTAAGCGTTGAGACCGATCTGGAATACTAGCTCCGGCATTAATGCCTCCAGGCAATATTTCAGACATACGTCCATTGTTATTTGTAACCAAAGCTGTTTCTGTCCGAGTTTTGCCTCGAACATCTAACGACTCCGTGGGCGTCTGCGTGCCAATACCAACTGTACCAGTTACACCTACAAAAAAGTTTGGGCCTAATCTGGTTCCGCCGGTAAAATCGCCGGCATAATTGAGAGTTAAACTATTACCAACATCATGAACAATCGCTCGACCACCGACACCGTGTTCTGGAAAAGAGAATCGTACATCAGCCATTCCATTATGTTGGAATATACCAGGCTGCCCCTTTACAGAAATAGACCCCAAAGTCAGCAATGCAAACAGAAAAAATAATTTCATGAGATAATTTCAAAATTCTCACGATAAACAAGAAAAGACCAAATAGTAGGACACACTTCACCGACTCTAAATGCATGTGGAAAAGCAAAAAGATATCTCGGATGACACGCCCTTACAGCACAGCACACAATTAATTACACATTTGGCATTATCTTCAAAGCGTGAAGATTAATAATATTGTTTGATTTGATAAGGCAAACATAGATAATTTCCTCAATCACGACAAATTAAATTAATATTATTAGTGTTGGAGGGAAAAATGAATCGCATAGCAAGATTTCTGATTAATATTCTACCTACCTACAGACCTAATCTCTAGGCAAGCAGAACACTCTTCAACCGAAATAAAGGCGACTATTCGTGGCGACCATTCAGAGTAGCCTTCAATTGCTTAAGCTCCGATTCGCTATCATCTAAACGTTTTTTGTGATCGATAAGATGTAAGGTTAGTTCCTCAATTTTTTTCAACAATAGCTTGTTGAACTCTCCAAGCTCAAGACCTTCGGATTCAACCGCCGCGGCTTTTGGAATTTCTGGCAGGTGGCCAAATTGATGAATAAAGGCTTCGACTTCCTCCAAAGGTGTCAAAGCATAGTCTTCATTAAAAACGTAATCTGGCCAACTCGTTGCTTCTACCCTAATCTCTCTTGCTTTGATCTTTCCATCACTGTCATAATCAACCAAAAGCTTGTCATAAGCTGTAGTAACTTCAGGATGAATAAAGAATAGTTCGGATAGTCCTAGCCCGAACTGCGGCTCCACAGATTGATAGATCGTAAGTTTGATTTTATTAACAACACTATAAGGCACACCTGTAATAAAGTAAGGTGCAACATTATTTGTCTTGTCAGCTATCGTGCTCCACTGATTAGTCGACTGATCGTACACCTCAATTTTGAAATCTCTTGGCTGCCGATATCTTGCACTCCATCCAATCCAAGCACCACGCATGGTATTATTATTCGGCAAATTTTCTATAAGCAGTACGTAAGGATTTTGAGGATTAATTGCTGACGCGGTATAAACTGCTCCCATCTTACCATCAAACAGGCTCTTCAAGTCTAGTGACGCACTTCCTGATTGCGATACACTAAAGCGTTTATCTGCGTAAAACAACATGTTTTTCTCCAAGGAAGATACCGTACCATTGGATGGGGAAATGACCATCTCAGATTGACTAAAAGCTTGGAAAGCGTATAAGCAGAGAAACAGTACTACGAGGTTAATTTTCATAAATAAATGAAACAAACACCTTTCTAGACTAAATTCATTAAGCAAGCATGACATTAGGCGAACATAGCCATTTGATGCATTGCAAAAGATTACCGTCCTTCCGAGTGTGAAGATTAATAATTTTGTTTGATTTGTTGCCAGCAAAAATAGGAAAGTTTCGCTGATTAATTAAAATTAAATACTCGAAAAAATAAATTGCAATCGATCTTCATTTGACTGACTATGCCTTTAGCATTGATTTTGTGTAGCAAGCGATTTTTGAAGATGACCGATTTTCAATTGGATTTCATCAATTTGCTGACTTGTTCCTGTAAGATAGTTATAGCCTTATCTTTTGCAATGAGATGCAGTGTTAATTCTTCAATTTTCTGCAATAATAAGGCATTCATCTTCCCTAAAGCAACGCCATCCACTTCTACCTCTTGTGCAGTAGGTATATTCGGCAAATGTCCCTTCTCTTTAATAAACATTTCTGTATCAAGCAAAGAAGGTAATTGATAGGAATCTTCAAAAACAAAATCTGGCCATGGAGAAGCTTCTACTTTAATTTCTTCTGCGCGAATACGACCACTTACTTCTAGCTTTTCGGTAGGATTGCGTCTTCCAATTCCTAAATTACCCTGCATAAAGTTACTATTCGCACCATAAACGTTGAGCGGTAGCTGAAAGCTATTGGCAGCAGCAACCGCATAAGGATCTAATGCAGTTTTTGCATTCACGCTATAATTCCCATTGGAAGAAACGTATGGCAATGTGTACTGTGTACCATCATGCACTTTGGGATTCACATCGGCATCTGCAGAATAATAATAAGTAGTACCTCCACCTCTTAGCCATATGATCAAAACTCTATCACCATTAGATGGTGTTGCATCTTCCCATCCTGCGACAAAAGAAGTAAAGCCCCTAGGATTATTGATAAACGATGAAAGCTTGACATCTACAAACTGGGATCCGGCTCCCCAATTATCTGTTCTAAAAGTAAATTCGCCAACCATAGAACCACGCCAGAGGACATCAGTGTGTACGTCACGGGCAATTGTCAGATTGGTGTTTTTATTCCAAAAATAGTTTCCATCAATCCACGCTACTGGATAAAACGTATTGATGTTACCACCAACGGTAATGCTCCCTGAAGATTGGCCAAAAAGATGAGATACTGACAATAGGAAAGTCAAGATGACGGTTATTCCACGGCATATGCCTGCGTAAATAGGGTGTTTTTTAATTATTTTCATATATTAATATTGGTTTTGGTTGAGTAAAGGTACTGATGATTTGTGGCTCGCTAAACGTAACTACGTCACGAACACAGGAAGTTCATGACAGCTAAGAAATTAAATATTCTTTATCATCGTAATGATCATTATCTAATATTCTTAACTATTTTTTAAGAACATCTAAATAGCTAAGTGAATCTACTTCATTACCACCACGAAATACTTTAAGATAAAGATCTCCTGCTTCTTTACTTATTGAATCTCCTAATTTGATCTTAGATTCCCATATTCCTTCAGTCCCAAAAATAGATTTCCCTGACACTACCGTCATCACGTTATGATTATCTTTCTGTCGATAGATCGAGTCAATCACACCATGAAAAGAACGAGCGCTCCTATCCTGATAGTAGATATCATCAGACGAATATTTCAAACTATCCGAAATGACGATTATAGCTATAAAGAGCATAATAGGAAGTATAATCCCAAAGTAAAGAATAAGACTATCTCTTTTTCCCAGTTTATCCATATTATCTACCAAACAAAAGTTCTACCATAATTATACATCGCCCCCACTCCGAAACCGGGACCTGAAAAACCTGAACTTAAAGTCGATGTTCGATATCCTGTCACCCCCTTTCCCCAAAAACTTGGATCCAGCTTATCTGTCCCTCCGACACTTGGGATCAAATTCCCTCCCATTCCGAAATCAACACCAGCCCCATATCCTAAACCGCCACTATACCCACCCCCAAAACCAGCAAAATCTGCAGTCAAAAACTGTCCATTTTGAGTCGGCTTCACAATACCATTTGTAATTACTCCTTGGCCAAATGGCGAAGATCTATTTCGGCAACCTCTTCAGAACTCTTTCGGATTTGCTCGTTTGTTCCCACATAAAAAATTGAGTACTCAAACTCTATATTGCCGTCCTCACCGTATAATTTTCCTATGGTTGCTAATGTTGCCACAACCTTACTATTATCCGTTTCAGCCAGATCTGCAACCACAGGTATTTTTATCCTTTTTCCATTCTCATTATAATAAACTTCAGGAAAAAGCTTGTAATTGTAATCTACTGAAAACTTAGTCTTCAACACTCCTGTTTCGGTGATATTATACAATCTTTTACTTCCTTCGTAAGTTTTACCACACCCACTATCCTGATCGTACAAGATTACCACCTTTCCGATATAACCATTAGGCAATACATATATGACATCTTCACCCTTTGAGGTGCAACCGGACGTAAATAGGATCATAGATATAAAGAACAAATATTTCATCTATCGAAAAGTATTTTGAAGATATTTTGGCCATCTATAAATCAAATGTGTAATATCATAACAGCTTTTACATTAAATTATCGACTCTTCTGAATTTAGTTTTCAACTGAAAGCCAATTGGCCGAACGTATAATATATCCTCTACCATTTAGATCTTTATAATAGAGATGAACTAGCACTTTTTTATCTGCTTCTTTAACTAAAATATCCGTTTTTTCATCGATGCTAAATTCTAGAATATTGGATTGTCCATTTTTTAAGTCTACTTTTTTGGTGTTCATAAACGTGCAATTTGGCATCTTGATCACCGAAGGTTTATCCTTATCGAAAAGTTGTGATGAAAACACCCGATAATCCCCATCCTCATTTTCAAGAATAATTTGACTAAATTTCAACTCTTCTAATGTAGGTGTTACTCCTTCAAAAAAGTTTATATTCTCTTCATATAGGGGACAACCTATCACAAACATTTGTTCATCTAAATACAGCAAGGTGTCGATATTGGGATGAAAAACCATTTTGACTAAAAAGTGTTCCTCTTGCTTTTCCAAAGTCACATCAAGACAAATAGAATTGACGCATCTCTCATTAAATTTTGATGAACAGCTCGCCAACAACGCTAGCATACTACTCCATACAATTTTATTTAGTAAAGCGCTTTTCATACTGTTCTATTCTAAGTTTATATCCATCAGTAACATTCTGCCAGGAGCCTACTGACCTTTGGTATTTTATTGCATCCATTTCCAAAAGTTTAATACTAGGGTTCTTCAAAGTACCGTGATGCGTTTTTACACTTTGTTGTAAATGTCGTTTCTCATGTGAAATGGAATTATGCATATTGTAGGGGTTACTAAGTACATGATTTTCATTGGGAACATCGTAGATATTTACGGGTATATCATGCGAAAAATTACTCTTTTTGTTTTATCCTACTTTGAGAAATGCCCCTACAGACATTCCTCCATCACCTTTCTCCTTTGTAATCGTAAAATTATTTGTTGCGGGAAACCAATCGAATCCACCCTCTGCATGATGCCATTGAGATTTTACGTAATTTAGCAATTGCTCTTTACTGCCTACCCATTTGTAATCCTTGGATAACTGTGTTGAACTATTTTTGAGATCAGCCAAATTGTTTATTTTACCAGCGTTATCATTCACTAAAAACAAGTTCCCGTCGTCTTTGCCATCATCATACACTACGTCCCCTTTCTTATTTATACCAATGTTATCTTTTTCAAAAAAATCTTCAGGCCTCATCCCATCCGGATCTATAAATCTTATAGGATTGCCAAACGCATAATTGTACGGAGAATGCCTTCTCATCTGTACCGACAGCGGATCCACCACATTCCACCTGCCTATCTCCGCATCATAGAACCTAGCGCCGTAATCGTATTTGCTAATCCTTACACCAACATGTATCACTACGTATATCGACCCCTATTTTTTTTAAATCCCTTTCAGAAGCTTTTACTAGGCTATCCAACAGATTTTGATAGTCATATTTTACCCCATGTTCCTGTTTAAAATTCTCAATATCATCCAATTTTTCAAATAATTTATAATGATCATTATAATCTATAAATAGAGAAACGCATTTTTCAGTAGGCTTTAAATGTATAATTGTGTCTTTTCCGTTAATATCAATTGCTAATTTATTTGGCTCTCCGATAGAAAAATCAAGACACTTTAGTAACAAACTTTTATCAATATAACTATCCTGATCAAAAAGGGTGTCTACGAAAGTGTTGCCATCAAAGCTAATTGAAAGATGTTGATTTGATGAAAAAAACATCCCAGATGGATTGTAAAATACTGAAACTTTAGTTATTTCATCTCCATTTTTCAACCCACAGGAGAGACATAAACAGAGTAAAAATACAATAGCCAAATAAAAAATTATATTAAATAAGTTTTTCATAGAATACAAAGATTTAGTTATTAAGAATCGGTCTAGGTATACGACGCCACATCTGTAAATAGGGTACCTCATTAGTAGAAACGCTTCTTACAGAAGGATTTCTAAGCATCTGAAAGTTTTGAGATCGATAAGTGGGACTACCTCCTTTTAATCCATTTGAGAAACCAGATCTTGCATAACCAAAAATATCTACTAATTGCGCTCTGGAAAAATTTGCTCCTGATCCGGTATACGACATGGGATTACTACTATCATTTTTATCTGGATGCCTTAAACCAAGATTATGCCCTACTTCGTGAAATGCAGTCTGCATTATGCCTCCTCGTCCATTCTTACCTACATAGGCAACCTTACCTCCCACATCCGCAAGACCTCCTGCTACCCCACCTCCCAATTTCGGATCAGCATCTCCTAAAACTTTATCAACAGTGACAACCAGATGATCACTGCCTTTAACATCTTCCATAGAAGATGCAGCACTGAAATTAGCGTTTATACCATATATATGGGTTGTTGTTCCCCCTAACTTATTCTCTATCGAAAGTGACTGTTTCTGTGAATTTAATCGCCTATTAAGATTTGAAGCTAAACCTGAGGCACTACCAGTACCATTATGGAGTTTTAAAACTTTACCTTCTATATGGGTTGTATGATAAATTGTGATATTATTTCCATTTCTAATCTCTCTAGTTGTTGTCCAAGTTGAATCTCCATTAATGTCAATGTTGATAATAGGGTTTAGTTCTCCATATTGATAGGGAGATAAACTTGAATATTTCTCAGCAAACCTGTCCACGACGTTCCATCTACCGATCTCCGCATCATAGAACCTAGCGCCGTAATCGTACTGCCTTCCGCAACTTTTCCGCCGTTCCGCCGGTTCCGTGGCACTCCCAGAACGGTTTTCTCAAAGAACTTTTCCAACTCAAAGATAGCAGTTTGTTTGGTTTGTACAACTGGTATTTTACGGTTGGTCTGTTCATCTGTTACAGCAAATGTAGCCTCCGAAGGTTGCGGCCGGTAAAGGGCTTTCGCGGCATAAATGCTCACTGCGCTCCGCTTTATTCCACGTTCCCTTGACAGGCCGACCTTCTCCTGCTCCTGGTGGCCTAACAGAAGATCACCCCGAACCCCTGACGACATTGGGAGGCTACTTGGCTGACCTTCCGGTGGTGGAATGGGCTTCGGTATGTGCGATGGCCTTGTGGGGCTCGTTTCGACACCTGAAGGGTCCCAAGGGGTTTGGGGAATGGAAGATTCCCCAATGGACACATGCCATGCTGCCGCAGGCCTGCGCACCTGACTGACCGGAGGGAGATGCGCACGTGCGCTGGGGTGCGGCTATTTAATATAATGGCATTATAGCTGCCTTTAGGCCTATAATGACCCATTATGTTATTTAGCTTTGGGCATCCGGGCGGTGGAACAAGGGATTTGGGACGGCTCTTTGGTGCCGCCGTGCATGGGGTTTAGTGATGGAACGGCAACAATGTGCCGTCTGGCGCGGGGAACGCCACGGTGCAGAAGGGTCGGCCGTGCGGTGGGATTATTTTATTTAAGGATCGGTTATTTAAGGGGATGGTGCTTGTTCAGCGCTTCACGTAGGTCTTCGAGGTTGGTCGTCAGATAGCGTTCGGTTGAGCTTACATAGCGGTGACCGGCCATATACTGCACCTGCCTTAGTCTCCTTTCCTTCAGCCATTCGGTGATCACGCTCTGCCTGATCTGCGTGGCGTGCTTGACCTTGGGATTGATCCTTTTAAGTGCATAGCAGAGGTGCAATAGCGTATTCTTGAGGTCTTCAAGGTTGTTTCTACCCGTAAAGAGCCGTTCGGTTTTTTGTTGTATCCTTGGTCTTATGATCAATATATTCCTGCAGGTCAAGGATCTGGAAGGGTTTTAGCTCCAAAGTACGTCCAGCATTATTATTGGTTTCGGGTATAGCTATTTTACCTTCACGCAGTTTCAAGTTTTCAGGCCTTAGCTTTTCCAGTTCTTCCAATGTCAGGGCTTGGTAGACCAAGAGGCCAAGTATTGCTTTGTTACGGTGGGTACGGTCGTCTTTTACAAGATAGCTATCGTAAAGCTGATCCAGTTCGTTCCGCTCCAGTAACCCCGTTGGTATATGTCGCACCGAGCCTTTGACTTTTAAGCCCGATGCTGGATTACCCTGTACAGTTCCCTCTTTGTTCAGGTAGGCAAACCAGTAGCGAAGTGACAGCAGCGCACGGTTGATCTGGTTAGCCGACCGTCCTTCGCCCCAGAGGCTGTCAACATAGCGCAGCACCTCGGGCTGGCCGACATCGGCCATCAGCAGGTAGCTATCCGCCAACCAGCAGAGGAAGTAGCGAACCTGCCGTACGTGCTGCTCTATGGTCGCATCCTTTAGCTTTTCGCTCCTGAGGTAGCCTTGAAAGTTCATTTCCATATTGCTTTTACTTTTGCTTTCTTACTTCTTACTTTCCGCTACGATGTGGGTATAGATCTGCGTACTTTCCAGGCTGCTGTGACCAAGGAACCGCTGGATATGTTCCAGCTGCATACCCGATTGCAACAGGTGTGTAGCGATACTGTGCCGCAAGGTATGCACGCCGATAGGTTTATTTATACCGGCACGGTGGCGCAGCTTCTGCAGCCTGCCAAAGGCATCGGTATAACGCCGGCCTCCAAGGCCAAGAAGCAAGGCTTTCGTTTTTGCTTGGGTTAAGGTACGGACGGCCATAAAGTAAGTAGTCCGACAGGTATTTGACGTTCTGTTTGCTCAATGGGATGTAGCGGGCCTTGTAACCCTTGCCCTTTCTGACCAATAGCAGTTCCTTTTCCAGCTGCACGTCCTCCACATCCACCGATAGCCCCTCCTGCTTACGCAGACCACAGCCGTAGTACAGTGCCAGCATCGCACGGTCACGGTAGCCCAGTGGATCATCGGTGATATGCTCGTAGAGTTCGGCTATTTCTATGGGCAACAGGATATCCTTTACATTGCTGCTCCTGCCGGTAAGCTTGATATTTACCGCAAAGCTTTCATGGCCGCTCTCGCCAAGGTAGCGGGCAAACCGCCGTATCGCCTGCAGGTGCTTGCGGATGTAGTTCTTTGATATCGAGCCGCCCCTTAGTTTATTGGGACGCTGTTCAAGGTAGCTGTAATAGTTCTGCAGGTGGCCTTCCGTTATGTTTGCAGGATCGTTGGTATTGTTTTCCTGCATGTAGCTCAGGAACTCTGCTACCATCTTGGGCATATCCCTTTGGCTGGTCTTCTCGTAGTTCAGGATTCGCTGCCAGTCGCTAAAGCCCGCCAGCAGTCTTTTGTACAGCGGATTCAGTTGTTTGTAAAAGTCCGTTACCCTGCATTTTTCACCTGTCATGGGTTACCGCTCCTTTCCCGCTGTCTTTCTCCACGTTATGTAACCCGTCCGTGCTTTGGGTTACTGATGGGCTACGGGTTACTGAACGTATCTGCTGCAATATGCCTGCTATAAGCTTTTTGGTATCTCCGGCAAGGGTTTCCATGTCCTGCCAGAGCTGCACACGGTACTCAAAGCCCTTATAGCGGTTACCTTTTATGATACGGATATGGCCGGTACGGTCAAGCTCGTAGAGATAACGGCCAAGGCTGCTCGGGCTTACGCGCAGTGCCGAACGGATATCACGGCTGTGGAAGGTGTCGGCATCCAGTTCCTTGAGGTAGGCTTTCAGCTTTTCAAAGAAGCCACGGCACGCATCACTCAGCTCGTCGCTCTTTTTCAGAAGCGTGGTCTCCAGCAGCATAAAGGCCGTTTCGATGTCTTCCGGCGTACTCTCGATGTACTGCTCGCCCGTGGATTCGTCCGTTTTCAATTGCCTTTGGTACTGATGGTAGTACGTTACCGTTTTGGTAAAGAGCAAAAGCAATAACATCGTCCTTCTCGGCTTGAAAACGGCCTCCGGCAACTGCAGGTAGGTGGCGTAGGGGTTGCGCACGCTGATCGGGCGCAGCATCCGCTGCACGTTTTTTATCGTATGCTTTATCTTCTGCTGTGCGGCTTCGTCAACAAGTCCTGCGCTCAGCAGGCGCTGGTACTCCATGATACGGCCGTCCTGCTCGCTGCTGCCGTCCATGTAGAGCAGGATACAGCGGTTGGCGTTGTCCTCGTACAGCTTTTCACGGGTCGTACAGCCCGATACGCAGACAGGCCCCTGAACGTTCAGGGTCACCGTTTTCAGGTTGCCCTTATTGTCTTTCAGGGTTACGGTTTTGCTGATACGCCGCTTGCTCTGCAGTTCACGCAGTGGATAAAGCACCGATTCCGCCCCGTCAAGGTCTTCTATCAATAACAGCTTGTGCTTGAGTTCCTCACGGCCGAAGTAGTAGAAGGCATTGCTCGACAGCGTTGTAATTTCGAGTTTGTCCTCCTCCGGCATCAGTTCGCTCACTTTTTCCTGCAGCCAGGTCTTGCCCGTACCGCTCGCGCCAAGGCACATCAGGTGCAGCGGCACGTGACGTTTTCTACTCGTATAGGTCAGATAGGCGATCAGGGCGTTCGTCTCCTCGCCGATAACGCCGCTCTGTGCGATAGCTTCTTTTGTCCTTTGGACCAGGTTCGCTGATTTCAGGAACTTCAGTGCTACTTTGCGTTCACCTTCGGTCAGCTCTTTCTTTTCGACCTGTTTGGGCTTCATCTCTTCCAACCGTTCACTGCGGTAGTTTTCAAGCGCAGTCGTCAGGTTACCGATCAGTGCCGCCATCTCCGATTCCGAGCGGTCAAGTATCTCCGATGAACGCTCGGCCAATTGTCCGCACTGGATACCGTTGTACAGGTCAAGGTTATGACGGTAGGTTTTCTCCGTTTTGCCGGTCAGCGTGATCTTCAGCGTCACGCGCAGGCGGTCAAGCCCCGTCAGCTTGATGCCGCCAAGTACCGTGACGTGGAAAGAGCCTTCCGTGTACAGTAGCAGTTCCGGGTTGTCCGTAACCAGCTTACCCATTGCCCACCGTGATTACCAGTTTGCCCCGGCTGATATTGACGTCCACTTTCTGGCCGCCGGTAAAGCCTATTTCCTCCAGCCATACACCTGATAAACGGAGTTCGGGAACGATACGGCCATCTCCATAGCGGTACCGTTTCTGCAGTGTTGTTTTCCTTTTGCCCTGTGCCATAATATTTTTTTATTTTATTTTTTAAGACCTATATGTCACATATATAAAAGATATATCGTAAACAAGCAAGACTTATTTCATTTTGATATGCTATTTATATCGTTTATTTTTGTCTATATGCTGACAGGACAGCATTTTAACGACTGATAGGTATGACTTTTGGACAGAGACTGATAGCATTAAGGAAGGCAAAGAAGCTCTCGCAGGGCGATCTGGGCAAGAAAGTGGGGACTTCGGGGGATATCATAGGCCGCTACGAACGTGACGAGGTTACGCCTTCCGTGGAGGTGGCATCCAAGCTGGCCGATGTGCTCGATGTATCATTGGATTACCTTTCCGGTAAGACCGACACCGAACTGGACTCGGCAACGCTCGGTAGGATCAGGGAGATATCCGTGATGCCCGAAGATGACAAGAAACAGGTGTTCCTTGTGCTCGATGCGCTCATAAGGGATTACAAGGCAAGGAAAACGTATGCGCAATAAATAAAAAAGCCTAGCTACTATACTAGGCTTTGAATACAATCAACAATTCTTACTTCTTTATAAAAAACTTTATAGTCAACCATATTAAATAACTAATCGTTGACCAAAAAATCGAATTGACCATTATTAGCCAAGCAGAAAACTCTATATTAAAAGGACCAGTCAAAAAATAAACGTAGCATTCTTCGAAAAAGCTTCTTTTACTCCCCCAAGTCATTAAAAAAGGACTGGTAAAGAAAATTAGTAATACATACCCTACAAAAAAAACAAGGTAGTAAACAAACACTTTCTTGAAATTAATTTTTAACTCCATTGTCCCTTAGCCATTGTACAATTGTATCTATTAGTTTATCAGCTTCTTTTCCAGGCCGGGCAGCGTCAAAATGACGTGCATCATCGCCTTGTTTTCCTCCCTGAATAAGACCTCCATTCACCATGAAATCATAAATATCTTGTGGATTACTCATTGCATCCCCCTCTAAATCATACCTCAATATATTTTTAATATTTTTATTCCCAGAAAGTTCTTTATATAAATCCGAGTTATCAGAAATAGGGCTGCCAATCAAAATCAGATTGTCTATTACTTGTCCTGAATTAGCAAGTTTTAAGGCTGCCTGAGCTTGCAGAACACTACCATAGGAATAACCAGCCAGATTAAACTGTTCACCCTCCTTCAGCGGACTTTTCTTTAGATCTTCTTGATACGCAGCCACTGTTTTATTAATCGTTTCATTCTGCACAGGACGTGTTTTTCCTGTAGTAACACGTCTTCCCATCAAATATCCCATAACTGGCTCATGTCCAGAATCACGATAACGGCTAGTGAATAAAACATCTGCAGCTTTCCCGTTGGACATATTTACCCTGCGAAAATCACTTACGCCATGACGTCTAAACGAGTTACCCCATCGTTGAATATAATTCCATCCATCTTGATCATTATTTGCACCGCCAACAAAATAAACGCGCTTACCATCGGGGTCAACAGCCACTGTAGGTCTATTCAGTACATATGCATAAGGGCTGTGCCTTTCATATCTTTCAGCTTCTTTATCCACGACATTCCACCTACCTATCTCCGCATCATAGAACCTAGCGCCGTAATCGTATTGCCCTCCAAGCTCGCCCTGGATTTCCTTGCCATTGTAAAGATACTTATTTATACCTCCGGTGACAAGCGCTTTGGCTTTGCCAAACGGATAATAGTCGTGCTTCTGGATGACGGTTGAGGTTGAACCATTCTCGGCCACTTGTAC
>JAAIGF010401543.1_pt1 | contig 23291 bp, 16 predicted proteins | sample 6487441 | NCBI WGS metagenome assembly JAAIGF01 (sample SAMN13974129, study PRJNA590717) | phyllosphere metagenome | biome: pepper field; feature: multiple bacterial spot infested pepper fields; material: pepper leaves; isolation source: leaves from pepper fields | host: Capsicum annuum ... | reverse complement strand
GCGGGCGCGCTTCGGCAGCGCGTCCGGCGGCATCCGCGGCGGCCCGCGCACGCGCTGCGGCAGCGGCGCTGGTTGTGGGGTTGGCGTTGGCGGTGGCGCTGGCGCGTGCCGTGCCGGCCAGCGCGGGCGACGTGCCGTCCGCGACCTGTCCGGCCTGCGCCTCGACCATCCGCTGCGACACGGCCGCCCGCTCGACCAGCCAGTAGTCGAACACCCGGCGGGCGATGGGCGCGGCCGTGGACGAGCCCCACCCGCCGTTCTCCACCAGCACCGCCAGCGCGATCTGCGGGTTGTCCGCCGGTGCGAAGGCCATGTACAGGGCGTGGTCGCGCAGGCGCTCGGCCACCGCGCTTGCGCGGTACTTTTCACCCCGCAGGCTGAACACCTGGGCCGTGCCGGTCTTGCCCGCGGCGGCGTAGGGTGCACCTTCGAACGCGCGCCGCGCGGTGCCCGTGCGGTTCACGTCGGCCAGGGCGGCCCGGACCAGGTCGATGTGCCGGCGCTCCAGCGCGATCGTGTAGCTTTCCTTGGGCACGGTCAGCACTTCGGGCTCGCGCTTGCTGGGCAGGATGGACTTCACCACGTGCGGCTTCATGTAGACGCCGTTGTTGGCGAGCACGGCCGTGGCCTGCGCGAGCTGCAGGATGGTGAACGAGTTGTAGCCCTGGCCGATGCCCACCGACACGGTCTCGCCGTTGTACCAGCGCTGGTCCTCGGGCTTGCGGTAGTTGCGCGCCTTCCAGTCGGTGGAAGGCAGCACGCCCGCTTTCTCGCCTTCCAGGTCGATGCCCGTGATCTGGCCAAAGCCGAAGGGCTTCATGAAGTCGTGGATGCGGTTGACGCCAAGCTCGCTCGCCAGCGAGTAGTAATAGGTGTCGGACGACACGACCAGCGACTTGTGCATGTTGGTGGCGCCGTAGGCCACGCTGCCGGCGTTGCGAAACCGGTGCCCGGCCAGCTCGAAGAAGCCCGGGTCGTGGATGACGTCGCTCGCCGAGCGCACGCCGTACTCCAGGCCGGCCAGCGCCATGAAGGGCTTGTAGGTCGAGCCGATCGGATACGTGCCCGACAGCGGCCGGTTGATCAGCGGGCGGTCCGGCGACTCGGACAGCGCGCGCCAGTTGTCCACATCGATGCCGTTCACGAAGAGGTTCGGATCGAAGGAAGGTTGCGAGACGAAGGCCAGCACGTCGCCCGTAGCGGGCTCGATGGCCACGATCGCACCGCGCTGGCCCGCCAGCGTGGCCTCGGCGATGCGTTGCAGGTTGATGTCCAGGGACAGGCGCAGGTCACGCCCGGCCACGGGTTCGGTGCGACGCAGCTCGCGCACCGGCCGCCCGCGCGCCGTCACTTCCAGCGCGACCGCGCCGGCCTGGCCATGCAGGGCTTCCTCGTAGGACTTTTCCACGCCCTGCTTGCCGATGTGCTGCGTGCCCCGGTAGTTGGCCGTGCGGCCCTCTTCTTCCAGGCGCTGCGCATCGCCCTGCGAGATGCGGTTGATGTAGCCCACCACGTGGGCGGCCACCACGCCCTGCGGATACTCGCGCATCCAGCGCGACTCCAGGTTCACGCCCGGAAAGCGAAAGCGCTGCGCGGCAAAGAGCGCGGCCTCGGCCTCCGACAGGTTCGTGCGCAGCGGGATGCTCTCGAAGCGACTGGAATCCTGGCGCAGGCGGTGAAAGCGTCGACGATCGCCCGGCGTGACCGGGATGACCTCGGCCACGGCATCGATCACGTCTTCCAGGCGGGCGACCTCGGCGGGCACGATCTCCAGTGTCCAGGTCGACACGTTGCGGGCCAGCGGCACGCCGTTGCGATCGAAGATCTCGCCGCGGCGCGGGGCGATGGCCTGCACGGAGATACGGTTGTTGTCGGCCCGCGTGACGTAATCGCCGTGCTGCACGACCTGCAGCCACCAGAAGCGCGCGCCGAGAACGCCGAAGCACACCAGGGCGGTGATGCCAGCAACGAAAAGGCGCAACCGGAAATGCCGGGTTTGCTCGCGTTGGTGATTGAGTTCGACCATGTAAGACAGAGCGAGGCGGGGCGCGGACACGGCGTGCCGCAGCGCGAGGCGCCGCGGTGGCCAGGAAGGGCTAGGTCGGGTCGCCGCCGTCGGCGATCCGTTGGGGCAACTGCAGGAGCCAGGTCAGAAGAGGCCACAGGATCGCGCTGGTCACGCAATCCATGATCCACCACCAGCCAGGGGCGGACAGGGTGAGAATGCTGCGCAGGCCGACCATGACGGCCGTGGCGACAAGGAAAACCGGCAGCACGTGCAGCGTCTGGCCCAGAAGGCCGAAGCGCAGCATGCGGCCGCGCAACACGATAGCCCAGTACACCAGTAATGTATAGACCAGTGCATATTCGCCCAGGAGCCGCGCGTTGTGGACGTCCAGCAGGATGCCCGCGGTGAAGGCGACGAGCATGCCGACCCGGCGCGGCGCGTGCACGCTCCAGAAGAACAGCACCAAGCCGAAGAAGTCGGGCACCCCCGGCCAGCGGCCCCAGGGCAGCAGGTTGAGCAGGAAGGCGATGAACAGCGTGAGCGCGATGAACCAGCCGCTGGCCGCGCGCAGCAGGCGCTGCGGCGTCATGATGCGGCGGGGGGCGCTGCGCACGGCAGGACTCGGCATGCGTCAGCCTCCGGGGGCGGCGGGCGCCGCGGACGTGGCAGGCGGCGGGGCGGCTTGGCCCGCGCCGCCTGGCGCGCCGGCCGGATCGGCTGGCGGCGCGGGCGCGACGGCCTGCCCGGGCGTCGCGGGCGGCGGCGGGCCGTCGGCGGTCACGTTGGCGGGGTCGATGGCCTGCAGGTCCGTGCCCTGCGTGCGCAGCACGAGGAAGTGGCGAAAGCGATCCCAGCCGGCCAGCGGGCTCGCGACGATGCGCGCATAGCCCGTCACCGGGTCCGGCGCCACGGTCTCGATGCGCGCCACCGGCAGGCCCGCGGGAAACCAGCCGCCCAGGCCGCTCGTCACCAGGACGTCCCCCTGGGCGATGTCCGCGTCCACCGGCACGAAGCGCAGTTCGACCTTGCCGGGCTCGTCGGCCGGGAACGCGATGGCGCGCAAGCCGTTGCGCAGCACCTGCACCGGCACGGACACGGCGCGATCGGTCAGCAGGGCGACTTCGGCCGTCACCTTGCCGGTGCGCACCACCTGGCCCACCAGGCCGTTCTCGTCGATGAGCGGATTGCCGTCACGCAGCCCGGCCAGGCTGCCCTTGTTGATGATGAGCCGCTGCTCGAACTGCGTGCGTGATTCGTACAGCAGTTCGACCAGCACGGCCGGGTCGTCCGGCCGCTGTTCGTTCACGCCCAGCAGGCGGCGAAGCTGGCTGTTTTCCTCGGCCAGCTGCGCCGCATGCGTCGCCAGCTGGGCGACCTCGATGCGGCGCTGGCGCTCGGCCTCGTCTTCCGCGCGAATGCGCGCGGCCGTGTCCAGCCAGTCGGCGAACTGGCGGGCCACGTCGCGCGGCAGCAGCATCACGTATTGAAAGGGATAGACCGCCATGCCGATCGTCTGGCGCGCCGTGTCCAGCACGCGCCAGCGCACGTCGACGACCATCAGGCTGATCGACAGCATCAGAAAGACGAGCAGCCGCACCCAGGCAGGCGGACCGTGCCGGAACAGCGAAGGCGCGTTTCCCAGCATGGGAAGGCCCGGGTCAGTCGTTGATGAAAACGGCGCCCAGCTTGTCCATGTGCTCGAGTGCGTCGCCGCAGCCGCGCACCACGCAGGTCAGCGGATCCTCGGCCACCACGACGGGCAGGCCGGTCTCTTCCTGGAGCAGGCGATCCAGATCCCGCAGCAGCGCGCCACCACCGGTCAGCACGATGCCCTTTTCGGACACGTCCGCGCCCAGTTCGGGCGGCGTCTGTTCCAGCGCGATCTTGACGGCGGAGATGATCTGGTTGAGCGGGTCCGTCAGGGCTTCCAGGATCTCGTTGGACGACACGCTGAAGCTGCGCGGAATCCCTTCGGACAGGTTGCGGCCCTTGACTTCCATTTCGCGGATCTCGGAGCCCGGAAAGGCCGAGCCGATTTCCTTCTTGATGAGTTCGGCCGTCGGCTCGCCGATCAGCATGCCGAAGTTGCGACGGATGTAGTTGACGATGGATTCGTCGAACTTGTCGCCGCCCACGCGCACCGAGCCCTTGTAGACCATGCCGCCCAGCGAGATCACGGCGACTTCCGTCGTGCCCCCGCCGATGTCCACGACCATCGAGCCGCTGGGCTCGGAGACGCCCAGGCCCGCGCCGATGGCCGCGGCCATGGGTTCCTCGATGAGGTAGACCTGGCTTGCGCCCGCGCCCATGGCCGACTCGCGGATGGCGCGACGCTCGACCTGCGTCGAGCCGCAGGGCACGCACACGATGATGCGCGGGCTCGGGGCGAGCAGGTTCTTGGGGTGCACCATGCGGATGAACTGCTTGAGCATCTGCTCGGTGACGGTGAAGTCGGCGATGACGCCATCCTTCATGGGGCGGATGGCTTCGATGTTGCCGGGCACGCGGCCCAGCATCATCTTGGCCTGATGGCCGACGGCTTGGATGCTCTGCTTGCCGTTGGGGCCGCCCTCGTGACGGATCGCGACCACGGAGGGCTCGTCAAGGACGATGCCCTTGCCCCGCACGTAGATCAGCGTATTAGCGGTACCCAGGTCAATCGCCAGGTCGCTGGAAAAGTAACTGCGCAGGAAACCAAACATGGGCACGTGTATGGGGTTCAGGGAAGCAGCGCCGGGCAGCACGAACTGCGGCAATCATACACGCGGGCGCTGGCTTCGAATGTTCGAAAATCGGGGGAAAAATCGCGCTGAAGAGCGGCGAATGGCATTGCCCGCAGGCACCGGCCAGGCACATGTCCACAAGCGGCAAGTCGCCGCACCGTGCAGCCGGTTAACGCGAAATGATAACTTATAATTAGCCGACAATTTGCATCGAATCGCTGCAGATGCGGCATTCGCCCCCGCCTTTTCGGGCGCCCTTGCCGGTTCGCGGCCAAATCCCCATGAGCCTCACACAAGACGACGTCATCCGCATGGCCAAGCTGGCCCGCATCGCGGTCGCCGAACCGGCGCGCGAAGGCGTGCTGAACGACCTGAACCATGTCTTCGACCTGATCGAAAAGCTGCAGGCGGTCGACACCACCGGGGTCGAGCCGCTGGCCCACCCGCTGTCGGCCATCGGCGATGTCACGCTGCGCCTGCGCGATGACAAGGTCACCGAGACCGCCTCGCCCGAACGGCGCGCCGAGCTCATGGCCAACGCCCCGGCCGCCCAGGACGGCCTGTTCCTCGTGCCCAAGGTCATCGAATGACGCAAGCCCTGCACAATGAATTCGACGGCATCGCTGCCCTGCGCGCGGCGCTGACCGATCGCCGCGTGAGCGCGCGCGAACTGGCGCAGAGCGCCCTGGACGCCATCGCCGCCCAGCCGGACCTGAACGCCTTCGTCCAGGTCGACGCCGCGCTCACCCTCGCGCAGGCCGACGCCGCCGATGCGCGGATCGCCGGTGGCGCCGATGCCGCCCCCCTGGCCGGCGTGCCGATCGCCCACAAGGACGTGTTCGTCACGCGTGGCTGGCGCACCACGGCGGCCAGCCGCATGCTCGCCAATTACGTCAGCCCCTTCGACGCCACGGTGGTCGAGCGCCTGCAGGCAGCGGGCGCCGTCAGCCTGGGCAAGCTCAATTGCGATGAATTCGCCATGGGCTCGTCCAACGAGAACTCGGCCTTCGGTGCCACGCGCAACCCGTGGGACGCCGACGCCGTGCCCGGTGGGTCCTCGGGCGGCTCGGCCGCGGCCGTGGCCGCCGGCCTGGTAATGGGCGCCACCGGCACCGACACGGGCGGCTCGATCCGCCAGCCCGCCTCGCTGTGCGGCGTGAGCGGCATCAAGCCGACCTACGGCACCGTCTCGCGCTTTGGCATGATCGCCTACGGATCCAGCCTGGACCAGGGCGGCCCGATGGCGCGCAGCGCGCGCGACCTGGTCGAGCTGCTCGATCCCATGACGGGCTTCGATGAGCGCGATTCGACCAGCGCCACGCATTGCCATGACGCCGTCAACGCCCCGGGCCGCGTGCGCGAGGCCTTTGCCGCGGCCTGCCGTGACGGCAGCGCGCCGCTGGCCGGCCTGCGCGTGGGCGTGCCCACCGAATTCTTCGGTGCCGGCCTTGCCCCCGACGTGGCGCAGGCCATCGAAGCCGCGCTGGTGCAGCTCGAATCGCTGGGCGCGCAGCGCGTGGCGATCTCGCTGCCGCGCACCGAGCTGTCGATCCCGGCGTACTACGTGATCGCCACCGCCGAGGCCTCGAGCAACCTGTCGCGCTTCGATGCCGTGCGCTTCGGCCACCGCGCCGCCCAGTACACCGACATCGCCGACATGACCGCGCGCTCGCGCGCCGAAGGCTTCGGCGCCGAAGTGCAGCGTCGCATCCTGACCGGCACCTACGTGCTGTCGCACGGCTACTACGACGCCTATTACCTGCAGGCGCAGCGCATCCGCCGCCTGATCGCGCAGGACTTCCAGACGGCGCTGGCCAGCCAGTGCGACGTGATCGCCGGCCCCGTGAGCCCGACCGTCGCCTGGAACCTGGGCGAGAAGTCCGCCGACCCGGTCGCCATGTACCTGGCCGACATCTACACCCTGGCCGTCAACCTCGCCGGCCTGCCCGCGCTGTCCATGCCCGTGGGCTTTGGCCAGGGCGCCAACGCCCGCCGTCCCGTCGGGCTGCAACTCATCGGCACGTATTTCGACGAGGGTCGCCTGCTGGGCGTGGCCGACGCCTACCAGCAAGCCACCGACTGGCACCGCCGTCGTCCGGAGCATCAGGCATGAAGTGGGAAATCGTGATCGGCCTGGAGACGCACACCCAGCTCTCCACCGCCGCCAAGATCTTTTCGGGTTCGAGCACGGCGTTCGGCGCCGCGCCCAACACGCAGGCCAACGTCGTCGACCTGGCCCTGCCGGGTTCGCTGCCGGTGATGAACCGCGGCGCCGTCGAGCGCGCCATCCGCTTTGGCCTGGCCGTGGGCGCGCACGTCGCCCCGCGCTCGATCTTCGCGCGCAAGAACTACTTCTATCCCGACCTGCCCAAGAACTACCAGATCAGCCAGTACGAGATCCCGGTGGTCCAGGGCGGCTCGCTGACCTTCTTCGTGGGCGACCAGGAACGCACGATCAACCTGACGCGCGCGCACCTGGAAGAAGACGCCGGCAAGTCCCTGCATGACGACTTCACGGGCCCGCATGGCGAGCGTTCCAGCGGCATCGACCTGAACCGCACCGGCACGCCGCTGCTCGAGATCGTGTCCGAACCGGAAATGCGGTCGGCCGACGAAGCCGTGGCCTATGCCCGCGCGCTGCACAGCCTGGTGATGTGGCTGGGCATCTGCGATGGCAACATGCAGGAAGGCTCGTTCCGCGTGGATGCCAACGTGTCCGTGCGCCCGGTCGGCCAGGCCGAGTTCGGCACCCGCACCGAGGTGAAGAACGTCAACTCGTTCCGCTTCCTGGAGCGCGCCATCCTGTTCGAGGCCCGCCGCCAGATCGAACTGATCGAGGACGGTGGCACGGTGGTGCAGGAAACCCGCCTGTACGACCCGGACCGCGACGAGACGCGCAGCATGCGCAGCAAGGAAGACGCGCACGACTACCGCTACTTCCCCGACCCGGACCTGCCCCCGCTCGTCATCGCGCCCGACTGGATCGAGCGCGTGCGCGCGGACATGCCCGAGCTGCCCGACGCCAAGCGCGCGCGCTTTGCCGCGGACTACGGCCTGACGCCGTATGACGCGGCCCAGCTCACCGGCAGCCGTGGCGTGGCCGACTACTTCGAGGCCGTCGTCAAGGCCGCACCCGCGGGCCAGGCCAAGACGGCCGCCAACTGGGTCATGGGCGAACTCGCGGCCGCGCTCAATCGCGACGACCGCGACATCGCCGACAGCCCTGTCAGTGCCGCCATGATGGCGCGCCTCATCGCCCGCATCCAGGACGGCACCATCTCGACCAAGCTCGCCCGCGAAGTCTTCGCCGCCCAGTGGGCCGGCGACAACGGCGGGGATCCGGATGCCATCATCGAAGCCAAGGGCCTGAAGCAGATCAGCGATTCGGGCGCGATCGGCGCCATGATCGACGAGGTCATGGCCGCCAACCCGGCCATCGTCGCCGAGTACCGCGCCGGCAAGGAAAAGGCCTTCAATTCGCTGGTGGGTCAGGTGATGAAGGCGGCGCGTGGCAAGGCCAATCCGCAGCAGGTCAACGAGACGCTGCGGGCCAAGCTCGACGCGGGCTGAGCCCGGCAGCATTGGCAGGACGAAACGGCGACCTCGGTCGCCGTTTTGCATGGGGCGTGGGGGCGCTGCGGTGGGCGGACGCCCCCTGGGCGGCATTCCCGCCGGGCTAGCGCCGCGACGTCTTGCCGTCGATCAGGCGCAGCACGGCCAGCACGTGGCCGCGGTCCGTGTCGTCCATGCGTGCCAGGATCGACATCGCCTCGTCCAGCCGGTCATCGACCACGGCGGCGTGCGCCGCCACGTCGCCATAATCCGCCCCTTCCTCGGCCACGTACAGCCGCACCGGGCCGCGGCCGTCGGCCAGCCAGGTCAGCGACACACCGAACACATTGGCCAAGCGCTTGAGCGTCGAAACAGACGGGGAATAGTCGTCTCTTTGCAGGATTCGATGCACCGTCGACTGTGGCACCTTTGCGCGACGGGCGAGCTGGCTCTGGCTCTTGAAGCCATGCTTGCGCATCAATTCCTCGAGCCGGCCTGACAGCGTATCCATGCGGGCGAATATACGCAGCCGCATGAATACGAGGCAAAAGTCCATTCTTTCCGGAATTGACCCTTCTATTCTTTGATGAATACCATATGCTGACTTGTGTCTTTTGGTAACGGTGATGACAATGCAGGCGGGATTGCTTTCACTGTACGTGCTGCAGCAGCAGCTGGACCAACTCCCCAGCCACCGGGCGCTCGGGGAAGCCGGGCTCGAGGTCGTCGCCTGCAATGGCGCTCGCGACCTCCATGCTCGGCTGCATGGACTGCCCACGGCCATCTGCGCCCTTGCCATCACGCCCCAGGATCGGGACGGCGCCCTGCTGGTGGCCATGCTGCGCGCCAGCACGGCCGCCGGCATCATCGCCCTGGCACCGCCCCAGGGCGATGCCGAGCACCGGATCCAGTCGATCCTGATGGGCGCGGATCTCTGCGTGGCCCGCCCGTCGTGCGCGCGTGAACTCGCGGCCCTTGTCCTCGCCCTGCAGCGCCGGCTGGGACAGCAGCTGCCCGCGGTGGCCTCACCCATGGCCATGCCGCGCCCTGGCGAATCCCCCGAGCCCGTGCGCCGCGGCGACGTGCGCTGGCATCTGGTCAACAACGACTGGGAACTGATCAGTCCCCAGGGTGTGCGGGTCCCGCTCACGCACAACGAGCGCCGCCTCATCACCGTGCTCGTGGGCGATGCGGGCGCCGTCTTCTCGCGCCCGGAGCTGGCGGACGCCCTCAGCGACGCCCTGCAGGAAGTGAAGGTGTCCAGCATCAACATGCTGGTCAGCCGCCTGCGTGGCAAGGCGCGCCACCTGGGGGTGGAGCTGCCGCTGGGCGTGCTGCCCGGGCGCGGCTACGCCCTCACCGCCCCCGTGGTGCGGCCGGCCTCGGTGCCGGCCGCGCTGCAGGCGGAACCGGCCTGACGACCACCGCACCGGCGCCCCGCCCGGGCGCCGCCCGGTCCGGTCTTCTCCGGGTTTACCCGAACGGGCTACTATGGGCGCCTTTTCCGTTCTACCGACCGATCCCGTGACCCAGACGACGACCCGTACCCAGGCGCTGACCTGGCTCGCCGGCCAGCAGGCCGCCATGCAGACGCTGCTGCAGCAACTGGTGGACATCGACAGCGGCAGCCGCGATGAAGCCGGCGTGACCGCCGTGGCCCGGGCCATCCAGGCGCACCTGGCCGCCGCGGGCATTGCGGCCGACCTCGAATCCGTGCCGGGCTATGGCTGCAACCTGCGCGCGGGCATCGCCGGCGCCGACGCCGGCGCACCCATCGTGCTGGGCGGCCACATGGACACGGTCTATCCGCGCGGCACCGTGGCGCAGCGCCCGTTTCGCATCCAGGACGGCCGGGCCTACGGCCCCGGCGTGGCGGACATGAAGTCCGGCCTGGTACTCAACGTGTTCGTGCTGCAGGCGCTCGCCCAGGCAGGCGGCGCCAATGCCCCCGTGCGCCTGCTCCTGACCTGCGACGAGGAAATCGGCTCGCCCGCCACGCGCGACACCATCATGGCCGAGGCGCGCGGCGTGCGCGCCGTCTTCAATGCCGAACCTGCCCGTGTCACCGGCAATCTGGTGACCGCCCGCAAGGGCTCCATGGCCATCGAATTCGAGGTCCTGGGCGTGGCAGCGCACGCGGGCGTCAACCATGCCCAGGGCGCGTCCGCCATCGAAGCCCTGGCGCACAAGGTCCTTGCCCTGCACGCGCTCACCGATCCGGCCACGGGCGTCACCACCAACGTCGGCTGCGTCAACGGCGGCATCGTGCCGAACATGGTCGCGCCCCACGTCAGTGCCCAGCTCGATGTGCGCTACACGGCCGAGATCGATCCCGACGCGCTGCTCGCGCAGATCACCGCCATCATCGAGGCCGAATCGCGGCCCCGCACCAGCGGTCGCATCACGGCCGTGCGCCGCACCCTGCCGATGCGCCAGACGCCGGCCGACCTGCTCGCCCTGTACCAGCGCGGCGCGCGCGAGGTGGGCTTTTCGGTCGAAGGCGAGTTCACGGGAGGCGCTGCCGACAGCGGGCTCACCGCCTCGGTGGGCGCGCCCACGCTGTGCGGCACGGGGCCCATTGGCGGCCACGCCCACACCGAGCGCGAATACTGTGAGCTGGACAGCCTCGTGCCGCGCGCACAGGCGCTGGCGCTGGCGATTCTTGACCACCCCTGACGCGGGCACGGCCGGCGGCTCGGCCAGTCTTACCGTGCCTGGCGGCGTTTCCCTGTGCTCGGCGAGTCTTGCCGTGTCTGGCGGCATCCGCCGCTAGTCGGCGGATCTCGTCGTGCCCGGGGTCATCTCCCCGGCCGACGCGCCCGCCGCCGGCCACAGGCCTTGCACGGATGACGCTGTCAGGACATTCGCCGATCCCGCTGGCCGTGGCCTGGCGCCCGGTTCTTCCCAACCTTTCTCCGTTCCTGTTTCCATCATGACTCTGCACCGCATTTCCCGCCGCCGCCTGCTGGGCGCGGGCCTTGGCCTCACCGTCGCTGCCCCATTCGTCAGCCTTGCCCAGGAAAAGTACCCCTCGCGCCCGATCACGCTGGTCGTGCCCTTCCCGCCCGGGGGCTCGGTCGACATCATGGCCCGGCAGTACGCCGAGCCGCTCGCCCGCATCCTGGGCACCTCGGTGGTGATCGACAACCGCCCGGGCGCCGGCGGTTCGGTGGGCTCGGCGCTGGTGGCCCGCGCCAAGCCCGACGGCTACACGCTGGTCGCTTCCTCGCAAAGCAGCCATCTGGCCAATCCGCTGACGCAGCCCAACCTGTCCTACGACCCGATCGCGGACTTCGAGAACATCGCCATCCTGGGCCGCCAGCCCAACGCCCTGATGGTCCACGAAAGCCTGCCGGTCGATAGCCTGAAGGCGCTCGTCGACTACGCCAACGCCCGGCCGGGTCAGGTCAACTTCGGCAGCGCCGGCGTGGGCAGCATGGGCCAGCTCAACGTCGAACTGCTCAAGTCGGTGACGGGCATCGACGCGACGCACGTGCCGTATCGCGGCGGCGCGCCGCTGGTCACGGCCGCGCTCACCAACGAGGTGCAGTTCATCCTGGACAACCTGGTGTTCATGCTGCCGCACGTGCAATCCGGCAAGGTGCGCGCCCTGGCCGTGGCCGCCGACACGCGCCTGGCGCAGCTGCCGGATGTCCCCACCTTTGCCGAACTGGGCTACCCCCAGCTGAACCTGACGTCGTGGACCGGCATCGCCGCGCCCAAGGGCACGCCGCACGCCATCGTGCAGGCCGTGTACCAGGCCGTGCGCCAGGCGGCCGAAGACCCGAAGATGGCAGCCATCCTGGCCGAGCGCGGCGTGATCGTGCCCGAGCCCATGGCACCGGCGGACTTCGAGTCGATGATGGCCGAGCGCCTGGTCAGCTACGGCGACGTGGTGCGCAAGGCGGGCATCCAGGCGGAATGACGGCTCGCGGGGCGGCGATGCGCCACCCGCGGGTGGCGCGGCCGGCAGGTGGCAACACCCTGCTGGCGAGCCCGCCCCGCGTGACGCACAGACGGGTGTCGTGCGGGCGGGGTGGACATCGGAGGCGCCCCCCCACGGGTGGATGGCGCCAGGGCCGGCCAGGGCGGCCGGCCGTCGCGGCGTCAGCCGCGCTTCATCATGTCGAAGAACTCGGCGTTGTTCTTCGTGGCGCGCAGCTTGTCCAGGATGAACTCCATGGACTCGACTTCGTCCATGTCGTGCATGAACTTGCGCAGCACCCAGATCTTCTGCAGCAGCTCGGGCTTGATCAGCAGCTCTTCGCGGCGGGTGCTCGACTTGTTCAGGTTCATGGCCGGGTAGATGCGCTTTTCGGCCAGGCGGCGCTCCAGGTGGACTTCGGAGTTGCCGGTACCCTTGAACTCTTCGTAGATCACCTCATCCATGCGGCTGCCGGTTTCGGTCAGCGCCGTGCCGATGATCGTGAGCGAGCCACCTTCCTCGATGTTGCGCGCGGCGCCAAAGAAGCGCTTGGGGCGCTGCAGGGCGTTGGCGTCCACACCGCCGGTCAGCACCTTGCCCGAGGCCGGCACCACCGTGTTGTAGGCACGCGCGAGGCGGGTGATCGAGTCGAGCAGGATGATCACGTCCTGCTTCAGTTCGACCAGGCGCTTGGCCTTTTCGATGACCATTTCCGCGACCTGCACGTGACGCGTGGCCGGCTCGTCGAAGGTCGAGGCCACCACTTCGCCGCGCACCGAGCGCTGCATTTCGGTGACTTCTTCCGGGCGCTCGTCGATCAGCAGCACGATCAGGGTGGCGTCCGGATGATTCGCGGTGATCGCATGCGCGATCTGCTGCATCATCACCGTCTTGCCGGACTTGGGCGGCGCCACCAGCAGGGCGCGCTGGCCCTTGCCGAGCGGGGCGATCATGTCCATGATCCGGCCCGTGAAGTTCTCTTCGCTCTTGATGTCCCGTTCCAGGCGCATCGGCTTGTTCGGGTGCAGCGGCGTCAGGTTCTCGAACATGATCCGGTGCTTGACCACCTCGGGCGCCTGCCCGTTGACCTTGTCGACCTTGACCAGCGCGAAGTAGCGCTCGCCATCCTTGGGCACGCGCACTTCGCCTTCGATGGAATCGCCGGTGTGCAGGTTGAAGCGCCGGATCTGCGAGGGCGAGATGTAGATGTCGTCCGTGCTGGCCAGATACGACGTATCCGGCGAGCGCAGGAAGCCGAAACCGTCGGGCAGGACTTCCAGCACCCCGTCACCGAAGATCTGCTCGCCCTGCTTGGCCCGCCGCTTCATGATGGCGAACATCAGCTCTTGTTTGCGGAGGCGGTTGGCGTTCTCGATTTCCAGCGTGGCGGCCAGTTCCAGCAGCTGCGACACGTGCTGGGCTTTCAGTTCATTCAGGTGCATACGGGGACAGGAAAGAGAGGGGGACGCGACGGACCGGCCGTCGCGTTCAGACGCAGGGATTCGACGGCTACAGCGACTTGTCGAGGAACTCGGTGAGTTGCGACTTGGACATCGCGCCGACCTTGGTGTCGGTGGCTGCGCCGTTCTTGAACAGCATGAGGGTGGGCACGCCACGGATGCCGAACTTGGCCGCGGTGGCCTGGTTCTCGTCGACGTCGACCTTCACGATGTTCAGCTTGCCCTGGTATTCACCGGCCACCTGATCCAGGATCGGGGCAATCATCTTGCACGGACCGCACCACGTGGCGGTGAAGTCCACCAGCACCGGCAGGTCGGATTGCGTGACGTCGGCGTCGAAACTCGCGTCGCTCACGTGCTTGATCGTGTCGCTCATGGCTTTTTCCTCTGTCAGGGTGGCGCCGCAGATGGCGCCCCGAAAGTTGACGTCCAGGGATGGTAAGAAAACGGCGGGCGGCGTCTGCCATGCTGGGCATGGCGGGACCGCTGCGAATGGGGTGGGATACGAGGCGGAAGATTAGCCGATATCGACCCAGGCGACGCGGTGCGGATGGCACGGCGCCACGGCGTGGGTGCATCGGTGACGGCAAAGCCGCCAGTGACCCGAGAATTGCCGACAATGACAGGGTTCCGTGTTTTGAAACCTGTCGTAATCGTTACAGAATACCCGATTTACCGGGCATCGTGCAGCGACGGCGCCTGCAGACTGTGAGAAAAATCCAACAGCGCAGGCGCGCGCACGGCGGCAACCACCCGGTCGCCGCCCGCTCGAATCAGCGCGGCAGCGCGCTGGCGCCCATCAGGAACTCGTCCACCGAACGCGCGGCCTGGCGGCCTTCGCGGATGGCCCACACGACCAGCGACTGGCCGCGACGCACATCACCGGCCGCGAACACCTTGTCCACGTTGGTGCGATAGTCATCGGTGTTGGCGCGCACGTTGCCGCGATTGTCGCGCTCGACGCCGAAGGCATCCAGGATCTTCTGCACGGGTGACACGAAACCCATGGCAAAGAGTACCAGGTCGGCCTTGATGTCGAATTCCGAGCCTTCGACTTCCTGCATCTTCATCTGGCCGGTGGCGTCGTCACGGACCCATTCCACGCGGGCGGCGACGACCTTCTCGACCTTGCCGTTCTTGCCGACGAAGGACTTGGTCGTGACGGCCCAGTCGCGCTCGCAGCCTTCTTCGTGCGAGGAGGACGTGCGCAGGCGGGTGGGCCAGTACGGCCACGTCAGCGGCTTGTGCTCGGACTCGGGCGGCTGGGGCAGCAGCTCGAGCTGGGTCACCGACTTCGCGCCGTGGCGGTTGCTCGTGCCCACGCAGTCCGACCCCGTGTCGCCACCGCCGATCACCAGCACGTGCTTGCCGGCGGCCGAGATCTGGTCCTTCAGGCGATCGCCCGACACGACCTTGTTCTGCTGGCGCAGGAAGTCCATGGCGAAATGCACGCCGGCCAGTTCGCGGCCGGGCAGCGGCAGGTCGCGGGCGGTTTCCGAGCCGCCGGTCAGCACCACCGCGTCGAACTCGTCCTTGAGTTCCTGCGGGGTCTTGATCGTCAGCGCATGATTCAGCGTCGCGGCATAGGCTTCGCCGGATTCGACATCACCGATGTAGGTGCAGGTCTGGAACGTGACGCCTTCGTCCTGCATCTGCGCGACGCGGCGATCGATCTGGTGCTTGTCCAGCTTGAAGTCGGGGATGCCATAGCGCAGCAGGCCACCGATGCGGTCGTTCTTCTCGATCAGGGTCACGCTGTGGCCGGCGCGCGCCAGCTGCTGCGCGCAGGCCATGCCGGCAGGGCCCGAGCCCACCACGGCAACCTTCTTGCCCGTCTTGTGCGTCGCGCGCTGCGGCTCGACCCAGCCTTCGGCCCAGCCGCGATCGATGATCGCGTGCTCGATGGACTTGATGCCCACCGCGTCGTCATTGATGTTCAGCGTGCAGCCGGCTTCGCACGGCGCGGGGCAGATGCGGCCGGTGAACTCCGGGAAGTTGTTGGTCAGGTGCAGCACGTCCAGCGCTTCGCGCCAGCGGTTGCGATACACCAGGTCGTTCCAGTCCGGAATGATGTTGTTCACGGGACAGGCGTTGTTGCAGAAGGGGATGCCGCAATCCATGCAGCGCGCGCCCTGCTGGCGGGCCTCGTCCTCGGAAAGATGCAGCACGAACTCGCGCCAGTGCTTCAGGCGCTTCTTCGGCTCTTCCGCTGCTTCCTGCAGTCGCTGGTATTCCAGAAAACCGGTTGTCTTACCCATGGTCGTGTCCTGTCTGGTGCCGCCTTCGGGCGGCGCCCGGATGCCGGGCATCCGGGGGGCGAATCGATTGTCGTGTCCTGCGTGATCTGGCGGTGGGCAGCGCCGGCCGCAGCCGGCGCGTGTCCATCAGGCGGCGAGCTTGGCCGGGTTGCTGGCCTGCCACATTTCGCCCAGCGCGCGGCGGTAATCCACCGGCATGACCTTGACGAACTGCTTGCGGGCGGTATCCCACTGGCCGATGATCTCGCGGGCGCGGAAGCTGCCGGTCAGGCGGAAATGGTTTTCCACCAGGCGCTTGAGGATGGCCTCATCCGTTTCGCGCTCGCCGCCCCGCGTGGCCATGTGCCATTGGGACTGCTGGCCGACCTTCTGCTGCTCGGCCGACGTCACCACCGGCTCCAGCTCGACCATCGACAGGTTGCAGCGCTCGCGGAACGTGCCTTCTGGATCGAACACATAGGCCACGCCACCGGACATGCCGGCCGCGAAGTTGCGCCCGGTCTGGCCCAGCACGACGACCGTGCCGCCCGTCATGTACTCGCAGCCATGGTCGCCCGTGCCCTCGACCACCGCCTGGGCGCCCGAGTTGCGCACGGCGAAGCGTTCGCCGGCCACGCCGTTGAAGTAGGCCGTGCCCGACAGCGCGCCATACAGCACCGTGTTGCCCACGATGATGTGGTCCGGGCCGAAGCCGCGGAAGTCGTTGGGCGAGCGCACGATGATCGTGCCGCCCGACAGGCCCTTGCCGACATAGTCGTTGCCATCGCCCACCAGGTCCAGCGTGATGCCGTGGGCGAGGAAGGCGCCGAAGCTCTGCCCGGCCACGCCGTTGCACTGGATGTGGATCGTGTCGTCCGGCAGGCCGTCGTGGCCGTACTTGGCCGCCACCATGCCCGAGAGCATCGCGCCGATCGTGCGGTTGCGGTTGCGCACCGGCACGATGAAGGACACCTTCTCGCCGCGCTCGAGCGCCGGCTTGGCGCGCTCGATGAGCTGCAGGTCCAGGGCCTTGTCCAGGCCGTGGTCCTGGGTCTCGATCTGGCGGTGCGAGACTTCCGGGCCGACGTTGGGCTGGTGGAACACGCGGCTGAAGTCCAGGCCCTGCGCCTTCCAGTGCTCGATGCCGGCGCGCATGTTGAGCAGCTCGGTGCGACCGATCAGTTCCTCGAACGTGCGCACACCCAGTTGCGCCATGATCTCGCGCACTTCCTCGGCGACGAAGAAGAAGTAGTTCACGACGTGCTCGGGCTTGCCCTGGAACTTCTTGCGCAGCACCGGATCCTGCGTGGCCACGCCCACCGGGCAGGTGTTCAGGTGGCACTTGCGCATCATGATGCAGCCTTCGACGACCAGCGGCGCGGTCGCAAAGCCGAACTCGTCCGCGCCCAGCAGCGCGCCGATCACGACGTCGCGGCCGGTCTTCATCTGGCCATCGGCCTGCACGCGGATGCGGCTGCGCAGGTTGTTGAGTACCAGCGTCTGCTGGGTCTCGGCCAGGCCGAGTTCCCACGGCGTGCCCACGTGCTTGATCGAGGACACGGGCGAGGCGCCCGTGCCGCCGTCGTGCCCGGCGATCACGACGTGATCGGCCTTGGCCTTGGACACCCCGGCAGCCACCGTACCCACGCCCACCACCGACACCAGCTTGACCGAGATGCCGGCGCGCGGGTTGGTGTTCTTCAGGTCATGGATGAGCTGGGCCAGATCCTCGATCGAGTAGATGTCGTGGTGCGGCGGCGGCGAGATCAGGCCCACGCCCGGCACCGAGTAGCGCAGCTTGGCGATGTAGTCCGACACCTTGTGGCCGGGCAGCTGGCCGCCTTCGCCGGGCTTGGCGCCCTGGGCCATCTTGATCTGGATCTGGTCGGCGCTGGCCAGGTACTCGGCGCTGACGCCGAAGCGGCCCGAGGCGACCTGCTTGATCTTGGAGCGCAGCGAGTCGCCCGCCTTCAGGTCCACGTCGACTTCGATACGGCTCTCGCCGAGCAGACCGGCCAGCGTGTCGCCGTCCTTGATCGTGCTCTTGCCGGCGCGCATTTCCTCGCGATAGCGCAGCTCGTCCTCGCCGCCCTCGCCCGTGTTGGACTTGCCGCCGATGCGGTTCATCGCCACCGCCAGCACCGAGTGGGCTTCGGTCGAGATCGAGCCGAGCGACATGGCGCCCGTGGCAAAACGGGTGACGATGCTCTTGGCGGACTCGACTTCTTCCAGCGGGATGGCCTGGGACGGGTCGACGCGGAACTCGAACAGACCGCGCAGCGTCATGTGGCGCTTGCTCTGGTCGTTAATGATCTGCGCGTAGTCCTTGTAGTTGCGATAGTTGTTGGCACGCGTGGCGTGCTGCAGCTTGGCGATCGCATCCGGCGTCCACATGTGCTCTTCGCCGCGCACGCGGTAGGCGTACTCGCCGCCCGGATCAAGCATGTCGCGCAGGGACGGATCATCGCTGAAGGCCGCGCGGTGCTGGCGCAGGGCTTCTTCGGCCACTTCGAAGATGCCGATGCCTTCGATGTTGCTGGCCGTGCCGGTGAAGTACTTCTCGACCAGGCTGCGCTGCAGGCCGACCGCCTCGAAGATCTGCGCGCCGGTGTAGGACATGTAGGTCGAGATGCCCATCTTGGACATGACCTTGTTCAGGCCCTTGCCCACGGCCTTCACGTAGTTGTAGATCGCCTTCTCGGCGGCGGCGCGCGACTCGGACGTGGGCTTGTCGCCCTGGTGCATCGCGACCAGCGACTCCATCGCCAGGTACGGGTGGATGGCTTCGGCGCCATAGCCCGCCAGCAGCGCGATGTGGTGGACTTCGCGCACGGAGCCGGTCTCAACGACCAGGCCGGTGGCCGTGCGCAGGCCGGCGCGGATCAGGTGCTGGTGCACGGCCGAGGTAGCCAGCAGCGCGGGCACCGGCACGCGGTCGGCATCGACGCGGCGATCCGACACGATCAGGATGTTGTAGCCCTGCTGGACGGCATCGGCCGCCTGCGAGCACAGCGCGGCCACGCAGGCCTCGATGCCTTCCTTGCCCCAGCTGGCCGGGTAGGTGATGTCCAGCTCGAAGCTGCGGAACTTGCCGCGCGTGACGCGCTCGACGTGGCGGATCTGCGCCATGTCGTCGAAGTCCAGCACCGGCTGCGCGACTTCCAGACGCAGCGGCGGATTGACGTTGTTGATGTCCAGCAGGTTGGGCTTGGGGCCGATGAACGACACCAGCGACATCACCATCTGTTCACGGATGGGGTCGATGGGCGGGTTCGTGACCTGCGCGAACAGCTGGCGGAAGTAGTGATAGAACGGCTTCGGACGGTTCGACAGCACGGCCAGGGGCGAATCGTTGCCCATCGAGCCGATGCCTTCCTCGCCGGTGAGCGCCATCGGCTCGAGGATGAACTTGTAGTCTTCCTGCGTCCAGCCGAACACCTGCTGCAGGTCGAGCAGCGGTACGGCCGAGCGCGCCTCGTCCAGGTCGGCCTGTTCGGGCGACGGCAGGCTGTCCAGCTTGACGCGCAGGCGCTCGATCCACTGACGGTAGGGGCGTGCCGCGGCCAGCTGCGACTTCAGCTCGTTATCGTCGATGATGCGACCCTGTTCGAGGTCGATGAGGAACATCTTGCCCGGCTGCAGGCGCCACTTCTTGACGATGCGGTTTTCCGGCACCGACAGCGTGCCGGCTTCGGACGCCATGATGACCATGTCGTCGTCCGTCACGACGTAGCGGGCCGGACGCAGGCCGTTGCGGTCCAGCGTGGCGCCGATCTGACGGCCATCGGTGAAGACCAGGGCGGCGGGGCCGTCCCACGGTTCCATCATGGCGGCGTGGTATTCGTAGAACGCGCGACGGTGCTCGTCCATCTGGGCGTGCTGTTCCCAGGCTTCCGGGACCATCATCATCATGGCCTGGGCGATGGGGTAGCCCGCCATGACCAGCAGTTCCAGGCAGTTGTCGAAGATGGCCGTGTCCGACTGGCCTTCGTAGGCGATCGGGTACAGCTTGGCCAGGTCTTCGCCCAGCACGGCCGACTTCATCAGGCCTTCACGGGCACGCAGCCAGTTGAAGTTGCCCTTGACCGTGTTGATTTCGCCGTTGTGCGCCAGCAGGCGATACGGGTGGGCCAGCGGCCAGGCGGGGAAGGTGTTGGTCGAGAAGCGCTGGTGCACCAGGCCCAGGGCCGACACGGCGCGCGGGTCGGCCAGGTCGCGGTAGTACACGCCGACCTGGTTGGCCAGCAGCAGGCCCTTGTAGACCACCGTGCGGGTCGAAGCCGACGGCACGAAGTATTCCTTGCCGTGCGCGAGCTTCATCTTCTGGATGGCGTGGCTCGCGGTCTTGCGGATCACGTACAGCTTGCGCTCCAGCGCATCGGGGACCATCACGTCCGAGCCGCGGCCGATGAACAGCTGGCGGATCACGGGTTCGCGCTTGCGCACGGTGGGCGACATGGGCATTTCCATGTCCACCGGCACGTCACGCCAGCCCAGCACGACCTGGCCTTCGATGCGCACGGCACGCTCGAGCTCGCGCTCGCACGCCAGGCGCGATGCGGTTTCCTTCGGCAGGAAGACCATGGCCACGCCGTACTCGCCCGGCGGGGGCAGCACCACGCCGCGCGAGCCCATGTCTTCGCGGTAGAGCTCGTCCGGGATCTGGATCAGGATGCCCGCGCCGTCACCCATGAGCGGGTCGGCACCGACGGCGCCCCGGTGATCCAGGTTTTCCAGGATCTTCAGGGCCTGCTCGATGATCGTGTGGCTTTTGCGGCCCTTGATGTTGGCGACGAAGCCGACACCACAGGCGTCATGTTCGTTGGCCGGGTCGTACAGACCCTCGCGCGCCGGCAGGCCGATGCGGGTGGCGTCCACCACCGCAACGGCCGCGTCGGCGGCAGCCGGGGAACAGGAAGATTGAGACATGGCGGGCTCCCGTCACAGCATGAAGATGTCAAGGGGGCCAACAATACTGCTGCACTGCACAGAACGCAACAAAAACCGATGGTGCGTCCCTATTTATAAGACGAGATAAATTCTCATCTTCCGCCTTGACCCTCATCCTGGAGCCGCACCATGCCAGTGCAGACAGGGGAAGTGACATCAGGCCCGGCGTCTATGGAATCCGCCGGACCTTTGGTGCGTCCCTATTAATTCTTGCGTTCCATCCCCAGACGCTTGAGCACGGCCTCTTCGGTCTTGAAGGTTTCCTTGGCCCAGGCCGCGTAATCCTCGGTGCTCATGTAGTACGGCTGCATGTCGAAGTTGTCGAGCGCCTGCACGAAGTTGTCCATTTCCATGGCTTGCTTGAAGGCGTCATGCAGCTTCTTCACGACGGCCGGATCCGTGCCCTTGGGGGCGGCCAGGCCGAACGGCGAGGTCTGCACCAGGTCGATGCCCGACTCCTTGAGCGTGGGCGCATCCGGGAATTTCTTCGAGCGCTCCGCCCCCCAGGTGGCGAGCAGGCGCAGGCGGCCGTCGTTCACGAAGGGAGCCCAGCCCGGGGTGTCGGCAACCGACATCACATGGTTGCCCACCACGGCCTGCAGGTTCTCGGAATTGCCCTTGTACGGAATGTGCGTCAGCTCGATGCCCGCGTCCGCGGCGATCTGCTCCATGGTCAGGTGCAGGGTGGTCAGGGCGCCGGGCGATCCGTAGGTCAGCTTGCCCGGGTTGGCGCGGGCGTACTCGATGTAGCCCTTCATGTCCTGGATCGGCGAGCTCGCCGGCACGACCAGGCCGAATGAATAGCCGGCCAGGCCGATCACATACGTCAGGTCATCGACCGGATCCCAGTTGATCTTGGTCGTGAAGGGCATGCGGAACACCGGCAGCGGGATCTGCGCCAGGGTGTAGCCGTCCGGCTTGGCGTTCTGCATGGCCTGGGCGGGCAGCACGCCGCCCGCGCCCGGCTTGTTCTCGATGATGACCGGCTGGCCCAGGATCTTGGCGGCGTTCTCGGCCAGGACACGGAACGGCACGTCGGTCGAGCCGCCCGGCGTGAAGCCAATCTGGATGTGGATGGGACGGCTCGGGAAGTTGTCGGCGGCCGCGGCATGGGCGGCACCGGTGGCCAGGACGGAGCTGCCGAGCACGGCAGCCGCGGTCCAGCGCAGGGCGTTGGGCAAACGAGAAAACATGGTGTCTCCTGGTAGGGAAGTCACGCGGAGTCGGTCGGCCCGTCCTGGGCCGCCCCGCGCGGGGTCTGTGTCCGGGCGTTGGCCGCCGGCGCGCCTGCGCTGGCCGCGTCGCCTGTGACGTGGGCTTCGGTGAGCACGCGCGCCATCTCGCGCAGGCGCGGCGCCACCTCGTCGATCAGGTAGCGCCGGGTCAGCCGGAAGGCCGGCCCGCCGCAATTGAATCCATAGACGTGCTGGCCGGGGCCAAACGGCAGGGCAATGCCCGCCGCGTGGATGTCCTCGTGCCAGTCGCCCAGGGCAAAACAGCAACCGTGCTCGGCATAGTCGCGCTGCGACGCCTCCCACTGCGGCTCGAACTGCGTCCACTCATGCGGAAAGCGCTTGCGCAGGGATTCCAGCAGCGGCTCGCGGGCATCGGCGGGCAAGGCGTTCAGGTAGGCACGGCCCATCGAGGTCGTCATGAGCGGGATGCGATCACCCACCGACAGGCCCAGCGTCAGGACGCCGCGCCCCGAGCGGGCGTGCTCCAGGTAGACCATGCTGAACCGGTCGCGCCGGCCCAGCGACACGGCCACGCCGGTTTCCTCGGCCAGCCGCTGCATGTGCGGGCGCGCCACGTCGCGCAGTTCCACCCCGGCCAGCGTCGCATAGCCCAGGGCCAGCACGCCCGGGCCCAGGCGGTACTTGCCGGTCTCGGCGTCGTAGTCGAGATAGCCCAGGGAGCGCAGCGTGAAGGTCAGCCGCGAGACGGTCGGGCGCGGCAGGCCCGAGCGACGGGCCAGCAGTTGGTTGGTGAGTTCGGCACTGTCGGGCCGAAAGCAGCGCAACAGTTCGAGCCCGCGGGCCAGCGCCGTGACGAACTGTCGGCTTTGCGGCGCTTCGAAGCCTTCCATCGGAATCCTGTCTCCTGTAGAGCGTTGCCGGATAGGTAACGCACGTCACTCGCCGTGCATGGCGGCGGTGTTTGTCGCGACGATGGTGCCCGTCCGGGCGGACGGGGTAAAGCGCCATCCGCACCTTCGTTCGCACAGCGAAACGGTTTCTCGGCTGGCTCATCCATTGCGCGCGAGCGCCTGTGCGGGCAACGGACACGCGTCGGGTGCCCGGCCGCGGGGCGTGCGCCGTTCGCCAGGCGAACGGCCGAAGACCAGCATAGCAGGGGTGGGCCCGGGCAGCCGGCCGGGAGGCCGGGGTGCGAGGTGCGGGGTGCGGGGTGCGGGGTGCGGCGTGCGCGGTGCGGGGT
>JAAIGF010071987.1_pt1 | contig 23296 bp, 25 predicted proteins | sample 6487441 | NCBI WGS metagenome assembly JAAIGF01 (sample SAMN13974129, study PRJNA590717) | phyllosphere metagenome | biome: pepper field; feature: multiple bacterial spot infested pepper fields; material: pepper leaves; isolation source: leaves from pepper fields | host: Capsicum annuum ... | reverse complement strand
CGCCCTGGAGATGATCGCCAAGCGCATCCAGACCTCCCGCGCCGGGCTCGACAACCCCAACAAGCCGATCGGCGTGTTCATGCTCGCCGGCACCTCCGGCGTGGGCAAGACCGAAACCGCCCTGGCCCTGGCCGAAGCCCTCTACGGCGGCGAGCAGAACGTCATCACCATCAACATGAGCGAGTTCCAGGAAGCCCACACGGTGTCCACCCTCAAGGGCGCCCCACCGGGCTACATCGGCTACGGCGAAGGCGGCGTGCTGACCGAAGCGGTGCGCCGCCGCCCTTATAGCGTGGTGCTGCTCGACGAGGTCGAGAAGGCCCACCCGGACGTCCACGAGATCTTCTTCCAGGTGTTCGACAAGGGCGTGATGGAAGATGGCGAAGGCCGCCAGATCGACTTCAAGAACACCCTGATCCTGCTCACCACCAACGCCGGCACCGAGATGATCGCCGGGCTGTGCAGCGACCCCGAGCTGATGCCCGAACCCGAAGGCATCGCCAAGGCGCTGCGCGAGCCGCTGCTGAAGATCTTCCCGCCGGCGCTGCTCGGCCGCCTGGTGACCATCCCCTACTACCCGCTGTCGGACGACATGCTCAAGGCCATCACCCGCCTGCAGCTCGAACGCATCAAGAAGCGCATCGAAAGCACCCACAAGGTGCCGTTCAGCTACGACGACGCGGTGGTCGACATGGTGGTTTCGCGCTGCACCGAGAACGAGAGCGGCGGCCGGCAGATCGACGCGATCCTCACCAACAGCATGCTGCCGGACATGAGCCGCGAGTTCCTCGGCCGCCTGCTCGAAGGCAAACCGCTGGCTGGCGTGCAGGTCAGCGTGAAGGATCAGGATCTGCACTATGAGTTCGCGGCCGCGCAGTAATCGGTAGGGGAAGATGATGGCAATCACCCAGGCAGCCCGCATGGCCGTGATCACCAGCCCGCTGGGCGGTGACACTCTGGTACTGGAGCGGCTCGAGGGCCGCGACGAACTGGGTCGGCCATTCAGCCATGAGCTGGCGCTGATTTCCGTAGACGACGGCCTGTCGCTGGATGCGCTGCTCGGCAAGCCCATGGGCCTGGCCGTGCAACTGGCCGATGGCAGCGACCGCTACTTCCACGGCATCGTCGCGCGCTGCAGCCAGACGGCCCATCGTGGCCAGTTCGCCAGTTACCAGGTCACCCTCAAACCCTGGCTGTGGCTGCTGTCGCGCACCTCCGATTGCCGCATCTTCCAGAGCAAGACGGTGCCGGAAATCATCAAGCAGGTGTTTCGCGACCTGGGCTTCTCCGATTTCGAAGACGCCCTTACTCGCTCCTACCGGGAGTGGGAGTACTGCGTGCAGTACCGCGAGACCAGCCTGGACTTCGTCAGCCGGCTGATGGAGCAGGAAGGCATCTACTACTACTTCCGCCACGAGAAATCCCGCCATGTGCTGGTGCTGTGCGACGCCTACGGCGCTCACCACACGGCGCCCGGTTATGCCAGCGTGCCCTTCTACCCGCTCGACGACCAGATGCGCGAGCGTGACCACATTCACGACTGGCGCATGGCGCGCGAGGTGCAGCCAGGCTCCCTGGAACTCAACGATTACGACTTCCAGCGCCCGAGTGCGCGCCTGGAAGTGCGTTCCAGCATCGCCCGGCCGCACAGCAACGCCGACTATCCGCTCTACGACTACCCGGGCGAATACGTGCAGAGCAAGGACGGCGAGCAGTACGCGCGCAATCGCATCGAGGCGATCCACACCCAGCACGAGCGGGTGCAGTTGAAATCCAACGCTCGCGGTCTCGGCGCCGGCAACCTGTTCAGCATGAGCGGTTACCCGCGCGTCGATCAGAACCGCGAATACCTGATCGTCGCCGCCGACTACCTGATCACCCAGGAACGTTACGAGAGCGGCGGTGACAGCGTAGCGTTCCAGTTCGACAGCACACTGACCTGCATCGATGCCAGCCAGGTGTTCCGCCCGCTGCCGCTGACCGTGCAGCCTATAGTGCAGGGCCCGCAGACGGCCATGGTGGTTGGCCCCAAGGGCGAGGAAATCTGGACCGACCAGTTCGGCCGGGTGAAGGTGCACTTCTACTGGGACCGCCACGATCAGTCCAACGAGAACAGCTCCTGCTGGATTCGCGTGTCGCAGAACTGGGCTGGCAAGAACTGGGGCGCGATACAGATCCCGCGTATCGGCCAGGAAGTCATCGTCAGCTTCCTGGAAGGCGATCCCGACCGCCCGATCATCACCGGCCGCGTCTACAACGCCGAGCAGACGGTGCCCTACGACCTGCCCGCCAATGCCACCCAGAGCGGGGTGAAAAGCCGCTCCAGCAAGGGTGGCACGCCGGCCAACTTCAATGAAATCCGCATGGAGGACAAGAAGGGCGAAGAGCAGTTGTTCATCCATGCCGAGAAGAACCAGGACATCGAGGTCGAGAACGACGAGACCCACTGGGTCGGCCACGACCGCAGCAAGACCATCGACAACGACGAGACCGTGAAGGTGAAGCGCGACCGTACGGAAACCGTGGACCGCCACGAGACCATCACCGTACATGGCAACCGCAGCAAGACGGTGGACAAGAACGAGACGGTCAAGATCGGCATGAACAAATCCGAGACCATCCTCATGGCCTCGCTGCAGAACGTCGGCATGGGCCGCATGGAAAACGTCGGCCTGGGCTACAGCCTCAACGTCGGCATGATGATGAACACCCTGGTGGGCCTTAACCAGAGCACCCAGGTGGCGAAGAAGAAAACCACTTCGGTGGGCGAGCAGTACGCCATCAGCGTCGGCGGCAAGGACGAAGGCTCCAGCGTCACCCTGGACGGCAAGAGCATTCGCCTCGGTGCCCAGACCATCGAGCTGACCGCCGACCAGGAAATCCGCCTGAGCTGTGGGCAGAGTACCATCCGCATCACCGCCGGCGAGATCGAGATCCTCTCGCCGAAGGTGGATATCAACTGCTGATGCGGGAGTAGCGCAGCGGATGGGTAGCTTGAGTAACCGAAGCGCAACAATCAGCGTCAGGCCGCAACGCCATCAAGCAGACCAGGGCAGCCAGTCGCTATGGGAAACAGGCAAGACCCTGGTCAAGTAAAAGACGAGCGAGAGGCGTGCTCCCCAGTGATCGAACGCTACCTGATCTACACCGCGCTGTTCATTCCCGTGGCGCTGCTCCACATGGTACTGGAGCACTACTGCGGTGAGAGCTGGCCGACGGTTGGCCCCTTCGTTGTGCTGCTGGCGTCCAGGATCGCGCTGCAGTTGTACCGGCCCCGCAAAGGCATCCACGACAGCTGGCTGGGCGGCGGACCACGCGCCGGGATGGCGCCCTCACCCCACGCCTTGACCCAGGTTCCTTGCACATGAGCAGTCAGCCCTACGCCAGCACGACGTTCGACACCGACACCGCCACACTGGCGATCTTCGATCCCGCCGCTCTGGCCCATCGCATAACCGATACCGCGGACTGGTGGTCGATCGCCGAGGACGCGCTCGCCGAGATCAACGCCGGCAACGTCCTGTTCGTCGACCTGGGCCGCGACGGTAGCCACGCAGTGGAGATCCGCCGCGGCATCGATGCCGCCACGGACGACGCTCTGGTGGCGCGCCTGCGCATCACCTCGGGCTGTCTGTATGTCGGCGCAGGCGAGCAGGTGCCGGCCGGCGACCTGGGCCCGGAAACCGTCTATGGCGGTGTACTGCTGTTCGCCGAACGCGGCACCTGCGAGGTCCGCCTGCAACGCCGGGGCGAGCGCCTGCTCCTTGCCTATGGCGCGACCACACTTGAGGCCACCAACCACTTCGACGACGGCCCACGCTTGCCATGACCAGGGACGAGCACCTCGCCGCACTCCGCGACTGGCACCTGCAACACGCCCCCCGCCGCTGGCGCCTGGTGCACTATTGCGGCGTCGAATGCCTGGCGGCCCACGACCTCGCTGCAGACGAACTGCTGCAACGGGCCAGCACGCTACTCGCCGAGGGCTTTCATATCGCCTGGCAGCGCAGGGGCGAGGATGCAGTGCTGCGGGTGCACGAGGGCGAACCGACCCCGAGCTGGGCGGCGACCTTCGCCGAGCGCGACCTGATCGGCGGCCTGCACGCTGCCCTGCCCGAGGAACACGAGCCACTGGACGCCGGTCGCCTGGTCGCGTGCTGGCAACGGGAAAGGGCCGAGCAGCTGTTGCGTCTATTGCAGCCTGACAGCGGCAGCACGGCCACGGCGAAACTCCAGGCGCTGCAGCTGTCTTCGGAGCAGACGGGGCTGGTGCTGGAACTGCTCGATCAGGTTCTTGGCGACACCCTCTACACCCTGCTGCTGGGCCTCGACGGCGAGGCGCAGGTGGGCGGCGAACAGCAGCGCGTAAGGCTGATCAACGAAGCGGGCGCAGAGATATCGCCCTGTGGCGAACTGGAAGCCGAAGCCTACGCGCAACTGATCGAGGGGCGCCTGTGACCGGTCTCTACGAATGGAACCCGATGCCCTACCAACTGGCGATACGCTGCCCCCGTTGCCGCCACGAAGCCTCATTCGAATTTGCCGAAGCACGGTTGATACGACGCAAGCTGGAAGTGCCGCTATTCCAGGCTCATTCGGCCTTCGAGTACCAGCTACGCCCCAGCCGCGATGGTCATTTCCAGCACATGGCCGTGTACTTCCAGGGGTTGCACGGTGACCCGCGGCAGGCGCTACATGATCTACCCGAGGGCTACCAGGCGGCGGACTGGAGCCATTCGCGCTACCTGCGCCAACAGTACGGCCATACGCTCGGTGCCCTGGTCTGCGCCCCCTGCGGCCTGCGCAGTCGCCACCAGCTGGACTGGCCAGGCGAGGCGTATTACGCCGTGGACTACAAGAACCATTTGCTCTGGGCCTACCACCGCGAGTCGGCTCTGGAGTTGCGCGACTATCTGCTGTCCATCGACCGCAAGCTGCGTGACTACCGCTGGGCCGCAATGCTGCTGCACGTACCTGGCGTGTTCAAAACCCGTAAGGCCCGCGCTCCGCTGACGCAACGCTTGAGCCGGCTACTCGCGGGTCAATCCAGGACCGTTCACCTGCGGTAGGCCGGTGGAGGCAACGGCAAAGGCTGCGGGTTGGCGATAACCCCTGCACTGCCAGCGCACTGAGCCGGTCTGTGCGTGCAGCGTCATCGTCACCGCCGCGTAGCGCGGCCGCCAGCGCCTGGGCTTCGGCCAGCTCGCCGGCCGGCAGCGGCACGGCACTGCCCAGATGACGGATCAGCGCAGTCAACATGGCCTTGAAGTCGGCATCCCAGTTGGCCGCACCGTTGTGATGTATTTCTCGGGAAATACGCCCGCTGAGACGAATCACCTCACCCTGCATGGTGGCGGCCGGGCCGGCGGATGGCACCAGCAGTTGCCAGAGTTGCTGGTGCTGGTCGTGCCAGGAGCCATCCGCGACACTGATGGCAGCCTTGCCATCGTGAAGCTGGCGCGAGGCGACGGGCGTGACGCCGAACAGGCGATACAGACTGGCCAGCCCCGCATCCGTCGCCTCGAGATAGTCAGGGTTGAAGCCGGCGCGGTGAAATTCGAATTCGCGGCCAATACGCTGCACCTCGGCCAGCATGGCACCGTCTATCGGCACGCCTGCATCCAGCAGGATCTGGGCAATCTTCGCGGTTGCCTCGATGTCGGCGTTGCTGGTGGTAGCCAGTGCGATCTGCAGCACGCCATGCCCCTGACGATTCCTGGCGGCGATGCTAGCGCCACGACGAATCAACGCGCCGAGCGCTTGCGCCTTGTGACTTTTGGCCGCGGCATGCAGTGGCGTGTCGCCCTGGTAGTCCTGCGCCTCGATATCGGCGCCCAGATCCAGCAACAGATCAATGCCGCCCTTCCAGCTAGAACTGCGATGGTGCAACGCCGTACGCTGGTAGGTGTCGCGGGCATCGATGTCCGCCCCTTGCTCAACCAGCCAGCGCACCAGTTCATCGGGGCAGTTGTAGAAGCCCAGCGCCGTGCTCTTGCTATAGCCGCCGGTAGCTTCGAGCTCGCACTGGTCGAACACGGCAATCAACTCGTCGAGTGAGGCCTGCTCGAGCAGTTGCCCGAAATCCTTGGGCAAGGTCTTGCGCTTACGCTTCGCCATGAAATCCAATACTCCAGAAATATCGGTACAGTGCTCACCTTCATGGCTTCCACCGAGGCCTGTCAACGACCAAATACCGACCGGGAAACGACCAATGACACAGGATCTGCCCCGCTTTCGCCTTCACCCCCACGTCTATCGACTCGATCTGTTCGAGCAGCAGAACGGCACCTGCTCGTGCTGCGCTCAGTTGCGCGACTGGAAGTACCGAGGTCCGTTCTACGCCGTACAAAAACCCGACTACCTGTGCCCCTGGTGCATCGCCGATGGCAGTGCGGCCCGGCGCTACGAGGGGCAATTCAACGACGAGCTATCCATCGAAGGCTGGGAGCCGGATCCGTCGGCCTCGGCCAACACCTTCAATGCAGAGCTGATCGCCGAGGTGTGTGACCGCACGCCGGGCTATCTGGCTTGGCAGCAAGCCCAATGGCTGGTGCATTGCGGGCAGCCATGCCAGTTCATCGCCTATGTCGGCGCTGCCGAGGTAGAAGGGCTGCGATCGGAACTGGCGGGTGATCTGCAGCAGCTTGACGACACCTACGTGCAGGCACTGAGCGCGGATGGCAACCCGACGGGTTATCTGTTTCGCTGCCTGCAGTGCGGCACGCATCGACTGCACACCGACGGCACCTGAACCATCCAGCCCTGCGCTAGAATCGCCCCATGAAAAAACCACACTCCAGCTTTCTCACCGTCATTTCCATCTTCGCCATCGCCGCCGCCGTGATCGGCGGTTTCTGCCTGATCGGCTTGGCCTTTTATCTGTTCTTCAATGGTGCGATCTTCATCGACGGGGTGGCCAGCGCCGCGGTATTGCTGGTGTTCAGCGCCATTGCCTGGAAAGCGCGCATCACCTGGGCGAAACCGGTGGCGGCGGCGGTACTGATTGCCATCACGGCGTATGTCGGCATGTTCCTCGACGCCCGCGGCAACCCGGTCTACAACAAGCCGCTGGAGTGGTTGTTCGCCCCGGCGGGCGCACAGTTACAGACCCGCGAGATCGTCACCCATGGCGGCGGCAGCACCGGGGTGAATTACGATTTTCACTTCGTCGATGCCAGCGGCCAGCGGGTGGATGAGCTCAGCAGCTGGGTGGTGGTGCCCTTTCGCTTCCTTGAGTACCTGCTGATCCTGTCCGCCGCCATGTGGCCGATCACCTGGCTGCGCGGCCGCTTCGGCCGTTCGCAATGGCTGCCGCCGGCGTCCCGCTAAAGCTCACGCACTGCCTGAGTCACCCGCAAGATCCACCGTTTCAACCCAGTTATTCCAGCCTAATCAGGACTCTTCATGGTCAACCCCTACGCTATAAATCCGGTCGAGCCTGTCTCTTCCAATGACGCTCGCCAAGCGTCACGGCTGCCCATGCGCCTGCTGTTCACCGCGCTGGCGTGCTGCACGGCAAGCCTGGTGATCCACTGGGCCATCATGTGGCTGACGCTGGAGCCGGAGCACTTGCAGGCTTACCTGAACAACCTGTGGCAGTTGGCCGCCTATTGGCTGAGCGCGCTGGCCGTCGACGGCTGCAGCGCGCTGCTGCTCGCCCGCTACTATCTGCAGCGTCACAACCTGGTGGATGTCAGGCGCCCGGAACGGCTTATCGCGCTGTTCGTGGGGCTGTATCTGATTGCCATTTTCGTGGTCGGCCTGCTCTACAACCTGATATGGGCGCAGATAGGGCCCTGGCTGTACGAGAGTGCCAGCAGCCTTTCGCCTACTCTGCTCATGCTGCCACTCAACCTGGTGTCCTTCATGCTGGCGAGCCTGTTGCCGCTGTGGCTGAGCCTGCACCTGATGCGCCGCGCGGGCCAGTTCCAGACCGGCCTCACCCGAGTGAGCCGAGGCGAAACCGCACTGGCCTTCGGCCTGCTGTTCCTCGTGTTCTACACCAAACTGCTCACGCTGCTGCCCTCCGCCGCCATCAGCCCCTACGGCATGGAGTGGATGCTGGGACTCAGCAGTGCCATCGGCCTGGTATACGGCCTGGTGGCGCTGATCGCCGCCCACCGCTCCCTGCCGGCGCAGTTACCGCGGCTGGCGGTAGGCCGCTTGCTGGCGAGCGTACTGGCGTGCATGGTGAGCTGGCTGCTGGTGGCCGGCGTGCTGGGCTTCGTGTTGCTGGTGGCGCTGTATGCCGGCTCGGAAATTCTGGTGTTGGTGCTGATGCTGCTGTTCGGCATCCTGCTGCTGGCGCTGCTCTGGCCACTGACCCACTTGAGCCTGCGCTGGATCTACCGCCCGCTCGTGGCCTGAGTTGCCGGCGCGCCTTGCGGTGCGGGACAATCCGCACCGATTCAGGCCAGTGGATAACTCAACATGCAGCAGCGCACCGTTCTGTTCGACCTCGACGGCACCCTCACCGACCCGCGTGAAGGCATCACCCGCTCGGTGCAATATGCGCTGTCGAAACTGGACATCCATGAGCCCGATCTGGTCGCGCTGGAGCACTTCATCGGCCCGCCGCTGCTGCAATGCTTCATGCACACCTACAGCCTGACGGAGGCGCGCGCCTGGGAGGCGGTAAATCACTACCGTGACCGCTTCCGCGAGGTAGGGCTGTACGAGAACCAGGTGTTCGATGGGGTGATCGAGCTCCTGCAACTGCTGCAGGATCAGGGCCGCACCCTGTACATCGCCACCAGCAAACCCACGGTATTTGCCACCGAGATCGCCCGGCACTTCGATTTCGCCCGTTACTTCAAAGCCATCTACGGCAGCGAGTTGGACGGTACGCGCACCAACAAGGTAGAGCTGATCGCCCACCTGCTCGAGCAGGAAGGCCTGGACCCGACCGATACGCTGATGATCGGCGACCGCAAGCATGACCTGATCGGCGCCCATGGCAACGGCGTGCGGGCGGTGGCGGTCGGTTACGGGTTTGGCAGCCTGGAAGAGCTAAGCAGTGAACGCCCGGCTCATCATGTACAGACGCTGGCGCAGCTGCGCCAGGCATTCGCCGGCTGAGGGGTGCCGGCGCGGGCCGCTACATCATCCGCGAGCCGGTCAGGTCGTTGCGTTGATAGATCACCTTGCGGCTGCCGCCGTCACAGGTGCCGATCACCATGGTGTCGTCCTCGACCTCTTCGTTGGGCACGATTTCCAGCGTATAGCTGGCCACGCCCGCGGCCTGGATCTTCACTTCGATTTCCTGCTTCAGCTCTTCGCACGACTTGGGCGCCGCCCAGGCACTGCTGCTCATTACCCCCAGCACCAGCATCACTGCCGTCCATCCTTTCATCACGACCATCCTCTGCGTCTAGTTGTTCGGACCCTACTCTCGGACAACGGCCAGCGCCTGCAGTTGTATAAGCCGTTGCGTTTGTGACAAAGCCCCCAGTTCGGCGACCCGCCGGTAGAAAGTCGGCCAGTCGCCGTTCACCTCGGCAAACAGCCTGGCGAACGCGGCAACCCACTGGTCATAGAGCCCGAACGGCAGCAGCTTGGCATTGTTCAAGGGGCCATTGATCCAGCCGTCGTAGTAGCCCACGCCATTCCACTGGCTGGCGCGCAGCTGTCGGTACTCGCTGCGCAAACGCTCGAATTCCGCCTGTTTGCCGGCACGCATCGCTTCGGCATCCAGGCCACTGGCGTAGAGGGCTTCCAGACGCGCGCGGCTGGCCAATACCAGCTCGCTGAACTGCTCCCGCGGCTCAATACCGAGTTCTTTCGGTGCCGGCAGGCCGCGCGCGGCGCGCCACTGGCGCAAGCCCTCCTGCTCGACGAAGGTGGCATAGGACTCGTTGAAGGCCGTGTCCCCCGCCAGGTAATACTGCTGGTGCGCCAGCTCATGAAAGATCACCGCCACCAGGCGCTCGTCACTCCAGCGCAGCATGGTGTTGAGGATCGGGTCATCGAACCAGCCCAGCGTCGAATAGGCTTCAACGCCGCCCAGGTAGGTGTCCAAGCCCTGCGCCTTGAGCAATGCCGCCGCACCACGAGCGCGGTTCTGTTCATAGAAGCCGCGGTAGGCCACACAGCCGGCAATCGGGAAACAGTGCAACTGCGGTTGCAGCGAGAACTCGGGCGTTGCGAACAGGTTCCACACCACGAAAGGCCGCTGCAGATCGGCATACAAGCGATAGCTGCGGTTATCCGGCAGGGCCAGCTGCGCGCTGGCGAAACGGCGTGCCTGCTGGGAAAGCACCAGGCGCTGACGCAGCTCTGGCTCGGTCGCGGGATCGTCGATCAGCGCCTGCACCGGTTGCCGTGCACTGAGCAACTGCAATTGCCCGCGCGCCAGTTGCCCGTAGTAGTCGACCGTACTACAGCCGGTGAGCAGAAGCGCCAACAGGGGAACCGCGACGCGGCGCGGCAGGTCGACAAGAAGAGAAGTGCGGTGCTCGAACATGGCTATCGTCATGCGAAGGTAAACACCACATCCTACCGCGAACTCACGACAGCTTTGCGGGATACTGCGCCCACCAGAATATGCGCCAAGGGAGACACCACGATGCGCCAGCCTTTATTGCTTGCCAGCTTGCTGCTGGGCGCCTGCGCTTCGCCGCTGCCTGCCGCCGACCCGAACATGGCCTGGATCGACCTCAAGGGCGAAGGTATCGACCTGCTGATGGCCGAGCGCCTGGATCGCGAGCGCGTCAACGACGGCCGTTACTTTCAGGTAACCCCTGGGGCCCATGAGCTGGAAATGCGCTATCGCTTTGAAGTGGCCGGCGGTGGGGGTACTTCGATGATGTCCGAGCCCCAGCAGCTGACCTGTGACGTGCGCATCCGCTACGACGACTTCAAGGCCGGCCAGCGTTATCGCGTCGAGGCCCGTGCGGTGGTGATGCGGGCGCAGGCGGTGCTCTACGATGCCGAACGCAACGTATTGGCACAGGGCAAGAATCTGCGTTGCGGCAGTTTCTGATCAGCACGGACTGAGCCGCACGGGGCGGCTCAGATGTTGACGGATTAAAAGCCGGTCAGGCTTCCAATACCACTTCCAGGGTGATTTCCGCATTCAGCACCTTGGATACCGGGCAGCCGGTCTTGGCGGTCTCTACCGCCTTCTCGAAAGCAGCGCGGTCAGCGCCTGGAATCTTGGCTTTCAGCGACAGGTGCACCGCGGTGATGGCAAAGCCGCCGTCCTGCTTGTCGAGGGTCACTTCAGCCTTGGTGTCGATGCTTTCAGCGGTCATGCCCGCTTCGCCCAGCTCCTTGGACAGCGCCATGGAGAAGCAGCCGGCATGGGCCGCACCGATCAATTCTTCCGGGTTGGTACCAGGCTTGTCTTCGAAGCGGGTGTTGAAACCATAGGGCTGTTCGGCAAGTACACCACTCTGGGTGGAAATGGTGCCTTTGCCGTCTTTGATGCCGCCCTGCCAGTGGGCCGATGCTGTCTTCTTCATCTCGATGCTCCTGTTGATGAGGGGTACAGAATTCAGAGAGACAGCGCTCGGGCAAGTTCGAGTTTTTTGGTCTTTTGCCGCCTCGGTCAACGCAGGCTGGCGAGGATATCGAACGCGTGCAAGCGATCGGCGAAATCGTAGTGATCGCAGGTGAAGATCAGCTCGTCGGCCTCGGTCTGCTCCAGCAACACCTCCAGGCGTGCACGAATCTTCTGCGGGCCGCCGATCACCGCCATCCCCAGGAAGCTGCCAACGGCATCGCGCTCGTGGGGCAGCCACAGGCCTTCCATCGACTCCACCGGCGGGCGTTGCACCAGGCTCTGGCCGCGAATCAGCGAGAGAATCCGCTGATAAGCGGAGGTGGCCAGGTGCTGGGCTTGCTCGTCGGTATCGGCGGCCAGCAGCGGCACGCCGAGCATCACATAGGGTTTTTCGAGCACGTCGGATGGCGTGAAGGCATTGCGATAGACGCGAATCGCCTCGTGCACGTAGCGCGGCGCGAAGTGCGAGGCGAAGGCATAGGGCAAGCCACGTTCACCGGCCAGCTGGGCACTGAACAGGCTGGAACCAAGCAGCCAGATCGGCACGTTGGTACCGGTACCCGGTACGGCGATGACCCGTTGATCCGGCGTGCGCGGGCCGAGGTAGCGCTGCAACTCGGCAACGTCCTGGGGAAAATCGTCGGCGCTGCCGGAGCGCTCGCGGCGCAGGGCGTGAGCGGTGAACTGGTCGGCGCCCGGCGCACGGCCCAGGCCCAGTTCGATGCGCCCCGGATACAGGGTCGCCAGCGTACCGAACTGCTCGGCGACCACCAGCGGCGCATGGTTGGGCAGCATCACCCCACCAGAACCGAGGCGAATGCGCGAGGTGCCGGCCGCCAGATAGCCGAGCAGCACGGCGGTTGCCGAACTGGCGATGCCGTCCATGTTGTGGTGCTCGGCGACCCAGAAGCGGTTGAAGTCCAATGACTCGACATGCCGGGCCAGCGCCAGCGAGTTGTGCAGCGCCTGCTGCGCACTGCCGTCATCGCGGATGGGGGCCAGGTCGAGAACCGAGAAAGGAAGTTTGGCGAGTGCAGACATGAAAGAACCCTTGCTGGTGGATAACGCCGAGGCTTTATCCGAGTAAAACAGTAGGTCTTATCCTACGCCTCCCGATCGCCTCAGGCCACCTCGTGGCAAATTGCAGGCAGTAAAAAGCCGGCATCGCAGTGGCTGCGAGCCGGCTTTCGACCATCGCCATCAGTTGCGCTGGTAGACGATTTCCTTGGTGCCGCCACCGCAGGTGCCGACCACCTGGCGATCGGTCACGCTGCCTTTGTCGACGATTTCCAGGGTGTAGGACGAAGCTCCCTTGGCCTGGATTTTCGCATCGATCTCGCTTTTCAGCGCTTCACAGTCTTTAGCAGCTGCGAAGGTCGAGCCAGCGAGCGCCATCAGGCCTGCTGCAAACAACACTTTCTTCATCACAAACGCTCCCTCGTAACAGTGAACAACGTCGGGCGCCTTGCAGCGGCCCCGACTCAATAAAGCCGCAGATGACCATTATGGCAAGTGGCTGCGGCTACAGATGCCCGCGATCAGCTGTTGGCGACGCGGAAGCCAACCTTCAGGGTTACCTGATAGTGGGCCACCGCGCCATCGGCGATGTGACCACGGGTTTCGGTGATTTCGAACCACTCCAGATGCCGAATACTCTTGCTGGCTTCGGCCAGGGCATTGTTGATGGCATCTTCGATACTCGAGGTAGACGAGCCAACCAGCTCGACCTTCTTGTAAGTGTGATGATCCGACATATCCGCCTCCAGGGCTGGTAAACACAAATGGGCTGATTGCCCTTATTCACTCAGTCACTGGAAGGCGCTGCTAAGTTCAGGTTTTCGGCGGTGCAGCAGACTGGCCTCAGGCTCCTGTATAGCCAACCCTCACCCGGCCCCTGCTCAAGCATTTACGGTCAACCCTGTTCCCAAATACCGGCCACCCTCCTACAATCGCGATCAATTCTTATCCGCAATGGCGCACGCCAAGGGAGTTTTGGTGTCCAGCGCTCCACCCCGCTTACCGTTGCAAAGCATCGATACGCTCTACCGCGATCATCACGGCTGGCTGCATGGCTGGCTGCGCAAACGCCTGGGCGACCGCGAGCAGGCGGCGGATATTGCTCAGGACACTTTTCTGCGCCTGCTGCTGAGCGGCCGACTGCCGAGCATCGACGAGGGTCGCAGCTACTTGACGCAGATTGCGCGCAATCTGGTCATCGACCAGTGGCGCCGGCAGCGGATCGAGCGCGCTTACCTCGAGAGCATCGCTCACCTTGCCGAACCCGAGTCGCCCTCGCTGGAAACCCGTGCGTTGGTGGTCGAAACGCTGCTGCAGATCGATGCAATGCTCGACGCCATGCCCGCCAGGGTGCGCGAGGCCTTCCTGCTGTCGCAGTTCGAGGGCCTGACTTATCCACAGATCGCCGAACACCTGCAGATCAGCGTCAGCTCGGTGCAGAAGTACATGCTGCGCGCCATCACCGCCTGCTATCAGGTGCTGTACGCAGAATGAAGCGTGCCAGCGATGCACCCATCCCCCCGGCCATCGTCGAGCAGGCCAGCTACTGGCTGATGTTGCAATGGGGCGGCGAGTGGGATGGCGAACAGCAGCGCCGCTTTGCCGAATGGCAGGCGGCCGATGCCGAACACCTGCGTGCCTGGCGGCGCCTCGAGCAGCTGCAAGGCACCCTGGCCGGCGTGCCGGCCCACACCGCCAGCATCGTATTGCGTGACCAGCCCGATGCGCGTCGTCGTCAGGCCCTCAAGGTGCTCGGCCTGCTGTTGGTGGCGGGCGGCAGCGGTTACCTGGCCCAGGCAACGCTGCCCTGGCGCGAAACCATGGCCGATCTGCGCAGCGGCACCGGCGAACGCCTGCAGCGCACCCTTGCCGATGGCAGCCGACTGGCGCTGAACAGCGACAGCGCGGTGGATATCCGCTTCAGCGATTCGGAGCGCCGCATCAGGCTGCTCAAAGGCGAGCTGCTGCTCGACAGCGGCCATGATGCCGCTCGCCGCCCACTGATCGTGGAAACCGCCACGGGTGAGATCCAGGCGCTGGGCACACGCTTCTCTGTGTATGAGGTGGACGGCGGCAGCCGCGTCGAACTCTACGAAGGCGAACTGGAATTGCGCCCACGTAGCGCCCCCCCCTCCCGTCTGCTCGCCGGCCAGCAACGCTGGTTCAGTGCCGAGCGCGTCACCGCCATTGGCCGGGCAGACCGTAACAGCATCGCCTGGAACGAGGGCCGGTTGATCGCCGAGCGCATGCCGCTGGGGCAATTCCTCAGCGAGCTGGCGCGTCACCGCCCCGGCGTGCTGCGCTGCGATCCGGCAGTCGCCAGGCTGCCGCTGACCGGCGTATTCCCGCTCGCCGATACCGACCGTGTGCTGACCGCATTGCAGCAGTCGCTGCCGATCGAGGTACACAGCCTCACTCGCTACTGGGTCACGGTGCGGCCGAGAGGCTGACAACCGAATCGCTCCTCACGCTCTGCGCAGGAATGCGAATTGTGACGCTGCGCACCTCGAATTCTCGGCGACCGCTGAACCTGACGGACGCCTAGCATCCTCACAGGCGTGGCCAAGCAGAGCGCGGGAGCGAGATCTGCAAATAATTATCAAAACCGATTGTCGGTTTCGCCGGCTCGCACGGGATACCTCTTGAACCCGATAAAGACGCATTCTCAGAGGATATTCAGAATGCCGTACCTGCCTGCATCCCCGCGCTCAGCGCTGAGCCTGTCGATCACCCGTGCCCTGCTAACCGGCCTGTTGTCCACCAGCCCGCTGCTGATCGCCACCAGTGCACAGGCGCAATCGGTCGCCACCCAACAGACCCGCGTCTATGCGATCCCCGCGGGCGATCTGGACGGCGCGCTGAATCGCTTCGCCAGCGAAGCCGACATCCTGCTTTCGGTGGACTCGCGCCTGACCGCAGGCAAACGCAGCGCCGGACTCAGCGGCAGTCATTCCGTGGATGCCGGCCTTGCCCAATTGCTCGCCGGCACAGGCCTGCGGCCGCTCAAGGCTGGGGATAACTACGCACTGGAGGCCGCCGTGAGCAGCGGCAGTTCGCTGGAGCTGGGTGCCACCAGCATCAAAGCCAATGGCCTGGGCGACACCACCGAAGGCAGCGGCTCGTACACCACAGGCGCCGTGACCATCGGCAAAGGCCAGCACTCGCTTAAAGACACGCCGCAATCGGTCACGGTGCTGACTCGCAAGATGCTCGATGACCAGAACCTCAACACCATCGAGCAGGTCATGGAGAAAACCCCAGGCGTCACCGTGTACGACTCGCCCATGGGCGGCAAGTACTTCTACTCCCGCGGCTTCCGCATGACCGGGCAGTATCAGTACGACGGCGTGCCCCTGGACATCGGCAGCAGTTATGCACAAGCCGACAGTTTCTCCAGCGACATGGCCATCTATGACCGTGTCGAAGTGCTGCGCGGTGCAGCGGGGATGATGAAAGGCGCTGGCGGCACGGCGGGTGGCGTCAATTTCGTGCGCAAGCGCGGCCAGTACACCCCCCATACTCAGTTGTCTCTCTCTGCCGGCACCTGGGACAACTACCGCGCCCAGGTCGATACCGGCGGCCCGCTCAATGAAGCCGGCACCATTCGCGGCCGTGCCGTGGCGACCCAGCAAAGTCGCCACTACTTCTACGACGTCGCCGAGCGCAAGGATCAGATCTATTACGGCGCCGTGGATTTCGACCTGAGCGCCGACACCACGTTCGGCCTGGGCGTCGCCTACGAAGACCTGGACGCAACGCCCTGCTGGGGCGGCATGCCACGCTACGCCGATGGCAACGACCTGAAGCTCAGCCGCTCGACCTGCCTGAACCCTGCCTGGAACAACCAGCGCAGCAAGCGCACCACGCTGTTCGGTGATCTGAAGCACCCGCTCAACGACAATTGGGCGCTCAAGGTAGCGGGTGTCTGGTCGCGCAATACCCAGGACATGGAATACGCCTTTCCCAGTGGCTCGGTACCGGTGGGCGCCAGCAGCTCAAACACCCTGGTACTGGGCAGCATCTATGATTACGACCAGGTGGACTACGGCCTCGATGCCTATGTCGACGGTACGTTCGACGCCCTGGGCCAGCAGCACGAACTGGTGGTTGGCGCCAACACCAGCCGCTCCCACAAGGATGACTTCTTCGCCGTGGCGGCCCTGCCTCAGCGCCAGAACGTGCTCGACCCGGATCATCATCTACCGCAACCAGATGAAAGCTACTACCTGGCCAACGCCTCGCGCGGCGGCCCGCTGGACATTCGCATCAAGCAATACGGCGTCTACTCGACCGCTCGCTTGAAACTGGCCGAGCCACTGACCTTGGTATTTGGCGGCCGCGTCAGCTGGTACAAATCCGAAACCGACTCCATCGCTTATTTTCGCGGTGTCGGCACCCCGGCCAATTCGCAAACCACCGAAACCGGGCAGGTCACGCCATTCGCCGGCCTGCTGCTCGACCTCAACGACAACCTGACGGCCTACGCCAGCTACACGGACATCTTCACGCCCCAGGGTAACCTCAAGACCATCGATGGCAGCACCCTGAAACCGCTGATCGGCAAAAGCTATGAGCTGGGCATCAAGGGCGAGTGGTACGAAGGCCGTTTGAACAGCTCATTCAGCCTGTTCCGCACCCTCCAGGAAGACGCCGCCCAGACCGACCCGAACTGTGCCGACGGCAGCTGTTCGCAAAACTCCGGCAAGGTGCGCGCCCAGGGCTTCGAAGCGGAAATCAGCGGTGAAGTCATCGACCGCCTGCAACTGCTGGCCGGCTACACCTACACCCAGACCAAGGTGCTGGAAGATGCCGACCCGAACCAGAATGGCGTGTCGTACAACTCCTACGTGCCGCGGCATCTGCTGCGCGTATGGGGTGATTACAGCCTCAGCGGGCCACTGGAGCGTTTCACCGTGGGCGCCGGCTTCAACGCCCAGAGCGACAACTACCGCACCTCGCCGATCAGCGGCAATAACATCTTCCAAGCGGGCTACACCATCTGGAACGGCCGCATCGGCTACCGCGTCGATGACACCTGGTCGCTGGCCCTCAACGGCAACAACCTGTTCGACAAGCGTTACTACACCACCGTCGGCACCGAAGGCTTCGGCAATTTCTACGGCGAGCCGCGCAACTTCATGCTGTCCGTGAGGGCGGACTTCTAGGCCGGTCGATTGATCGTTGCCACGCTCCGCATGGCAACCCACATCCGGACGCTCTGCGGCCATGGGGCTTGGCGCAGGCGCACAACGCAGCGCGTGGGTATCATCAGGTTTCGGCCAGGTACTGATTCTGAGCGGGGTCGACCCTACCCTTACCTGTGGGAGCGTGCGGGGACGCCTAGTGCATGCGCACGAAGTGCGGGCATGGCCCGCCCCCACATCTCGAGCTGCCGCTTGGAGCCGATGGTTTCAAGGCCCGAACGGCCGGTCTCCGAGAATCGTCGCGCGGTGCATGATGCGCCGCTGCGGGCGGTAGTCGTCGCAGGCGTAGTGCTGGGTCAGGCGGTTGTCCCACAACGCCAGGTCGCCCTGGCGCCATTGCCAGCGCACGGAAAACTCCGGCCGGGCGATCTGTTTGCACAGCATCTGCAGCAGCGCGGCACTTTCGCCGGGTTCCAGCTCATTGATGCGCGTGGTGAACGCCTCACTGACGAACAGGCCCTTGCGCCCGGTTTCCGGGTGCACGCGAATCACCGGATGGATCACCGGCGGGTTGGCGGCGCGGGCAGCGTTCCATTTCTCCAGGGCATCGGGGGTATTGCCGAAGCGCTCCAGCGGAAACGACAGGGTCAGGTCATGCACCGCGCTCAAGCCGTCGAGCAGGTTGCGGATCGGCGCGGACAGCGCTTCGTAGGCCGCCGAGCAACTGGCCCACAGGGTGTCGCCGCCATGGGCCGGTACGTGCCGGGCGCTGAGCAACGAGCCCAGCGGGGGCGACTGAATGAACGACACATCCGAGTGCCACAGGGCGTTGTCACGCAGGTCATTGAGGTCGGTATCCAGCAGCAGAATTTCCGGCTGCGCCTCGATCTTCGGGTAGATCGGATGAATGTGCAGGTCACCGAACATCGCCGCCGCATTACGTTGCTGTGCGGGCGTCAGCAACTGGTCGCGAAAGAACAGCACCTGATGTTCCAGCAGGCCCTGATGCAGCGCGGCATGGGTCAGCCGATCCAGCGGCTGCGACAGGTCGATACCGGTCACGCGGGCACCGAGGGCCTGGCCGATACGTTCGAAATGGATGCTCATGTCGTCTAGTTCCAGGACGCAAAACGTTTTTGCAGAGCCCGCAGACCGAGCTCGATGGTCAGGGCGATGCCGGCGATCAGCAGGATGCCGACCACCACCACATCGGTGGCGAGGAACTGCGCGGCGGACTGCACCATGAAGCCCAGGCCCTGGTTGGCGGCGATCAGCTCGGCAGCCACCAAGGTCGACCAGCCGACACCAAGCGCGATACGCAGACCGGTGAGGATGTCCGGCAACGCGCTGGGCAGAATCACATGGCGCACCACCTGCGCACGGCTGGCGCCCAGGCAACGCACCGCCTGGATGCGCGCCTTGTCGACGCGGCGCACGCCGCCGACGGTGGCGATCAGCAACGGCGCGAACAGCGCCATGTAGATGAGCAGCACCTTGGACAGCTCGCCGATGCCGAACCAGATCACCATCAGCGGCAGATAGGCCAACGGCGGAATCGGCCGGTAGAACTCCACCAGCGGGTCGAGCGCGGCATTGAGCGTCGGGTTCAGGCCCATGGCGATGCCCAGCGGAATCGCGGTAAGCACAGCCGCCAGCACCGCAATCAATACGCGGCCCAGGCTGGTGCCGATGTGCTGCCACAGCGTGGCATCCAGATAACCGTCGTGCAGCAGTCCCTTGAATGCCACCAGCAGTTGTTCGGGCGCGGGCAGGAAGATGGTGTCGACCCAGCCCAGATGCGTTGCCAGCCACCACAGGCTCGCCAAACCCGCCAGGGTGCCGAAGGCCGCTACCCGGCGGCGGTCGAAGCCGATCACCAACCAGCGGCTACGGTTGTTCAACGTCGGTTGCAGCGCGTCAGAAGGCATGGTCGGCGGGCTCCTGAAGAAAGACATCGAGCAATTCCTGGCGCAGCTCGGCAAAGGCAGGGTCACCCTTGATCGAACGCACCGGCTCGCCGTCGAGATAACGACGGGCGAACGGCAGCCGGCGGCGCAACACCGCACGGGCAGGCGGGCCGTCGAGCACGATCAGATCGGTGGCCAGAAACAGCGCCTCGTCGACGCTGTGGGTAATCAGGAACAGGCCCTTGCCGGTGCGCTTCCAGACGTCGAGCAGCAGCACCTGCATGCGTTCGCGGGTCAGTGCATCGAGGGCGCCGAAGGGCTCGTCGAGCAGCAGAAAATCCGGGTCGACCGCCAAGGCGCGCGCCAGCCCCAGGCGCTGACGCTGGCCACCGGACAGCTCGGACACCTGGTGATGCGCATGGCTGGCAAGGCCCACCAGCTCCAGCACTTCAAGAGCCCGCGCATGCCGCTGCGCCTTGTTCAGGCCGCGCAGGCGCAGCCCCAGCGCAACGTTGTCGAGGGCATCGAGCCAGGGCATCAGCGCGTCGTCCTGAAACACCACGCCGCGCTCGCCACCTGGGCCCTCTAGGGTTTTGCCGTCGATATGCACCCGACCGCTGTGCGCTGGCTGAAAACCGGCCAGCACGTTGAGCAGGCTGGATTTGCCACAGCCCGAGGGGCCGAGCACCACCACGGACGTGCCCTTTTCGATCTGCAGATCGAAGCTGTCGAGAATGACCTGCGAGTGGCCGCGGCGCTGGAAACTCAGGCTGACCCGCTCGGCGTTCAGTCGGCTCATGGTCGACTCCTCAATTAAAAAAGCCCCTCCGAAAAGGGGCGAAACCTGGCGTGAAGGTAATTCGCGGTTACTGCGCCTTGCGCACGTAATCGGCGCTTACGTAGGGCGAGTAATCCGGCAGCACGGCGGGAATGCGCTTCTGTTCCTTGAGGAACTCGGCGGTGCGGGCGGTGGCCTTGGCAGTGCCGCCACCGAGCAACTCGGCGCTCACCTGCTGCCCGGCATCGGGGTAGGTCGAACCGGCCAGCAGCTCGGGAACATCGGCGGGGTTGGCGCCGATCAACTTGGCGATCTTCCTGGCCTGCTCGGAGTCGGCGGTCCATTTGGCGACGTTGGCCTGGTAGTCGGCGAAGGCACCCAAGGTCACGCCGGCGAACTCGGCCAGCACTTCAGGGTGTTTCTCGGCAAAATCCTTGCGCGCGACCCACACCTCGAACGTTGGCGCGCCCCACTTGCCGACTTCGGCAGCGTCGGTCAGCACCTTGCCACTGCGCTTGATTTCACCCAGCGCGGGCGACCAGACGAAAGCGCCGTCGATGTCGCCGCGCTTCCAGGCGGCGTTGATCTCGGCGGGGTTGAGATTGACGATCTTCACCTTGCTCAGGTCGATCTTCCAGTGCTTCAACGCGCCGAGCAGGCTGTAGTGGGAGGTGGACACGAACGGCGTGGCGATGGTCTTGCCGACCAGTTGCTCCGGGCTGTCGATGCCGCTGCCGTTGCGCACCACCAGTGCCTCGGCCGCATTGATTTCGGCAGCGACCAGGAAGGCCACCAGCGGCAGTTTTCGCGAAGTGGCGGCGGCCAATGGGCTGGAACCGAGGTTGCCGATCTGCACATCACCGGAAGCCAGCGCCGTCACCACGTCGGCACCGGAGTTGAAACGACGCCAGTCGAGCTGTTCGCCGATGGCTTTTTCGTAGGCACCGTCGGCCTGGGCGACCTTGGACGGATCCACACCGGTCTGGTAACCGATAACGATTGGGTCAGCAGCCTTCACCTGCAGGCTGGTGGCAGCCACGACGGCGAGCAGCAGGGTCTTGATGGTGTGTTTCATGGGCAACTCCTCGCAAAGGGCACCAGGCTGTCCCGGCTACCGCGCGCCTCAGCGGCGCTGTTGCGAGAAATTTATGGTTATAAAAAATAACTCTCCAATAACATTTAACGATTAGCTTAGAGCTGCCCATACCAGCCACGAGTCAGAGTGGCCGCGCCTGCCCCAGGGGCTCTGAACGATCTGGCCAGGGCGCCGCTCAAGGTAGGCAGGAGCACGCTCGGCTCCAATATGGCGTCAGCTGGCCGCGACAAATGGAGCGAGGCGCTCGATCAATTGCTTCTGGAACTCATCGCTGAATACGATGCCGCGTCTACTCTCGACCAGCTCGCGAGCGTTGAAGCGCGCCTTGAACCAGTCTTCGACGAAACCCGGTGCATAGCCGCCTGTGCTGAAGCCTCGCCCGCCGAAGGCGATCATCGCGCAATATGCCTCCAGGTACTGTTCCCGGCTCTCGATGCGATGACGGTGCTGGTAGACCCAGAACTGCACGTCATACAGCAGGTACGAAAGCGGGTCGGCATGCAGCGCGAAATAGCGTTTCTCCTCGAGCAGTTGCACAGCGATCGCGCGGACGGCTGCGCCGATAGCGGGAAACGGCGGGAAGTCGTTCAGCAACGGCGCGAGCGTCTCGGAGAACTCACCTTCCGTGACCCGCCGCAGATCTTCCTGATAATCCTCCTCGGAGGTATCGAAGGCTTCTTCAGTGACCAGCCCGCGCACGAAGGTCTCGAAATCCTTGGCCAGAAAGGTGATTTGATAGTCGCCTTCCTGGTCGACGTGCACCACCTGCGGCTCGCCCTGGGGACCGCAAGTACGGTAGTCGAGCGCGATCATGTCGTGGCCAGCGGACGGGCAGTCGCAGATGTACACGCCGATGTCCGGGTAGCCCCACTCCTGCATCATGAAACGGCTGCCCAGCTCACCACACAGCGAGTACCGCTTGTCCCGCCCGATGCTGAGAAAACCGGTGATTGCAGCGTGGTCCTCGGCCCATGAGGTCGGCTCCTCGGTGGGGAAGCAGCACGTGTGCGGCGTGCCTCCGTTATGCCGCCGCATGAATGCGACATAGGAGGCAGGCAAACGGTAGCCCAGCTCCGCTTCGAGCTCGGCAATCAGCGCGTCGCTGGGCGGTACGTCGGTGAATTCCCTGCGGGCGTAGGCGCTGTCATCCCAGAACGCCTGCAGGTCTATGTCGTCAGGAAAGCGGCTCATGGACGTCCTCCACGGTGGCACTTGGCGCAGCCCGGTAATCGCCCCTGCAGCGATGGGTTCGTACGGGGCCTGGTTTTGCCGATGCTCAATGACCAATTCATGCCTGGGACCCTCCTGGATAACTGTGCGTGCTCAGACTACCCGCGCAGCGCTTGGTTTGCTCGCCGAGGCCGCTCGCCCTGTCGACAGCCACTTGGGATTGCCTCGCCCAGGCAGTAGAATCCGCCGTTTTTCCAGGCAGCCACGACCATGCAACCAGGCGACTCACCACGTAACGGCGAACTGATCTACGGCCTCGAAGACCGCCCGCGCCCGCTGGTGGCTATCCTCGCTGCGTTACAGCATCTGCTGGCGATCATCGTGCCGATCGTCACCCCGGGCCTGCTGATCTGCCAGGCGCTGGGCGTGTCGGCCCGCGACACCAACCTGATCGTGTCCATGAGCCTGGTGATTTCCGGTATCGCCACCTTTGTTCAGTGCCGTCGCTTCGGCCCGCTGGGTGCCGGCCTGCTGGTCGTGCAGGGCACCAGCTTCAACTTCGTCGGCCCGCTGATCGCCGGCGGCGCGCTGATGGTCAAGCAGGGCACACCGGTGGAAGGCGTGATGGCGGCGATCTTCGGCGTGGTGATCGCCGGCTCGTTCGTGGAGATCGGCATCTCG
>JAAIGF010065348.1_pt1 | contig 23297 bp, 23 predicted proteins | sample 6487441 | NCBI WGS metagenome assembly JAAIGF01 (sample SAMN13974129, study PRJNA590717) | phyllosphere metagenome | biome: pepper field; feature: multiple bacterial spot infested pepper fields; material: pepper leaves; isolation source: leaves from pepper fields | host: Capsicum annuum ... | reverse complement strand
GCTTGCAGTCGCAGGGCCGTTATTGTAAACGGCAACGGACACATTCCCTGCGCAGTGGATTAGAGAGAGTGAGAGGCGGTCATCCATGCCCACCAAAGCAAAAGCAACAAACGGCCAATTGATTCGTGGCTTCGAACCCTACAAGGAAACCAAGGGCGAGGAGTACATGAGCGAGGCGATGCGCGCCCACTTCACCAGTATCCTGAATAAATGGAAGCTGGAGCTGATGCAGGAAGTCGATCGTACCGTGCACCATATGCAGGACGAAGCGGCCAACTTCCCGGATCCGGCAGACCGCGCCAGCCAGGAAGAAGAGTTCAGCCTGGAACTGCGTGCCCGTGATCGCGAGCGCAAGCTGATCAAGAAGATCGACGAGACGCTGCAGCTGATCGAGGACGAAGACTACGGCTGGTGCGACTCCTGTGGCGTCGAGATCGGCATCCGTCGTCTGGAGGCGCGCCCCACCGCCACCCTTTGCATCGATTGCAAGACCCTGGCGGAAATCAAGGAAAAACAGGTCGGCTCCTGAGTCGATCAACAGACGGGGCGCTTAGGCGCCCCGTTTCGTTTCACCCCCGTCAAACGCCCGCCATGCAAAACTCCGCCTATATCGGTCGCTTCGCCCCCACGCCCAGTGGCTATCTGCACTTCGGCTCGCTGGTGGCTGCCCTCGCCTCGTACCTCGATGCCCGTTCCGTCGGTGGCCGCTGGCTGCTGCGTATGGAAGATCTCGACCCGCCCCGTGAAGTGACCGGCGCCCAGGCCGCTATCCTGGACACCCTGGAACGCTATGGCCTGCACTGGGACGGCGAACTGGTGCGCCAGAGCGACCGCCACGGTGAATACGCAGCGCTGGTGCAGCGCCTGTTCGACCAGGGCCTGGCCTACGCCTGCATCTGTTCACGCAAGCAACTCGAAGGCAGTGGCGGCATCTACCCGGGCCATTGCCGCAATGCCGGGCATGCTGGCCACGACGCCGCCATCCGCCTGCGCGTGCCCGAACTGACTTACCGCTTCAGCGATCGCGTGCAGGGCGAATACAGCCAGCACCTGGGCAAGGACGTCGGCGACTTCGTCATCCGCCGCCGCGATGGCCTGTACGCCTACCAGCTCGCCGTGGTGCTGGACGATGCCTGGCAGGGCGTCAACAACGTGGTGCGCGGCGCCGACCTGCTCGACTCGACGCCACGTCAGCTCTACCTGCAGGAGCTGCTCGGTTTTTCCCAGCCACGCTACCTGCACGTGCCGCTGATCATCCAGCCCGACGGCCACAAGCTGGGCAAGTCCTATCGCTCGCCGCCACTTCCCGGCGACCAGGCCACGCCGCTGCTGATCCGCGCCCTGCGCGCCCTCGGCCAGCCCGCGCCGGATGAACTGGCCGACGCCAGCGCCGAAGAGTTGCTGGCATGGAGCGCCAGGCACTGGGATGCGGCCCTTGTTCCGCGTACCCGCAACCTGGCTGAAAGCCAGTTGCGCTGAGCGTCGCTAACGGGCAGCCTTGCGCCCCCACACCCATGCTCAGGAATCCGCCATGCGCGCCCAGCTCGAAGAACTCATCAGCAAAATCAGCTCGGGCTGCCTGCCGCAGGGCGAAATCACCCGCATCGCCGACGAAGCCGCCCAGGCCTATGCCGACCCCGCCGCGTTTCTGGCCGCCAACCCGGACATCAATTACGACGACAGCTTTCCCATTCCCCTGGGCGAGTGGATGGTGGTCGGCAACCTGCCGGAGACCGTGTTGTTTCAGGCCGACAGCTACGAAGAGCTGTTCAGCCAGATCACCGAGTCGTTTGGCGCCGAAGTGAACTTCGTGCTCACCGCCAAGCAGCTGAAGAAGGTCGAGCCGCTCAAGGCGCTCAATCGCATCCAGGTGCAGCTCGGCAGCCTGTCGAAGGAAACCCAGGGCTACGTGCTGGTCGACTTCAGCGAGCCGCTGGATGACGAGCTGCAGGCCGTGCTGGTGTACACCACCGACCTGCCACGGGTGCTGGAGCTGGCAGTCGAGATCGGTATCTATGCGGCGCCCGCGTACGAGGCGCTGAAGGCCGCGCAGGCAGAATAACAGCCACCGGGCACCTGGATACCGCGGCGCTCAACCCATTGGGCTACAGGCTTGTCGCATGATTACAGGCCGGCGTCGTGCAGGCGACGCAGGTGCTCGACATACAGGCCGACCGGGTCGATGCCCTCGCCAACCCGGCCGAAGTGCTGGTTGACGATGTCCAGATGGTCGAGCGGGTAGTCGTCGCGGATCACCTTGCCCAGGTGCGAGCTGACCCGCCCGACCATGCCATCGCACTGCCCGGCCTCGCGCACGAAGGTGCGGGCAAAGCGTCGGCAAAACCAGTTCGACGGATCACGACGGTTACCGCCCTGATCGGTGATGCCCGGCTGCAGCGTGCCGGACCAGGAGTAATAGCGCACACCATTGACCTCCTCCGGCCCGTCTTCTCCCCAGGTCGAGGGCAGGCCCTGCGGGTACTGATGGTTGAAGATGCCCACGCCCTCGGTGGTCAGCGAACGGTGGGCTGCAACGGCGTTGATCGGCAGGGAGGCACCGCTTAAACCACCATCGAGCAGGGTGAACAAGCGCGCCAGCATATGGGTGCCCATGCGCATCAGCAGGCTGCGCAGACCATTCGAGGCGTACTTGCGCTCCAGGTAATCGGCCAGCTCGGAACCCTGGTTGGGGCCGGCCACGGAGGTGACCGAGGCAACCCATTCCGGTCGGTGGGCAGCAGCGTAGCGGCATACCAGTGCGCCCTGGCTATGGCCGATCAGGTGCACCTTTTTCGCGCCACTGCGCCGCCGCGCATCGGCTATCTGCAGCAACAGCTGTTCACCGCGCAGTTCGGTGGCATGCACCGGCGAGAGACGCGCCGGGTATACGTCCACCCCCTGATTACGCAGCGCGGTAGTAATGCCGTACCAGTAGTCGAAGCCGAGCAGGCTGACGAAGCCCAGCATGCCGGGAACCAACACCAGTGGATACTGGGGAACTGCACGATGACCCATTTCAGTCTCCATTGGGGCGCTACCTTGCCCAGGCCAGTGGTCAAGCGCAACGCGCATCATGACCGTCGATGGCCACTATCGAGCCATTCGACTTCATCGCAGACTGCCTCGCCCCTAGCATGGTTCCGTGAAACACCGAATGCCTAAAGACGAGGTACATCATGAAAGCCCTGACCCTTGCCCTGCTCCTGAGCCTGCTCAGCGCACCGGTACTGGCCCTGCCCAGCCGCCACCCGGCGCCCATCCTCGGCGAAGCCGTCGACAGCAGCCAGCTGCAGCCCGCCACTGCGCAATGATCCCATCGGCTGCAAGCCTCTGAAGACATGCGCGAATGCCCAGCTGATTTAAGCCGAACTTAATTCCCTGGCCCGGGCTCAGAAAAATGGTCTGGTTTATCACAAAGGGAAACTAACCATGTTCAAGCAAAGCCTGGGTGCCGCATGCGTATTGGCCGTTCTGACCGGTTGTGCCGGCAAACCTGAGAATCCGGTCGACCATATCACCTTCCGTAACGAGCCACTGGTGAAACAGGTCGAGAAGGACATGACCAAGGCTACCGTTCTGGAGCTGGGCGGCCCGCCCTCCTCGGAAATCAACCGCACCGTGGTACCGGGCACCTGCAACAATTACGTCCTCAACAAGGATGGCAAGGAGCAGCCCTACTACGTCGCGTTCAACTCCGCTGACCGCGTGGAAAGCAAAGGCTTCCTGACCTGCGAGCAGATGGAAATCAACCAGCGCGAACGCGCCCGTGGCAACGGCATCTGATTGCCGGCAGCCTGAAATGAAAAATGCCCGCCTCCCAGGAGAGCGGGCATTTTTTGTGGCTGGCCGCCGTTAGCGGCCGCCCGTCGGCGCTTATATAGCGCCGCGAGTGCGCAGGACTGCCAGCACCTGCTTGACGCCCTCTTCCACCGACACGCTCTGCGTATCGATGACCAGATCGGCATTGAGCGGCACATCGTACGGGAAGGACTCGCCCGGGATGTTGTCGCCAGCAGCCGCGTACAGCCCTTGCGGGTCACGCTCGGCACATACCTGCGGCGAAGCCTGCACATACACGGTGATCAGCCGCTCTGCACCGATCAGCACCTTGGCCTGTTCACGCCCTTCAGCATCGGGTGCCACGAAAGCCGCCAAAGTCAGCAGGCCCGCCTCGTTGAACTGACGCGCCACGTGCGCGGCACGGCGCCAGTTCTCGGTACGCCCGGCACGATCCTGCGGCAAGCCCTTGTTCAGGTCATGGCGCAGGTTCTGGCCATCGAGCACGTAGACCGCACGGCCCATGTCGAACAGCTTGCGCTCCACGGCATAAGCCAGGGTGCTCTTGCCGGCCCCGGAGAGGCCGCTGAACAGCACGGTGGCCGGCTGCTGGCCGAAGCGCGACGCACGCTCTGCGGTCGACACATGACCGCTGTCGGCATGGTGCGCGCTGCTGCTGGCATCGGCGATGATCATGCCTGCGCCGACGGTACCGTTGCTCAGGCGGTCGATGATGATGAACGCGCCCGTGGTGCGGTTGTGCTCGTAGCCGTCGAGCGCGATTGGCGCATCGAGGGCAACCTTGACCTTGCCGATCTCGTTGAGCTGCAGGCTGCTGGCCGCGCCCTGTTCCAGGGTGTTCACATCGACCCGGTGGGTGATGCTGGCGATCGAGCCCGGCACATAGCTGGTGGCGCGTTTGATGTCGTATTTCTTGCCCGGCAGCATCGGTTCTTCTGCCATCCACACCAGCATGGCGTCGAACGTGTCGACCACCTGAGGGCGGTTGTCGGCGTGCACCAGCATGTCGCCGCGCGAGACGTCGATCTCGTCTTCCAGGGTCAAGGTAATCGCCTGGCCCGGGCCGGCCTGCTCCAGCTCACCTTCGAAGGTGACGATGGATTTGACGGTGCTGCCCTTGCCCGAGGGCAGCGCGATGACTTCGTCACCCTTGCGCACGATACCGCTGGCGAGGGTGCCGGCGAAACCGCGGAAGTTGAGGTTCGGGCGGTTGACGTACTGCACCGGGAAGCGCAGGTCGTCGAAGTTGCGGTCGCCCGCCACTTCCACGCTCTCGAGAATCTCCATCAGCGACTTGCCGGTGTACCACGGCGAGCGCTCGGATTTGTTGACCACGTTGTCGCCCTTGAGGGCCGACATCGGCACGAACTCCAGGGTGCTCGGGCGCAGGTCGATCTTCTCGGCGAACGCCAGGTAATCGGCCTTGATCTGCTCGAACACGCCTTGATCGAAGTCCTTGAGGTCCATCTTGTTGATGGCCACGACGATGTGTTTGATGCCCAGCAGCGAGGCGATGAAGCTGTGCCGGCGGGTCTGGGTTTGCACGCCGTAACGGGCGTCGATCAGGATGATCGCCAGGTCGCAGGTCGAGGCCCCGGTGGCCATGTTGCGCGTGTACTGCTCATGACCGGGGGTGTCAGCGATGATGAACTTGCGCTTGGCGGTAGAGAAATAACGGTAGGCGACATCGATGGTGATGCCCTGCTCGCGCTCGGCCTGCAGGCCGTCGACCAGCAGCGCCAGATCGACTTCCTCACCGGTGGTGCCGCTCTTCTTCGAGTCGCGGGTGATGGCTTCCAGATGGTCTTCGTAGATCATCTTGGAGTCGTGCAGCAGGCGCCCGATCAGGGTGCTCTTGCCGTCGTCGACGTTGCCACAGGTCAGGAAGCGCAGCAGTTCCTTGCGCTCGTGTTGCGCCAGGTAAGCGTGGATGTCCTGGCTGATCAAATCGGATTGGTGACTCATGGTGCGTGATCCTCAGAAATAGCCCTGACGTTTCTTTTCTTCCATCGAGCCGGCGGCATCGTGATCGATCACGCGGCCCTGGCGTTCGGACGTCCGGGTCAGGAGCATTTCCTGAATGATGTCGGTCAGGCTCTCGGCTTCGGACTCCACCGCACCGGTCAGCGGGTAGCAGCCCAGGGTGCGGAAGCGCACCTTCTTCTTCTGGATGCGCGCCTTCTCTTCGTCGCTCAGGTGCTCGAGGATGCGCTCGTCATCGATCATGATCAGCGTGCCGTTCTTCTCGATCACTTCGCGCTCGGCGGCGAAGTACAGCGGCACGATCGGGATCTGCTCCAGGTAGATGTACTGCCAGATATCCAGCTCGGTCCAGTTGGAGAGCGGGAACACGCGGATCGACTCGCCCTTCTTGACGTTGCCGTTGTACACGTTCCACAGCTCGGGGCGCTGGTTCTTGGGATCCCAGCGGTGCTTGCTGTCGCGGAACGAGTACACGCGCTCCTTGGCGCGGGACTTCTCCTCATCGCGGCGTGCACCACCGAAGGCGGCGTCGAAGCCGTACTTGTCCAGCGCCTGCTTGAGGCCCTCGGTCTTCATCACGTCGGTGTGCTTGGCACTGCCGTAGGTGAAGGGATTCATGTCCTGCGCCACGCCATCAGGGTTGATGTGGGTGATCAGGTCCAGGCCCATCTCGCTGACCATCTTGTCGCGGAAGCGGTACATCTCCTGGAATTTCCAGCGCGTGTCGACGTGCATCACCGGGAACGGCAGCTTGCCCGGAAAGAATGCCTTGCGCGCCAGATGCAGCATCACGGCGGAATCCTTGCCGATGGAATAGAGCATCACCGGGTTATCGAATTCGGCGGCCACTTCACGAATGATGTGGATGCTTTCCGCCTCGAGCTGTTTCAAGTGCGTCAGTTTGTCGAGCATGGCTACTCACGGAGGTCACGGTATTTTATTCAGGCCAGACGGGCCTTGGACGAGGGCGCACTCTAGCACAGCACCTTCTTCTAATCAGGGCGTCACTTAGATCGAAACGATCTAGGTTTATTCCAGTGAAACAGGCAATCACGGCCTTCACTGGGGCGGCCCCCTCGAGGCGACTCCTTAGCACGCTGGTCGGCTGGGCCGGGGCATGGCAGTGCCGCAACTTTGTGAAACGCACGGCAGCTTCGCCGCCTGAACCTTGACTCGGTCGCCACCACTACGCACCCTTGCGCGCGTCGCCTGCTTGCCTTTGGCGACAAGCGCCCGGCTCGCGGCGCTATCGGAACCCGCTACTGCGCTCAAGGAGAGCCCCCATGCAAGATAGCCCCCTTTCTTTTTCCCTCCTCACCCTCGCCATTGCAACTGCCAGCCTTTCGGCCAAGGCAGAAACCTACCAGATCGATAACGGCCCCAAGGTATGGGAGAACGTTGTCATTGCAGACGGCCTGAATATCACTGGTGAACTGGCCACTCCAGCCGCTGCGCTGACCCTGAAGCCTGGAACCCATGTGCAGGGTGACCTGGTCATTGATGCCTCGGTCAATACCACAGGTACCGAAAACTCACAGGAACGTTACAGTCGTCCGCTGACGCTCGGGGAAGGTTTGATAGCTTTCTCCGATGAGGTGCGGATTGATGGCGGACTCATCAATAGCGGTGACTTGATCGCCAACGGTCTCAGCGCCGTCGGGATTTACGGGCGTAATCTCTCCATAGATGGCACGCTCAGCAATACCGGCCTGATCAGTGTCCGGGACACCTACATACTGAACGCTCAAGGCCACCTCTTGGGCGACGCGATGCCTGCAGGTATAAGCCTGGGCGAAACCCACCTGGGTAGCCTGCGCAATAGCGGACGCATTGAAGTGATTAGTGCGGATGTCGGCAGGGGCATAGAGCTGGTACGTACCCCATTGGCCGGCGCCCTTGAAAACACCAGCAGCGGCAGTATCGAGGTGACAGGCGATGAAGTGCACGCTATCGCCGTCAACTTCAAAAGTGATCTGGCTGAACTGATCAACGCAGGAACGGTACGCGCAACGGGGATCAAGTCGCGTGACGACTCCCGTAACCTGAGCGAAGCCAACGGCATCACGGTAGGCGACAGTATCGTTCGCGGCCGGTTGCTCAACAGCGGCAGCATTACCGTCAGCGGCTACGAGGCCACCGGCATTGACCTTATCACCTATGGCAGTGACGGTGATCGAGCGCGCATCGACGGGGATCTTATCAACAGTGGCACCATCGATGTGACCGCCGTGGCCGAGACTGGAGCCACCGCCCGTGCTATCGACATTACCAATGCAACCATCGGCGGTAAGCTGAATAACAGCGGCTCCATCACTGCAAGCGGTGCAGACTCGGTGGGCATCTATGTCGAGAAGAGTCGCATTGCCGGTGACATTTTCAACAGCGGTACGATCAAAGGTGATCGCGCAGGTATCTACCTGTCGAGCATGGATTCCAACAGCAACCTGCCCGGCTACTCTCCGTTCAGCATCATCTACCAGAATGGTGGGCTAATCGAGGGTGGCGAGTACGCTATCTACTCCGATAAAGAGAACAATGACTCACGCCTGATCTGGGGAGGCGGCACGATCAAGGGGAACATTCACGGCATCTCCTATATAGATATCGTCGGGGACGCGACGTTTGATGGCGATAACCTTTATGACGGCAATGATTATGGCGTAGATATCTACAATGCCGACGACAGCCCGCTGGGACGGCCGGGGAAGCTGACGCTGCTTAAACCTCATGTGACGCTGAATGGCTATCTTGAGATGAACCGCGGCACGGTGTTGCAACTCAACCTCAGCGATGCAACCGATCCCGACAAGGCCATTCTCAAGGTAAAAGACGAAGCCTACTTTTCGGAAGAAAGCAGCATCGCGCTTCGCCCTACCTCGGAAGCCTTTCGTGCGGCGGGCAAAGAGTACAAGCTGGTGCATGCTGATGGGGGGATTGAGTACGACGGTGACCGTAGCCTGGTCGTCAGCAGCTCACCACTGCTAACCGTCGACTCGTCTCGAATCACCAGTACCGAGGTATTGGCAACGGTCAGCAGCGTTTCGGGCCAACAGGCCGGTGAGATCATTGGCCAAGTAGGCAGCAGCCCCAACGCCCGCCGTGCCTTCCAGCCGTTCTACGCAAATGTAATGCCCCAACTGGACAGTAGCGACCCGGTATTCCAGGCGTTCGCCAATGCCGATGAGGCCGAGCTTGCTGCGCTGAGCGAACAGCTCACACCCCATGTTGATGGCGCTGCACAGGCTGCCGCCAATGCGGTGCAAAACTTGGTCAGCGGGGCTGTGAGCTCGCGTACTTCGTCGCTGCGTGGCGCCTCGTCCGGCTCGGCATTCAGTGAGACCGGCTTCTGGGTTCAAGGGCATGACAGCGATCTGCGCCAGGGCCGCCGTAGTGGTATTGCCGGCTATGACGCCGACAGCCGCGGCCTGAGCCTCGGCCTTGATGGCAAACTCGATGAGCAGTGGACCCTGGGTGTGGCCTACAGCAACCTGGATACCAGGGTCAGTGGCCGCACCGGCAACAAGAGCGAGATCGACAGCCAGGTGCTGACCCTGTATTCGGGCTTCGAACAGGGCCCGGTATTCGTCGATACCAGCCTGAGCTATGGCTTCAACGACAACACCACCAAGCGCAACATCGCCGGCACCCGCGCCAAGGGCGACTTCGACAGCCAGTCCCTGGCCCTGAACCTGGAAGCGGGCTATGGTCTGCATGCCGGCGGCGTCACCCTGGAGCCTCGTGTAGCCACACGCTATAGCCGCCTGGACATCGACAGCTATCGCGAAAAGGGCTCTTCGGCTGCATTGGCAGTCAGCAGCCAGCGCTACGAGGCTATCGAACTCGGCGCGGGTGCACGTCTGGCCAGCCAGTTCTCCGTCGGCCAGGGCTCCCTGGAGCCGGAACTGAAGCTGATGGCCTACCATGATTTCGCGGCCGACCGTGCCGGCAGTACATCGAGCTTCGTGCTCGGCGGCTCGTCGTTCGTGACTCATGGTGCCAGCCCGGCACGTGACAGCTATGAGGCCAGCCTCGGCGTCAACTACCGGCTCGGCGCCTTGAGCCTTGGGGCAGGCTATGAGCATGTCGGCCGCTCGGGCTTCGATGCCGATACCCTGCGTGCCAAGGTTCGTTACGACTTCTGAGCGTGACGATATGGCGTTCAGGATCAACCCTGGGCGCCACAGCCTCTGTTGCTCCCCTCTCTCAAATCGGATTCGGGCAATCGATGAACAGGTGCTCGATGGCGAAGCGTCGGCTCAGGTACTCACCCAGTGCCTGTACGCCGTAACGCTCGGTGGCATGGTGGCCGGCGGCGATAAAGCTGACGCCGTTTTCCCGGGCACTGTGATAGGTCTGCTCGGACGCCTCCCCCGTCAGGTACAGGTCGACGCCGGCCGCGATGGCCTGGTCGATATAGCCCTGGCCGCCGCCCGTGCACCAGCCGATACGGCTGACCAGCCTGTCTTCCTCCACCAGCAACGGCTCACGGCCCAGCACTTCATGCACGCGACGGGCGAAGTCGCGGGCGCTCAGCGGTTGCGCGAGCGAGCCGAGCAGCCCGACGGTGCGCGGGTTGTCCGGCTCCAGCGGGCCTTCGACGGTGATATCGAGCTGCCGTGCCAGTTGCACGTTGTTGCCGACCTCAGGGTGCACGTCCAGTGGCAGGTGATAGGCCAACAGGCTGATGTCATTGGCCAGCAGGGTTTTCAGGCGGCGCTGCTTCATGCCGGTCAGGCATGGGTTTTCGCCCTTCCAGAAATAGCCATGGTGCACCAGCAATACGTCGGCACGCGCCTCGACGGCGGCTTCGATCATCGCCAGGCTGGCGGTCACGCCACTGACGATGCGCTGCACCTGCGGCCGCCCCTCGACCTGCAGGCCGTTGGGGCAGTAATCGCTGATGCGCGAGGCACCGAGATAGCGCTCGGCATCCTCAACCAGAGTGGTCAGGGCAATGGCCATACAGAATTCCTCACGAACGGTTGCGAACCGCTGCTTTCTTGGCACGGTTCTCTATAATGGCGCACCTTAAGGGCCCGATAGGGGCCTCGCAACCCTCAGGATTGGATCGATGCTCAAGGCCCTGCGTTTCTTCGGCTGGCCACTACTGGTTGGCGTTCTGGTGTCGCTGCTGATCATGCAGCAGTACCCGCAGCTGGTCGGTCTGCCCATGCATGACGTGCAGCTGCGTCAGGCGCCGGTCTACACGCGCTTCGAGGAGGGCCCTGCCTCCTACGCCACGGCCGTCAGTGTCGCCTCGCCAGCGGTGGCCAACCTGTACACCACCAAGTACGTGGGCAAATCCAATCACCCGCTGCTCGACGACCCGCAATTCCGCAAATTCTATGGCGAGAACCTGCCGGGCCAGCGGCGCATGGAGTCCAGCCTCGGCTCGGCGGTGATCATGAGCCCGGAAGGCTACCTGCTGACCAACAACCACGTGACCGCCAATGCCGACCAGATCGTGGTAGCCCTCAAGGATGGCCGTGAAACCCTGGCGCGGGTAATCGGCAGCGACCCGGAGACCGACCTGGCCGTGCTGAAGATCGACCTCAAGGATCTGCCGGCGATGACCCTGGGGCGCTCCGACAATATCCGCATCGGCGACGTGACCCTAGCCATCGGCAACCCCTTCGGCGTCGGTCAGACCGTGACCATGGGCATCATCAGCGCCACCGGCCGTAACCAGCTGGGCCTCAACACCTACGAAGACTTCATCCAGACCGATGCGGCGATCAACCCGGGCAACTCCGGCGGTGCACTGGTCGACGCCTACGGCAACCTGGTCGGCATCAACACGGCGATCTTCTCCAAATCCGGCGGCTCCCAGGGCATCGGTTTCGCCATCCCGGTAAAGCTGGCGATGGAAGTGATGCAGGCGATCATCGAGCACGGCAAGGTGATCCGCGGCTGGCTGGGCCTCGAAGTGCAGCCGCTGACCCCGGAGCTGGCCGAGTCCTTTGGTCTGGAAGGCCGCCAGGGCATCATCGTCGCCGGCATCTACCGCAACGGCCCGGCGCAGAAAGCCGGCCTGCAACCCAACGACCTGATCCTCAAGATCGACGGCGAACCGGCCGGTGATGCCCGCCGCTCGATGAACCAGGTGGCCCGCGCCAAGCCGGGCGAGACCATTCGCATCGAAGTGATGCGCAACGGCAAGCCGATGGAGCTCAAGGCCGAGATCGGCATCCGCCCCCCCGTCGCCACCAGCAACTGACCATCCATTAGCGACTGCATCATCTGAAAACAGATGTTGCAGTTGGCCAGGGTTAAAATGTAATGTTATTACGTTTTATACTTTGCCAAGGATCTGCATCTTGCGTCGCTCCCTCGCTCTGTTCAGCAGTTTGCCGCTCGGCCTGCTGGGTGTTTCCTCGTACGCCGAAAGCACCACTTCCCTCCAACTCGATGAGAGCGTGATCAGCGCCGACCATCGCCAGGAGTCCGCCGAGGGCCCGGTACAGGGCTACCGGGCCACCCGCTCGGCAACGGCCACCCGTACCGATACCGACATTCGCGACACGCCGCAGAGCATCCAGGTGGTGCCGGCCCAAGTGCTCAAGGATCTGAACACCACCCGCATCGACCGTGCCCTGGATTTCGCTGGCGGCGTTTCGCGACAGAACAACTTCGGCGGCCTGACCTTTCTCAATTACAGCGTGCGCGGCTTCACCACCGGCGAGCTGTACAAGAACGGCTTCGCCATCAACCGCGGCAGCTACAGCGCGCCGGACACGTCCACCATCGAGCGCATCGAAGTGCTCAAGGGCCCAGCCGCCAGCCTGTACGGCCGTGGCGATCCCGGTGGGCTGGTTAATATCGTTAGCAAGCGCCCGCAGGAAGACGCCTTCAGCACCCTGTCGTTCAGTGCCGGGCGCTGGGATCGCTACCGCAGCAGCCTGGATGTGAATACACCACTGAGCGAAGACGGCCGCCTGCTCTCCAGGGTCAACATGGCCATCGAAGACAACGGCAGCTTCCGCGACCACGTCGGCAGCGAGCGGCGCATCGTCAGTCCATCGCTGAGCTGGCAGCTCTCCCCGGATACCCGCCTGCTGCTGGATGCGGAGTTCTCGCGCACCGAGTCGGTATTTGACCGTGGCATCCCTGCCGTCAATGGCCAGCTCGGTTCGGTAAAGCGCTCGACCTTCATGGGTGAGCCCAACGACGGCGAGATCCGTAACGACAACCAGACCCTGGACCTGGCCCTCGAGCACTACCTCAACGACACCTGGAAGCTGCGCCTGGCCAACCACTACACCCAGGGCACGCTCAATGGCAACAGTTCGGAACCCCAGGCGCTGATCGGCACGACCCTCAGCCGTTTCTATCGCCAGCGCGATTTCGAGTGGAACGACACCATCACTCAGGCCGAGCTGCACGGTGATTTCGAGTTCGCCGGCTGGCAGCACCAGACGCTGATCGGCCTGGAATACGAGAACTACCGCAACAGCCAGAAGTATCCGCAGAGTGCAACGCTGCTCAGCTACGGCCTGGATATCTACAACCCGGTGTATGGGCAGCCGAAACCGGCACTGACCCGCGCCAACGACTTTCACGAGTACACCGAAAGCTACGCACTGAACCTGCAGGACCAGATCGCCTTCACCGACCGTTTGCGCGGCCTGGTGGGCATACGCCTGGAGCAGGTCGAGCAGACCGCCCTGAACCGTGCGACCCGCATCAGCAACAGCCAGGAAAAGGACGTCGCCACCCCACGCCTCGGCCTGCTCTATCAGCTCACGCCGGAGCTAGGCGTATTCGCCAACACCTCGACCTCGTTCAAACCCAACGCCATCGGCACCCGAGGCCAGGTCTACAAACCGGAGAAAGGCCTGGGCTACGAGACAGGTGTGAAGCTCGACCTGTTCGATGGTCGCCTTGGCGGCACTGTCGCGCTGTTCCAGATCGACAAGGAAAACGTCATCACCACCGATGCGCTGGGCGACAGCGTTGCAGCGGGCAAGGCGCGCAGCCAGGGCCTGGATATGCAGTTCAGCGGCCAACTGAGCGATGCGCTGCGGATCATCGGCGCCTACGCCTATATCGATGCCGAAGTAACCAAGGGCGATGCGGCGCTGCGCAAAGGCAGCGACCTGCTGGGCATCGCTCGCCACAGCGGCAGCCTGCTGAGCGTCTACGAGTTCCAGAACGGCAGGCTACGCGGCTCCGACATCGGCGCCGCGTTCAACTATGTCGGCGAGCGCTCCGGCCAGGCAGGCAGCAGCTTCACCCTGCCTTCCTACAGCACGGTCGACCTGCTTGCCCACTACAAGGCCAGCGAGGAGGTGACCCTGGGCCTGAACCTCAACAACCTGTTCGACCGCAAGTATTACGAGCGCGCCTACAACAGCGTCTGGGTGCTTCCTGGCGAGCCGCGAAACCTCAGTGTCAGCCTGACCCTCAACCTCTGATCGAAAGGACGCACCATGCGCATCTCAAGCAAAACTGCCGCTCTACTCGCCCTCCTCGCCTTCGCCGAGCAGGCCAGCGCCCACGGCCTGTGGACCGAGCAGCGCCGCGGCAATATCGAAACGGTCTACGGCCATGGCGCCGAAGACGATGCCTTCAAGGCCGAGAAAATCAGCCGAGCCTGGGCCTTCGACGCTGCTGGCAAGAGCATCCCGGTGACTATCGAACGCCTGGCAGACCACGCTCGCCTCAAGCCACTGAGTGCACCGGCATCGCTGGCCGTGGCCCTGGATAACGGCGCCTGGTCGAAGACCGCCGAAGGCAAGTGGGTCAACCAGGGCCGCAGCCAGGTACCTGGCGCCGTGGAAGCGCTGCACACCTACAAATACAGCCTGTCGATCCTTCAGCCGCACGCTCACTTGCCTGACCTGGGCGGGCTGCGCATGGTGATCGTGCCCCTGGCCGACCCATTGGAGGTCGGCGCTGGCAAGCCATTACCCGTACGCGTGCTGATAGACGGCAAGCCGGCCGCCGACGTGAAGCTGATCGGTGACTATCGCAGCGCGCCGGATACCATCAGCGCCACCACGGACGCAAAAGGCGAGGCCCAGGTGCCGGTGCGCAACGAGGGCCTGAACGTCATCGCCGCCGAGGCCAGCCAGACGGTGAAAGGCGATGCAGATATCGACAGCCGTGGCTATTTCACCTCGCTGACCTTTATCGGCCAGGGCCATCAGCACTGATCCGCTTCGCGCCACCAACTTCGTGCGGATACGAAAAAGCCAGGGCTAGGCCCTGGCTTTTTCATGGACGGCTGATGCTCAGAGCGCCGAGAGCGCGTCGAGCAACGCCTGGTTCTGCTCCGGCGAGCCGATGCTGATGCGCAGGAACTGAGCGATGCGCGCTTGCTTGAAGTGGCGCACGATCACCCCCTGCTCACGCAGCGCAGCGGCTATGCCAGCTGCGTCACGCTGCGGGTGGCGAGCGAAAATGAAGTTGGCCGCCGAGGGCAGCACCTCGAAGCCCAGCGCCTGCATCCCGGCAACGACCTTCTCGCGGCTGTCGATCACGCAAGCGCAGGTCTGCTCGAAGTAGGCGCGATCCTCGAACGCAGCCGCAGCACCGGCGATGGCGATACGGTCCAGCGGGTAGGAGTTGAAGCTGTTCTTGATGCGCTCCAGCGCCTCGATCAGATCCTCATGCCCAACCGCCAGGCCCACACGCAGGCCGGCCAGCGAACGCGATTTGGACAGCGTCTGGGTAACCAGCAGGTTCGGGTACCTGCTCACCAGGCCGATCGCCGATTCGCCGCCAAAGTCGATATAGGCCTCGTCCACCAGCACCACGCTGTCCGGGTTGGCCTGCAGCAGGCGCTCCACCGCGTCCAGCGCCAGCAGGCAGCCGGTCGGCGCGTTCGGGTTGGGGAAGATAATCCCGCCATTGGCCCGCGCATAGTCTTCGACACGAATCTGGAACTGCTCGTCCAGGGCGATCGGCTCGGCCTGGATGCCGTACAGCCCGCAATAGACCGGGTAGAAGCTGTAGCTGATATCCGGGAACAGCAGCGGCTTGCCGTGCTGGAACAGGCCGTGGAAGGCATGTGCCAGGACTTCGTCCGAGCCGTTACCGACGAACACCTGGCTGGTCGGCACACCGTAATGAGCGGCGACGGCCTGCTTGAGGCGATCGCCATTGGGATCGGGGTACAGGCGCAGGTCGTCATTGAGCTCCGCCTGCATGGCGGCGATGGCCTTCGGTGACGGGCCGTAGGGATTCTCGTTGGTGTTGAGCTTGACCAGCTTGGTCAGTTTCGGCTGCTCACCCGGTACATAGGGCACCAGGTCTTTGACGAAGGGGCTCCAGAATTTGCTCATCTGCCCTTCTCTCCTAGAAATTGTTCAGAACAAACGGTGGACGAGAAAAGCGTCGTCCACCCTACGATCGGCTATCACTTTTTGATGCGGTACTCGGCGCTGCGCGCATGGGCGGTCAGCGACTCACCGCGGGCCAGCACCGAGGCGACCTTGCCCAGCTCGGAGGCGCCGGCAGCCGAGCAGTGAATGATCGACGAGCGCTTCTGGAAGTCGTATACACCCAGCGGCGACGAGAAACGCGCGGTGCCCGAAGTCGGCAACACGTGATTCGGCCCTGCGCAATAGTCGCCCAACGCCTCGGCGGTATAGCGGCCCATGAAGATCGCACCGGCATGGCGAATCTCGGGCAGGTACTGCTCGGGGTTTTCGACCGACAGTTCCAGGTGCTCGGGCGCGATGCGGTTGGCGACTTCGATGGCCTGGGCCATGTCCTCGACCAGAATCAGCGCGCCGCGGCCTTCGATGGACGTGCGGGCAATCGCTTCGCGCTCCAGGCTCGGCAGCAGCCTGGCAATGCTCTCGGCGACCCTGTCGAGGAACGCGGCGTCCGGGCTGACCAGAATCGACTGGGCGTCCTCGTCGTGCTCGGCCTGGGAGAACAGGTCCATGGCGATCCAGTCGGGGTCGGTCTGGCCGTCGCAGACGACGAGGATTTCCGACGGCCCGGCGATCATGTCGATGCCCACCTTGCCGAACACGTGGCGCTTGGCGGTGGCCACGTAGATGTTGCCCGGCCCGACGATCTTGTCCACCGGCGGCACGCTTTCGGTGCCATAGGCCAGCGCCGCCACGGCCTGGGCGCCACCGATGGTGAACACCCGGTCGACACCGGCTATGGCCGCAGCGGCCAGGACGATCTCGTTGATCTCGCCGCGCGGGGTCGGCACCACCATGACCACTTCGGCCACGCCAGCGACCTTGGCCGGAATGGCATTCATCAGCACCGAGGAGGGATACGAGGCTTTGCCACCGGGCACGTACAGGCCGGCACGATCGAGCGGCGTGACCTTCTGGCCCAGCACCGTGCCGTCGGCCTCGGTGTAGGTCCAGGAATCCTGCTTCTGCTTTTCGTGGTAGCTGCGAACCCGCTCGGCGGCAACTTCCAGCGCCTGGCGCTGCTCGGCGGTAATCCGCGTCAGCGCCAGTTCCAGACGCTCACGGGGCAAGATCAGGTCGGCCATGGACGCGACTTCCAGAGCATCGAAGCGCTGGGTGAACTCGACCACGGCGGCGTCGCCGCGCTCACGCACGGCCTTGATGATGTCCAGCACGCGCTGATTGACGCCTTCGTCCGAGACGCTTTCCCAGCTGAGCAGATGATCCAGATGCTGGGCGAAATCCGCGTCGGCAGCGTTGAGTCGGCGAATGGCAACTGGAGCGGTCATAGCGAAAGCCTCATCTGAATGGCGTGTTCTCAGGCGCCGCTAGAGTAGCAAGCCCACCGTGCGGGCACCTGAGAATTTGGCTATGACACGGATAGGCGCTGCGCGGGTATTAAGCCACGCAGGAAAGGATCAATGCGGATGGTGGTTCTCGACCGCTTCACGCAGCGTGTCGATCAGCGCCTGAAGACGAGCGTGCTGCATCTTCATGGACGCCTTGTTGACGATCAGCCGCGAGCTGATGTGGGCGATCAGTTCCTGGGCTTCCAGGCCGTTGGCCTTGAGCGTGTTGCCGGTGTCGACCACGTCGATGATCTTGTCAGCCAGGCCCACCAGCGGTGCCAGCTCCATGGAGCCGTACAGCTTGATGATATCCACCTGACGACCCTGCTCGGCGTAGTAGCGCTTGGCGACGTTGACGAACTTGGTGGCCACGCGCAGGCGGCCTTTCGGCTCGGGCGCACCCACCGCACCGGCGGTCATCAGCTTACAGCGGGCGATACGCAGATCCAGCGGCTCGTAGAGCCCCTGGCCACCGTACTCGAGCAGCACGTCCTTGCCGGCCACGCCGAGGTCGGCGGCACCGTGCTCGACATAGGTCGGCACATCGGTGGCGCGCACAATCAGCAGGCGCACATCGTCCTGGGTGGTGGGGATGATCAGCTTGCGGCTCTTGTCCGGATTCTCGGTCGGCACGATGCCTGCCGCCGCCAGCAGCGGCAGGGTGTCGTCGAGAATACGGCCTTTGGACAGGGCAATGGTCAGCATGTGGTCAGCCCGGCACGCGGCGAATCTTCGCCCCCAGCAATTGCAGTTTTTCCTCGATGCACTCGTAGCCACGGTCGATGTGGTAGATGCGATCGATCACTGTATTGCCCTCGGCGACCAGCGCAGCGATGACCAGGCTCGCCGAAGCGCGCAGGTCGGTCGCCATGACCGGAGCACCCTTGAGCTGAGCGGCGCCGGTGACGATGGCGGTGTTGCCCTCGACCTGGATCTGCGCGCCCATGCGGCTCATTTCGTACACGTGCATGAAGCGGTTTTCGAAGATCGTTTCGATGACCGTACCAGTGCCTTCGGCAATGGCGTTGAGGGCGATGAACTGCGCCTGCATGTCGGTAGGGAATGCCGGATACGGCGCGGTACGCAGGCTTACCGCCTTCGGACGCTTGCCCTTCATGTCCAGCTCGATCCAGTCCGGGCCGGTGGTGATTTCGGCACCCGCTTCCTGCAGCTTGGCCAGTACGGCCTCGAGGGTGCTCGGGTCGGCGTCCTTGACCTTGACGCGACCACCAGTAGCGGCAGCGGCGACCAGGTAGGTGCCGGTCTCGATACGATCGGGCATCACGTTGAAACGTGCACCGTGCAGGCGCTCGACGCCGTCGATGGTGATGGTGTCGGTGCCGGCACCCTGAATCTTCGCGCCCATGGCGATCAGGCAGTTGGCCAGATCCACCACTTCGGGTTCGCGGGCGGCGTTTTCCAGAACCGTACGGCCCTTGGCCAGGGTGGCGGCCATCAGGATGTTCTCGGTACCGGTGACGCTGACCATGTCGAAGAAGAAGTGCGCACCGCGCAAGCCGCCTTCCGGCGCCTTGGCCTTGATGTAGCCACCTTCGACATCGATGATCGCGCCCATGGCCTCGAGGCCACGGATGTGCAGGTCGACCGGGCGCGAACCGATGGCGCAACCGCCCGGCAGCGCCACTTCGGCCTCACCGAAACGGGCGACCATGGGGCCGAGTACCAGGATCGAGGCACGCATGGTCTTCACCAGCTCGTAAGGCGCGACCAGGGTCTTCATGGTGCGCGCGTCGACCTCGACGCTGAGTTTTTCGTCGATGATCGGCTCGATGCCCATGCGGCCGAACAACTCGATCATCGTGGTGATGTCGTGCAGGTGCGGCAGGTTGCAGATGGTCACCGGCGCATCACCCAGCAGGGTGGCGGCGAGGATCGGCAGCGCGGAGTTCTTCGCACCGGAAATGCGGATTTCGCCGTCGAGACGCACGCCGCCGGTAATGCTCAATTTATCCATAGCTAATTCGTCGTCTCAGGAACGCGCGGCCCAATCGGCACGGCTGAAGAATTTCATGCTCACGGCGTGGATGCTGCCATCGGCGATCCAGGGGTTGAGGTGAGCGTAGATTTGTTGCTGACGCTTGACCGGGCTGAGGCCGGCCAATTCGTCGCTGATCAGGTTGAGCTGGAAGTTGCAGCCTTCACCGTCGACCTCTACCTGGACATCCGGCAGTTTGGTCTCCAAGAAACTTTTTACCTCAAGGGCCTGCATGCTCAACCTCGATCAACGTATTCAATATGCGTGAACGTCGCCTGGCGACGCCTATGTAAAGCTGCCCATGCCCGGGCAGCGATAATGCTGCGCAACGTCCAGCGGCAAGGGCCGGCAGACATGGGGCCGGCATCATACCAAAAAATTGCCTACGGCGATTTTCCGCTTCAGCCACGGGCACGGCAGGCCGGTGAGCACTCAGGCCGGTATCGGCAGCACATGCTGCAGCTCGCATACCTTGGCGATGCCGGCCATGTCCCGAGGCAGGCCATGCACGCTCAGCTGCTTGCCGGCGGCGCGCGCATCGCGCATGTAGCAGAGCAGCAGCGACAGGCCGACGCTGCTGGACTTCTCGACGGCCGAGCAGTCGATCACGCACGCGGCGGCCTGGGTACCACGAATCAGCCGTCCACCCTGCTCACGCAAGGCCGGGCCGCTCTGGTGGTCGAGCACGCCGGTGAGGGCGAGCACACCCGGCGCCTGCTCGACGATGGCCGCCGGACTCACGGCGTCCCCCGCGCCTGACGCGCCCTGGCCACGGTGTCGGCCCAGCTGTCGATGACCTTGTCGAGGTCGTTGCGGTTGTTCTGCATCGACTGGGCGAACTGGTCACGGAACAGCTTGCCGACGTTGATGCCGTTGATCACCACGTTACGCAGCTTCCAGGTTCCGTCCATCGCCACCATGGTGTACGACAGCGGGTACACGACACCCTTGCCGTCACGGATCTCCATGTTCACCGAGGTGCGCTCGGCGTTCGGCTTGCCGGAGGCGGGAATCACCCGGATGTCCTGGTTGTTGTACTCCAGCAGCGCGTTGCCATAGAACTGCATCAGGCTGCGCTTGAAGTTTTCCTGGAAGCGGGTCATCTGCTCGGGCGTGGCCTGGCGCGAGTAACGCACCGTCATCACGCTGCGCGCGACGCCGTCGACATCCACCACCGGGCCGAGAATCTCGTTGAGCGAGTTGTAGAAGGCATCCGGATTCTTGCGGTACTCATCCTTGTTGGCCTTGAGATCGGCCAGCAGGGTGTCGGTGGTCTTCTGCACCACTTCGTGGGCGGCGGGCGCCGCCACGGCCAGCAAGGGCAGAGCGGCGAGCAGGGCGACAAGGCTGTTGCGCAGGGTCTTGATCATCATCGGGTACCTCATTGGCTTTCCTGGTCTTTGTTCACCGAATTGAGCAAGAACTTGCCAATCAGGTCTTCGAGCACCAGGGAAGATTGGGTGTCGTGGATGGTTCCACCATCGGCCAGCAACTCCTCGTCGCCGCCAACGCTGATACCCACGTACTTTTCACCGAGCAGACCAGCGGTCAGGATCGATGCGGTGGAGTCCACCGGAAGATTGTCGACAGCGCGGTCGAGTTCCATCGTTACGCGCCCGGTGTAGCTGTCTCGGTCCAGATCGATGGCCGTGACGCGGCCGATATTGACCCCGGCCATGGTCACCTTGGCGCGCACCGTGAGGCCGGCAATGTTGTCGAAATGGGCGTACACCTTGTAGGTGTCGACGCTGTTGCCCGGCGCCAGGCCACTGACGCGCAGAGCCAGCAGCAACAGGGCCAGCAAGCCGGCCAGCAGGAACAGGCCGACACCGATTTCCATCGTGCGGTTTTGCATCAGAAATCTCCAAACATCAAAGCGGTCAGAATGAAGTCCAGCCCGAGTACGGCCAGCGAGGCATACACCACCGTGCGGGTGGTCGCACGGCTGATGCCTTCGGAAGTGGGTTCGCAGTCATACCCCTGGAACACGGCGATCCAGGTCACCACGAAGGCGAAGACCAGGCTCTTGATCACGCCGTTGAGCACGTCTTCGCGGAATGAAACACTGTTCTGCATATTGGCCCAGAATGAGCCCTCGTAGACACCCAACCAGTCGACGGCGACCATCGCGCCGCCCCAGATGCCGACCACGCTGAAGATCATCGCCAGCAGCGGCATGGAAATGAAGCCGGCCCATAGGCGGGGCGCGACGATGTGCTTGAGCGGATCGACCCCGATCATCGCCAGGCTCGACAGCTGCTCGGTGGATTTCATGTTGCCGATCTCGGCGGTCAGCGCCGAGCCGGCACGCCCGGCGAACAACAGCGCGGTGACCACCGGCCCCAGCTCACGCAACAGGGTCAAGGCGACCATCTGCCCCACTGCCTGCTCGGAACCGTATTTGGCCAGAATGCTGAAGCCCTGCAGCGACAGCACCATGCCGATGAACATACCCGACACCACGATGATTGCCAGCGACAGCACACCCACCGAATACAACTGCTTGATCAGCAGTTGCAGGCCGTTGCCAGAGGTGCCGCGGCCAAACAACGCACGCAGCAGAAAGATCGTCGAACGCCCCAGCGCGGCGACCACATCGATACCCGCCCGCCCGAACAGGCGAGCGCGTTCGAGTGAAGATGTCCTGCGCATCAGCGCCCTCCCAGAAGATCGTCGTGGTAATTCGGCGCTTGGAAATGGAAGGGAACCGGGCCGTCTGGCGTTCCCTGCATGAATTGACGCACCCGTGGATTGTCCGAGTCACGCAGTTCGGCCGGCGTCCCCTGGCCCAGCACCTGGCTGTCACCGACCACATAGATGTAGTCGGCGATGCTGGCCGTCTCGGCCAGATCATGGGAAACCACGATACTGGTAATGCCCAGCGCATCGTTGAGCAGGCGGATCAGGCGCACCAGCACGCCCATGGCGATCGGGTCCTGACCGACGAACGGCTCGTCATACATGAGGATCTGCGGATCAAGTGCGATCGCCCGTGCCAATGCCACGCGGCGCTTCATGCCACCGGAGAGTTCATCAGGCATCAGCTCGATGGCGCCGCGCAAGCCTACGGCCTGCAGCTTCATCAGGACAATGTCACGAATCATTTCTTCGGGCAGCTGGGTGTGCACACGCAGCGGAAAGGCCACGTTCTCGAAAACGTCGAGGTCGGTGAACAACGCGCCGCTCTGAAACAGCACGCCCATCTGCTTGCGCATGTCGAACAGCTCGCTGCGCGACAGGTCGGGCAGGTTGAGGCCGTTGACCCGGATCTCGCCGGCGCTCGGGCGCAGCTCGGCGGCGATCAGCCGCAGCAGCGTGGTCTTGCCGCAGCCGGACGGCCCCATGATCCCGGTAACCTTGCCACGCGGGATGCAAATGTCGACGTTCTTGAAGATATCTCGCTCGCCGCGCTGAAAACTTACGTTCTTAAGCTCGACCGCGTACTGATTTTCCGCGCTCATCGGAACTCCATTGCGTACTGCCTTCCTAATCAGACGCCCGGGATCGGGACAAGGGCACTCCGTTACCCCTCGAAAAGGCTGCGGACTATAGCATTTGCCTATTTGCCCGCCAAAGCCAGGCTACGTCCGCGTTCAGGGTTGTGACAGCTTTGCCATTTATGGGGTGCTGCATGGATGATGAGTCCAGAGGGCTTTCCCGCTATAATCCCCGTCTTTTTCGTCGAGCAGTCCAAGCCGAGCATGAACCAGACCCGCGACCTGATTGATTCCGCACAGCGCACCATTCGCCTCGAGATCGAGGCGGTGCAAGAGCTGCTGCCTCGTATCG
>JAAIGF010196148.1_pt1 | contig 23326 bp, 19 predicted proteins | sample 6487441 | NCBI WGS metagenome assembly JAAIGF01 (sample SAMN13974129, study PRJNA590717) | phyllosphere metagenome | biome: pepper field; feature: multiple bacterial spot infested pepper fields; material: pepper leaves; isolation source: leaves from pepper fields | host: Capsicum annuum ... | reverse complement strand
GATGTGATGATAAAAAAGTCACCAATCACCGGAATTTGCTCTCTCAGCTCCATACGCGTTGCCACGAAATATTTGCTGATTTGGTCAATAATAATAGCCACGAGCGCAATTACATAATAGATCACGTTCATCCTCCACCCTGTTTGTTCAATCCCTGTGCCGGCGGCAGCGGAGCGCACTACATCCTGTCCGATTGCATCGTGAACACAGCTTTTCTTATTGTAGCATAGGGCAAATGGCACGTCTATTGAACGAATCCTATTCCTTGCAAAGTCTACCAAACCTGGTCATGGATTAAGATCAGCATTTCGCCACAAACCATCCCTATTGACTCCCAACTATCACTTCAATCTGAGTAAAACGAAAAAAGCCCCTGTCTTCAAGCAGCCATCTCGTTGGATGATCAGCTATCGAACAGCGGACTTTTAAAGCTTGCTATATCTTAGATCGCAATTAGAGCTCATACCATCTGCAAATTCGCTTTCTGTTATATATCACGGTTATATAACAGAAAGCTTCTGAATCGGTAAGGATCATATTGTGAATGCTTAACATGATCCTTACCTTTACTTCATTATGCTGTATATGGCTACATTAAGCGATATGAATACCTGCTTTTTGCCCCACCAGTTCTACTTGCTCCATCCCTTCAACTTCACCAAATGTTACGTCTGTAACGAGTACATTTTCACGCAGTACGCTATCGAACGCCTGGATCGCTCCACGCAGCTCGTCGCTCACATTCAGGGTCAAATGGACATATTTTTCGATTGGCAGATCCAGCTTTTTACGATAATCCTGCACGGTACGAACCACTTCACGAACCCAGCCTTCTTGCTCCAGCTCTGGCGTGATATCTGTATTCAGCGCTACAGTCAGGCCGTAACCGGATGCAGAGGCAAAGCCAGATTTCGCTTTTTTCTCCACCAGCAGCTCTTCGCTCGTCACATGCAGCTCTTCACCTTCTGGGGAAGTGATGTTGAGTACGCCTGCTTGTACAACATGCCGCGTCTCTTCTGCACTCATTTCCTTGAAGAAGTTTTGCAGGAAGCCGACGTTTTTGCCGTATTTTTTACCGGCAACCTTCAAGTTCAGCTTGAAGCTAAAATCAACAAATCCAGCGTCATCATGCTCGGTACGGATACCTTTCACATTGATCTCGTCTTTGATGATCTCTTCATAGCTTGCCAGATCAAAATCCTTGTCGATGGATACGATAAGTTCGGACAATGGTTGGCGGTTTTTGATGCCTGTTTCGTTACGTACATTACGCGCCAGCTCAACGATGCGACGCGCCGTTTCCATATCGCGCTCCAGCTCGGCATCAATCAAGGACTCATTTGCGACTGGATAATCATCCATATGCACACTTTCGCCTGTAGTCAGATTCAGATAGATATCTTCAGCAAGCATCGGTGTAAATGGTGCTAACAGCTTCGCCGTCGTGATCAGCACTTCAGTCAGTGTACGGTAAGCGTCCAGCTTATCTTCTGTCAGTCCAGCACCCCAGAAACGGTCACGGGAACGACGGATGTACCAGTTGCTCAGCTCATCGACAAAAGCTTCGATCGCTTTGGACGAATTCAGGTAATCATTCACAGCCAGTGCTTTATCTACCACAAGGATCAGACTGTTCAAACGGGAAACAATCCAGCGATCCAGCTTATGTACAGACGGCTGGAACGGATGCTCTGCCGGATCAAATCCATCAATTGTTGCATACAGTGTCAAGAACGCATGGGTATTCACGAGCGTATCCACGAGCTTGGACTTCGCTTCACCCACGATCCCTTTGGAAAAACGTTTGCTGTTCCATGGTGCGCTATCTGATAGCAGTGCCCAGCGGAATGCATCTGTTCCGTATTCGTCGATGACTTCCCACGGATCAACAACATTACCTTTCGATTTGGACATTTTCTGTCCGTTTTCATCCAGTACGTGTCCTGTTGCCATAACTGCCTTGTAAGGGGCTTGACCTGTGAGCAGTGTCGATACTGCTAGCAGACTATAGAACCAACCGCGCGTCTGGTCGATTCCTTCACAGATCATATCTGCAGGATATTGCTGCTGGAATACATCTTGATTTTCAAATGGATAGTGCTGCTGTGCAAACGGCATCGAGCCGCTATCAAACCAGACGTCGATTACTTCTGGTGTACGTTTCATTTCATATTTACCACAGGAGCTAAGTACCTTCACATCATCCACATAGGGCTTGTGTAGCTCCAGGTTCTCCGGTACATCGCCGATTGCACGTGCGCGAAGTTCTGCAATGCTGTGCGGTGCGAATTGCTCACCAGTCTCTTCACATACCCATACGTTCAGCGGTGTTCCCCAGTAACGATCACGGCTGATATTCCAGTCTACGAGATCTTCTAAGAATTTACCAAAGCGTCCTTCACGCACATGACCTGGATACCAGTTCACTTTGTTGTTGTTCGCAATCAATTGATCCTTGATCGCTGTTGTCTGGATAAACCAGCTGTCCATTGCATAATAGAGCAGCGGTGTATCACAGCGCCAGCAGAACGGATAGCTGTGCTCATAACGTTCTTTGCTGAACAATGTGCCATGCTCAGACAAATATTTGATAATGTCCACATCGCAATCTTTTACAAAACGTCCGGCAAAATCCGTCACTTCAGGTACGAATTTACCTTCCAGATCGACCAGATTCACGAAGCTGATTCCATTTTCACGACACACACGGTAGTCATCTTCACCATGCGCAGGCGCCATATGAACGATACCTGTACCGCTCGCATCGGTAACAAAGCTTGCACCGAGTACGATATTTGTTTTCTCCGCTTGAATATAGTTAAATGGTGCATCATATGTCTGGCCAACCAGCTCGGAACCAGGGAATGTGCTCAATACTTCATATTCTGCTTTTTGCGGCTCCATTACTTTTTCGACCAAGTTTTTCGCAACGATGTATACTTCGTCATTTTGACGTACACGCGCATATTCCATATCCGAGTTAACCGCGAGTGCTACGTGAGAAGGAAGAGTCCAAGGCGTAGTCGTCCATGCTAGTACGAATTCGCCGTTGCTGTGCAGCTTGAACTTCGCTGTCGCACTCAGGTCTTTTACATCTTTGTAGCCTTGAGCAACTTCGTGCGAGCTCAGTGTAGTCTGGCAAGATGGGCAGTATGGACTTACGCGGTGACCACGATACATCAAGCCTTTGTCATGGATCGTTGCGAGGATATTCCATACGCTCTCGATGTAACCATTGTTGAGCGTGATATACGGATGATCCATATCTGTCCAATAACCAATTGCTTCGGTTAGATCGCGCCACTGTTGCTCATATTCAAATACACTTGCTTTACATTCATTGATGAATTTCTCAACGCCATAATCTTCGATTTCCCATTTGTGTGAGATTCCAAGCTTTTTCTGTACGCCAAGCTCTACAGGCAGTCCGTGTGTATCCCAGCCTGCTTTACGTACAACGCGGTAACCCTTCATCGTGTTGTAACGACCGATAAAGTCCTTGATCACGCGGCCAAGTACGTGACCAATATGCGGCTTCCCATTCGCTGTTGGTGGGCCTTCATAAAAAACAAAGTTTGGCTTACCTTCCTGACGTTCGATCGAGCGCTGGAATGTATTCTCTTCTTTCCATTTGTTCAGCATACGCAAATCGCGTGCGCGTGCTTTTTCTTTGACATCTACTCTTTGCATCGTTTCCCCATCCTTTCAAATTCGAACCTGAGCTGCTATACCTTAAAGTGACTGCTGTACGATATTTTGCTGCGCAAAAATCCTTTTTCATTTCCCCTCGCGTTTATAATGCCAAACGCTAGAGCTGTAGCACTACGTTTAGGTCAGCATGATTCACCTTTTCACTCGCCAAAACGTCAAAAAAACCCCGTCCCTGGAAAGGGACGAGGTTGCTCGCGTTACCACCCTTGTTTCACTTTGAACGAAAGGAATACAGCTCTGTTAGGCAGAGACATCCTCGGTATCAAAATGACACTTATGCCCGCACGATTCATGCGGCGCCCTGATAACGGCAGGCAATCCGGCTTGGCTTACTGAAAATGTTCAGCCGCGCTTCTCCGGGGAGATATTCCATAGCTCGTCGTTTATTGGCTTGCACCAACCGCCAACTCTCTACAAACGATCATAGCCTGTACTGGCCCCATCACAGAATGTATGCAACTATACTACGGAACAGAAATTGATTTCTGTCGCCGAGTCGTTCCAGATGACTCCTTGTAAGAAGGCGTCATGTTCATAAAATATTTATATCGCTTTGACTGCAAAATGTCAACTATTTGCAAGCATCTGATCCCGTACAGGATCATTTTTTAAGCCTGCGAGCGACCTTTAAGGTCAGCGGAGCGATACATTATATGTGAGAATTAATACAAATCTGTGCTGGCGGAGCGATTCTCTTCCGTTTCACGCTCATCCAGACGCTCGCGATTCCACTGCTCACGGTCACGCTCATTGCGCTCTTGACGCTCGCTACTTGTGCGTTCCAGCTCACGTGTCTGATTTTCCAGTGCGTCCCATCCATCTTGACTAAGCAGCTCCAGCTGAGCTTCAACCAGTGTCCGGAAACGAGTACGATAAATGGAAGCTTGCTTCTTCAGCTCTTCCACTTCCATAGATACTTTACGCGCCTTCGACAGCGATTCATTAATAATACGATCCGCGTTTTTCTCGGATTCCTTAATAATGAGCTGCGCTTCTTTCTTCGCGTTGTTTTTCACCTCATCTGCCGCTTCCTGTGCGACAATGATTGTTTTGCTCAGTGTCTCTTCCAGGTTTGCAAAATGATCCAGACGCTCCTGTACACCAAGCAGCTGATTTTGCAAATCTTTGTTTTCGCGGATAAGTCCTTCGTAATCTTTGATTACTTGATCCAGGAACTCATTCACTTCATCTTCGTCATAACCGCGTAGACGACGCGAGAATTCCTTATTATGTATATCCAGCGGGGTTAATGGCATGGATAGACACCTCCTATTATGTTAGGCCGTTAAATCGCCTTTAGTATTGTTATCATACTGTATTTCAGCATCGTTGAACACTATCTTGCTACCGAAAGGGATAACATGATAACGATATCGGTTACGATTCATCCTTATGTTAATTCGGTATGGTTCCAGCGCTGTTCAACCTGCGTCTGCTGACCCACCAATCACGGGTACATCCATGCGGATGAATGCTATGTTATATACACCGATAAGGGGCTCCGTTGAAACAACATCTATCCTATTCACCATTCTGCACTGCCCATGGCAATGAAAAGCGATGCTGAGTATGAGCCAAGTATCTTACTACTGCTCTTAAGCTTATATTCAGCAGAGTCCCCTCTTATTCCTGCTTGCGTCTTATACAAATTTCCCGATTTTCACTCGATAGCGACCCTTTTTCGTGATTCCTTCCAGCTCAAGCACCTTAAAGCGCCCCATTCCTTGCACAGATACAACATCACCTTCATTGAGCGCATGTGAAGGATCTTCTTCCGGCTTCCAATTCACTTTACAGCGACCTGCCTTGATCGGGATTAATATTTTGCTTCGGCTCAGTCGATACACATCGCTGGCAATGCCATCAAGTCGCATGGAAGCGACCGATAGCTCCATCGTCTGTAGCTCCTGCTTTGCGGCGCGTAGCTGGTCAATCGGCAGCAAGGCAGTCATCACATGCAGCCTATGCACCTGATTCATGTTCAGATTCAAATACGATGCAATCTCAGTCGCCACAACCGTATGACAGCCATCCTCAAGCACATGAATATCTCCGATCTTATCTCGCTTCATTCCGAGTCCTAAGAGAGATCCCATATAATCACCATGCTCGAGCTCCGTAAAGCGCTGACCTTCTGGTGTAATCTCCAGTACAGTCAGCTGCATATCTTCCTCTGACAAATCCACATAATCCGGCGCAATCCATGCACGTCTGCGTTCAGCATGTTCAGAACCGCCATCCAGGCGAACCTGCACATCCGGCTCACGAGCTACTAACGTAGACAATATATAGGCTTGACGTGGATCAAGAAAATCGGTCAGCTTACGTTCATGATAACGTGCAGCATTCTCAATCCACTCTGATGCGCGTTCTACAAAATCACGCTCATCTGGATGAAAATGACTGAATATATTTTTGTTCATATGCGCTAACTACCTTTCTTTCAGACGATGTCTAGCTGCGTATATGGACATATACACCCTATAAGCTACAATCATCCTCCATAATCATTTATGCAAAGTACAAAGCAAAAAGCCGAAGCAAGAAGCAGATCAATGGTGGAGCTATTGTCCGCTTCTTGCTTCAGCTTTGAATCGTTCACATCAGAACAAAATCATTTGCAACAGATAGATCAAACCACTATACGCCAGTCGTAATACAAATAATGCGACGATTGGCGAAATATCCAGCACGCCACCGATTGGCGGAATGAAGCGTCGGAATGGAGCAAGATAAGGTTCAACTAAACGTGCTAGCAATTGACCAAATGAGCTCTCGCGAGCGCTAGGCAGCCAGGACATCAGGATATAAATAATAAGCATATACGTGTAAATCTGGTATGCAATACCGAGTACATCAAAAAATACGTTCAACGTCCGATCACCTCATCTTGTTATAATCAAAATCGTCGCTCATAATCTCAGCGATTGTGCCCTCGATTTCGACTGTATCCGGTGTACACAGGAAAATGTTACCGCCAATTTTGGAAATGCTACCACCGAGTGCGTATACCGTACCGCTCATAAAATCAATAATACGCAGTGCCTGATCATTGCGAACACGCTGCAAATTAACGATAACCGAACGGTGAGAACGCAGATGGTCAGCAATATCCTGAGCTTCATCATAACTGCGAGGCTCGTTCAAAATAACTTTAACATTTTTCTGTGAATGAATACTGACGACATTATTGGCTCTACTGTTCTTACGTGCATCTGTAGGAGAAGTTTCACGAGAATCAACTTCTTCTTCAATAATCTGTTCGCGTTCCACTACTTCCTCTTCCTCCTGAAGCCCGAGAAAATTCATAAAGCGATTCATTACACCCATCGTTAATCCTCCTCTTTGCCTACCAGGATGGAGCCAAGGCGTACAAATGTCGCCCCTTCCTCAACAGCAATATCAAAGTCACCCGACATTCCCATCGACAGATGCTTCATCGGCTCTGCCGTTAATTCAAGTGCATTCAGTCGATCTCTGAGCTCACGTAGCCCTCTAAATACCGGACGCGTCTCTTCTGGCTCATCGACCTCTGGAGCCATCGTCATCAAGCCTACAACCTGTAGATGCGGCATCCCCTGTAAAGCTTTGAGAAAATTCTCTGCTTCTTGGGGCGGTAATCCATACTTCGATTCTTCACCAGATACATTGATCTGTACAAACACCTTCACAATGAGCTCTAGCTCCGCAGCCTTTTTCTCCAGCTCCTTCGCTAGCGATAACCGATCCAGTGAATGGATATATTCAAACTTGCCAATAACATCCTTGACTTTGTTTGTCTGCAAATGTCCGATAAAATGCCATACTCCACGTTCATGTAAAGCTTCCCATTTGTCCTTCGCATTTTGCCAGCGGTTCTCACCGACATGTAATAGCCCCGCATCCAGCACACGCTGAGTCATCTCAGTCGATACATACTTGGTTACGGCTACAATCTGCACATCACTTGCCTGGCGTCCACTGCGCTGACATGCCGCCTGGATCTGCTGCTCTACTTCAGCGATTCGTTCTTGCAATCCCAATCTGTGTCACTCCGTTTCTATACCAGCCCAACTTGCCATACGGCCTGTACGACCACCGTCTGCACGATATGAAAAGAATAAATCATGGCGCTCATGCGTACACCACTGACTAACTTCGATATGCTGAGGCTGTATTCCTGCAAAAATCATCAATTCACGATTTAATTGTTTTAAATCAAGCCAGCTCTTGCCTGGAGCGCCGGATTGGGCATATGTAGGCACTTGTCCATTACCCATAAGCTTCGTTGTCCAAACATCCACATGCTCCATCACACGTTGATCCACTTCATAGTGCCCCATACCGATCGAAGGACCGATTGCTGCATGGATATCAGTCGACTGACTTCCATATTCGCGTTCCATCGCACGAATCATCTCACCTGCAATATCTGCCACTGTGCCCTTCCAGCCTGCATGAGCAAGCCCTACAACTCGGCGTACCGGGTCTGTAAAATATAATGGCACACAATCCGCATAAAAGGAAGTGAGTAGCACGCCCGGCACATTGGTAATTAGGCCGTCTGTATCTTGAAATGCACTCTCTCGATCATTCCAGCCACGCCCGGCATCTTCGGAAGTTACGCAAGCAATATGATTGCTATGTACCTGCTCGCCCGACACCCAACCTCCAGGATCGAATCCAAGCTGCTCACATAGTAGCCGACGGTTCTCTAGCACATCCGCTTGTCGATCCTCCACATGATATGCAAGGTTAAATGACTCGTAAGGCGCCACACTCACGCCTCCACGTCTTCCCGTGAAGCCAGCGCTAATTCCTTGGCTCCAACTGTCGCTGCCCAGTAAAAACAGCTCTGGACGCTCTGGGGACGTGTTCTCTTGCCAATTACTTTGAAAGGGTTCCATGATGCACCTCATTATCTTCACGATCTATTACAGTCATCTACAGTCATCGAAAATAGCTTTGTTATCGTATGGATATGTTGCTCGCCTGATAGTGTAACTCCTTATTACTGTAGCATATTTCTCCATATCGAAGGAACTTAAAAACAGAAAAGGACCTGTTTTCCGCAGAAAACAAGTCCTTTGTTCGTAACCCGGTATACCTGCATAAGCAGTGTTCTAGTCGTTGTTATGACGGGAACGATTACGCAGGAAGGTCGGAATGTCCAATTGATCGCCAGTTGGCTGCTGATTGTTAAATGGACGCGAATTAGGCGCCTTTTCTTCAGCGGGCTCATTGGAGCTTTGAGGCTGCTGGCTTGCCGCTGGGCGGCGTACCGGTGGCAGTTGTTGAGCAGGCTTGTGCTCAAATCCAGTTGCGATAACTGTAACCTTAATTTCTTCCTTCAGGTTCTCGTCGATAATCGCACCGAAGATCATGTTTACATCTGGATCCGAAGCGCTTGTAACGATCTCTGCCGCTTCATTCACTTCGTACAGGGAAAGGTTTGCCCCGCCTGTAATGTTCATGATCACGCCGCGCGCACCCTCAATCGAGGTTTCAAGCAGTGGACTCATGATCGCTTTACGTGCCGCTTCTGCTGCACGGTTCTCGCCTGTCGCTTCACCGATACCCATCAATGCAGAGCCACGCTCCGTCATGATTGTTTTCACATCGGCAAAGTCAAGGTTGATCAGACCCGGTACTGCGATCAGATCGGAGATACCTTGAACCGCTTGACGAAGTACATTATCTGCTTCACGGAATGCTTCCAGCATCGGCGTCTTTTTGTCAACGATTTCGAGCAAGCGATCATTGGGAATCACGATCAGCGTGTCGACTTTTTCTTTGAGTGCTTCGATACCTTGCTCGGCATGAGAGAAACGCTTACGTCCTTCAAAAGTAAATGGACGCGTAACTACACCCACAGTTAACGCTCCACATTCTCTAGCAATCTCAGCAATTACTGGAGCTGCACCTGTACCTGTACCACCACCCATACCGGCAGTAACAAATACCATGTCTGCACCTTTCAGTGTGTTGCTGATCAGATCACGAGATTCCTCGGCTGCTTTTTTCCCCACATCTGGATTGGCGCCAGCACCAAGTCCACGAGTCAGCTTATCACCGATTTGCAGCTTATGTTCGGATTTGGCCAGATGCAGTGCCTGTGCATCCGTATTTACCGTTATAAATTCCACGCCTTGTACGCCATTTTCAATCATTCGGTTAACAGCATTGCTTCCGCCGCCGCCTACACCGATGACCTTAATCTGGGCCAGGCTTTCCATTTCAAAATCGAATTCCAACATCTATCCCATCTCCCCCTCAATGTCCATGAATGGCTCTTTTCAAGCTAAAAATGAAATTCATTAGATAAATTCACTGAACATGTTTTTGAGCCTTTCAATCAAGCCCGGTTTTGCGTTGTTGTTCTCCGGGGTCGATGCGGCTTTGTTGCGTGCCGGTGCTTTTTTGCTTGCACTAGCCGTACCGCCGCCACCGCGAATATTGCGGATTACATTGAACAGGATACCGACACCACTTGTATAAGCAGGGTCGCGTACACCGATATAATCCGGCACTGCTACTCGTACAGAAGCTGCCAGTTCCTCACGGGCAATCTCAAGCACGCCCGGCATGGATACTGTACCTCCTGTGAGTATATAACCACCAGGAAGCTCATGATAACCGAGCTTTACAACTTCCTGACGAATCAGTTCGAAGATTTCCTGTACACGTGGTTCAATAATCGCAGCCAGATCCTGCTGCGTAAACTCTTTGTCTACATTGCTACCAATGCGTTGAACTTTGAATACAACATCTGTTGCAGCTTCTTCAACAAGTGCGCAGCCATATTTTAGCTTCACCTTTTCTGCATTCTCTGTCAAGGTACGAAGTCCGTAAGCAATATCATTCGTTACAAACTCGCCACCGATTGGCAACGTGGAGGTCGCTTTGAGCGCTCCTTCTTCGAATACAGCAATGGTAGAAGAACCTGCACCGATATCGACAAGCACAGCGCCCATCGTCTTCTCATCCTTGGACAATGCCAGTTGGCCTGCACCAAGCGAGATCAGTACGAGATCTTTAATATGCAAATCTGCTTTTTCTACACAGCGAAGCAAGTTGTGAATTGAAGTTTTGGCGCCGGTAATAATGGTTGCCTCTACTTCCAATCGTACGCCGATCATTCCGCGTGGGTCCTGAATACCTTCCAGTCCGTCCACTACGTACTGTTTGGCAACAACATCAATAATTTCACGTTCAGGAGGAAGAGCAATTACTTCTGCTGCCTTCAGTACCCGTTCGATATCCTCTTCACCAATCTCACGATCTTCGTTGGATACGGCTACAACTCCATGGCTCGTTTGAAGTCCGATATGATTCCCGGAAATACCCACGATTACTTCAGATATTTGAATGCCGACCATACGCTCAGCATGATCAACTGCATTTCGGATGGATTTCACAGTCTGGTCAATATCGACAATTGCGCCTTTGCGAATCCCTTCCGAGTCGGCAGATCCAACTCCAATAATATTAAAGGTTCCATTATTAATTTCCCCGATAATAGCACGAACTTTGGATGTACCGATGTCCAAACTAACAATGATGTCATTGTTGCTCAAGCCCCTGGCACCTCCTGCAAATTCCATAAAATAGCGAATTCCATTAATTTCCGCATCTCTGTACGGACTGGAAATTCAATTTCCGAAAAACATTTTTTAATATTGCTCTCTACAGTAGTATTCAACATAGCCCATACTTTCCCTCTTTTTTCTACAAACTTTTTAATTCGCTCATGGTCGTTTGACCCTCTCATGAAGCGATAAAAGTCTAAAGAAAAAAGAACGATCGTCCCACTATTTATAAGCAGCTGGGCTATACAGGAATAAAAGTTTACAAAACTTTAATATCTGCCAAACTTATTCTAGCATTTTTCCGGCTATACAGAAAGTGCGGACATCATATATGCGCCACTTCCCTGATAATATTGCCGTATGAGCATACTTCAAGGTGAAGTCAGACGGCTCGGATTATTGTGTTCCTACCCCGTCCGAATTCTCCTCATCTGCAGGCTGTTCTACAAATGGAGTATAGGAATCTGCTTCTAGCATCGTAATAATGCCCGGTGGCTGCGTCTCAATAACTTGATTCAAATACTCAACCTTATCAGCCAGTAAAGAAATGCTCGTAATCACTTCAAATTGTGAGCGCGTATAGATCATAATTCGATCTGGAAAAGATGGTGTTGGTGATGGCATGATTTCCGATATGTCCGAAGTCAGCTCGCTTGGGATGGTGCCCAGTACTTTACAGAGCGCAACTTTTTCCTTTTGGTAATCTGTCCACTGCGTGAGCACTGGCTTTTCCACCGCAACTCCGCGATCATCCGCACGCACGGCTGAACCATTTTGCAAAATAGCTGTCAACTGTCCTGAGGTTTCTAGCTCATAGGCAACTACCGGATACTCGGTGATATGAATATCAATTTTGCCCGGAAATTGCTTTGTAATGGTCGCATCCTCAATCGCAGGGATCGTCTTTAATCTCGACTTGATCGTCGCCGCTGAAGTGCCGTAAAAAGCATCCCCTTTGGCAAGTCGTGTCACAGCAAGCAGATCTTCCTTAGACGTAAAAGCATTACCGGTGAACGTAATCTGCGATATTTTGCCGATTGGCGAAAACCAGAATACGACACCTAGCACGACAACAAACAAAATGCTCAGGATGACAATCCATTTGGTGCGTGGGCTAAAGCCCGATCTGCGTGTAGAGGATGGTCCGGTCTGGGCAGAAGGTTCATTTTTGGGTAAAACCACTAATTTTCGCTTAGGCATGGCATGTCTCCAGTAATTCGTATTTCGGTTAATTCCGCAGATGTGCAGCCCCTTGCTACCATTCATCCGTCACGCATGATCACGCCTGAATGAAGCTCTGCTCAGTGTTTGCCTGATTTGTTTTCCTTAATCAGACGCTGCATTTCCTCTAGCAACAGGAATGCCGCTTGTGGTGTTCCTAGCGTTGACGATGCTTGAGACATCTTACTACGCTCTGATTCATCATTCATAATTCGATTCACGATCGTCACGAGCGATTGTCCATTCAGATCGCGTTCTAATAGCATTTCGGCTGCACCTGCTTTTTTCAAAGCCAGTGCATTCGCCTCCTGATGATTATTCGTTACGTTCGGCGATGGAATCAGAATCGACGGTGTACCAAGTGAAGTAATCTCCGCCAGCGATGAAGCCCCTGCGCGACCGATCAACAGTGAAGTCGCTGCTAGCACTTCCGGCATATTCGGAATGTACGGTAACACATGCAGGTTGGTCGGTATGGTATCCACTGCCTCCCCAATGCGCTCATAGATCTCATCATAATAGATCTCACCTGTAACAAACACATAATGAATATCTGGCTTTAGCTGAAGCAGTGGAGCTGCCTGTACCATCGCTTCAACAAGCGCTCTGGCTCCGCGACTCCCACCTACCATTAACACGATCTGTGCATCCGCTGGAAGCCCCAGCGAAGCCAGTCCACGTTCACGATCAGCATGCTGTACCATCGTAGCGCGTGGATTGCCTGTAAAGAGTACATGCTTCGCTCGTTTGAAACGAGATATCGCATCTTCAAAGCTAACGGCTACCGTATTTGCATACCCACTCAAAAACAGGTTAGTTAAGCCAGGAATCGCATTTTGCTCATGCACAAGTGTAGGAATGCCAAGCTTAGCTGCTGCATATACAACAGGCCCACACACATAACCACCTGTACCGATCACAATATCAGGGCGGAACTCACGAACAAGCTTTTTTGAAATTTTCACACCCTGAATGAAGCGATTTATCGTTCTAAAATTTTCTAACGAAAACAGGCTTCTACGGAATCCGGTAATGTCGATCGACTCAAAGCGAATTTTGGCTTCTGGCACAATTTTCGTTTCCAATCCACGTCGACCACCAATATACAGAAATTCTGCCTTGATGCCTTGCTCCTTACATTGTTCTGCGATGGCTAGTGCAGGATAGATATGTCCCCCCGTACCGCCTCCGGTTAAAATAACTCGCATCATCAAACCTCCTTTCCGCTAGAATCTCACTTTGCTTATGATACACAGAGTAAGGTCAAACTATATAAGATAGGACATACCCTACAATGAACCAAAGCGATTATCGCGATAGCTCATGAATGGTAGGTCTCCTGTCTGCAAAAGAAGATTACAGCTTGTGTACAGCTGCCTTGAACTGATCGCCACGCACCTCGTAAGAAGTGAACATATCCCAGCTTGCACATGCAGGCGACAATAATACAATATCACCCTGAGCTGCCATCTGGGTTGCCGCATCAACCGCAGCTTCAATCGCTGCGATGGTATTGTCCATTTCGTCAATCACGGCTACACTCGATATGCCTGCAAGCCTAGCCACTTCGGCCAGCTTATGACGCGTCTGACCAAGTAATACAATACCTTTGACACCACTTTGCAAAACTGGCATCAGCTCCATATAATCTGAGCCGCGGTCCAGTCCACCTGCGATCAACACCATCTCCTGATCCTGGAATGCAGAGAGTGCCATTATCGTCGCCTTGGCATTGGTCGCCTTGGAATTGTTGTAATAATCGACGCCATGATGCTGACGTACATATTCCAGACGATGCTCCACCCCACGAAATGCACGTAGCGGCTCTGCTAACTGCTCTGGCTTACAACCTGCTGTAATTGCCATTGCACATGCTGCGAGCGCATTCGCTACATTGTAGCGCCCCGGAATTCCTAATTCATGTACTGGAAGAATCGCAATCTCCCGCTCTCCATCGCTGTACATGATTGTACGTGATGATTCATCCTCTACTCCCTCAATGAAGGAAGGCGAAACATACAGTGCTCCAGCAGCAAAATGTCCTTGTTCTGATGCAGCCGATAGCGTAGCCCCTAGCTCCTCATAGATCGAAAACGGAATGATATGCTCCGCCTCCATATAAGGAATAATGCTACGGCAGTAACTATCATCCCAGTTCAGCACAGCAGTATCACCTTCACCCTGATTAGCGAAAATTTTACGTTTCGACTCTACATAGTCATCCATTGAACCATGATAATCCAGATGAGTCTCAGCTACATTAAGCAAACAAGCGATACGTGGCTTGAAATCCCGAGTGCCCTTCAATTGAAAGCTGCTCAGCTCGGCAACGATGATTGGTTGTGTGGCTACATCAGCTTCGGCAACCGCTTGACAGAGTGGAATACCGATATTGCCACCTACGATAGGATGCAGATCACATGCGTCTAGCATTTTACCCACCCAGGTCGTTGTTGTGGTCTTACCGTTAGAGCCAGTGATACCAATCATCGGAATATCTGACAACCGATATGCCAGCTCTACTTCGGTAATAACCTCAAGGCCAAGTTCCAACGCCTGCTTGATCGGCGGCGCACTATAAGGAATACCTGGATTTTTGACGACTAATGCTACATCTGAATGAATCAAACCTTCTGGATGACCACCACAGATCACTTCAATCTGTAACTCTTCCAGCTCTGCTGCTTCAGGTGATTGTTCGCGTGGCTTTAGATCATTCACTGTGACGATCGCGCCAAGACGATGCAACGCCTTGGCTGCTTCAACACCGCTACGTGCCAGCCCAATTACAACGACTGGACGGCCTTGATACGATTCAGGAGCATTCATCAGGACAACCCCTTACTAATATAAATTCCAATTACAGCAAGTACGAGACTGACAGCCCAGAACGTCGTTACAACACGCCACTCGGACCAACCGGATAACTCAAAATGATGATGAATTGGTGCCATTTTGAACACCCTTTTACCATTACGCGTTTTGTACGACACGACCTGAATCACAACGGATAGCAGCTCAATAACGAATACAAGACCGATGATCAGGAATAGTAGTTCACTTTTCGTTACGATCGCAATACCGCCAATCGCACCACCGATACCAAGCGATCCCATATCTCCCATAAACACCTTCGCCGGGTGCTTATTAAATACGAGGAATCCAAGCACTGCACCAATCATCGCTGCTGCGCATACAGCCGCAGCTGGTGAAGACATCTGAATCGCAATCACCGCATAAGCGGCAAAAGCAATCGCACTCACACCAGACAACAATCCATCTACACCATCGGTAAAGTTAACCGCATTACTGATTGCAAGCAGCATAATGACGATGAATGGATAGTAAAACCAGGGTCCCCAGTCGAATGTCACATCCATACCCGGAATGCTGAGTGCCGTACTATGTCCTTTTTGAATAAGGAGAAAGCAGATAATAGCTGAAAATAGCAGCTGCCCAAACAGCTTCTGCCTTGCAGTCAGTCCAAGCGAGCGCTTAAGACCAATTTTGATATAGTCATCCAGGAATCCGATCAATCCGAATCCTACGGTTGCTGTGAGCAACACCCAGAAGTTCGTATCAATGACCGAAAACTTAATAAATACGACAGTTGCCGCCAAAATGATGACGATGCCGCCCATGGTTGGCGTACCCGCTTTTTTCAAATGACTTTGCGGGCCATCATCACGAACCTGTTGTCCGAACTTGATTCGACGTAACAACGGAATCAGAATCGGCATCGCAATCACCGATAAAATAAAGGAGGCTGCTGCCGCCAATAGTAATAATTGAAAATCCATTTTGTTATTCCTCCAGCGCTTCTGCATTGCTTATTGAATCAGGCATCAGCGCCTGTAAAACCTCTTCTAGCCTCATTCCTCGCGATGCTTTGAATAAAATCACATCGCCACCTGTTGCTAACTCCAGCAGATCATGAATGAGTTCTGGTTTGGACTGATAAGAACGAATTCGCTCCTGTGGCATCTTCATACTTGCTCCTCTAGCAATCGCTAGACTACGCTGCCCATACGTGAATAACCAGTCTACTTTGCCAGCGACCTCTTCACCTATTTGCTGATGATAAAGATCTTCATCCTGCCCAAGTTCTAGCATATCGCCTAATACTGCCAGTTTACGTGAATAACCTTTCATCTGATCCAGTACATCAATTGCTGCTTTCATCGAAGATGGACTCGCATTATAGGCATCGTTTAGTAGCATGATTCCATCGCGTCCGGTTATCATCTCAATCCGCATACCTGTAAGACGAAGAGCTGAAAATCCATTTTGAATCTGGGATGGTGTGACATGGTAATGCTCTGCTACTAACATCGCTGCCATCGCATTACTGACATTATGAAGTCCTGGTAATGGCAGAGTCCAGACGATATCGGGATAACGTGGCGTAGTAAACACCGTATGTTGTCCTTGATTCATGATTCCAGTTGGATGAAGATCATTGCTTTGCTCCAGACCAAAGGTACGAAAACGTATATCGGATAGATTCAAAAATTCAGGTTCTACCAATATTTGCTGCAGTAAAGGCTCATCTCCTGGATAAATGAACAATCCATTCCGTTTCAGCCCCGTTATGATTTCCAACTTGGCTCTTGCAATTTCCTCACGACTGCCCAGCTGTTCCAGATGAGATTCACCGATATTCGTAATCACGACTGTATCTGGCTCGGCAAGTTGAGACAGAAATTCAATCTCGCCTCTAGCTCTCATTCCCATTTCCAGAATTAACATTTCCGTATCAGCAGGCATAGATAATATAGTTAATGGCAGACCGATATGACTGTTAAAATTACCAGCAGTCCGGTGCACCCGGTAGGCTTGCCCAAGTAACGCTGCTACCATGTCCTTGGTCGTTGTTTTACCATTGGAGCCTGTAATACCAACGACCTGTGGATGACATTGCTCCAAATAAGCTCTAGCTAACTGCTGCAGTGCAATTAACGTATCATCTACAATAATCAGATTACCTTCTGGTGCGTCACCGCGATCACGTTGCCACAGCGCAGCTGCGGCGCCTTTGGACAGCATATCTGCTACAAAGTCATGACCATCTACGCGTTCGCCAATGATCGGTATGAATAAACAATTCTCGTACACCTGGCGCGAATCAATCACGACTCCGTCGCAAACCGTTTCGGCTGCTCCGCTTAGTTCTCCGCCGCACATTTGTGCTATGCGCCCAATCGTTGTTTTTATCACTTGTAAAGACCCCTTATCGCTTCTTTGGCTACCAGCCTGTCATCGAAATCAATTGTTTCTTTACCAATGATCTGATACGTTTCATGGCCTTTGCCCGCAATCAATAGTACATCGCCTGGCTTTGCCATTTCAACCGCTTTTTGAATCGCATGACGGCGATCCACGATCAGCTCATAACGATCCGTAGAAATTCGATCTTCTTGAAGTCCCGCTTCAATCTCATTCAAAATAAAACCTGGCTCTTCAGTACGCGGATTATCCGACGTGATAAAGGTATAATCACTGTACTTGGCAGCTACCTTACCCATTAATGGACGCTTCGTACGATCTCGGTCACCACCACAGCCAAATACAGTAATGATGCGCTGCTCGGCAAACTCCTTGATCGTCGATAACACATTATCCAGACCGTCCGGCGTATGGGCATAATCAACGATCACAGCAAACGGCTGTCCTGCATCGACCAGTTCTACACGTCCATCCACACCAGGTATATTTTCCAGACTGTGACGAATCTGCTCTAGCGGTACATTTTCGATCAAAGCTGCTGTAATTGCTGCTAGCGCATTGTACACATTGAATGTGCCTACCATTTTGAGCGTTACATCGGTCTCACCACGAAACGTTGTCAAATGGAACGTCGTTCCTGTTGATGTGATGCGAATATTCGTTGCTCTCACATCCGCAGGCTGCTCCACTCCGTATGTAATCACGTCAGCTGCCGTAATGCGGCGATAATAATCGGAAGCAGGATCATCTATGTTGAGAACAGCATATTTGCGCTGCTCTGGTTCTGCATAGTTATTGCCAAGTCGGCTGAAAAATAAACCTTTGGCAGCGATATACTCTGCCATTGTATGGTGATAATCCAGATGGTCTTGACTAATATTCGTAAAAATAGCTGTGCGATAATCCGTACCTTTGACACGTCCCTGTTCCAGTGCATGAGAGGAAACTTCCATCACGCAGGCTTCTACCTTCGCATCAGCCATTTGCCCTAACATACGTTGTAATAAAAGAGCTTCTGGTGTAGTGCGAGGCATCGGTATAGCGTTACCGTTATAGCGCATCTCGATTGTTCCGATCAAACCAGTATTCACACCATTGTCATTCATAATACGCTCAATCAGATAAGAAGTTGTGGTCTTGCCATTCGTTCCAGTAATTCCGATCATCTTAAGCCTACGACTCGGATGATTATAAAAGGTGTCTCCGAGTACAGCCATTGCGTGACGACAACTGGATACAATCAATTGAGGAACCTGTACAGGAAGCTCACGTTCTACAACGAGTGCCACAGCACCTTTCACTATCGCTTGCTCAGCATAATCATGCCCATCGACTGTCAACCCGGGTAGACAAATAAACAAATCTCCAGGCTGAACTTCACGCGAATCCACCTCCATTCCAGAAAATAGTGTTGCCGGGTCCCCATGAACCCGGGACGTTATCAATAGCTTGGACGCCTCCGATAACAACATATTCATTCCTCTTTTCCAAAATTAATAACGATACCCGGCAAAACTCAAGCCATGCAGGACACTGATGTTCCTGTGACTGATTTCTGCCGGGTTATCATCAATCAAGCAAGCATCTGCTTGATTCTTGTTACACCAATATCAGTTGGTTGGAGCTCCCTCTGGTTCGGGAATATTCAGGTTAGAGCCTGCTTCCGAGCCAGAGCTTGTGCTTGAGGTGCCCTCTGATGTGGATTCGACTTCCGCGCTAGAGTCGCTCGCGCTATCGCTAGAGCTCTCCTTCTCGCTCGTGCCATCCGATTTTTCAGAATCCGATGTGCCTGCTTCCTTCTCGGGATCACCTTTTGCCTGGTCTGCTTTATCATCTGTCTTGGAATCGCTGTCGTCCGAATCATCAATACCCGTGATCGTTGCCTTCGCTGATTTGAGTGTTAACGTAATCGAACGGCGACCTCCTGACTCTGACTCTACCTGTCCTGCTACATAGCCCTGACCTGTAGTCGTAACTTCAACCTTCATCAAATTCAGAATTTCCAGCGCATCGCGTAGCGATTCTCCCTTTAGATCAGGAATCGCCATTTGGGTCGGCTCTTCGGTCATCAGATACATATTCTGGCCACTGCCCATCGTTGCTCCTGCAGCTGGATATTGCTTCACGACCTTGTTGCCAGAACCTACGACTTTATAGGAAATACCATTACCCAGCAAATTTTTCTTCGCTTGATCCAGCGGTTTACCTGTTAGAGTAGGCGCAGTGTAGATCGTCGGAGCTTGCTGCACTGTTGTTTTCGCTTTGCTGCTGCCGTCATCTTCGCTCACTTTTGGTATACCCATATAAGGTAAAGCCTGACTAACAATTTGTTTGAAAATAGGAGCGGCTGCAGTACCCCCACCGAGCTTGGAGTTCGACGGCTGATCGACAACAACGATCATAGCGATCTTCGGATCATTAGCTGGCGCAAAGCCGATAAAAGATACGACCTGCTTGGTGTAGTCGTATTGTCCAGAACCATCCGTTTTAACCTTAACGGCTGTACCGGTCTTACCAGCTACACGATAGCCTTCAATATAAGCGTGACGTCCAGTACCAATCTGTTGGTCCGATACAACCTGTTCCAGATAACCGCGTACTTTCGCAGATACTTCAGGTGTAATCGCCTGACGTGTCTCATGAACGGGTACATCCGTTGTTACGCCAGTATTAGGATCTGTTATAGATTGTACAACATGCGGCGTCAGTAGCTTCCCACCGTTCGCCACAGCTGCTACAGCAGCAAGTTGCTGTAATGGAGTGACCTGTACACGACCATGACCATAAGCCGCTGTCGCGACCTCCGTCTTGATGTTCGGACGGAATGTAATCGCACCAGATACTTCACCCGGCAAATCAATTCCCGTTTTCACACCAAACCCAAAGGCATCAATGTATTTGCGCAGACGTTCTGCTCCAAGCATCTCATAACCAAGTTTAACAAAGGCAACGTTACTAGAACGCTTTAAGCCTTCTAAATACGTAATAGGTCCCCAGCCGACGCGATTAATATCGTGCAGCGTGGTGCTGCCAACACGAATCGTACCGGATTGGTACGTCGCTTCAGGATTGAATAGATTTTCTTCTACTGCACCTGACAGTGTCACGATCTTGAATGTCGAACCCGGCTCATAGATCGCCTTGATCCCTAAATTCGTAAAATCATTATACTGATCTGCTGGCACTTCGTTATATTTATTCGGATCAAAGGTTGGCATATTCGCCATCGCTAGGATTCCCATCGTATTCGGATCAGCGGCGATAACCGTAATACTTTTCGGCTGAAGCTGCTTGTAAGCTTCTTTCATCGCTTGCTCTGTATAATATTGAATCGTCTCATCAATAGTTAGCTTGAGATTATCGCCATTTTTTACAGGTGTGTATACATCCTGAGAATTTGGAAGCTTATCTCCCTGACGATCCTTCTCGTACGTGATCTTACCGTCAATTCCTTTGAGCTGCTGATCATAATATGCTTCAATACCCGCGACAGCCTTACCGCCTTTGTCCGTATACCCGAGCACATGAGAAGCCAGTTCATTTTTCGGATAATAGCGCTTGGAATCGTCGGTTAGCGATAGACCTACGTCATAACGCTTGCCCGTTTTGTCCTTAAGCTTCGCGATCAAGGCATTAATCTCATCCGCTTTATCTTGTGGAACCTGATGTCCACCCTTATTCAATTCACGCCAAATCCGCAAATTACCCTTGTCATCCATAGAGGTCGCTTGCTTCTGAAGCTCGCTCTCGTCTGTACCCAGAATCGTATGCAACCCGCTCACAATATCGTCCTTCACGCCGAGTTCAGCAATCACCTTAGGATTGAGCACCACATTATATGCAGGTGCATCAATCGCGAGCTCATTGCCATTACGATCTGTAATGGTACCACGTTTGGCTTTGATCACATTGTCGGTTGTCCAGTTTTCCACTGCGCGTTCATGCCACTCCGAGCCTTGAACGACTTGGAGCCAGAATACGCGCAACACAAGGACAACAAAAAAGAGGGCGATGCACCCTCCTACAAATAAAGTGCGAAGTTTTATTCGTTTAGTCACTGCCGTTATCCCTCGCTTTACTTGCTGTCTTGAGTGCCGATTGACGAGGACGATGATGTTCCCTTTTCACGGGATACCTGAATAGGGTCCGTGACAGGCTGTATGTACCCCAGTGCGGTTGCACGTTGCACCACTTCATTTTCAAGCAAATGTTTACGCAAATCGTTCTGCGTGATCTGCTTTTGCAGTGTAGCTGTACTGCTTGCCATGTTCTGAATGTTTTTGTTCACTTCGTAGATGTAAGCATAACGCCACAATATAATACCAGCGAGCACGATACAAAATAATACCGTTCCCAAATACAGCATCTTCTCCTGAACTGGAAGACTTGCGCGACGCACAACGACCTTTGTCGTCTGCCGATACTTTCGGACAACCTTATCAGCCGGTTGTTCCTGAACGGCCAGATTTCCTCTCGTATAAGCCATAATCCCGTCTCCTTGCCTATTGATTTAGTTGGTTTTGGTCCACCTTTTCCGCGACTCGCAATTTGGCTGATCTTGCGCGCTTGTTTGTTGTCACTTCTTCATCAGACGGAAGCAGCGGCTTACGATTGACAAGCTTCAATACACCGCCATTACTCACATAAACGGGAAATCCGGGTGGTGCTACGTTCTTTTCAAGATATTCGGCCAAAATTTGCTTACATAAACGATCCTCCAGGGAGTGGAACGTAATAACCGATACACGTCCACCTGGTGCAAGGCAACGTACCGATTGATGCAATGCCTCTTCAAATGCTCCTAATTCATCATTGACCGCAATACGCAACGCTTGAAAGCTACGCTTAGCTGGATGTCCACCGGTTCTACGTGCTGCTGCCGGTATGCCTTCCTTCACGAGCTCTGCAAGTTCCCCCGTTGTTTCGATCGGTGAAATGGCGCGTTGCTTAACAATGACTGAAGCAATACGTCTTGAAAATTTTTCTTCCCCATATCGGTATAAGATGCGGGCGATTTCCTCTTCGGGCCAGGTGTTCACAATCGTGCGGGCTGTCAACTCAATGGATTGATCCATGCGCATGTCCAGTTTAGCATCGTGATTGTAGCTGAATCCCCTCTCGGCATCGTCAAATTGAGGTGAAGAAACGCCAAGATCAAACAGGATGCCATCGACTTGCGGTATTCCGTCTTCCGTTGGAACCCCCGCTTCCAAAAGCTTCTCCTCTAGATGACGGAAGTTGCTTTTAATCAGCGTGACACGATCCATATAAGGCGCAAGCACAGTTTCTGCATTACGCAAAGCCGTATCATCCTGATCAAACGCAATGAGTCTGCCGCCTGCTCCCAGGGCAGCCGCAATAACTGAGCTGTGCCCCGCTCCCCCGAGCGTGCAGTCGACATAAATGCCATCAGACTTGATTTCCAGTGCATTTGTCGCTTCTTCTTTTAATACAGTGATGTGATGAAACAAGTTGTTAAACCTCCTAGACGATTACAGATCAAGATCAAAATCAACCAGCTTCTCAGCAATTTCGTTAAATGACTGCTCTGATTCGTTATAATATTGCTCCCAAACGGAGCGACTCCAAATCTCTACCCT
>JAAIGF010063376.1_pt1 | contig 23331 bp, 19 predicted proteins | sample 6487441 | NCBI WGS metagenome assembly JAAIGF01 (sample SAMN13974129, study PRJNA590717) | phyllosphere metagenome | biome: pepper field; feature: multiple bacterial spot infested pepper fields; material: pepper leaves; isolation source: leaves from pepper fields | host: Capsicum annuum ... | reverse complement strand
TCGCGAAATGCAGCGCCCTGGCTGTGGGGCCGGGTCGGCGGCGACGTGATGGACGCCGCGACCTTGATCGCTGGCGCCGACAAAAGCAACGCCGCTGCCATGGCGCGCGCCAGCGCCGCACTGGCCAACGTAGCTGCCGTTACGGCCCTGGACGTCTATACGGCGCAGACCTGGCACCAGCCGCGTGACCGCGTCGCAGGCGTCGACTACCCCGACTACAGCGATCGCAGCGGCCTGCCCCGTTCGCCCGACGAAATGCGCGGTATCGCCTGCAAGGACTTCAAGGCGCCGGACGACATGCGAACCCCGGCCGCCCTGCGCCCCTGGACCGAAACCGAATCACGCGCCGACACCGTCCGCGAGGACGTGTTGGCATTGACCAAATCCGCGGAAGACGCCTCTGCCTCCGATCGTCCACGCGGCGACACCGCAGTCAAACCGAAGAAACAGGGGGAATGAAGACCATGTCCATGGAACGCCTGGAGCGCTACAAGCGCATTGCGCAATTCGGCGCAGCGCGCTTGAGCGATTATGTGGAACTCGGCTCAGCCGAACTGTCGCTGTTCCGCAGCGCACTGATCGCCACCGTGACCGCCTACGTGGTGATGGCCTTTTGCGCCATCTTCGCGCTGGTCTTTCTGTCGGTGGCCATCCTCGTGTCGTTCTGGACGACCGACTACCGCGTGACCGCTGCGTGGTGCATTTTCGGCGTGTGGATGCTGCTCGCGCTGGGTGCCTTCCTCACCGCTCGCAGCAAGACGCCGGACACCATGCCGCAATCCGTGCTGGGCGAACAAATTCGCCTGGATCTCGACGCCATCAGGGGACGACATGAACACCACGCAAGCCCAACTCAAGAAGGATAGTCTGCTGCTGCGCATGGCAGCGGACCGCCAGCGCCTGAACGCCTGGACCAAGCCGGCCGGCCAGCGCTCGGACCTGCTGGACTTCGCCGACCCCGTCACGCAGCGCTGGCTGATGACGGGTGGCCTGATGCTGCTGAGCGCCCTGAAACTGCCGACCTTCCTGAAGGTGCCGCTGCGCACCGCGGCCACCATTTCGCTGCGCAACCGGGTGGCGGCGCTGTTCAATGCGCCGCCGCCTGCGGCACCGCAAAGTGAGACGCCAACGCATAGCATGCCGATGGCCACCGCCCCGCACGCCGTCGATCGCAGCCATCCGGCCGATCGAGCGGTTGCGCCGTAAGGCAATGCAATGACGCGAATGCCGTCACCACGGCATTCGCAGATGAAAACGGCCCGTTTGACTGAACCGAGCCCCTGGTAGGGAAACTCGGCTTCGTCAAACGGGCCGTTTATGTATTCGGCCCTACGGCATGAACACGCGACTTCTATCGCCGAGCGTCGTGATACACCCGCGTGCCGCGTGACAGCACCTTGTCTTGTGCCAACACGTCCGACGGGCCCAGCTCGGGCTGGCTGGCCACGCGTTCATACAGTGGCGCGAAGTCGACCTGCGCCAACTCCAGCAGGTCTTCCAGGTCATTCAGGACGAAATAGGTTTCCTGGAAATCGTCGATGCGATAGCGCGTGCGCATCACGCGCTCCAGGTCGAAGCCCAGCCGGTTCGGCGAAGGGTCATCGAGCGCGAATACGGACTCCGTGTAGGACGATGCAATTCCCGCGCCATAGATGCGCAGTCCATCGTCCTCGCGCACCAGGCCGAATTCCACGGTGTACCAATACACGCGCGCCAGCTTGTCGAGCTGCCCCAGCTTGGCGGCGCGCAGTCCGCCCACGCCATAGGCCTGGATGTAGTCCGCGATGACAGGATTCATCAGCATGGGCACGTGGCCGAACACGTCGTGGAAGATGTCCGGCTCTTCCAGGTAATCCAGCTCGTGCGGACGGCGGATGAACTGCCCCGACGGAAAACGCCGATTGGCCAAGTGGTCGAAGAAGACGTCGTCGGGCACCAGCCCGGGCACGGCGACGATCTGCCAACCCGTGCGCTGCATCAGCACGTCGTTCAGTTCGGCGAAGTTGGGAATGCGGTCGGCACCGATGGGCAGATCGCGCATGCCATCGACGAAGGCCCGGCACGCGCGGCCCGGCAACAGACGGCTTTGCCGTTCGAAAAGCGTCTTCCAGACGGCGTGATCCTGCGGGGTATAGGCGGCCCAGTCCTGGTCGATGGTCCAGTCGGCATTGGTGGGCCGACCGGCCTCGCCTGCTGCCAGGCCGTGCTTGCGTTTTTCCTGCTGATCGATGATTTCCATGATTCCGTCTGCCCTAATCAGGGTGACCCGTCATGATACTGCGCCCCTGCCCGCGCCATGCGTTCCTGAAAACCCGCGGGCGGATCAGGCAATCGTCATCGGCTGCCGACTATCATGTCGGATTGAACGCAACCACGGAGCAGCAAGTGAGCAATCCCTCGACCCTGGACAACGATGGCTGGACACCCGTCAGCGGATCGGGCTTCGTCGAACACACCGGCCCGTTCTGGCGCAAGGATGGCGCGGATGGCGCCGTGCTGTTTCGCATGCAGGTCTGCGCCCATCACTTGAACATCCAGGGCCGCACGCACGGCGGCATGCTGGCCAGCCTGCTGGACAATGCGCTGGGCTGGACCGTCATGAATGTCGAACAGGGCCGCCCCTGCGTCACCGTGCAACTGGGCATCCAGTACCTGGCCGCCAGCAAGCTGGGCGACATGATCGAGGCGCGCAGCCGCATCGTGCGCCGCACGCGTACCCTGGTCTTCGCGGAAGGCACCCTGTCGGTGGGCGACACCGACATCGCGGTGGCGAGCGGTGTGTGGAAGATCATCGAAGCCCCCACCCCGTCGCTGGCACCCACCAAGTAAGCCCAAAGCGTCTTGCGCATGCGCTGCGCAAGACGCCGTGACCTCACTTCTCCCGGGACAATGCCAGGAATTCGGTGCGCAGGCCCAGGTTGGTCTGCAGTTCGCCCAAGAGTGCCGATGTGATGGTTTCTTCGCCTGGTGTGCGAATGCCGCGGCTTTCCATGCACAGATGGCGGCAGCGAATCATCACACCCACCGCCTTGGGCTGAATGTGTTCCATCAGGGCTTCCGCCACCTGGATGGTCAGGCGTTCCTGCACCTGCAGACGCTTGGAAAAACATTCCACCAATCGCGTGAGCTTGGACAGCCCCACGATGCGGCCGTTGGGCGTGTAGCCGATGGTGGCCGTGCCGAAGAACGGCGCCAGGTGGTGCTCACAGTGGCTGTACACGGGGATGCCGCGCACCACGATCAGTTCGTTGTACTGTTCGGCGCCGTCCTCGAACACCTTGAGCACCTCGGCCGGGTCCTGCCCGTAACCGCTGGTCCAGTGCTTCCAAGCCTTGGCCACGCGGTTGGGCGTCTCCAGCAGGCCGGGACGATCAGGGTCCTCGCCCAGGCTCAGTAGAAAGCGGCGCCAGTCGCGCTCGTCGAAATCCGTCTCGCTCATCGTCGGTCCTTACCCAAAACAGCCCGCAATCTACACGATCAGCGCGTGCTCTGCCGACCAAGGTAGCGAATGACGCCGCACATCGTTGCGAAATCGGCTTTCCGGCAAGCACTCAATCGACCGTCGACACCTCGGTGCGGCCCGCCAGCGCGCTGACGGCACGCACGACTTCAGCGGCACCGTTGCGGATGCGCGTGATGGCTTCGCCGGCATCGCCCGCCAGCCCCACTCCCTTGCTGGCCTGACCAGAGCACGTATCCATGCTGACAATGGCTGCCGCAATACCCGACTGGATCTGCGAAGTCATCGTCGAGATTTCCAGCGTCGCCTGGCGGGTGCGTTCCGCCAGCTTGCGCACTTCGTCTGCCACCACGCTGAAGCCACGACCCTGTTCGCCGGCACGGGCCGCTTCGATGGCGGCATTGAGCGACAGCAGGTTGGTCTGTTCGGCGATCTGCCTGATGGTTTCCACCATGGCGTCGATTTCGCTGGACTGGTTGCGCAGGGTTTCGATCGCCTGCGAAGACGCCTGCACCGACTGTGCCGTCAGTCGCATTTCGGCGGCGGCAGCGTCGATCACACGCGCGCCTTCCGACGAGATGGATTCGGTTTCTGCCGACACGCGATACGCGATCTTCACGCCTTCGCGTTCGGCTTCGTAGGTGGCAATGCGGCTGGTGATGTCGCTGGCGATCTTGACCACGCGCACCGGCTTGCCCGATGAGTCGAAGATCGGGTTGTAGGTGGCTTCGAGCCAGACCGTGCCGCCGTCGCGCGAGCGGCGCTCGAACTCGCCGGCGAAGAACTCGCCAGCCTGCAGACGCTTCCAGAATCCGCTGTATGCGGTCGATGCGGCATAGCCCGCCTCGCACAGCGACGCATGGCGCTTGCCGACCAGTTCGGCAGAGGTATAGCCCACTGCCTTCAGGAAGTTGTCGTTGGCACGGAGAATGACGCCGTCCATGTCGAACTCGATCACGGCCATCGAGCGCTCGATGGCGGTCAATTGGCCCTGGTGCTCGAGCTCATGGGTCATGGACAGGGTGATGTCGGTCGCCACCTTCAGGATGCGGACGACCTTTCCGGTGGCGTCGCACACGGGGTTGTAGCTGGCCTCAAGCCAGCGCAGCGACCCATCCTTGCTGCGACGGCAGAAACGCCCACCGCGGAACTCGCCACGTCGCAGAGCGTCCCAATGCGCGGCGTAACCCGGCTTGGCGATGTCTTCCGGCAGGCAGAACGTCCGATGGTGCTTGCCGATGACTTCGTCGGCGCCGTAACCCAGCAGGGCCAGGAAAGGCTCGTTCGCGGTGAGCACGGTGCCATCGGGACTGAACTCGATGACTGCCGTGCTGCGACCGATCGCTGCCAGCAACGCGGCCTGGTGCGCGCACTGCACCTCGACCTCGGCCAAACGTGACTTCAACTTCCGATTCGCGAACATAACCCACCCCAAAAGCCGTATTCAATAACGGTTGTTATCATTTATAGGCGCTGATGCATGAACGACGCCAGGATCACCGACGCCGCAATCATTCATCTCGTTGACGATGATTTACGCCAACAATAAAAAGTCGGATGCGGGAATGGCGAGGATGCGACGTGAAAAGATGTATCAAACCCCCGATACATCAGCGGAAAAATTTATAACACGCAGGGAGGAAGCAACTGGACCGTCGTTGCACTTATATTTATTTGACCTGTTTTAGATTCAAATTAATAAGTAATTTGTCGTATCTTTAAATAGGTAATGATCGTACTTTTTCAGCAATGACGCCCCTTCAGGGCCGCAGGACGTAAAAAAGCCCGAGACCACCTCTGATCTCGGGCTTTTTACATCCTGCCGGCAAGACGTTTTGCGCCTTTTCCGACAAGCCCCGCTCGGCGCTCACCGGCGCATCCTGCGCGGATGCACCCGTGTCATCGAATGAAGCTCAAGCCTCGCGGCTGGCGCGCTTGCGCTCGTGTTCCTTCAGGTGACGCTTGCGCAGGCGGATGTTCTTCGGCGTGACTTCGACCAGTTCGTCATCGGCGATGAATTCCACTGCGTATTCCAGCGACATCTGGATCGGCGGCACCAGGCGCACGGCTTCGTCGGTACCCGAAGCACGAACGTTGGTCAGTTGCTTGCCCTTGATGGGGTTCACGACCAGGTCGTTGTCGCGGCTGTGGATGCCGATGATCATGCCTTCGTACAGGGCTTCGCCCGGCTTGACGAACATGCGGCCGCGGTCCTGCAGCTTCCACAGTGCGTAGGCCACGGCATCGCCGTCGTCCTGGCTGATCAGCACGCCGTTGTGACGCTCGCCCAGGCCGCCGTCGCGGGCCGGTGCGTAGTCGTCGAACACGTGGCTGATCAGGCCGGTACCGCGCGTCATGGTCAGGAACTCGCCCTGGAAACCGATCAGGCCACGGGCCGGGATACGGTATTCCAGACGCGTGCGGCCCTTGCCGTCGGACGCCATGTCCAGCAGTTCGCCCTTGCGGCGGCCCAGCTCTTCCATCACGCCGCCCTGGTGGCCGTCTTCGACGTCCACGGTCAGCAGTTCGAACGGCTCGTGCTTGACGCCGTCAATGTCCTTCATCACCACGCGCGGACGCGACACGGCCAGCTCGTAGCCTTCACGACGCATGTTTTCGACGAGGATCGTCAGGTGCAGTTCGCCGCGACCCGAGACTTCGAAGATGGTGTCGTCGCCAGTGTCCTTGACGCGCAGGGCCACGTTCGACTTCAGTTCGCGGTCCAGGCGCTCGCGCAACTGACGGCTGGTCACGAACTTGCCTTCACGGCCTGCCAGCGGCGAGGTGTTCACGCAGAAGTTCATGGTCAGGGTCGGCTCGTCGACCTTCAGCATCGGCAGCGCGTCCTGCGCCTCGACGGCGGTCACGGTCGCGCCAATGCCCACTTCTTCGATGCCGTTGATCAGCACGATGTCGCCGGCTTCGGCTTCGTCGACCACCACACGCTCCAGGCCACGGAATTTCAGCACCTGGTTGATGCGGCCCTTGATCGGCGCGCCTTCCGGACCGAACTTGACGACCACGTCCTGCAGGGCCTTCACGCGGCCACGCAGAATGCGGCCGACGCCGATCTTGCCGACGTAGGTCGAGTATTCCAGCGACACGATCTGCAGTTGCAGCGGGCCGTTCGGATCGTCGTTACGTTGCGGAACCTTGTCCAGGATGGTCTGGAACAGCGGCTTCATGTCGCCTTCGCGCACGCTGGCGTCGTGGCCGGCGTAGCCGTTCAGGCCCGATGCGTAAATCACCGGGAAGTCCAGCTGTTCTTCGGTCGCGCCCAGCTTGTCGAACAGGTCGAAGGTCTGGTTGATCACCCAGTCAGGACGTGCGCCCGGACGGTCGACCTTGTTGATCACGACGATCGGCTTGAGGCCCAGGCCCAGCGCCTTGCGCGTCACGAAACGGGTCTGCGGCATCGGGCCTTCGACTGCGTCGACCAGCAGCAACACACCGTCCACCATCGACAGCACGCGCTCGACCTCACCGCCGAAGTCGGCGTGGCCCGGGGTGTCGACGATGTTGATGTGCGTGCCTTCGTATTCGACGGCGCAGTTCTTCGCCAGGATGGTGATCCCGCGTTCCTTTTCGAGGTCGTTCGAGTCCATCACGCGTTCGGTGACGGCCTGGTTCTCGCGGAACGTGCCCGCCTGACGCAGCAACTGGTCGACCAGGGTGGTTTTGCCGTGGTCGACGTGCGCGATGATCGCTACGTTGCGCAATGCGCGTGTCATGTCGTTTCCTTCAAAGAAATCAGTCGCTCCGGCTGCAGCTCGCCATCCTGAAGGCGCGCCGTGCCGAGAAATTCGTCGTGTGGGCCGCGAACACGAACCCGCTCCGCGGTCGCCCCCGTCATGCGTATCTGCTGACCGTGCGCAAAGCGCCCAGCCTGCACCGTGTCCAGGCTGACCACCGGAAGCTCGGAGATCAGTGCCTCGATCGGCAGCAGCGCCTCGGCCGGTGCCGGCAGCGCTTCGAGCGCTTCGAGCGTCACTGCCTGGTCGATCGAGAAACCCGCGGTGCGGGTGCGTCGCAGCGTGGTCAGGTGGGCCCCGCATCCCAGCGCACGACCGATGTCCTGCGCCAGTGTCCGGATGTAGGTCCCCTTGCTGCACGAGACCTCGATGCGCGCACACTTGCCGTCGAAGGCCAGCAGGCGGATATCGAAGATCCGTACATTGCGCGGTTCACGCTCCAGCTCGATCCCTTCGCGCGCGTACGCGTACAAGGGCTTGCCGTCGCGCTTGAGCGCGGAAAACATGGGTGGAATCTGTTGAATGCTGCCCACGAAACGTGACAGCACGTCGTTCAATTGCGTTTCCGAGACATCGACGTCGCCAGTGGAAACCGTCAGGCCGGTGTGGTCACCGGTCTGCGTTTCCTCGCCCAGCATGACGTCGGCCGTGTACGCCTTGTCGGCGTCGAACATGCCGCCCGAGAACTTGGTGGCCTCGCCGAAGCACAGGACCATCAAACCCGTGGCAAACGGGTCCAGCGTGCCGGTATGACCACCCTTGCGGGCATTCAGTATCCGGCGGGCACGCTGTAGAACGTGGTTGCTGGACAAGCCCAGCGGTTTGTCCAGGACCAGTGCACCGTCGAGCGCGAGCCCGCGTCGTGAAGCCATCTTCTATCACCAACCGGCAGGCGCGGCATCAGCCGCGCTTGCCGCCTTCCGGTTCATCGGGGCGACCAGGGTCGCTTTCCGGCAGGCCGGCAGGTACATCGTCCGCAAGCACGCCCGGCGTGTTCGCCTGGCCGATCAGCTCGGACAGCGCCATGCCTTGCGACATGCGCATGTCGTGCTGGAAATGCAGCGTCGGCACGGTGTGAATGTGCAGACGCTTGAACAGCAGCGAGTGCAGGTAGCCCGCCTTTTCGCGCAGCGCGGCTTCCGCTGCGGCAGGCTCCGCACCCATGACCGTGAAGTACACCCGGGCATGGGCGTAGTCGGCGCTCAGTTCCACGCCGGACAACGTGACCAGCCCTGCCCGCGAGACAGCCACTTCCTGCTGGATCATCTCGGCCAGATCCTTCTGGATCTGATCGGCCAGCCGCTGGTTGCGGCCGCCCGGGAGCTTCTTTTGCCTGTGTCGACTCATGAATGACCCGGCGCTCACAAGGTGCGCGCGACTTCCTTCACTTCAAACACTTCCAGCTGGTCGCCCACCTGGATGTCGTTGTTGTTCTTCAACGTGATACCGCAGTCGAAGCCCATCTTGACTTCCTTGACGTCGTCCTTGAAGCGACGCAGCGAATCGAGTTCGCCCGTCCACTGGACCACGTTGCCGCGAAGCAGGCGGACTTGCGAGTGGCGACGCACCAGACCGTCGAGCACCATGCAACCGGCGATGTTGCCGATACGCGAGACGCTGAAGATTTCGCGGATCTCGACGAGACCGATGATTTCTTCGCGCTTCTCGGGCGCCAGCATTCCCGACATGGCCGACTTGATCTCGTCGACAGCGTCGTAAATGATGTTGTAGTAACGCAGGTCGACGCCGTTGGCCTCGGCCAGCTTCTTCGAGCTTTGATCTGCACGTACGTTAAAGCCGATGATCACGGCCTTCGACGCGATCGCCAGGTTGACGTCGCTTTCCGAGATGCCACCCACGGCGGCGTGCACGACCTGCACACGCACTTCGTCGGTCGACAGCTTGGTCAGGGACTGCACCAGTGCTTCCTGCGAACCCTGCACATCGGTTTTGACGATCAAGGCCAGCGTCTGCGTGCCTTCGCCGATGTTGTCGAACATGTTCTCGAGCTTGGCGGCCTGTTGGCGTGCCAGCTTCACGTCGCGGAACTTGCCCTGACGGAACAGTGCGATTTCACGCGCCTTGCGCTCGTCGCCCAGCACCATCAGTTCGTCGCCAGCGGACGGCACTTCAGTCAGGCCCTGGATCTCGACCGGGATCGACGGACCGGCTTCGCTGGTCGGCTTGCCGATTTCGTCGATCATGGCGCGGACGCGGCCGAAGCTCGCACCTGCCAGCACCACGTCGCCACGCTTGAGCGTGCCGCTCTGCACCAGGATGGTTGCCACCGGACCGCGGCCCTTGTCGAGACGGGCTTCGATGACGAGACCCTTCGCAGGACCTTCCACCGGTGCCTTCAATTCCAGCACTTCGGCTTGCAGCAGCAGGTTTTCGATCAGGTCGTCGATACCGGCACCGGTCTTGGCCGACACTTCCACGAAGGGAGAATCGCCGCCGTATTCTTCCGGCACGACCTGCTCGGCCACCAGTTCCTGCTTGACGCGGTCGGGGTTGGCGCCCGGCTTGTCGATCTTGTTGACCGCCACCACGATCGGCACGCCAGCGGCACGCGCATGGTGGATGGCTTCCTTGGTCTGCGGCATCACGCCGTCGTCGGCTGCCACCACCAGGATGACGATGTCGGTTGCCTTGGCGCCGCGGGCACGCATGGCGGTGAACGCCTCGTGGCCCGGAGTGTCGAGGAAGGTGACCATGCCGCGTTCGGTCTGCACGTGGTACGCGCCGATGTGCTGCGTGATCCCGCCAGCTTCGCCTGCGGCGACCTTGGCGCGACGGATGTAGTCCAGCAGCGAGGTCTTGCCGTGGTCGACGTGACCCATGACGGTGACGACCGGAGCGCGCGGGAGCTGCACCGCTTCTTCGCCTGCCGGCGTCTCGTCCAGGAATGCTTCCGGATCGTCGAGCTTGGCAGCGATCGCCTTGTGGCCCAGTTCCTCGACCACGATCATGGCCGTTTCCTGGTCCAGAACCTGGTTGATGGTGACCATCTGGCCCATCTTCATCAGGCTCTTGATGACTTCGGCGGCCTTGACGGACATCTTGTGCGCCAGGTCGGCCACGCTGATCGTTTCCGGCACGTGGATTTCGCGCACGATGAACTCGGCGGACTGCTGGACCTGTGCGGCCTGCTGACCACGACCACCACGGCCGCCACGACCACCGCCACTGCGCCAGCCGTCACGGCCGGTGCCCGAGGTCGCGTCGCCGCGCGTCTTGAGCGACTTCTTGCGGGCAGCATCATCCGACCAGGTCGATGCGACCTGTGCCGTCTTGATGACTTTCTTGCCCGGACCGCCCTTCTCGTCCTTCTTGGGCGCGGCGGCTGCTTCACCCGGCTTGGCAGCCGGCTTGTGCAGCGTGCCGGCGATGGGCGCAGCCGGTGCCGGCGGGGGAGCCGGCGGCGGCGCATGCATCACCTTGCGCGGACGATTGAGCATCTCCCGAAGCGCTGCGGCTTCGGCCTCGGCGGCGCGTCGTGCGCGCTCGCGGTTTTCTGCTGCCTTCGCGTCAGCTGCCTTCTTCTCGTCGGCGGCCTTGCGTGCCTGTTCGGCCTTCACTCGTGCCTCATCGTTCTTCGTTGCTGCTGCGGCATCCTTGCCGTCTGCTGCCGCACTCGCGGCAGCGGCCTTGCTGTCCGCATCCGAACGCGCGGCGGCGTCAGCCGCTTCGCGCGCTTCCCGCGCCGCCTGCTCAGCCGCTTCGGCTGCCGCGCGCGCTTGTTCTTCGGCCTCGCGCACTCGCGCTTCGGCTTCCTGTCGTGCCTTTTCCTCGGCTTCGCGACGTGCCGCTGCTTCCGCTTCGCGACGCGCCTTCGCCTCGGCCTCGACGCGCGCGGCTTCTTCCGCCTCACGCGCCGCCGCGGCCTGGTCCTCTTCCTGAATCGCCACAGCACCCGCCTCGACTTCGCCGCCTTCGACGTTGTCGCGCTTGATGAACGTGCGCTTCTTGCGCACTTCCACCTGGATCGTTCGGGCACGGCCTGTCGCGTCCGCCTGCTTGATCTCGGACGTCTGCTTGCGGGTGACCGTAATGCGCTTCTGGCCCTCGGTCGCCCCGTGCGCACGGCGCAAAGATTCGAGCAGTTGCGCCTTATCGCTTTCCGTGACGGCGTCATCCACCGACTTGAGGCTTACGCCGGCAGCGCGCAGCTGTTCCAGCAGCACGTTGGCAGGCAATTTCAGCTCGGTAGCGAACTGGGCGACAGTGTTACTCGACATGCGTTTCTCTTCCCCGGTGACTGATGGCTTCGTGATGGGCTCAGGCCTGTTCGAACCAGTGCGCACGCGCCTGGACGATCAAGGCTTTGGCTTCTTCTTCGCCGATGCCAGTCAGTTCGATGAGCTCGTCGACAGCAAGGTCGGCCAGATCATCGCGTGTATGGACATTGCCTTCGGCCAACTTGGCCGCCAGCTCGCTCGTGACGCCTTCAAGCGACAGCAGATCCTGCGCGGTCTCGACCTGCTCTTCCTTCGCGATTGCGTCGGTCAGCAGGGCATTGCGCGCGCGGGTGCGCAGTTCGTTGATGGTGTCTTCATCGAAGGCTTCGATTTCGAGCAGTTCCTGGATCGGCACGTAGGCGATCTCTTCCAGCCCGGTAAAACCTTCGTCGATCAGGATATTGGCGACTTCCTCGTCGACATCGAGTCGGCTCGTGAAGACGCCCAGGAGAACCTGACGCTCCTGTTCGTGCTTGGCCTGGCTTTCGCCCGGCGTCATGATGTTGATCTGCCAGCCAGTCAGTTCGGACGCCAGGCGCACGTTCTGACCGCTGCGACCGATGGCGATCGCGAGATTGTCTTCGTCGACCACCACATCCATGGCGTGCTTGTCTTCGTCGACGACGATGGACTGCACGTTGGCAGGCGCCAGCGCGCCGATCACGAACTGCGCCGGATCTTCCGACCACAGAACGATGTCGACCTGCTCGCCGCCCAGCTCGTTGCGCACGGCCTGCACACGCGAACCACGCATGCCGACGCAGGTGCCGATCGGATCGACACGACGGTCGTGCGCGATCACGGCGATCTTGGCGCGCACGCCAGGATCACGCGCCGCACCCTTGAGTTCAAGCAGACCCTGCTCGATCTCGGGCACTTCGTTTTCGAACAGCTGACGGATGAAGTCAGGGGTCGAACGCGACAGGATGACCTGCTGGCCACGCGCCTGGCGGTCGATACGCAGCAGGAATGCACGCACGCGATCGCTCACGCGCAGGTTTTCCTTCGGGATCATTTCCGAACGCGGCAGGCGAGCTTCCACCTTGCCGATTTCGATGATCGCGTCGCCCTTGTCCATGCGTTTGATGGTGCCGGACACGATGGACTCGCCACGCTCCAGGAAGTCGTTGAGCAGTTGCTCGCGCTCGGCGTCGCGGATGCGTTGCAGGATGACCTGCTTGGCAGCCTGCGCACCGATACGACCGAATTCGATCGGCTCGAGCGGCTCTTCGATGAAGTCATCGAGTTCGACTTCCGGGGCCTCGTCGCGCGCCTCGGACAGCAGGATCTGTTGGTCGGGCAACTGCAGCCCGGCTTCGTCAGGGACGACCTGCCAGCGACGGAACGCCTCGTGCTCGCCCGTATCACGGTCGATCGCAACGCGGATATCGACGTCTTCTTCTTTGTAGAGCTTCTTCATGGCGGAAGCCAGCGCGCTTTCGAGCGCGCCGAACACCACGTCACGGGTCACGTTCTTTTCACGTGCCAGTGCGTCCACCAACAACAGAATCTCGCGGCTCATCGGTTTTTGCCCCTGAAATTCAGAACCGGGTCCAGCTTGGCCCGCTCGATCTCATCGAGCGTGAACCGCAGCACCTGGACCTCGCCTGCTTTGTCTTCGAATTCGATGCCGAACACCTCGGCTCCTTGTCCCACCTTGCCACCCGCGTCGGCGGGCGCAGCACCTTCTGCAGGCGCTTCGGCATCTGGCTGGGCCAGCGTGCCGGAAAATACCTTGCGGCCTTCGAACGGGGCGCGCAGCTTGATCTCGACACGCTCACCCACGAAGCGGACGAAGTCGCGCGCACGGCGCAACGGGCGGTCCGTACCCGGCGAGCCCACTTCGAGGCGGGCATAGTCGACGTTCTCGACCTCGAACACACGCGAGAGCTGTCGCGACACCGCTTCGCAGTCCTCGATGCGTACGCCACCTTCGCGGTCGATGGTCACGCGCAGCAGCCCCTGGGGCGCGCGCTCGACATCGACCAGTTCGACGTCGATTCCGGCGAGCGATTGCTCGGTTAGCGTGAATAGATCAGCCATGAATGAATCAAACCTGCCCGTCGCGATAGCAATCGCGGGTTGTCGCAGACTACGGCCCGCTCCGGGCGCCCCACGCGGGATGCGCATGCCGGAATCTCGTGCCGTACTGCCAAAACGAAAATACAAATAAAAAAGGGCTGTTTACTCCAGCCCTTGTATGTCATTGCCTGACACTGCAATCGCCGCGGTGCACCGATGCCGCGGCAGCGCCGACACAGGAAGCGTTTCCTGCCCCGGGCATCCGGACGCCGACATCCCCTGCGCTTGCACGGGCATCCCGCCATCCATATGGTCACGATCCTGTCTGGCTTCAATACCTGCGTGGATACTGGTCAACAGGAACGCTACCGCGCACGCCGGGGAAAGTCATGGACCGCCCCGGATGCGGCACCTTGCACGTCGCACCCCATCAAGTTTTTCCGCCGCTTCCGCCCTGCCTTGCCGCTTGAACAAGGCACTGCAAAAACAGCACTATAAAAAACCAGGGTGCTAAGCCTTGGAACTATAAGCGATTCCAGGCAATTTCTCAAGCAATCCGATTCAATCGCGCCCGCGCCGGCCACGATTTCCACCGCCGCTGCCCAGGCGCGACTCATGCGCAGCAGCGCCACGGGGCTGGCGATCTTCGCCACGCGGTGCGCCACCCGCCCCGCCACGGCGGGCAGGACCGTTGCCCGCACCCGATCGCGGACCACGCGGGCCAGCAGCAACGCTCTTGCGCGGGCCCTTGCCTGCCAGTTCGCCACGCCCTTCCGACTGCTGCCCGGCACCCGAGCGGCCGCCGGCCTGGGCACGCCGGCCACCACGGCTCGGCGCGACGTTGCCATCGACCGGCTTCGCACGGCGCGGGTTGCCCGCACGGCCGTTACCTGTCGGCGAGGCGTTCGGGTGACCATTGGCAAAGCCGATGCTCATGGCCACGCCCGTACCGAACGGATCGGACGGGAAGCTTGCATTGCTGTAGGGGATGCCGGTGCCCGTGCTGCCCTGCAGCTTGCCGCGACGACCGATGCGGGCGCCGTGCATGCCGTTCTGCTGCAACGTGCCGAATCCCGGCGGCAGCGCGCTGTCGTGCGACAGCGGCTGGCTGCTGCGGCCACGACGGCCGCCCGTGCTTTCATCGCTCTCGGCCTTGATGAGGCCGAGTTGCACCATCATTGCCGTGACGACGTCGCCTTCCAGCTCGTCCCAACGGCCGCGACGCAGCGTGCGCGGCAGCGTGACGTCACCGAAGCGCACGCGGATCAGGCGGCTGACCATGACACCGACGGCTTCGAACATGCGACGCACTTCACGGTTGCGACCTTCGTTCAGGGTGACGCGATACCAGCGGTTGCTGCCGTCGCCGCCCAGATAATCGAGCGAGCCGAATGCAGCCTTGCCGTCATCGAGCGTAATGCCTTCGACCAGCGACTTGCGCTGCTCTTCGCTCATTTCGCCCAGCACACGCACCGCGTATTCCCGCTCGATGCCGTAGCGCGGATGCATCAGCCGGTTGGCCAGGTCGCCCGAGGTCGTGAAGATCAGCAGGCCTTCGGTATTCAGGTCGAGACGACCGACCGACAACCACTTGCCGCTCTTGATCTTCGGCAGACGGGCGAAGACGGTGGCACGGCCTTCCGGATCGTCCTGGGTGACGATTTCACCGGCAGGCTTGTGGTACAGCACGACGCGGGGCGGACGACCCGAGCTGCGGCGCTGCACCAGCTTGCCGTTGACGCGAACCTGATCGTTGGGCAACACGCGCTGACCGATGTGTGCCGGCTCGCCGTTGACCGACACCCGGCCCGCCACGATCAGCTCTTCCATTTCACGGCGCGATCCGATGCCGGCCTCGGCCAGCACCTTGTGCAGCTTGGGCGCCACGGCATCGCTGCTCATGAAGCGGTTCAGACGCTTCTTGATGTCAGGTGCCTGCTCCAGGAAGGAAAGCGCGCGATCGGCTTCGGCCTCTGCTTCGCGCTGCGCCTCGGGGTCCAGCGGAACGTACACCTCTTCGGCCGACGCTGCCGCCGCAGGGCGCGCATTCGAACGCGGCTTGCGGGGATTGCGGCTGCGAGGTGCGCGCGGACCACGGGGCGATTCGGCCGCAGCCGGTGCAGCAGCACCATCGACCGGCGCTACAGGCGCGGCACCATCGGCAGCCGCAGCGCGCGGCTTGCGACGCGCACGGGGTGCGCGTGCGGGCGGCGCCGTGTCGGCACCCGCCTCAGCGGCAGGCGCGCCGGCTTCTGCCGCACCACCCTCGGCCGGACGGCGGCGACGGAATGGCGTACGCAGGTTGCGGCGACCCTTCTTTTCTCCACCTGCGGCGCCGTCGGCCGGGCTGTCCTGCGGGATCTCGTTCGGCGTGTCTTTCATGGTCAGTCAGAAATCTTCTTGTTAGGGTCGGGCACCGGATCGGCGCCAGGATCGACGGCGGCCTGCCGCGCGTCCGGATCATCATTGAAAGGCTGCCCGCCTGGTGCGTCGGCAGCATCGGGATCGGTAACGCGCTCGGGCGCATCGTCGATCGGGTCGGGCAAATCGGTATTTTCTTGAGCCGGCAACGGCCCGGTTTCCAGTGCCGACACGGCATCGCCCTGCGGCTCGGCCTGCGCAGCCGCCACGTCGGTGTCCGAACGCAACGCAGCTTCGCCTTCGGCGATTGCCGCGAGCGCACGCGCCACGACCGCTTCCGACTGGGCCAGCGCGGCCTGCGTCTCGGCCTCGACATCGTCGGCACGAAGCGGCGCGACCGGCATCACAACCGGCGTCACCACGGCCGATGCGTCGGCAGCGACCACCACCTCGCCGCCATCGGCCAATTCTTCATCGGCCGGTGCAGGAATCAATTCAGGCGTCCCGTCGATACCCGCCAGCACCGCCACCGCCTCGGTGGACTGCAAGGCCGGCAACTCATCCAGGGCCCGCAGGCCGAGATCGTCGAGAAACGCTCGCGTCGTTCCAAACAAGGCCGGACGACCCGGGGCATCGCGGTGGCCCAGCACTTCGATCCATCCGCGATCTTCCAGCGTCTTGACGACCTGCGTCGACACCGTCACGCCGCGAATTTCTTCGATATCGCCACGCGTGACCGGCTGGCGGTAGGCCACGATGGCAAGGGTTTCGAGCACCGCACGCGAATACTTGGGCGGTTTTTCCGGATTCAGGCGTTCGAGATAAACCTGCATCGCAGGCTTGCTCTGAAAACGCCAGCCGCTGGCCAGTGCCACCAGTTCGAGCCCGCGATCCTGCCAATCGACGCGCAATTCGTCCAACAGCAGCCGCAACGTGTCGTTGCCCACTTCGTCAGCGAAGAGGCGGCGCAGAGCCGGCAGTTGCAGCGGTTCCTGCGCACACAAGAGCGCAGTCTCCAGCACGAGTTTGGCCTCGCTGGTATTCATCGATAGGTGATCAAACGGAGAAATGCCCCGCGTATGACCGTGCGCACGCCACAAAGGGCGAAGATCGCGACGGATCGTACAGTTGTTTTGCAGCGAATTTGCATGCCGGCGCGCTGCATGGCGCGAACGGGCAGAAACTATCCGGGATGGGTCACGAAAGCGGCGCCGGCGCGCGATATGACGATGTATTTGGTATCGCCAAGGGAGTGGCCGGATTACGCCGACTTGCCTGGCCTGGCTGGCCAAGTCGGATCCGGGCGGCTGGCGCACTGGGTAAAAGCGGCAACCGACACCGGGATAGTGTGGCTCAAGTGTAGCCGCACTGCGAGGATTCCCACAAGCGGCATGACCGCTCGGGGGAAATCGTCTAGGAGGGGGACAGCAATCAGCGGCGCGTCAGGACGGCCAGTGCGTAGCCGACAGCGGCTGCCAGCAGCAGCGCGGTGACGGGCTGGTGCTCGACGGCGTCGACGAGTTGGTCGCGTGCATCGCCGTAGGCGCGCTGTGCGCGGCCCAGGGTTTCACGCACCGTGCCCTCGGCGGCCCACTGGTCGTCGTTGAAAATCTTGCCTGCGGCCTTCTGGACCGAACCGGCTGCTTCCTTGATACCGCCTTCCACGTGGGAATTGTTCATGCTGTTGCTCCTGGACAAAAGGCACGCGGCAGAGACGCCACGTGCCGAATAGATAGGGGCTGCCGCTCAAGACAGCAGCCCATGGCGTGGATCAATGACGGACGTTGTCGCGCACGTCGTCGCGAGCCTTGCCAACTTCACTCTGGACCTTGCCTGCCGTCTTTTCGGCCTTGCCTTCCAGTTCGGTACGGGTGTTGCCCGTCACCTTGCCGGCTGCTTCCTTGACGCTTCCCTTGACTTGCTTGACGGCGCCATCGATACGATTCTTATCCATGTCATGCTCCTTTGTAAGCGTCCCGGAGGACTTGAACCCAAGCAGTCGCAGGAATCGGTCCCGGCCCTGGATCAGACCAAAGCGCCGATCGGAAAATCATTTCGCAAAACACGAGCAAAGCCGCATGGAGCAAGGACTTTCTGCCCGCGACGGTATGTGTATCAATTCATGATCGCGCCTTTTTGCGTCATATTTCGAGCCTCATGGATTGCACGGCGAACGTAGCCTCGCCAGGCGTTTTCAACAAAGATGCCAGGGATGCATCCCATGTCGGCGGCGCCCGGTTCACGTAGACTCCCGCTCACCCTCGTTCTACCCGGATAGCGGCACCGCGCGTATGGACTACACGCCCCTGGCGATCAGGAAATTCATCTACAGCGGTCACTTCTACAGTGGCGCGCGGCGTGCATTCGGCAGCCTGCTGCCGGCATTGGTGCTGGTCGGCATCTTCGGGCAGCCGCTATATGGCCTGACCATTACCTTCGGCGCGCTTTGCGTGTCGATTGCGGATCTGCCAGGCCCGCTGCGCCATCGTGCCAACGAGATGTTCGGCTGTGCGGTGCTCAGTAGCGCCGTGGTGCTGGTGACCGCGCTGGCCACCAGCCACCCGGGCGTCCTGTGGATGACCGTCATTGCGCAGTGCCTGATCTTTTCGCTTTTCACGGCATTCGGCCGCCAGGGCGGCATCGTCGGGTTTGCCTGCCTGATCATCATGACGCTGACCATGCACACCGAGATCCCTGCCGAGCAGGCGCCGCTGCATGGCGCCCTGACCCTGGCGGGCGGCATCTGGTACGCGGTGTTCAGCCTGGGGGTCAGCCGCCTGCTGTGGTTCAGGCAGGAACAGCAGGCGATTGCCCTGTGCATGTTCACGACTTCCGACTATCTGAGTGCGAAGTCGGATTTCTATGACATCCGGCTCGATACCGATGCCTGCTACCGCCGCCTGATCGCCAGCCAGGCAACGGTGGTGGAAGAACAGCAGGCCGCGCGCAACCTGGTGCTGCGAAGCCTGCCCAAGCCCAGCGATGATTCCGACCCACGCCGCATCCGGCTGTTCAATCTATTCGTGGGCATCGTCGACCTGCATGAAACCGTGGTGGCGGTGCACACCGACTACGGCCTGCTGCGCCGGACCTTCGGCGACAGCGACATCCTGGTGTTCATGCGCGATTTGGTGCGCAAGGCCGCCAAAGACGTGGAAGCGATTGCGCTGGCCGTCACGCAGAACGAGCCCTCGCGTCAGGAGATCAATCCGCGCGCCGAGCTGCGAGCGTTGGAATACGAGCTGGAACTGCTGAAGTCGAGAGATTTCCCCCGTACGGACCCAGACGCCTATTCCGCCCTGATTTCCACCTTCAGACGATTGCGCAATGCCCTGCGCATCATCGAGCGGCTGCACGCCCAGACACGTGCCGATGCTTCGTCCCAGGCGGTGATCGCCATCGACCGCTCGTACACGCGCTTCCTGTCGCATGAAAGCGTGAGCCTGCGCCTCTTGTGGAGCAACCTGCGCCTGCGTTCGCCCCATATGCGGCACGCGCTTCGGGTCGCCCTGGCCGCTGCCATCGTGATGACGCTGGCCAGCACTGTGCTGGAGCGGCATCACCTGGAACACGCCTACTGGATCCTGCTGACGGCGCTGATCATCCTCAAGCCGGGCTTCAGCCTGTCGAAGCAGCGCAATACCCAGCGCCTGGTGGGCACGCTGATCGGTTGCGTCATCACCATCGCCATTCTGCTCACGGTGCAATCGCCCTGGGCCCTGCTGGGCATCATGCTGTTCGCCTCCGTCATGGCCAACAGCCTGGTCCTGCTGCATTTCGTGGGCAGCTCGGTGTTCAACACTGCGTTCGCCCTGATCGCCCTGCACTTCCTGACACCGGGTTGGCTGCTGCTGACGGGCGAACGCGCGCTGGACACCGCACTGGGGTCGGCGATCGCATTCCTGTGCAGCTACTTCCTGCCGCATTGGGAATTCCGCACGATGCGCAAGCTGCTCAACAGTGCGATCGCGGCCAACCGGGTGTTTTTGGAAACAGCGTTCCACACTTATCAGGGACTGCCCGCAGGCTCGTCGCCCAGCGCCGCGCAGGACTTCGAATATCGTCTACGGCGCAGCGAGGTGCATGCCGCCTACGCCAACTTCGCCAGCGCGTTCTACCGGATGATGCAGGAGCCCCGCTCCAAGCAGGTGGCGGTGGCCGAGCTGAACAACCTCCTCATACAGATCCACATGCTGGCATCGCAGGTCACGGCCAGCACGCCACTGCTGTCGGCCGTCCCGCCCGACTCGCCTGAAGTCAGTCGGGTCATGGCTGCCATTCTGGACGACCTGCGCGCCGCCGAAGCCGGCATCAGTCCCTCGAGCGGCAACGACGACGATGCCGAAATGTGGCGAGCGCTCACGCGGGAGTTGGGCCAACGCGACACGAACGCGCCCGATGGCGATCGACCCGACCTGCGGCAACTGGGCTTCCAGCTCAAGCTGATGGCCCGATCCGCCTCGCTGATCAGGCGCGACGCCTCGGCGGCGCGACTGCCAAGTTGAATTGATCGGGAATTCCGGCCCTGTTCTCATGCGCGCATGCAGCCGCCATTCCCCTATCATGACGGCTGCATGAATCGACCAATTCCTTGCGTCCACCGCCTGCGGCCTGCAGCGGGGAGCACATACCCGCGATAGATGATGATGGGCGCAGACACCGCGCTTGGGGATTCCGCGCCTTTCGGCCCGTGGGGCTGGGCCTTCGCCGCCCTGCTGCTGGCAATCACCCTCGCCGCCATTCCGATCGTTCGACGCCTGCGTCAAGCACGCATCGAGCGCACACAACTGCATTACCTGGCGCACCACGATGAGCTGACCGGGCTGCACAACCGTGCCTGGGCGCGCCAGCAGCTCGCCGTGCTGACACGCGAAGCCCCGGAATCCCCCACCCTGGCCGTGCTGTCGATCGACATCGACGGCTTTACGCTGCTCAGCGATGCCATGGGGCGCGACGTCGCCGATGCCCTGTTGCGTCAGGCCGCCGAGCGGCTGCGTGTGCATCTGGGCGAGAAGGACGTGGCCGCCCGGCTGGACAAGGACGATTTCGTCATCCTGCGCGTGGACACTCAGGCCATCGACGTGCAGAACCTGGCCCAGCGGCTGATCCAGTCACTGTCCGAGCCCTACCGCATCGCCGGGCAGCCCGTCACGGTGGGCGTGAACATCGGCATCGCCATGTTCCCGCGCGATGGCGACACCTTCGACATTCTCTGCAAGAACGCGGACAGCGCCGTCCACGAGCTGCGCCGCCAGAGCGTCAATAACTACCGCTTCTTCAAGCCCGCCATGGACACCGACGTCAGGCGCCGCCTGATGCTGGCCCATGACCTGCGCGACGCCCTGGGCGGCGGTCAGCTTGCCCTGCACTACCAGCCCATCGTCGACGTCAGCACCGGCCGCGTGCGCGGACTGGAAGCCTTGTTGCGCTGGGTTCATCCCACGCACGGCATGGTGTCGCCGGTCGAGTTCGTCCCGTTGGCGGAACGCACCGGCCTCATCGTGGCGATCGGCGAATGGGTGCTGGAAACGGCCTGCCGGGAAGTCGCTCGCCTGCCGTCGGACATCGAACTGTCGGTCAACATATCGCCCCGGCAGTTCCAGCATAGCGACCTGCCCGGCACGGTGGCCAAGGTACTGGCACGTACCGGCATGCCCGCCGAGCGCCTTTGCCTGGAAGTCACCGAAGGATTGCTGATTCGCGACGGCGAACGCATGGTCACCATGCTGGCGAGCCTGCGCCAGCAAGGCGTGCGCGTCGCGCTCGATGATTTCGGCAGCGGCTACGCCAACCTGGGATACCTGCGACGCTTCGTGTTCGACAAGATCAAGATCGACCGCGCCTTCATCCAGGACATCGCACGCGACCCCGAAGCGCAGGCACTGAGTGCGACCATGATCGGCCTGGCCCACAGACTCGGCATGCAGGTCGTGGCCGAGGGCGTGGAAACCGAAGCGCAGCGCCAGCGATTGACGAGCGACGGCTGCGACCTGGCGCAGGGCTACCTGTTCAGCCCCGCCATGCCCGCCGCAGACCTGGCCCACTTGCCAGTCCAATTCTCGTCCCACACGCAAGAAAATATGGCCGAGCGTGTTGCATGAAAAATTTAGCTCTGCTATAGTTCATTTCTCAGACGCGGGGTGGAGCAGTCTGGCAGCTCGTCGGGCTCATAACCCGAAGGTCGTAGGTTCAAATCCTGCCCCCGCAACCAGATATGAAAAGGCCGATCGGTAACGCGATCGGCCTTTTTGCTTTGGCGGTCAGGGCGCCCATACCCCTACTGCTCTCGGGTTTGCTTTCCCCAGCACCATCCCCACATGCTCGGGAAACGCGGCGCCAACCATGCTTGGCGCCATGACGCCGCAACGGCGTGATGACCGAGGCCCGCTCAATGATTCCCTTTTCAGTACTCGACCTCTGCCCTATCGTCCAGAACGGTACGGCAGCCATGGCATTCCAGAACTCGCTGGACCTGGCCCAGCATGCCGAACGACTGGGCTACCAACGCTTCTGGCTGGCCGAACATCACAACATGACCGGCATTGCGAGCGCCGCGACGTCGGTGGTGATCGGTCATATCGCGGGTGGCACGTCCACCATTCGCGTGGGATCGGGCGGCGTCATGCTGCCGAACCACGCGCCGCTGGTCATCGCCGAGCAGTTCGGCACCCTGGCATCGCTGTACCCGGGCCGCATCGACCTGGGGCTGGGCCGCGCACCCGGCACCGACCAGCGCACAGCGCGCGCGCTGCGCCGAAACATGGCGGGCAGCGACGACAGCTTCCCGCAGGACGTGCTGGAACTGCAGGCGTATTTCGAGCCGGTGGGCCCGGACCAGATGGTGCGGGCAGTGCCCGGCGCGGGGCTCGACGTTCCGCTGTGGCTTTTGGGTTCGAGCCTGTTCAGCGCGCATCTGGCAGCGCGCCTGGGCCTGCCCTTTGCCTTTGCTTCGCATTTCGCGCCTGATTTCCTGCTGCAGGCGCTGGACGTGTATCGGTCGAACTTCACCCCATCGCCGCAACTGGAACGTCCCTATGCGATGGTCGCGGTCAACGTCTTCGCAGCCGATACCGATGCCGAAGCGACAAGGCTTTTCACTTCGTTGCAACAACAGTTCCTGAACATGCGGCGAGGCACGCGGGGGCAGCTGCCGCCTCCGGTCGACGACATCGACACGCTCTGGACCGCAACGGAACGGGCCAACGTGGACCGCGCGCTGGCAGTGTCCGTGGTGGGCGGACCCGCGGCAGTGCAGGCGGGACTGGCATCCGTCATCGATCAGACCGGGGCTGACGAACTGATCCTGACCGCCCAGTGCTACGACCATGCGGCTCGCCTGCACTCCTTCGAAATCGCTGCCCAGGCACGAAATTCGCTAGCGAGTTGACTGGACCACGCTCCCAGCGTGGCAAAAAAGCCGTAGTCGACTGAAAGCAAAGTCTTTCTGCTACGCTGGTCAAACTATAAAAAACCTTGCATGAGACAAGGCGGGGCAAGC
>JAAIGF010011291.1_pt1 | contig 23346 bp, 16 predicted proteins | sample 6487441 | NCBI WGS metagenome assembly JAAIGF01 (sample SAMN13974129, study PRJNA590717) | phyllosphere metagenome | biome: pepper field; feature: multiple bacterial spot infested pepper fields; material: pepper leaves; isolation source: leaves from pepper fields | host: Capsicum annuum ... | reverse complement strand
GTCTGACGCTTACGGTATATTGCAAAGCGTCACTACCTGCCAGGGGGAGGCAGGTGCTGTCAGGTCGGGCTGTCTCAGCCCGCAGGCTGACTGATGAGGGGCTATGGGACGGGCACGGATCGAGCAGTTTCGCGACCGCTGGCGCATGCCGGTGCTGGTACTGGTTGCCGGTGCGATCATCGTCGTGCCTTGGCTGGCGCAGCGTGCCCTGCAGGTCGACACTGCCGCCGCCCAGGCTTGGGAAACCCAGTCGCGCGAGGTGAGTCGCCTGCTGGCGCAGCTGCAGGCCGATGTGCGTGACGTCGAGTCTTCTGCACTGGTGCTGTCCAAGGGCGTGCAGGACGATCGCCTGCAGCAGCGGCTCAGCCGCGGCGATCAGATTGCCGCTGTGCTGCAGCGCCTGGCGTTTCTCAGCGCCGGCAAGCCCCCGCAGCTGCTCACCATCGGGCGCCTGCAGGGCCTGCTCGACCAGTGGCTGCAGGTGGCCAAGCAGGTCGCGGTCAGTTCGCCAGGCCGCGAGCAGGCCGCGCTGGTACAGGCGCTGACCACCCGCTACCCGGTGTCCAGCCTGGTGCAGCAGCTGCAGACCGAAGAGGAGGTGCTGCTGGTTCAACGCGCTGGCAAGCTGGAGCGTCAACGTCGCCAGGCCGCGCAGATGGCCTGGGCGACCCTGATGGCGCAGCTGGCGCTGGTTGCCCTTGTGCTGTGGCTGCTGCACCGGCAGCAGAGAAAACGCCGGCAGGCCGAGCTGCGCTCACGCCGCGCTTCCGCGCGTGCCGCCGCGGTGCTCGACACCGTGCGTGAGCCGATCGTGCTGCTCGATGCCCAGCTGGTGGTACGCCTGCACAACCCTGCCTTTGCCGCGTTGTATGGACTGCCCGACACCGGTACCGACGGCCTGTCGCTTCAGGACATCGGACAGGGAGTCTGGCAGGACGCCGCGCTGTGCCAACGGCTGCGCGATGTGCTCGCACGCGACCGCGAGCTCTGGGATTTCGAGCACGCACAACGCAGCGGCGAGGGCACGACACGCCACATGCTGATCAACGCGCGCCGGATGCCGGTGCCGGACGCTGACCAGCCCATGGTGTTGATGACCCTCAGCGATGTGACCGTGCAGCGCACCGTGCAGGTGCAGGTGCAGGAACTGAACCGGCAGCTGGAAGGCAAGATCGCCCAGGTGTCGGAGGTGAACCGCGAGCTTGAGGCGTTCAGCTATTCGGTGTCGCACGATCTGCGGGCGCCGCTGCGCCACGTTGCCGGTTTTTCGGACAAGCTCGGCCGGCATCTGACCGGCCAGGCCGATGAGAAGACGCTGCACTACCTTGATGTGATTTCCGGTTCGGCGCGACGGATGGCGGCGCTGATCGACGACCTGCTGGTCTACTCGCGGCTGGGCCGGGCGGCGATGCGTCTGCAGCCGTTGGACATGCAGTCGATGGTGGCCGACACGCGCGCGTTGCTCGATGCCAACCTGACGGCCGATGCCGAGCAGGGTGCTGCTGTCTGCCGCGTGGAGTGGCGGATCGACGCGCTGCCAGTGGTCGTTGGGGATGAGAACATGCTGCGCCAGGTGTGGTTGAACCTGCTCGGCAACGCGGTGAAATACTCGGCACGCAGCCAGCCGCCGAGAGTCAGCGTGGCCTATGCGCAGCAGGCCGACGGCAGTCATCTGTTCACTGTGAGCGACAACGGCGCAGGCTTCGACATGGCTCACGCCGGCAGACTGTTCGGCGTGTTCCAGCGGCTGCACAAGGCCAGCGACTATCCCGGTACCGGCATCGGACTGGCCACGGTGCGCCGGGTGTTGACGCGCCACGGCGGCACGGTCTGGGCCGAGGCCGCTCCCGGGCTCGGCGCGCACTTCCATTTCACGTTGCCCGCCATGCTGGATCCTGATGACCCGGAGCGTGTTCCATGACCGCATTACGCACCATCCTGCTCGCCGAGGACAGCGAGGCCGATGCCGAGATGGCGATCGACGCGCTGAAGGAGGCCCGGCTGGCCAACCCCATCGTGCACGTGGAAGACGGCGTGGAGGCCATGGACTACCTGCTGCGCCGCGGTGCGTGGAGCGACCGCGAGGATGCGATGCCAGCGGTCCTGCTGCTGGACATCAAGATGCCGCGCAAGGATGGCCTGGAGGTGCTGCGCGAAATCCGCGCGCATGCGCAGCTCAAGCGCCTGCCGGTGGTCATCCTGTCCTCGTCCAGCGAAGAAAGTGACCTGGCGCGCAGCTGGGACCTCGGCGTCAATGCCTATGTGGTCAAGCCCGTGGATGTGGCGCAGTTCTTCGTCGCCGTGCAGACCCTGGGTACGTTCTGGGGTGTCATCAATCAGAATCCGGAGCAAGAGCAAGGCCATGCCGACCCACGCCGCTGAGCCGCGAGAACTGCGCATCCTGCTGGTGGAGGACAGTGCCGAGGATGCCGAGCTGATGATCGATCAGATGCGGGAGGCGGGCATACACGGCCGCTTCCAGCGCGTGGAAAGCGAGGTCGAACTGCAGCAGGCGCTGGCCGCGGGTGTGCCCGACATCGTGCTTTCCGACCTGAGCATGCCTGGCTTCACCGGCTTCGAGGCGTTGCATCTGGTGCGGCGTGTCGATCCCGAGCTGCCCTTCATCTTCGTTTCCGGAACCATGGGCGAGGACTCGGCGCTGGCAGCGCTTCGCCACGGTGCCAGCGACTACATCATCAAGCACCAGCCGGCGCGGCTGCCCTCGGCCGTGCTGCGCGCGGTCGGCGATGCGCAGGCCGTGCGCGAGCGGCGCCGGGTGGAAACCGAACTGATGCGCGCACAGCGCCTGGAGAGCCTGTCGCTGCTGGCGGCCGGGCTGAGTCACGACCTGCGCAACATCCTGCAGCCGCTGCTGATCATGCCTGAGCTGCTGAAAGCGCGCACCGAGGACAAGCAGCTGCATCACATGGCCGATGTCATCGCCGAATGCGGACGGCGCGGGCACGAGATGGCCGAGTCGATGCTTTCCTTCGTGCGGGGCTCGCGCAAGGCCAGCGAGCACATCCGCATCCAGCATCTGTTCGACGCAGTAGCCCTGCTGCTGCGTAGTACCTTGCCCGCCTCGGTGCAGCTCAAGGTCGAGGTGGATGATCCGGCACGTTCGGTGGATGCCAACTACACCGAGCTGCAGCAGGTGCTGTTGAACCTCGCGCTCAATGCGGTGCAGGCCATGCCGGAGGGCGGCAGTCTGTTCCTGCGTGCACGCGCCGAAGGGCAGACCCTGTGCGTGGAGGTGGAGGACGAGGGCATCGGCATGGATGCGCAGACGCTGGAGCAGCTGTTCAGCCCGTTCTTCACCACCAAACCCAACGGTACCGGGCTGGGCCTGATGTCCTGCAAGCGCATCGTCGAAGGCTGCGGTGGCAGCATCGCGGTGCGCAGCGCAGTGGGGCAGGGCACGTTGTTCGTGCTGCGGTTGCCGCTGGCCGTGGAGAGCGCAGCGACCGAGCCGGCAGAGCGGCAGACCACCGCGATGACCCTGGGCAACGGCCAGCAGATTCTGGTTGTGGACGGTGAGGCCACCCGGCTGTCGTTGCTGGGCAACGCACTGTCCAGCCAGTCCTATCAGATGCACCTTGTCTCCGACGGAGCGGCCGCGTTGCGCTGGATGCAGCGTCAGGGTATGCCCGCGATGGTGATCGTCGACGGCGGACCCCGCTGCCTGGCGGCCAGTCATCTGCTTGCCGAGATGGCAGCGCTCGGCTACGCCGGGCCTGCGCTGGTGTTGTGTGAGGACACGGTAGCCGCCAGCGCGCTGGCGGCGTTGCCGGGCAGGGTGCGGTTGCTGCCCAAGCCACTGGAGATGCAGCAGGTCTTCCAGGCGGTCGCCCAGGGGCTGGCAGGTACCTGACGTGCTGCATCAGGCGACAGCACAGATGTGAGCCTGCAGCACGTGCCCTATCATGTACGCCCCACCACAGGACTGTCGCCCGCGGGCGACGCTCCGCCACACTCGTCAAGAAACCGCATGACCACCGTGCTCCTGAGCCTGGGCAGCAATGTCCAGCCCCGCCGCTACCTGCACGCCGCGGTTGCGGCATTGGCCGAGCGCTTCGGCGCGGTGGTCGTTTCACCGAGCTACCGCACGGCAGCGGTGGGATTCGAGGGCCCGGCCTTCCTCAACAATGCGGTGATGCTGCAGACCGACATGCCGCTTCAGGAGCTGGATGACTGGCTTCATGCGCTGGAGGATGCGCACGGCCGTGATCGAACGGGTCCACGTTTCTCCGACCGGACCCTGGACGTGGACGTGGTGTTCTACGGCAACCTGGTGGTGGAGGGGCCGGGCCATCTGCGCATCCCGCGCCCGGAGCTGAAGCACGCGTTCGTGCTCAAGCCGCTGGCCGATATCGCGCCGGATTTCGTTGATCCGGTCAGCGGCCTGACCCTCGCTGCCCTCTGGCGCGCGCATCGGCAGCATGACGAAGTGTTCGAGGCCGTGGAGCTGGCGCCCGACGCCGACTGACCGTCCATGGCACCGGCGGGGTCATTGTGGAACCGACCCGACGGTCGGCTGGGGTCATGGAGATCTGGCCGGAGAGCAGCCGACCGTGGGGTCGGCTCAATGGCCAGGCGCGGCCGACCGTCCCGGGTAGAGCCGACCCCACGGTCGGCTCGCGCGCGCAGCGCGGCGGGGTCATGGAGATCTGACCGGAGAGCAGCCGACCTGGGGTCGGCTCTACACGAGCACCAGCCGCTTCCGATTGCGCGGCAGCAGCACCGATCAGCTCAAGGTCCGGCCACCGTCCACGCGCAGGGTGTGCCCGGTGACGAAGTCAGCGCCGGCAATCAGCCAGTGCACCGCTTCGGCGATCTCGTCCACGGTACCGGTGCGTGCCAGCGGCGTGCGCGCCAGCAGCGCCTGGCGGGCGAAATCATCCTTGCCTTGTTCGGGCCACAGAATGGCACCAGGCGCCACCGCATTGACCCGCACCTTTGGCGCCAGTTCCAGCGCCAGGCTGCGTGTGACCATCTCCAGCGCGGCCTTGGCCATGGTGTAGGCGGCGTGGTCACGCATCGGGTCGGTACCGTGCAGGTCGGTGAGGTTGACGATGCACCCCTGGGTGCGCCGCAGATGCGGTGCCGCGGCCTGCGCCAGCAGCAACGGCGCGCGCGCGTTGACCGCGTACAGGTCGTCGATCTGCTCGGCGCTGATCTGGCCCAGCGGGGTTGGGTAGAAGTTGGAGGCATTGTTGACCAGCACGTCGAGCTGGCCGAAGTGGGCAACGGCCTGTTCCACCAGATCGGGTACGGTGTCGGCCTGGCGCAGGTCCGCCTGCAGGGCCAGGACGCTGCCCGGTACAGCACTCTCGAAACTGAAAGCCAGCTGCTGCAGTTCTTCGCTGGACCGGTTGGCATGCAGCACCACGCGGTAGCCCGCAAGGTGCAGGCGAGCGGCAATGGCCGCGCCAATACGGCGCGCGCTGCCGGTGATCAGGGCGACGGGGGCAGGGGCAGTCATCGGTGCTCTCCAAGGCTCGGCTATCCTGTACCTATTGTCACCGCATTCGAAGACACCATGCAGCCCACCTTCCCCCTGCCCGATGCCGATGCCCTTGCCCACAGCGCGCAGCTGGCGGCGGGCCTGCGCGATGAGATCACCCGCCAGGGCGGGGCGATCCCGTTCTCCCGGTTCATGGAGCTGTGCCTCTACACGCCGGGGTGGGGGTATTACAGCGCCGGCGCCAGCAAGTTCGGCGCCAGCGGCGACTTCACCACCGCACCGGAAATGGGCAGCCTGTTCGCGTCAACGGTCGCCAATGCGCTGGCGCCGGTGTTCGAGCAGCTGCAAGGCCCGGCACGCCTGCTCGAGCTGGGCGGCGGCAGCGGTGCCTTCGCCGAGGCGGTGCTGCTGCGTCTGGACGAGCTGCAGGCACTGCCCGCGCGTTACGCCATCCTGGAGCCCAGTGCGGACCTGCGCGAGCGGCAGCAGCAGCGACTGCGGCAGAACCTGCCCGAGGCGCTTGCCAGCCGCGTCGAATGGCTGGATCGGCCGTTCGATGACGACTGGGAAGGTGTGGTCTTTGCCAACGAGGTGATCGACGCCCTGCCTACACCGCGCTTTCTGATCAAGGACGGCGAAGTCTACGAAGAGACCGTGGAACTGGACGCGCAGGGCGGCTTCGTGCGCGGTGCGCAGCCGGCCGACATGCTGCTGCACCAGGCAGTGCGTCATCTGGAGCGCTACCTCGAGCGACCGTTCGCCGACGGCTACCGCTCCGAGCTCCTGCCGCAGCTGCCGTACTGGCTGCAGGCGGTGGCCGGCGGACTGCAGCGCGGCGCGCTGCTGTTTGTCGACTACGGCTACAACCGCGCCGAGTACTATCAACCCGAACGCGACGACGGCACGCTGCGCGCGTTCTACCGCCACCACGTGCACAACGAAGTGCACCTGTGGCCGGGGCTGCAGGACATCACCGCCTCGGTGGATTTCACCGCCATGGCCGAAGCAGGCCTGCACGCGGGTTTTGATCTTGCCGGCTACTGCAGCCAGGCCAGCTTCCTCCTCGGCAATGGTCTGGACCAATGCCTGGCGCTGGCCGACGAGCGCACCGACGACGTCGGCCGCGTGCAGCTGCGCGACGAGCTGAAGAAGCTGACCCTGCCCAGTGGCATGGGTGAGCGCTTCCAGGTCATCGGCTTGCAGCGCGAGGTGGACTTCGAGCCGGCCTTCGAACTGGGTGACCTGAGCTGGCGCCTGTGACAGCGACACTCTGGATCAAACCGCTGCGGCGCCCGAGGCTGTGGGCCAGCCTCTGGTGGCTGGCCGTGCTGGGGCTGGTGGTGGTCTGCCTGATACCACCGCCGCCCTTGGCGCTGCCGGCAGGCAGTGACAAGGTCGAGCACTTTCTCGCTTATTTGATTCTGGCCGGCAGTGCCGTACAGCTGTATCGCGGCGGGCGCCCCTTGCTATGGGTCGGGCTCGGGCTGGTGCTGCTGGGCATTGGCATCGAGTTGGCGCAGGGCGCCTTGACCGCCACGCGCGTGGCCGATCCGCTTGATGCGCTGGCCAACAGCATCGGCGTGCTGGCAGGGTTGGCCACCGCGCTGACGCCACTGCGGGACCTGCTGCTGCGGTTGCAGGGGTGAGGGTGCACGCGTGTGCAGGTTGCGTGGCATGAGGTTGGCACCGGCAACGGCGTGACGACCAACGGTCGTCACCTGCCAAAGCGTGACGACCCGAAGCGGCCAGCCGTGGCGATGGCCGCCGTCTTGCCCTCAGCGCGGCTGCAGGGTCACTTCGTCCAGCACCCACATGGTTGGCCGCGTGTCGCCGGTGAAGTTGATGCACAGGTCAGCGGTCCCTGCTGAGCCGCGTGGCAGCGTTGCCTCCAGCGTGACGAACCCGTCCGCGTCCGGGCGTGGCGGCAGTGCCACCTCGGCCAGCGCGGGTCCTTTGCAGTCGCCGCGGCGGATGTTCATTTCACCGTACGCGCGCTGCGCCGGCTCGAACTGGCGGTTTGCCTCGTCGTGCGCCAGCTGGAAGTAGTAGGGGATGTTGCCCGCCCGCACCCGCACTTTCCCGATCCCGTCCAGATCGGCCGCCGGCCAGCGCCAGCAGGGATTGAAGATATCCACGTTGAACACGGCCCGCGGGCCGTCAGCCGGGCCATCGTCTTCCAGCCGCAGCACCAGCTTGCCCGAGTCAGGACAGGTGGCCAGCTGCTGGTGGCTGCGGCTGAGCAGCAATTGCGCGGTGTAGCGTACCTGCGTTGGTCTCTGGGCCAGCGGCCCGCCCTCGAAGAACGCCGCTGCGTTCACTGTCACCGGCACGGAGGCATGCAGCGGCCGCGTGTACAGCGGCGACTGCGCGGTCACCGGCGTGCCGTCGGTGCTGTAGCGCACCTCATAGCCCAGCGGGTTGGCCAGGGTGATGTCCACGGTGCCGGCACTGCGCTGGTCCTGCATCTGCACGTCCACTTCGAACGGCGTCTGAGCATACGCCAGGCCCCACGCGCGGTAACGCTCAAGCTGGGCGGGCAGGCGCGCCAGGAAATCGCCGAAATCGCGACGGTCGGCGCGGCTCCAGCCGGTTTCGGCCACTGCGGCCAGGCGCGGGAACAGGTTATGCTGCAGACGCGCGAAGCTGCGCGTGTGCTCGGTGAACATGTTCGCCTGCAGACCCAGGATGTGGTGCCGCTTGTCGGCGGGCAGGGTGGCTGGCACCGGCTCGAAGGTGTAGACCTTGGCCAGGTCCACCTGCAGCGGCCGGCCCGGTGGTTCGTTGGGCGAGGCGGTCTGCAGATAATCCAGATACAGGTGGGTGACCGGAGACATGACCACGTCATGGCCGCTGCTGGCCGCCGCAAGGCCGCCTTCGGTGCCGCGCCAGGACATCACCGTGGCCTGCGGTGGCAGGCCGCCCTCGAGAATCTCATCCCAGCCGATCAAGCGCCGGTCGTGCTGCTCGAGAAATGTTTCCAGCCGCTTGATGACATGGCTCTGCATGGCCATCTCGTCGGCCGCACCGAGCTCACGCATGCGCTGCTGGACCCGCGCCGAGGCGATCCATTGATCCTTGACCGCCTCATCGCCGCCCACGTGTACATAGCGGGCAGGGAACAGCGCAATGACTTCCTCAAGCACGTTCTCCAGGAAGACAAAGGTGGCTTCTTCCACATTGAACAGGTTGGGAAACACGCCCCATTCGCTGAGGGGTTGCAACGGCGTGTCCAGCACACCCAGTTCCGGATAGGCGGCAATGGCGGCGGTGGCGTGCCCGGGTACATCGATTTCCGGGATCACCTGGATGTGGCGCTCGCCGGCATAGGCGATGACCTCGCGGATCTGCTCCTGGGTGTAGTAACCGCAGTACGGGCGCTCGGCGCCGGTCAGCGGGTCGCGTCCGCCATCGCCGGCCGGCAGACGGCAGCTGCCCACTTCGGTCAGCTTCGGATAGCGCTTGATCTCCATGCGCCAGCCCTGATCATCGGTGAGGTGCCAGTGCAGGGTGTTGAGCTTGTGCGCGGCCATCGCATCGATGACCTGCCTGATCTCCTCCAGACTCTGGAAATGCCGGGCCGAGTCGAGCATGAAACCGCGCCAGGTGAAACGCGGGCCGTCCTCGATAGTGACCGCAGGTACGTTGCCCGCGCTGCCGCCGGTTGCCAGCTGAGCCAGGGTGGTCGCGCCGTAGAACAGGCCCGCTTCATCCACCGCGCGCACCACGATGCCATGGCTGTCGCTGTGCAGGCTGTAGCTTTCCGGGCCCATCGCCGGTTTCGGCGACAGTTCGAAGCGCACGCCATCATTTCCACGCCCGCTGACCAGCGTCAGCTGTGGGCCGCCGCTGCGCGCCAGCAGCGTGGCGAACTGGGCGGCGACGCGACGCGCGGCCTCGCCCTGCGCGCGCAGCGGCGTGGTGGCAGCCAGCGCGTAGCCGCTGCCACGGCCGGGTTCCACGTTCACCGGCGCGGGAATCAGCATCAGACTGCCTGCGCGCAGTCGGGGGCCAGAGGCCTGTGCGTCAGGCACTGGGTCAGCCTCGGCCCGTGCCGGGGCCGCGGGCAGGGTGGCCAGCAGGCCGGCGAACAGGCTCACCTGCAGAGCGGTGGCGCGCAGCTGGGCGCGGGTAGGCGTGGTCATCGGAAAGACTCCTGTGAGCAGCAGCGGTATGCGGTCGTGCGAAAAAAAGCCGGGCCCGGAATGATCCAGGCCCGGCGTGCTTGCGGAACTGCAGATTGTGCGGTGAAGGTATCAGTACTTGAAGCGCAGGTTGAGGTAGTACTGGCGCCCGTTGCTGTAGAAGGAGGTCGGGATGGTTGCGCTCTGGTAGTACTTGAAGGTGGGGTTGTTGAGGTTCAGACCGTCCAGGCTGATGCTCAGCCAGTCGGTGGCCTTGTAGCTCAGCGAAGCCGACAACGTGCCGAAATCATCCTGGTAATACGGATTGGCACCGGACAGGCTGATCAGGAACGCCGAGCGGTAGGTGTAGCTGACACGTGCACCGAAGCGGTCATTTTCGAAGAACGCACCCAGGTTGTAGGTGTTCTTCGAGGTGCCCTGCAGGTTGTGGCTGCCATCTTCCCAGGTGTGCGAGGAACGGCCGTTGGCGTAGGTGTAGTTGGCGGTGATGCCGAAGTTGTCGCCGATCGGCTGCTCGTAGGTGAACTCGGCGCCGGTGACCTTGCCGTCGGTGTTGATCGGCGCGGCCACTTCGTAGGCTTCCAGCTGGTTGGTCAGCTCGCTGTAGAGCATGCGGGTCTGCACGTCGAAGGCGATGTAGTCCTTCAGGTCCATGCCGAACACACCGACCGACAGCAGGCCGCGCGGCATGAAGTACCACTCCAGGTTCATGTCCAGATTGGTGGACAGCACCGGCTTGAGGTTCGGGTTGCCACCGCCGCCGGTGCGGGTCAGGTCCGAGCCCCACGAGGAAGCGCCGAGCGCCGAGAAGTCCGGCAGGGTCTGGGTCTGCGAAGCGGCCACGCGCAGCACCAGCCTGTCGTCCAGATCGAATTTGAAGTTGGCGCTGGGCAGCAGGCGGTCATGCTTGTTCTGGAAGTACTGCGCCTTCCACATGCCGAACAGGCTGCTTACATCGGCGTTGGCCGCATCGCTCACCGCCAGGTAGGTGTTGATGTCCTGCTTGACGTTGACGTAGCGCACGCCGATGTTGCCGCTCCACCAGTCGCCGACGAAGTTGGCCTGCAGGTAGGCGGCCCAGTTCTTCTCGGCCACCTTCCACTCGGCACCATAGTTGTGGCGACCGGTCGGGCCGTCATTGCCGGCCAGCCAGGTGGAATTGTTGATGATCGCGTCCTTCAGCGCGCCCGGGGTGTAGTACCACAGGTTTCGCGGGAAGCTGCCGCCGATGCCGCTGGCAAAGCCGCTGGGATAGTTGGCGGTGGCACCGCCCTGCAGGGCCGCCCAGATATCGCCCGGGGTCGCGCCTTCCGGCGACAGCGCCTCGCGGCGATGGTCGGCATAGCGGGCACCGAAATCAATCGAGGACACCGCGCCGCTGTTGAAGTAATGGCTGAAATCAACCGTGGCGAACTTCTCTTCATCTTCGGCGGTGACTTCCTGGTTGCCCCAGGTGCCACCCCATGCGGCGGCCGCTGGGCTGAGGTCGCCGCCGACGTTCCAGTCCACCGGCGAGCCCTTGCCGTGGGTGGTCCAGCTGGCGCCACCGCCGTTGGCCATGGTCAGCTCGGCGATGAACTGGCGCGGCGTCGAGCCGGTGCCCTTGGTGCGGCCGGCCTGGAGTTTCATGCCCAGGTTGTCGTTGATCTGCCAGTCGGTGTCGAAGGTGATGTAATTGGTCTTCGACGAAGCCTCGCGATAGATCATGTCGTAGACCGCGTAGCTGGTTCCCGGCTGGCCGGTGTAGTTGGCCTGGGTGAGCACGCCGTCCTTGACCACGTAGCCGGGGTCCGGTGCCTGGCTGCGCGCGAACGCGCTGCCCCACATCATGAAGTTGCGGTTGTAGTTGTTGGCATCCATCTTCGAGCTGAAACCATTCAGGCCGAAGGTCAAATCGTCACTCGGCTTGAACTGCACCGACAGCAGGCCGCCCTTGCGCTCGCGGGTCTGCTCGAACAGGGTCGAGCCGAGCAGGCCAGGCACCTTGACGCCGATCAGATCGGGGTTGGTCAGGGCGACGGGGTCGGACGCACCGATTTCAAAGAAGCCGCCCGGCACTTCCTGCGCTTCCCGGCGCAGTTCGCGCTTCTGGCTGAAGGCCTGCAGCATCACGCCGAAGGTGTTGGCTTCGTTTTTGAAGTTGAACAGCGCCGACAGCTGCGGATCGTAGGAGTCGGCCTGGTCGGAGTACACCGCGCCGATCGAGCCTTCGGCGGTGAACGGCTTGGCGAACTGCAGTGGTTTGCGGGTGATGACGTTGACCGTGCCGGTGGTGCCGCCGTCCTGCAGCTTGGCCTGCGAGGACTTGTTGACTTCCACCGAGCTGACCAGCTCGGACGGCAGCAGCGTGTAGCTGACGCTGCGGCCGACGTTGTTGCCCTGGCTGAGCACGAACCAGTCTGCCGAGGCGACGGTGTGCCCGTTGATCAGGGTCTGGGTCAGGCTCGGGCTGGTGCCGCGCAGGCTGACGCGGTCGGATTCGTCAAAGCCGCCCTCGTCGGCGCTGGCCGAGCTGATGTTCACGCCCGGCAGGCGCTGCAGGGTGTCGGCCACGTTGCGCGCCGGCAGCTTGCCCACATCTTCGGCGGTGACCACTTCAAGGCGGGCGTTGGCTTCGCGCTTGGTGTCCAGCGACTTTTCCATCGAGCCGCGGATGCCGGTGACGGTAATGGTGTCCAGGTCGGTGGCGGACTGCGCCTGCTGCGCGTGTGCGCTGAAGGCCAGGCAGCTGACGATGGCAGCCGAAAGCAGGGACGTGCGGGTGTTCATGATGTCTCTCCTCATCATTGGTAGTCGCCTGTTCGGCGCGCGGTTACAGCGTTGAGTGGTGCCTGCGTCAAAAGCTGACGCCATAGGGCGCGAGGTAAAGCAGATTCCGATGAAGCGAAATGCGGAGCGGAAATTCGGTGGTGCCGGGCGATCAGTGGGCGTGGCGGCCCAGGTACCAGCTGGCGGCACCGATCACCCCGAGCTGGCCGTGTTCGACCACCTTCACCGGGATGCGGGCCAGGGCCTCGGACATCGGCCCCTTGTTGAGGTAGCGCTCGACGAAGCTGCTGCCCTGCAGGAAGTCGCGGATCTGCGGCAGGATGCCGCCGGCCAGGTAGACCCCGCCGTGGGCGCCGTAGGCCAGGGCCATGTCGCCAATGGTGCTGCCGAGCAGGCCGCAGAACACCTCCAACGCCTGTCGCGCGATCGCATCGCTGCCATCCAGCGCGGCGGCGGTGACGGCGCCTGGAGCGGTCAGGCAGGCCTGGCAGTCAGCGATCGCACACAGCGCGTTGTACAGGTTGATCAGGCCGGGACCAGACAAGGCGTTTTCGATCGAGACATGACGGCGCTCGCGCTGCATATGACGCACGATGGCCATTTCCAGTTCGGTGCTGGCCGCCAGCGTCGGCTGTCCGCCTTCGGTGGCCAGCACCACCGCACCGCGCGCGGTCGGAATCCATACCGCCGCCCCCAGTCCGGTACCGGGTCCGACCACCAGGGTCGGTGCACGCGGCGCGGTGGCCGGGCCACACAGCTGCAGCACGCCCTGCGCGTCGACCTGGTCAGCGGCGTAGGCCACTGCCTCGAAGTCGTTGACGATGAACACCTCGCGCAGACCGAGCTCCCCCTCGATCTGTCGCGCCGACAACGGCCACGGCACGTTGGCGGTGATCACCGTCCCGTCTGCACGCGCATGCCCGGCTGTGGCGACCACGCAATGGGCAGGACGTGGGCCGTCGCCGATGAAGTCGGCCAGGATGGCTGACAGGCCGGCGTGGTCGGCGTTGCGGTAGGTGCGGTAGGCCAGCAGCTGCACCGGGTGGGTGGGGTCGGTACCGGCCTGCACGCGCGCCACGCGCACGTGGGTGCCCCCGACGTCGGCTGCCAGGAACGACGGCACGAGCGGGCTCACTTCACGGACAACGGGCTGGCTGGCGGCGGTCACGCTGACTCCCTGCAACCGGCACGCGGGGCCGGTGATCGAGGCCGAGTCTGTTACTGCGTTGACAACGATGTCAACGAGTTTGTGAAGTTTTCGTTGCTGCGCTGCAACGCGTCGTTTCCCCCGAAAACGTTTTCATTGGAACGTTGCATATTTGACGACGCTCTTGGCCCACGGGGGATGCGCGGCGTCCCGGCGCAGCCTGGCCGACAGCGATCCGGCATGTGGCGGTGCAGCATTCAAAGCGCTGGCGTGATGGGCAGGTTGACAAGCACGCGTGAGCATCGAATAAATGTGACAACGTTGTTCCCAGTCATCCTCGACGTTCCCGCCTGGACCACGTCGCTGCAGGAGCCTTGCCTGATGTCCGCCGTCCCCGCTGCGCGTACGAGCAATCCCGTGGTCTCCATCGCCATCGTCGGCGCCCTGTTTTTCCTGATTGGTTTCCTGACCTGGTTGAACGGGCCGTTGATCACCTTCGTCAAGCTGGCCTTCGAGCTGGACGAAGTCGGTGCCTTCCTCGTGCTGATGGTGTTCTACCTGTCCTACTTCTTTCTGGCGCTGCCTTCGTCGTGGATCCTGCGCCGCACCGGTATGAAAAAAGGCCTGGCGCTGAGCCTGCTGGTGATGGCGGTCGGCGCGGCCCTGTTCGGCGAGTTTTCTACCCAGCGCTGGTATGCCGGTGCGCTGTCGGGCCTGTTCGTGATCGGCTCGGGCCTGGCCCTGCTGCAGACCGCGATCAATCCGTACATCAGCATCCTGGGGCCGATTGAAACCGCCGCGCGCCGCATCGCGGTGATGGGCATCTGCAACAAGGTCGCCGGCATTCTCGCCCCGATCGTCATCGGCACCCTGGTGCTGCACGGTATCGGCGACCTTGCCGGGGCCGTGGAAGCGGCCGACGCGGCAACCCGCGAGATGCTGCTCAACGAGTTTGCGAGCAAGATCCACGCGCCCTACCTGGCCATGGCCGGGCTGCTCGCCGTGCTCGCGGTGGCGGTGCTGTTCTCGCCGCTGCCGGAAGTCCGTGCGTCGGAGGCCAATGCAACGCCGGCGACGGCAGGCCGCAGCGAACGTCGCAGCATTTTCCAGTTCCCGCACCTGTGGCTGGGCGTGCTGTGCCTGTTCTTCTACGTGGGCGTGGAGGTGATGGCCGGTGATGCGATTGGCACCTACGGCCATGGCTTCAACCTGCCGCTGGACCAGACCAAGATGTTCACCTCGTTGACGCTGGGCGCGATGCTGCTCGGTTACGTGGCCGGCCTGCTGCTGATTCCGCGCGTGGTCTCGCAGTCGCGCTACCTGAGCATCTCGGCCGTGCTGGGCGTGCTGTTCTGCCTCGGTGCCTATTTCACCCAAGGCTATGTGTCGGTGGGCTTCGTCGCGCTGCTGGGATTTGCCAATGCGATGATGTGGCCGGCCATTTTCCCGCTGGCCATCCGCGGACTGGGCCGCTTCACCGAAACCGGCTCGGCGCTGCTGGTGATGGGCATCGCTGGCGGGGCGATCATTCCGCAGTTGTTTGCCGTGCTCAAGCAGCACATGGACTTCCAGCTGGTGTTCGGCCTGCTGATGATTCCCTGCTACCTCTACATCCTGTTCTATTCGCTGGTGGGCTATCGCATGGGCCTGCCCCGTGACGCCGGCTGATCGGCGATCATGGGCGGACGTGAACCACCGCAGGTAACCTCAATGCGCAGAGCGACCATCAAGGACGTGGCCGAGCAGGCCAAAGTCTCGCTGAAGACAGTGTCGCGGGTCATCAACAACGAACCGTCGGTGATGCAGGCCACCCGTGCACGCGTGCTGCGGGCCATCGCCGAACTCGACTACGAGCCCGACCCTTCCGCGCGCAATCTGCGCAGCGGCAGCAGCTTCGTGGTCGGTCTGGTGTATGACAATCCCAACCCGTACCACATCATCGGTGTGCAGAACGGCGTGCTGGCCGCGTGCCGCGAAACCGGCTTCGGCCTGCAGATCCATCCTTGCGATTCCAGTTCGCCGCTGCTGGCCGATGAGCTGGCGGACTGGGTGCAGCGCTCGCGGCTGGCCGGTCTGGTGCTGACCGCGCCGATGTCCGAGCGTGCCGACCTGGTGCAGGCGCTGGTCGCGCGCGGCATCAAGCTGGTGCGCATCATCGCCGCCACTGCTGACCCGGGCGATGGTCCCTGTGTGTTCGTCGATGACCGCGAAGCGGCCTATGAGGTCACCGAGCATCTGATCCAGCTGGGCCATCAGCGCATCGGGTTCCTGTGGGGCGGCAGCTCGCACCGTTCCTCGGGCGAGCGCCATGCCGGCTACGAGGCGGCCCTGAAGGACTATGGCATCACCGCCGACAAGCACCTGGTGGTGCAGGGTGATTACACCTTCGACGACGGCTTCCGCGGTGCGCGCCGCCTGCTGGCACTGCGTGAGCCGCCCACGGCCATCTTCGGCTCCAACGATGAAATCGCCGCCGGTGTGCTGGCTGCGGCCAAATCAGCGGGCATGAACGTGCCCTATGACCTGTCCATTGCCGGTTTCGAGGACAGCCCGTTCTCGCGCCAGTCGTGGCCGCCGTTGACCACCGCCAAGCAGGCCACCGAAGACATCGCTCGCCACGCCGCGCGCCTGCTGATCGCGCAGCTGCGCAGCGATGCCTACGACGAAACGCCATCGCCGCTGCACAACCAGGGCTTCGTACCCCAGCTGGTGGTGCGCGGCTCCACCGCGCCCATGCGGCCTGCTGCTGCCCGCGCGCTTCCTGACACCCCCGCTGAGTAAACACCATGCCGCTGCCTGCCCCGACCGAAACCCTGATGCACCGCGAGGCTGCCGAAGCAGCTGCCGTGGTCGCCCACCAGTTGCTGGCCAACCGGTCTGTGGTCGAGGCGCTGGCAGCCGAACTGCGGCAGACACCGCCGCCGTTCGTGGTCACCTGTGCACGAGGCAGTTCCGACCACGCCGCCACCTACGCCAAGTACGTACTGGAAACCCAGCTGGGCGTGGTGGTGGCTTCGGCCTCGCCCTCGGTCGGGTCGGTCTATGAAGTGCCCCTGCAGCTGCGCGGCGCCGTGTTTCTGGTGATCTCGCAGTCCGGCAAGAGCCCGGATCTGCTGCGCAATGCCGAGGCCGCCAAGGCCGCTGGCGCGCGCGTGGTGGCGCTGGTCAATGTCGAGGACTCGCCGTTGGCGCAGCTCGCTGACACGGTCATTCCGCTGCGGGCCGGGGCCGAGCGCAGCGTGGCGGCGACCAAGAGCTACCTGGCCTCGCTGTCGGCGATCCTGCAGCTGGCCGCCTGCTGGAAGCAGGATGCCGCGTTGCTGGACGCGCTGGAAACCCTGCCGCAGGCCATGGCGCAGGCGTGGGATTGCGACTGGAGTCCCTTGGCGACGGGTCTGCAGCCGGCCACCAACCTGTTCGTGCTCGGCCGCGGCATCGGGCTGGGTGCGGCGCAGGAAGCGGCGTTGAAGTTCAAGGAGACCTGCGGTCTGCACGCCGAAGCCTACAGTTCGGCCGAGGTGAAGCATGGGCCGATGGCGCTGGTGGGACCGGGCTTTCCGGTGCTCGCCTTCGCCCAGCCGGATGGCACCGGCGCCGGTACCGCTGCCGTGGCGCAGGAGTTCGCTGCGCGCGGTGCACAGGTGTGGCTGGCCGGCGCCGGAGGCAGCCTGCCGCAGCCGCAGGCGCCGCACCCGCTGTGTGCCCCATTGCTGGTGGTGCAGAGCTTCTACAAAGCCATCAACGCACTGGCGCTGAGCCGCGGGCACAATCCGGATCTGCCGCCGCATCTGAACAAGGTCACGGAGACAGTCTGATGGCAACCGTGCTGCGCAATGCCCGCGTGCTCACCGGTGATGACTTCCGCGATGATCTGGCGGTGCTCATCGAGCACGGACGGATCACTGCCTTGCTGCCTGATGCCGCGCCGCAGCTGGGCCATGCCGCCGAACAGGTGGACCTCGGCGGTGGCTGGCTGCTGCCGGGCTTCATCGACGTGCAGGTCAACGGCGGCGGCGGTGCGCTGTTCAATGCCACGCCGGACGTGCAGACGCTGCGCGTCATCGCCGACGCGCACCGCCGCTTTGGCACCACCGCACTGCTGCCCACGCTGATCAGCGACGACGTGGCGGTGATGCGCGCGGCGATCAACGCCACTGCACGGGCCATTGATGAAAGCGTGCCCGGCGTGCTCGGCCTGCATCTGGAGGGGCCCTACATCGCGCCGGCGCGCAAGGGAACGCATGACGCCAGCAAGTTCCGCGTGCCCGACGCCGAAGAACTGGCGATGGTGGCCTCGCTGCAGAACGGGGTGACCCTGGTGACGCTGGCGCCCGAACGCGTACCGCTGGAGACGATCCGCGCGCTGGTCGAGCGCGGCGTGATCGTGGCCGCCGGGCACACTGCCGGCAGCTACGAGCAGATCCGCGATGGGCTTGACGCTGGCATCCGTGGCTTCACCCATCTCTACAACGCGATGAGCCCGCTGCAGGGGCGCGAGCCCGGGGCGGTCGGCGCGGCGCTTGAAGACCGCGACAGCTGGGTTGGCATCATTGTCGATGGCGTACACGTGCACCCGGCCAGCCTGCGCGTGGCCCTGGCGGCCAAGCCGCGCGGGCGTCTGCTGCTGGTGACCGACGCGATGCCGCCGGTCGGCGCTGCCGACCCGGCGTTCACGCTGTATGGTGAGGTGATCACCGCAGTGGATGGCGTGGTGCGCAACGCGGCCGGCGCGCTGGCCGGCTCGGCGCTGGACATGGCCACCGCCGTGCGCAACACGGTGCAGCTGCTCGGCCAGCCCTTGGCCGAGGCGGCGCGGATGGCCTCGACCTACCCGGCGCAGTTCCTCAATGTGGATGATCGACTGGGCCATATCGCTGAAGGCTTCCAGGCTGACCTGGTGCTGCTGGACGACGCATTGCACGTGCAGGGCACCTGGATCGCCGGCCAGTATCAACGCGCATGAGCGCTGCCCCCGGCACGCGGCTGGCCTCGATCGATGCGCTGCGTGGCATGACCGTCGCGGCGATGCTGCTGGTCAACAATCCCGGTGACTGGGGCCATGTCTACGCGCCACTGCGGCACGCGATGTGGGATGGCTGCACACCCACGGATCTGGTGTTTCCGTTCTTCCTGCTGCTGGTCGGCGTGTCGCTGGCCTTCAGCGTTGCGCCGCGTGCGCAGGACGCCGCACTGCGGCCCGTGCTGGCGCGCGGTGTAGTGCAGCGGGCGCTGCGCATCCTCGCAGCAGGCGCACTGCTGCACCTGTTGGTCTGGTGGGCACTGGACGTGGCGCATTTCCGGCTGTGGGGTGTGCTGCAGCGCATTGCCGTCTGCGCGGCGGGGGTGGGGCTGCTGGCAGTGTATGGGTCGCGGCGACTGCAGGGCGTCGTCCTGGTTGCGCTGCTGCTGGGCTACGCCGGGCTGCTGATGGCCGCCGGCAGCCTTGCGCCGCTGCTCAACCCGGCCAGTCGACTGGACACCACGCTGTTCGCACCGTGGCTCTATCAATGGGACCCGATGACCGGGCGGGGTCATGACCCCGAAGGACTGCTGAGTACGCTGGGCGCGCTGGCCACCACACTGCTGGGCCTGCTTGCCGGCCAGCTGCTGCGTGCGGGTCGCCTGCGCGCGCTCGGCCAGGCGGCTGGGCTGGCTCTGCTGGTCGGCTGGGTCGGTGCGGACGTGCTGCCATGGAACAAGCAGCTCTGGACGCCCAGCTACGTGTTGTGGAGCGGAGGCTGGGCGATGCTGGCGCTGCTGCTGGCGCATCTGTTGATCGACCAGCGCCGCTGGCCCGCCCTGGGCCGCCGCTTCGGCGTCAATGCGATCACCGCGTATCTGGGCTCCGGCGTGATGACGGTAGGACTGATCGCCAGCGGCGCCTGGGCTGCTCTGCAGGCGTCGGCGCTTGCGCTGCTGGGTGACGCGGCGATGGCCTCGCTGGCCTGCGCGGTTGCGTTCGTGGCGGTGTGGTGGGCGATCATGTGGTGGCTGGATGCACGCCGCCTCTACCTGAAGATCTGAGGGGCGCCGGGCACTCCGTCCAGTCGTGACGACGGGTAGGTGACGACTGTCAGTCGTCACGCCTCTGCCCGGCGCCAGAACGGCCACGCCATGACGACCCTGAGCCGCGCCGCGTGGCGAGTTCCATGCGGCGGCGCATGGTGTCTGCGACATGACGTTCACGCCGCTGCCGACAAGGTGCTGACGTCCCTGGACAATGTTTTGACGTCCGCCCCGCCGATCCGTGATCCCGCCTGGTAATGCCGTCTTCGCACAGGAGCCTCGCATGTTGCTTGCCGCATCCCGTCGTGCCCGCCTTTCCCTCTCCATCCTCGCAGCACTGCCGTTGCAGGCGCTGGCCGACTGCTCGCCCGTCGCGCCCGCGTCGGGTGAGACGGTCACATGCGTGCCGGACCCGCCCAATCCGTCGACGACCCCGATCCGGCCCGTTGCCGGAGCGGCCGACGTCACCGTGACGGTCCAGAGCGGCGCCGAGCTGCGTACCAGCGGCGCGCATGCCATCGCCCTCGCCGCCGGCGGCAGTGGTGTCATCGACAACGCCGGTACCATCGCTGCTGGCGGAGGCGCCTGGTCGGCGGTGACGTCCGGATCGGTACTGACGGTCAACAACGCAGCCACCGGCGTGCTGCAGTCGCTGCAGGACCGTGCGCTGCTGCTCACCGCGGGCAGCCAGCTGATCAACGCGGGCAGCATCCAGAGCGGTGCCGGGCCGGGTGTGCTGTTCAGCGGTACCGGCAACAGCCAGGTGATAAACACCGGCACCATCGTCGGTCCCGGCGGTGGCATCGTGTTCGGCAGCGGCAACGACCTGCTCGACATGCAGGCCGGCAGTGCCGGTGCGGTCAGCCAGGGCGCAGGCGCCGATACGCTGCTGCTCAGTGGCGGCACGCTGGCCAGCGTCGACCAGGGTGATGGTGACGACAGCATGGTGGTCACCGGTGGTACGGTCACCGGTACCGTGCAGCAGGGCAACGGCGTGGACCGCTTCGAAATGAGCGGCGGCACACTGGGCGCGCTGCTGCAGGGTGACAACTACGATTATTTCCGCATGACCGGGGGCCGCATCATCGGCGCCTTCGAGGATGGCGACTACGCCGAGATGACCGGCGGACGCATCGGCCGGGTCAATCTCAAGCTGGACAACAATGTCTTCGACATGTCTGGCGGCACCATCGACGGCAACCTGGTGGCTGGCTTCGGCAACGACACGATCATCCTGTCCGAGGGTTACATCGGCGGCAACATCAGCGTCAGCGGCGGCGACGACAGCGTCACCATCACCGGCGGTACGGTGCGCGGCGAGGTGCGGCTGAGCTTCGGCCAGGACCGTTTTGAATGGGATGGCGGCGGTGTGGTCTACGGGTTGATCGACCTGGGGGAAGGCGATGACAGCGCGCGGCTGGCCAACCTCAACCAGTCGCATCTGGGTGCCTTGCCCGGGCTCGATGGCGGGCTGGGCGATGACGCGCTGCTGATGGACAACGTCAAGACCACCGGCGTGGACCGCTTCACCGGCTGGGAGCAGATCGAGCTGCGCAACGATACGCAGCTGACCTTCGACGGCAGGCTGCTGCTCGGCGATGCAGGCTCCGGTACCGGCACGCTGCAGGTCGATGCGGGCAGTGCGCTGTTTGCCAGCGGCGCTGTGGGTGGCATTGCCGCCTTCGGCAGCGGTGCACTGGCCAATGTGATCAATGCGGGGCGTATCGACCTGAGCAGCAACGGCAGTGCCGGTGACCGCTTCACCATCGTTGGCAACTACACCGGCAACGGAGGCGGGCTGTACCTCAATACCGTGCTGGGCGATGACAACTCGGCCAGCGACCGGTTGCTGGTCGAAGGCGGGCGCATCGGGGGCCAGACCGGAATCGGCATCCTCAACGCGGGTGGCACCGGCGCGGCAACCACGCTGGACGGCATCATGGTGGTGCAGGCGCTCAACGGCGCCAGCAGCACCGCCGATGCGTTCGCGCTGTTCAACCCGATCTCGGTCGGGGCCTACGAGTACTTCCTGTTCAAGGGCGGGGTGAGTGCGGGCACCGGCGAGAACTGGTACCTGCGCTCCACCCTGGTGGCCAGCGTGACCCCGGCGCCGGCACCGGTGCCGACGCCGGACCCGCCGGTGCCCACGCCAGCGCCGGCGCCACCCGAAGAGCTGGGCGCCGCACCGGTCGATCTGCCGCCGGCACCGCCACCGCCGCCGGATGTGCCCGCCGACCCGGAGGCGCCCGATCCCGATCCCATCGCGGCCGAGCCTGCCCCCCCGGCACCGCCGTCGGAGCCGCCGCCGGTGCCGGCACCGACGGTCGAGGTGCCACCGCCGGTGCCTGATACGCCGGCCGTGCTGCCCACGGCCGTTGCCACGCCGCCCACGCCCGGCGCACGCGCGCCACGCGGCGAGGTGGTGCCGATCTATCGTCTGGAAACGCCGGCCTATGCGGTGCTGCCGTCGCTGCTGCGCACGGTGTCGCAGGCCAGCCTGGGGACCTTCCACGAGCGGCAGGGCGAACAGCGGCTGCTGGCCGGGCAAGGGAGCATGCGCGGCGCCTGGGCTCGGCTGGTGGGCAGCAGCGAGCAGCAGCAGTGGCAAGGCGATGCGCTGACCGGGTTCGACGGTGACCTGCAGGGGCTGCAGGCAGGTGTGGACCTGTTGGCCAGCAACGAAGGTGCGCTGCATCATCAGCTGGGCGTTTTTGCCGGGCGGACACGTGCGGTCGGCCGCATCACCGGCCTGGCGCTGGGCTGGGAGAACGTGCAGGTCGGCCAGACCCGTCTGGACGACAAGCATGTCGGCCTGGCCTGGACGCTCCACGGCAGCAGCGGCGGCTACCTCGACGCGGTGGTACTGCAGAGCCGCTACCGCGGCAAGGCATGGTCCACCCGCGGCCTCGGCATCGACCTGCGTGGTGATGGCACGACGGCCTCGGTGGAGGTGGGCAGGCCGCTGCTGCGGTTCGGCCAGTCGGCGTGGTGGCTGGAGCCGCAGCTGCAGGTGATCTGGCAGCAGCAGGACCTGGATGATGCCGCTGATGTGGTGGCGGCGATCCGCTTTGGTGGTGATGCCGCGTGGACGGGGCGTGCGGGGCTGCGGCTTGCCGCCGACTACGGCCTGGCCGACAACGGCTGGCAGCCTTATCTCAAGCTCAACTACTGGACCACGCTGTCAGGCGATGATCACATCGACTTCGATGACAACCGTATTCTGGCCGGGCAGCGTACCCGCGCCTGGGAAGTGGGCGCCGGTGTGGTGGGCCGCTTCAACCGCACGGTGAGTGCGTATGCCGTGGCCGACTACACCCGCGACCTGGAAAACCAGGACCGCCGTCGACGCAGTGTGCAGGGCACGGTGGGCCTGCGGTTGGACTGGTGAGGTTCAGGCCGGTGAGCAGCGGTCCGGCTGCTCACCGGTAGAATGGCAGCCACGTAACCGCCCAACCGGCCCAAGGAGACACCGTGCAGGACGAAGACCAGTTTGAAGCCCTCAATGATCTGGAAGTGCGCCTGCTGCAGGCACAGGACGGCACGCTGACCGCGCAGGCGTTCCTCGATGGTCTGCTGACCGAGAGCGTCATCGTGCTGCTGGACAAGCCGGTGGCGGAAGATTCGGAATGGGATGACGCAACAACCCCGCTGGTGCTGACCAACGAGGCAGAGCAGCCCATGTTCGCTGTGTTCACCGCCGTGGACCGTGCGCGGCCGTGGGCAGAACAGCTGGAGCAGTTCGAAAATGCGCTGCAGGTCGAGTTCCAGTGGCTGGTCGGCGCCATGGCCGAAGGCGTGGGCATCGTGCTCAACCCGGG
>JAAIGF010076084.1_pt1 | contig 23350 bp, 18 predicted proteins | sample 6487441 | NCBI WGS metagenome assembly JAAIGF01 (sample SAMN13974129, study PRJNA590717) | phyllosphere metagenome | biome: pepper field; feature: multiple bacterial spot infested pepper fields; material: pepper leaves; isolation source: leaves from pepper fields | host: Capsicum annuum ... | reverse complement strand
CGCGTCATGCGTGTGGGGCGGGCACGCGTGGAAACCGGCACGGGAACCGGCGCCACCGTTTCATCCAGAGGCTGCCGACCCGCTTTTTCCCGCTCTGCCTGCGCGGCTTCCCCCACCTGCTCGCGCACCCACTTCACGAACAGCTTGAAGGCAGGCAAGTTGCTTTTTTCAGGCGTGGCGCACAGGTAATAGCCGTCGCGGCCGGTGAAGCGCCGGCCCAGCGGCTCGACCAGGGCGCCGCTGCGCAGCTCTTCTTCGATCAGGCAGGTGGGCACGACGCCTACCCCGACCCCTGACACGGCGGCACGAATGATGAGCGAGTACTGGTTGAAGCGCGGTCCCAGGAAACCATTGATGTTGCCCGGCACCTGGTTGTCGATCAGCCATTCCTGCCAGGCGTGCGGCACCTCCACGTGCTGGAGCAAGGTCGCGCGCGTCAGGGCATCGGTGCTGTCGAACGACAGGGCCGTGCGGGTGGCGGGACTGCACACCACGCTGATCTCGCGCCCGGTCAGGTATTCGGACACGGCATCCGGCCACTCGCCGGTGCCGAACTGCATGGCGGCGTCCAGATCGTAGGACGACGAAAAATCGTGCAGATGTTCGTGGCGCACGAAGTTCAACGACACATCGGGCGACTCGCGCTGGAACATCGCCAGCCGGGGAAACAGCCACTGGATGACGAAGGTGGGCGACACCGACAAATTGAGCACCCCGCCCTGCCCCCGGTGCGACATCAGGTGCGAGGTCGCCGTCTCCAACTGCTTCATGGCCGGACGCGTGGCGCTCAGATAGGTCAGTCCGGCCTGTGTCAGCTCCAATCCCTTGGTGCGGCGCACGAACAGGGTTATCCCTAGGAAGCGTTCCAGTCCGGCTATGTGACGACTGATGGCGCCCTGGGTCACACACAGTTCCTGTGCTGCCTGGGTAAAGCTCAGATGCCGCGCTGCCGCATGGAAAGCGCTTAATTCGGACAGGGATGGGCAAAGTCGTCGCATGTCGGCGGCATGAGGAAAACTCATGCTTCGGTGAGTTTCTGTCGATTGTTCGCATGAATTCTACGCGTCATGATGCGAACGCACGCCATAGACGTGTCCTGCGACCCCATGCACCACATGAGTGAATCGCATGGCGTACAACGACGGAGACCGCAGATCATGACCACGCTTTTCCTTCGCAACGGCAACTTGCTGGATGTCGAATCGCTGACCTATCGCCCTGGCGTATCGATGCTGGTGCGCGATGGCCGCATCAAAGCCATCGGCCCGGATCTTCAGGCGCCCGACGATGCCGAGATCATCGACGCGACCGGCAAGACGCTGATGCCCGGCATGATCGACTGCCATGTGCACGTCGTCGCATCCATGCTGAACCTGGGGCTGAACGCCAAGCTGCCCAGCGCCTTCGCCACCTTGCGCGCTGTGCCGATCCTGTCGGGCATGCTGATGCGCGGCTTCACCACCGTGCGTGACGCCGGTGGTGCCGACTGGACCCTGGCCGAAGCCACGCGCACCGACCTGATCGACGGCCCGCGCATCTTCCCCGCTGGGCGTGCCTTGTCGCAGACCGGTGGCCACGGCGACTTCCGCCCGCGCAGCGACACCATCGAACCCTGCGCCTGCTCGCACCGCGTCGGCAACATCGGCCGCGTGGTCGACGGGGTGGACAACATCCGCATCGCCGTGCGCGAAGAAATGCAGAAGGGCGCGACGCAGATCAAGATCATGGCCTCGGGTGGCGTGGCCTCGCCCAACGACCCGATCCACTGGCTGGGCTATTCGGAAGACGAAATCCGCGCAGCCGTCGAGGCCGCTGCCGCAGCCGATTCCTACGTCATGGCCCACGCCTACACGCCGCAGGCGATTGCCCGCGCGGTCCGCCTGGGCGTGCGCACCATCGAGCACGGCAACCTGGTCGATGCCGACACCGCCAAGCTGATGGCCGAGAAAGGCGCCTACATGGTGCCGACGCTGGTCACCTACGAGGCCCTGGCATCCGAAGGCGAGAGCCTGGGCCTGCCGCCCGAGTCGGTCGCGAAGATCGCCGCCGTGCGCGGTCCCGGCAAGGACGCCCTGCGCATCCTGCAGGACGCCGGTGTGAAGATGGGCCTGGGCAGCGACCTGCTGGGCGAATCGCACCGCTTCCAGTCCGACGAGCTGCGCATCCGGGCCGACGTCCTGGGCAACGGCCCGACGCTGCAGCAGGCAACGCTGATCGGCGCCGAAATCGTCGGCCTGGCTGGCGAACTGGGTGTGCTCAAGGAAGGCGCCATCGCCGACATCCTGGTGGTCGACGGCGATCCGCTGGCCGACATCTCCTGCCTGCTCGGCCAGGGCGAACAACTGGTTGCCGTCATCAAGGACGGCAAGTCGTACAAAACGGCATGAGCAACGGGCCGCGTCGCGGCCCCAAGTTGCCGCCAGGCCACGCCCAGGCACCGAGCCGCAAGCGTAGCGTGGGGGCATTTCTCACGCCGTGCTCGCCCGGGCCGGCTGCCAGGCGGTGGCCCTGACACCCGCCGCCTGCAGTTTCGCTCTCTCCCAACGCCCTGAAACGCCCCGCGCGGCCCAGGGCGCGGGTCGTCGTTCATACGTCGGCACGCGCCCAGGCCGACCCGGTGCACCCAACGTGGAAACTCCGCGCATGCACACCATTTCCGATCGCCTGGAGCGGCTGCCCTTCAGCCGCTTCCATTTCAAGCTGCTGATGATCGGCGGCCTGGGCCTGGCCTTCGAGGCCCTGGACGCCGGCATCATCGCCTTCATCATCCCGGCTCTGCGCCAGCAATGGGGCCTGACCGGCGTCGAGGTCGGCTGGATCGCCAGCAGCACCTACGTCGGCTTCCTGATCGGCGCGTTGATGTCCGGCATCCTGGGCGACAAGTTCGGCCGCAAGCCGGTCATGCTGTGGGCCCTGGTGCTGTTCTGCGGCGCCACCTTCGCCAATGCCTTCGCCACCGACTTCCACTCGTTCTACATCCTGCGCATGATCGCCGGTGTCGGCATGGGTGCGGAAGGCGCCATCATCGCCCCCTACCTCGCCGAGTTCGTCAGCAGCAAGTACCGCGGCCGCTTCACCGGCGCGCTGGCGGGCTTCTTCTCGTTCGGCTTCGTGATGTCGGCGCTGCTGGGCTACTTCATCGTTCCGACCGGTGAAAACGGCTGGCGATGGATCATGATCATCGCTTCGGTGCCGGTGGTGTTCCTGCTGTGGTGGCGTCGTTCGCTGTTCGAATCGCCGCGCTGGCTGGAACAAAGCGGCAAGACCGAAGAAGCCGAGCGCATCTGCGCCAACATCGAAGAGCAGGTCCAGAAGGCGATCGGTCGTCCGCTGCCCGAACCCCAGGTCAGCAAGGTCGTTGCCCCCGCGGTGCAGATGAACGACAGCTGGCTGGCCAAGCTCGGCGCCCTGTTCTCGCCACAGCAGCGCGGCACCACCGCCGTGATCTGGCTGTTCTGGATCTCGGTGCTGTTCTGCTACTACGCCTTCCTGGTATGGATTCCCAGCCTGCTGGTCGAGCGCGGCTTCACCATCACCAAGAGCTTCTCGTTCACCATCCTGATCTACCTGGCGCAGATCCCGGGCTACTACTCGGCGGCCTACTTCAACGACAAGATCGGCCGCAAGCGCACCACGCTGGCCTACATGCTGGTGTCGTGCCTGGCGGCGCTGGGCCTGGCCATGGCCAATGGCGACTCGCAGATCGTCATGCTCAGCATGCTGCTGTCGTTCGGCATGAACGGCGTGGTCGCGGCCAAGTACACCTACACGTCCGAGATCTATCCGACTGCGATCCGCGCGACCGGCATGGGCGCGGCATCGGCCTTCGCCCGCCTGGGCACCATCGCGTCGCCCACCATCGTCGGCGCGGCCTACCCGATCATCGGCTTCGGCGGCGTGTTCGCCATGATGACCGTCATCCTGCTGATCGGCGGGTTGGGCGTGGCCATCTTCGGCAAGCGCACCGACGGCGTGTCGCTGGAGGAAATCGCACGATGAGCACCGCTGCCCTACCCCGTCTGGCTGCCGGCGCCGTCGCGCTGGCCGACTGCACCGGTCCGGCCGACCACTGGGCGCAGATCGACGCCCTGCTGGCGGACCTGTTCGGCCATAAGCTGTTCACCGTGTTGCTGCATCTGCCCGAACACGGCCTGATGCGCCGCATCTACACCAACGACGAATCGACCAGCGCCCTGGGCGGATTCAAGCGTACCGGCAGCGGCCCGTGGTCGGACCAGGTGCTGGGACGCGGTGAGTTCTACGTCGGCCGCGATGCCAACGACATCCGCACGGTGTTTTCCGAGGCGCCCGCGCTGATTGCAAAGGGTCTGGAGTCGGTCTTCAACATCCCGGTGCGCCATCGCGGTGAGGTGATCGGATCGCTGAACCTGCTGGCGGGCGAAGGCGCGTACGACGCAGCGGACCGGGACGTGGCGGAAGTCGTGGCAGCGATGTGCGTGCCGTATCTGCTGAAGGAAGCTGAAGCGGTGGATGTGGGCAGCATCGACAAGAACGGCCTGGAAAGCGTGTAAGCGGAAGGCCCAAGCTGCTCCATGAAAATCGCCGGCTCACGCCGGCGATTTTTTCGTCTGAACGAATCGTTCAACGTGTCACGGCCCCATCACCATATCCGGCAATATCGTCACGATCGACGGGAATATCGAGATGATGGCGATGCACAGCACCAAGCAGAAGAAGAACGGAATGGCCGCCATGGCCACGACGTTGCTGTCCTTGCCTGTCATGTTCTGCAGCACGAACAGGTTGAAGCCCACCGGCGGCGTGACCTCCGCGATTTCCACCAGCAGGACGACGAAGATGCCGAACCAAACGACGTCGATGCCGGCCTTCTGGATCATCGGCAGGACCACGGCGCTGGTCAGCACGATCATCGAAATGCCGTCGAGCGCGGTGCCCAGGACCAGGTAGACCACCACCAGCACCGAGATCAGCGCCAGCGGCGACAGGCCGAGACCGTCGACCCACTCCGCCAGGTGGGCAGGAATGCCGGTGAACGCCATGGTCTTGGTCAGGAACGCCGCCCCGGCCAGGATGAACATGATCATGCAGCTGGTGCGGGTCGCGCCCATCAGGCTGTCGACGAAGTTGCGCCAGGTCAGGCAGCGTTCCTTGGCGGCGATGGCCAGCGATCCCAGTACGCCGAAGGCGGCACATTCGGTGGCCGTGGCCCAACCTGCGATCAGCACCCAGATGATGAAGACGATCAGCAGCGCGCACGGGATCAGCTTGCGGGACTGGTGCAGTTTCTGCCGGAACGAGGTGGGAGGATCGGGCGGCGGCACCTTGTCGGGGTGGCGATGGCTCCACCAGGCGATGTAGCCCGAGAACAGTACCATCAGCAGCAGGCTGGGCAGGAAGCCCGCCAGGAAGACGCGGATGATGGAGGCATCGGCCGCCACGGCGTAGACCACCATGGTGATCGACGGCGGGATCAGGATGCCCAGGGTACCGGCCGTGGCCAGCGACCCGATGGCCAGCTTTTCGTCATAGCCACGGCGCTTGAGTTCCGGCAGCGCGACCTTGGCGATGGTGGCGCAGGTGGCCGCCGACGACCCCGACACCGAGCCGAACACGCCGCAGCCCAGGATGGTGGTGTGCATCAAACGGCCGGGCACGCGGTTGAGCCAGGGCCGCAGGCCCTCGAACATTTCCTCGCTCAGCTTGGTGCGGAACAGGATTTCGCCCATCCAGATGAACAGCGGCAACGCCGCCAGTTCCCAGGATGCGTTCGATTCCCAGAAGGCCGAGAACAGGTTGTTGCCGGGCAAGGTGGAGGTGAAGAACGCCTGTCCTACCCAGCCGACGATGGCCAGCGTCATGGCGATCCAGACGCCACCGGCCAGCAAGACGATCATCAGGGCGAGCAACAGCCCGCCGGTCAGTAACGGATCCATAAATGCCTGAGTCTGGGGGCCGACCTGCCGGCCCCTGGCCAGCAGGCAGCTACCCTCATATATCCGAAGAGAAGTCGCCCTTGGCGTGCCGCGCTTCGACAGCGCGCTGATAGCTGGGTTTGTCGCCACGCACGACGCCCACCAGTTCGTCGATCATGGCGATCATCAGGATCCAGCAGCCGATGACGAAGCTCATCTGCGGAATCCAGATCGGGATGACCACCAAACCAGTCGCGACCTCGGCAAAGGCGTAGCTGTCCCAGGTGAAGGACGTGGCCCAGTAGGTCAGGTAGGCCACGGCGACCGCGGCGATGCCCAGACAGCAGACATCCATCACCCGGCGGATGCGCGGCGGCACCTTGTCCAGCAACAGGGTCACCCGCACGAAGTCGCCGTGACGAAACGCGTGCGCCATCGCCAGGAAAGCGGCGGCGGCGCACAGCCAGGCGACGATGTCGTTGATCCCGCTGACCCGGAGGTTGAACTGTCGCCCCACGCCGCCCGCGATCATCAAGACGAAGATCAGGAACACGCACAGGGCGCCCAGCATGCCGGCCACGTCGTAGAGCCGATCCAGGAAACGACGCATGGCTTAGGGCTTGGCCTTCTTGTAGGCCTCGAGGATGGCCGCGCCTTCGGCCCCGGCGGCCTTGGACCAGTCGGCCTGCATGGTGTCGCCCACCTTGCGCAGGTCCGCGGCCAGCGCGGCCGACGGCTGGACGATCTTCATGCCGTTTTCGGCCAGCAGCTTCAGGTATTCCTGGTTCTTCTGCTGCGCCAACTCCCAGCCACGCGTCTCGGCCTGTGCGGAGGCCTTGAGCACGGCGTCCTGCGTGGCCTTGTCCAGGGCGTTGAAGGCCTTGGCGTTGACCAGCACGGCGTTCTTCGGGATCCACGCCTTCATGTCGTAGAAGAACTTCAGGCTTTCATAGGTCTTGGTGTCGTAGCCGGTGGAGCCGGAACTCATGTAGGCCTCGACCACGCCGGTGGCCATGGCGGCGCTGAGTTCGGCCTGCTGGATCTGCACCGGCTGCGCGCCGATGAGGTCGGCGATGCGTGCCGTGGCGGGGCTGTAGGCGCGCCACTTGATGCCCTTGAGGTCGGCGCCGGAATTGATTTCCTTCTTGGTGAAGATGCCCTGTGGCGCCCACGGGATCGAGAACAGCAGCTTGATGTTCTGCCCTGCCAGCAGCTTTTCCATGGCCGGCCGCGAGGCATCGTACAGGCGACGGGATTCTTCGTAGCTCGACGCCACGAAGGGCACGCCGTCCAGCGCGTACAGCGGATTTTCGTTGGCATAGTTCGCCAGCAGGATCTCGCCGGCCTGGGCCTGTCCGCTCTGCACGGCGCGCTTGATCTCCGGTGCCTTGAACAGCGACGCATTGGGGTGCAGGTTGATCGTGAGCTTGCCGCCCGAGATCTCGGCGACGTCCTTGGCGAACTGTTGCAGGTTCTGGACGTGGAAGTTGGCGATCGGGTAGGCGGTGGGCAGGTCCCACTTGGTCTGGGACATGGCCGGGGAGGCGGCCAGGGCCATGCCGGCAACGGCAATGGCGGCGACGAACGTGCGTCGGTTCATGCTAGGGCTCCGGGTGCGGAAACGTGGACGGACGAAACAGCGGCGTAGTGCGCGGACGACCGATACGCGGCACCACCCAGGACCGGTGTGACCCCGGCAAGGACGATGGTTGGCGCGCGTGGCAGCGGCGGCGTGTTCATGCAAATTCGATGCCATCGCTCGAGGTTCGTGGAACCACGCCGAAAAACAGGTGGGTCCGCACGAACCAGGGCACTCACATAGTGCGCGCGCCGCCGTTGCACCCTGTATTGGTGCTGTCCCGCATTGCCTGACATCTCATTGATCCGGGTCAAGACAGACCTTGTCGCGCTGCCGTCAAATGCCCATACGGCGCAATGCGCCGCCACCGGTGAACCGCACAGGAGTCAGACATGGCAACGACGATGAAGGCCGCAGTGGTACGAGAGTTCGGCAAGCCCCTGCGCATTGAAGAAGTCCCGATCCCCCAGCCCGGCGAAGGCCAGATCCAGGTCAAGGTCGTTGCCTCGGGGGTATGCCATACCGACCTGCACGCCGCCGAAGGCGATTGGCCGGTCAAGCCCAATCCGCCCTTCATCCCCGGCCACGAAGGCGTGGGTTACGTCTCGGCGGTGGGACGCGGCGTGAAGAACGTCAAGGAAGGCGACCGCGTCGGCGTGCCGTGGCTGTACTCGGCCTGCGGCTGCTGCGTGCACTGTATGGGCGGCTGGGAAACCCTGTGCGAGAGCCAGAAGAACACGGGCTATTCGGTCAACGGCGGCTTTGCCGACTACGTGGTGGCCGATCCCAACTATGTGGGCCACCTGCCCGACAACGTCGAATTCCTGGACATCGCGCCGGTGCTGTGCGCAGGGGTCACGGTCTACAAAGGCATCAAGGTCGCCAACACCAAGCCGGGCGACTGGATGGTGATTTCGGGCATCGGCGGGCTGGGACACATGGCAGTGCAGTACGCCAAGGCCATGGGCCTGAACGTCATCGCGGTCGACATTGCAGAAGACAAGCTGGAACTGGCCCGCAGGCTCGGCGCATCGCTGACCGTCAACGCCCTGCATGAAGACCCGGCGGCCGTGGTGCAGAAGGAAGTCGGCGGCGCACAGGGCGTCCTGGTGACTGCGGTGTCGCCCAAGGCGTTCGAGCAAAGCCTGGGCATGGTGCGTCGCGGCGGCACGGTGTCGCTCAATGGCCTGCCGCCCGGCTCGTTCCCGCTGCCGATCTTCGACATGGTGCTGCGCGGCATCACCGTGCGAGGTTCCATCGTCGGCACGCGCCTGGATCTGCAGGAGTCGCTGGACTTCGCGGGACAGGGCAAGGTCCGGGCCACCGTCGCGGCCGAGCGCCTGGAGAACATCAACGATGTGTTCGCGCGCATGCACAAGGGCCAGATCGAAGGCCGGATCGTGCTGGACATGCGCCACTGAGCATCTGCAGGCCGATGTAAAGTTCGCTTTACATCGGCACACTGGGCCCCTCATAATGTAAAGCGAACTTTACATTGGAGGGGTCGTGAGCAAACATCGTTATCTCATCGAATTCGGCCTGGCACTCGTCGCCTATGCCGTGCTGCTGGTCGTGTCGCTGTTGACCGTGAACCTGGTGTCCTCGCCACTGGCGCGCACCCTGGTTTCCCTGTCTCCCATGCTGCCTGCCGCATTCGTGGTGGTTGCCGTGGTGCGGCAACTGCGCCGCATCGATGAATTGCAACGGCGCATCCAGCTCGAAGCGCTGGGCCTGGCCTTCGCGGGCACGGCGGTGCTGAGCTTCGGCTACGGCTTCCTGGAGAACGTGGGTTATCCCAAGCTGACCATGTTCGCCGTCTGGCCACTGATGGCCACGCTGTGGGTCGTGGGTCTGGTCATCAGCCAGCTTCGCTATCGCTGACGCGCCATGAAGAATCATCTGCGCGACTTGCGCGCTGCACGCGGTTGGTCGCAGAACGATCTGGCCACGCGCCTGGATGTTTCGCGCCAGACCATCAATGCGCTGGAGACCGGTCGCTACGATCCCAGCCTGCCGTTGGCCTTCCGCATCGCCCGGCTGTTCGAACTGCGCATCGAAGAGGTGTTCGTGGACGAGGCCTGATCCCGTGAGCATCGCGGCGCAGTGACTGTCACATACCAGTCACCGCATTGCGATACGCTCGCGCGCTTGCGCCCGTAACCGAATCGTCCCCGCCACCCGCCCATGCTCATCGTTGCCGAACTTCTTGCTGGCCTGGGCTTGCTGTTCATCGGGCTGCGGCTGGTCAGCCAGCATCTGCAGCAGGCCAGCGGCCGACGACTGCGCAGCATTCTTCAGCGCGCCACCCGCTCGCCCGGCCTGGGCATGGCTGCCGGCGCCCTGGCCGGTGCGGCCACGCAATCGAGCAATGCCGTCACGCTGATCGCGGGCAACCTGGTACACGTCGGCACACTGCGCGTGCGCGACGCCATTGCGGTGGTGGCGGGCGCCAATGCGGGCACGGCCGCCCTGGTATTCCTGGCGGCCATCGATTTCCATGTAGCAGTGCTCTATCTGGTCGCCTTGGTCGGGCTGGCCTATCAACTTCGCTTCGACGGCCATCCCGCGCGGCGCGATTGGACGGGCGTCGGCCTGGGACTGGCATTGCTGTTCCTCGGCCTGGATTTCATCAAGCGTGCCCCGGCGGGACTGGACGCCGCCATGCTGGCGACCTGGCTGGATGGCGGACTCGGGCCGGTGCTGGCGCTGGTGCTCGGCATGGTGGTGGCCACTGTCACGCAGTCAGCGTCGGCGGCCACCATTCTTGCGCTGGCTGCGCTCAAGACCGGCGTCATCGGCCTGGACGACGGCTTCTGGCTGGTGCTGGGCGCCAATGTCGGCAGCGGCATCGCCGTCATGTTGTCGGGCAGCGGCCTGACCGGCAGCGGACGCCAGTTGTGCCTGGTGCAGGTACTGATCAAGGTGGTGGGCAGCGCGCTGGTGGCGATTGTCTGGCTGGTCTGGGGACTGGTGGCCGATCAAGCGCCCGCCGTGTCGGTCGCGGCCCTGGCCGGCGGCGACCCGTCGCCCTGGCTGTCGGTGCTGTTCCTCGTTCTGCAACTTGCAGGCGGTGTGCCCGCCACGCTGGTGCGCGATGTGGTCGACAGGCAGCTGGCCCGCCTGAGCCCACCCGCCGCACACGAAGAAGATTCGCGTCCCCATTTCATCTATGACCGTGCGGTGGAAGATCCGCCCAACGCCCTGTTGCTCGCGCACCGCGAGCACGAACGGTTGTTGCAACGCCTGCCCGCGCTGTTGCCGGACCTGGACAACCCCCAGGACGACACCACGCTGCGCCGCGCGCGGGCACAGGGCCACATGGCCGTCGCTGGCCGCATCGAGCAATTCATGGTCGAGTTGATGGACCGCCCGCTGGCCCGTCAGGACCTGGACGAAGCGCTGCGATTGCAAGCGGCCCTGGCGCTGCTGCGTGCCCTGCACGACACCCTGCAGCGCTTCGGCGAGGTGATCGACAGCTTCGCGGCGCCTCGCCCCGCCCTGGCCTTCACGCTGTCCGAATCCCTGCGGACGCTGGGACTGTTGCTGGCCGACGCCGCCACGCAGAACCCGCCCGACGACGATGACCTGGCCTTGCTGGGCACCCTGACCAGCGACCGCAGCGAGCTGCTGGATCGCATTCGCCGAGACCTTGCGGCATCACGCGAGGATGGCGGACAGATCCGGCGCCTGCTGCTGGCTGCCAGCCTGTTCGAGCGCTCGGTATGGCTGGTGGGGCGAATCGCATCGGGGCTGCGCACTGCGCCAAGGGCTTGATTGCCTCCGGCTGGCCCACCTTCCTGCGCGCAGGGAAATCCCGACGGCCCGCATCGGCCTGCTCTAAGATCAGCGGTTTGGCCGATCTTCCCGCTTTCAGGATTCTCCATGCGTATTCGTGACGCGCACCTCGACGACCTTCCCGCCATCACCGACATCTATAACGACGCGGTCCTCAACACCACCGCGATCTGGAACGACACGCAGGTCGATTTGGCCAACCGGCAGCAATGGTTTGCCGCCCGGCGCGACGCGGGCTACCCGGTGTTGGTGGCTGTGGACGATGACGAGCAGGTGCTCGGCTACGCCACCTTTGGTGACTGGCGTGCCTTCGACGGCTACCGTCATACCGTCGAGCATTCGGTCTACGTCGCCAACGCAGGGCGTCGTCGCGGCACCGGACGTGCCCTGATGGTGGAACTGATAGAACGCGCCCGCACCCTGAACAAGCACGTACTGGTGGCCGGCATCGAAGCCGGCAATGCGGCGTCGATCGCCCTGCATGAATCGCTAGGCTTCGAACACGTCGGCCACTTGAAGGAAGTCGGCACCAAGTTCGGCCGCTGGCTGGACCTGGCCTTCCTGCAGCTGACCTTGCCTGCCAGGCCCTGAGCCGACACGTCAATGCTGCGTGGCCGCCTCCTGACCCGACGGCGCCAATGGAATACGCGCGGTGAACACTGTGCCCGCCTCGCGGGTCGAGGTCGCACTCAGGGTGCCCTCGTGCTCGCGCACGATCTGCGCACAGATGCTCAGCCCCAGGCCCAGGCCGGTGGAATCGGAACTCTGCCGGCGAAACGGCTCGAACAGGTCTGCCATGACATCGGCATCGATGGGCGCGCCGCCATTGCGCACTTCGATGACGAAGTCGTCATTGGCCGCGTAGGCGCGGAACGTCACGGGCACGGCCGGATCGCCGTGCGCCAGGGCGTTGGCGAGCAGGTTGGACGCCAGTTGCTGGATCCGGCTGCCATCGCAATACACGGGTTGCGCGATGTCGACGGCGACGTCCATTTGTCGGTCGGGATTGGCATCGACCAGTTCCCCGACCACAGCCTGGACGAGCGTTGGCAACTCCGGCGTCCAGCGCCGCGCGACCCCCAGCCCGGCACCGATATGCCCCCGTGTGAAATCGAGCAGGTCATTGATCATCACGCCCATGCGGGCGGCATTGGTGACGATGCGCGAGCCGATCCGTTCGACGTCAGAATCCTTGAACTTGCGCTGCAACACATGCCCGCAGGCCGAAATGGCCGACAGCGGATTGCGCAGGTCGTGACCCAGAATGGCGATGAACCGGTCGCGCAAGGCACCGGTATCGACTTCGCGCTCCAGCGCGTCGGCCACGGTTTTGTGCTGCTGCAACTGATCGAGCTGCTTGGCGATCATGTCGGCGAACAGCTTAAACATCGCCAGGATGTGCGGCCGTCCGACCTGGCTGGGCGACGGATCGAAGGCGCACAGGGTGCCGAACTGCGCGCCATTGATGATGGTGATGGGGACTGCGACGTAGCTTTCGATGCCGAAGGTACGCAGCCCCTTGTGTTTGCTGAACACCGGATCGGTGCTTGCCTGCTCGATTGCCACGGGCTGGTCGAGCCGGCAGACATGCTGGCAGACGGTCATATCGAGATCGATGTTGTCGCCCGTCTTCAGGCCGAACGATACCCGGTCCAGCACGGCACAGGCCGTCCATGTTTCCGGTGTGACCTGTGCGACCACGACCAGACCCAGGCCGGTCGTCTCGGCGATCACTTCCAGAATGGAAGGAAGAATCTCCAGACGATTGACGTCCTCGCAATCGATGTGGATCTGCACGTTGTCCATCAACTTACTCACTCTGCCGATCATGGCTGACCCTGTTCCCGCGCGAGCGACATCCTCGCCCGAGCAGTCCGTAACGCGTCAGGGAGCCTGACCACGACAGCGGACGACAGGCGTTCAGCCAAGAAAAAACCCGCCGGTGATGGATTCTGCATCACGTTGGCGGGTTTTTGAATGTCAGCGTCGGTGACGCGCCACTCAGCGGGCCGGTGCCCACTCCAGGCGGGTGATGTCGTCGGTGTCTTTATTCAGCCCCGACCGGTCCACCACGAAGATCTGGCCCTTGCCATTCGCGATCAGATGGTTCGCCTTGTTCGCGTTACCGAGATTGGCGACGATCTTGCCTGCCTCGTCCACCACGGTGATCGTGCCCGCGCCGCGACTGGCCACGTAGGCCAGCTTCCTCGCGGGGTCATAGACGACGTTCAGCGCCCCCGCCCCGACGGTCACGTCGTGCAGGACCTTGCCGTCGTCCAGATCGAGCACCACGAGATTGTCCGACCCCTGCGCCGCCACGTAGGCCCGCTTGGCAACCGGATCGACATCCAGGCCGATGGCCGACACCGCGCCGGGCACCGGCATGCGGCGCACCACCTTGCCCGACGGCCCGTCGACCACGGCGATCTCGGGCGAGGTGAGGCTCACGACGTACAGGGTACCGCTATCGGCATCGAGGCTCAGGCTGGCAGGCGAGAACACTTGGCCGTTCGCAGGCGGGAAGGCAATCGCGGCCAGCGGCTCGAAGGTATTGGCGTCGAACACCGACACGGTGGCGTCGCGGACCTGCGAGACGTAGACGCGGCCGCGCTTCTCGTCGACGACGACGTCGCGCGAATGATTGGCCGACCCCTTGTCGAACTGCTTCTTGAGCGACAGATCCTTGAGGTCGTAGACGGCGACCGCATCCTGGCGCGTGTTCGTGACCCACAGGTTGCCGCGCGTCTCGTCGAGCCCGATCCCGTAGACACCGGCCGCACCGGCGTCGCCCGGCAGCTTGGCTACCGGCACCCCGCGACGCACTTTCAGGGTCTGCGGATCGATTTCGATCAGGCTGGACTGCTCTTTGGGCGGACGACCCACGGACGACGTCGCATACAGGGCATTGTGCTTTGCGCTGTAAGCCAATTGATACAGGCCGGGCGCCACGCTGGCATCCATGCGCCGCAAACGCGGCTCGTCCAGCAGCGGCACCGCCTTGGATACCTTCAGCGGCAGCACCTCGGCGTAATACGGCGACTCGGTCGTCAGCACGATGGGGTGCACGCCGGGTGCGGCGTCGGCGGGTATCGTCCAGCTTCCCGTGATACGACCTTGCGCGTCCGCCGTGAGCGGCGCCGACAGCAGCGGCGTCAGGCCGCGCGAGAACCAGATACGCTGACCGGGCTTGAACCCCTGTCCACCGATTTCAAGGGTGGCGCCAGGCACTTGGGGTCCGCCCCCGACCGTGTCGGCCGAGATCTTGCCCTTGTAATTGCTGTCGGGGGCATCGAACACCGGGCCAGGTGCGCTCGCACCGGCGGCCGTGGCGACGGTGAGAAAGATGGCGGCGAGCGCCGCGTGGGTCTTGCGTCCATGCATCGTGTCGTTCCTCAGAATTCGTAATCCAGCCGCATACCGACTTCGCGGCGATCGCCCAGCGTGGCGGACACGCCCGGGCCGCTTTCGTAGCGGAAGTACGACTTGTCGAACAGATTGTTCACGTAAGCCGTCACCCGCACACTATTGTTCCAGCCGTATCCTAACGTCGCGTCCACCGTCATGTAGTCGTCGAGTTCGACTGGCTTGGGCACGCCGGTTTCAAGGCGCGAAAGACGCGAACTCGTATAACGCGCGTTGCCGCTTGCGAACCAGCCCACCGGGTAACCCCAGCGAAAGCCCAGGGCGGCGGTCGTCTGCGGGGCGCCGGCGAATTCCAGTCCCGAGAAGTCGTCTTGCGCCGTGCGGAAATCCTTGAAGCGCGTGTGCAGCAAGCCCAGGCCGGCATACACGTTGAGCCGCGGCGTGGCCGCCCAGGCCGCCTCGAACTCGGCGCCGCGCGATGCCGATCGGCCGGCATTGCTGACATAGCTGCTGGCGGCATCGAGCCGTTCCGCGCGCAGTTCGACCTGCTGGTTGCTCCAGCGCTGGTGGAAGACGCTCACCGCGAGATTCAGACGCTCTTCGAGGAACCTGCCGCGCCAGGAAAGCTCGATGTTCTTGGCACGCTCTTCGTCGTACTCGAACTGTCGGCCGGTCGACGCCTGGATGCCGGCACCGCCGGGCCGATAGCCCTCTTGATAGACCAGGGCCACGCGCTGTGTCTCGGCGGCGAAGCTGCGCTCGAGGCCGACCTTGGGCAGGAACACCGTGGCATTCGTCCGGGATTGGTTGTCGGAGGTGACCGTGCCATCGACGGAGTAGAACGCGTTTTGGCGCTGCCGCACGTGGTCGACCCGGCCGCCGCCCAGCACGCGCCATTCCGGGGCGAAGGCATAGGATGCCTCGCCAAAGGCAGCGAAGTTGGTGACGCGGGCCTGGTTGCGGCTGCGATCGACCGACAGCAGTTGCTGGTTGCGGAAGGCCCCCTGACGCTCTTGTGCGCCGTACAGACCGGCCACGGCACGCCAGCGCCCGGCCTCGTAGTTGGCACGCAATTCCTGGGTGAACATCTTCTGGTCGAACTCGCCCGCGACGGTCAGGAATTCGCCGCGCGTGCCGTCGTTGATGGAATGCCGCTCGGTGAGCGAACGCGTCCACCCGGTGTGCGAGGTCAGCGTCAGTGCGTCGGACACCACATGCGTGATCTCCAGGCCGGCATTGTCGACCGTGGTGCCGCGTACTTCCTGGAAGGCGGGCAATGCGTCCAGGCCCAGTCCGAAGCGGTACATGTCCGGCAATATGTCGCCCCATATGTCGCCCCGGCGCGCGCTGTAGTCAGGCGCGTTCGACGACCACCCGGGGCCGGCGATGTTGTGCGAACCCGGACGGTCGAAGGACCGCGCGTAGCTCAGCAGGACCTTCGTTCCCTGGCCACCCGTGGGCAACCACAGCAGCTTGCCGCGCAGGGTGTGATATTCGTCCTTGGTGAGGTCGTCGTAACGGTCGTACCGCCGATAAGAGGGGTATGACAGGTCCGATTCCTTCTGCGACCACTCGCCGCTGATCCGGAAGGCGAGCGTCTCGCTGATGGCATTGCCATAGGCCAGGCCGACCTGGCGACGCTGGTCCTCGCCCAGCGTGACCTGCGCGCGTCCTGACGGCGAGAAGGTGGGATCGGCAGTGCGCAGATAGATGGCGCCGGCCAGGGCGTTTCGGCCCGCCAGGGTGGACTGCGGGCCCCGGTAGATCTCCATCTGCTCGGCGTCGAAGGTGCCGCGTGCACCGCGCCGGGTGCCCTCCACGGTCTGCTGCACGCCATCCACATAGAACGCCGCCAGCGGTGCGCCGATGCCGCCGGGCGTCAAGCCTTCAGCATTGATGCCACGGATCACGAAGCCGCTTTCGACGAAATCCCCGGTCTCGACGTTGACCGTCTGCCGGAATACGTCACGCCAGCCGTGGACGGTGGGAGCGTCCAGCGCATCGATGCCGATGACGGCGACGCTGCTGTTGCTGTCCTGCTGGGTGGTAGTGGTGCGATCGCCATAGATCCGGACCTCGCCCAGCGACGGCACCGACTCATTCGATTGGGCGTGGCCTGCCCCCGCTGCGGCCAAGGCCACGACCAGAACCGATGGTCGCCTGATTTGCATGAACACCGACATGTCTCCCCACCCACATATTGAGAATGATTATTCTTACTATTACCAATCATCACAACCGTGTGCCGATATGTCAATGCTTGCTTGTCGCCGCGAGCGCGGCCTTGGACTCCCTTTCAGATGCGTGGACCATGCACTCACATGGCATGGAAGTTGTTCGGTGGCATGCCAAGAGATCGCCCGGCCAAGACGCTCCCGGCATCAGCAACCGACAGCCTTGCGAACCACGAACGCAAAAAAGCCCGCGAGACCTTGATCTACGCGGGCTTTGCGACTTCTGCGAATTTTCATGTCCGCAGAAATTGAATTCTGGCGGACAGGGTGGGATTCGAACCCACGATAGGCTTTCACCTATACACGCGTTCCAGGCGTGCGCCTTCAACCGCTCGGCCACCTGTCCTTTCCGTTGCAACGATGTCGCTGTTACGACGGCAGGGGCGCATTCTATCAGACATGTGGACGCTGTGCCGGATTGTCTGCATGTTCTTCTGGGGCGACCTGCACACGCAGGGCAGGATAGCGGATGTAGTCGACCAGTTTTCGCGTGGCCAGATCGGGCGGACGCGTCAGCAGCGACACCACGACGATGGCCAGGAAGCCAGCCGGCACGCCGAATACGCCGGCCGCGATGGGCTGGATGTCCCACAGCAGATGCACGGGTTCGCTGCGCGGAATGGCCAGCACCCACTCGCGCAGCCACGGCGTGGTGGCCACCATGTAGGCCAGCGTCGCGCCCAGTCCGCACACCACGCCGGCCAGCGCCCCCCATTTGTTGGCTCGCTTCCAGAAGATGCCCGTGACCAGGATCGGGAAGAACGACGAGGCAGCGAATGAGAATGCCGCCGTCACGGTGAACAGGATGTCGGCCGGCTTGCGCGCGGCGATCCACGCCGCGCACAACGCCACCACCAGCAGCAGGATCTTCGACACCATGACCCGCCGCGCCGGGGTCGCGCGCGGATCGATGACCTTGTAATAGGTGTCGTGCGACAAGGCATTGGAAATCGTCATCAGCAGGCCGTCGGCGGTCGACAAGGCCGCCGCCAGGCCACCCGCCGCGATCAGCCCCGACACCACGTAGGGCAGCCCCGCGATTTCCGGCATGGCAAGCACCACGATGTCGCTGCCGATGGTGATTTCGGCCAGTTGCACCAGGCCGTCCTCGTTGACGTCGGTGATCGACAGCAAGGAGGGATCGACCGCGTTCCACGCGCTGACCCAGGCTGGCAAGGCCATGAATTCCGACCCCACCAGCGTGTTGTAGATGTCGTGCTTGACCAGCACGGCCAGCGCGGGCGCGGTGAGATACAGCAGGCAGATGAAGAACAGCGACCACGCGACGGACCGGCGGGCCTCTGCCACCGACGGCGTGGTGTAGTAGCGCACCAATATGTGAGGCAGGCCTGCCGTGCCCAGCGTCAGGCACAGTACCAGCGCGATGAAATTGCGCCGGGCGGCGTCGCGGCTGGCCTCGCTTTCGCCAGGAAACGGCTCGGCGTGCGGCAGCGGTGGCGCGGCTCTCGCCAACAACGCCGCGCGTTCGGCACTCCATTGGGTGCGCGCCTCGTGCGGCGATGCCGGGTATTGCAGCACGGCGCGTTCGGCCGCCTTGATCTCGGCCAGCGGCGCGTTGCGAGCATTTAAGCCCGCGAGCTGCCGTTGCAGGAAGACTTGATAGGTGGCGTGCGAGCCCGGCAGACCAGCGATACGTGCGCCCAATTCATCGGCCTGCTGCTGATAGATGCGCCGCACCGACTGTTCGGCCGGGTCGGCGGCCAGCGCCCGCTCGCGCGCGCTGACGTCCTGCAGCACGGTGCCGTAGACGGCCTGCGCGGCCGGCACGTCGGTGTGTTTCATCGACAACCATGCAACCGGTACCAGGTAGGCGATGATCAGGATGATGTACTGCGCCACCTGCGTCCAGGTGATGGCACGCATGCCGCCCAGGAACGAGCACACCAGCATGCCGCCCAGGCCGATGAAGATACCGAGCTCGAACGCCACGCCCGTCATGCGGGTGGCGATCAGCCCCACGCCGTAGACCTGGGCGACCAGATAGGTGAACGAACAGAGGATGGCGCAAGCGACGCCAAGCAGCCGTGGCAAGGTGCCGCCGTAGCGGGCGCCCAGGAAATCGGGAATCGTGTACTGGCCGAACTTGCGCAGGTAAGGCGCCAGGAACAGGGCGACCAGGCAATAGCCGCCCGTCCATCCCATGACATAGGCCAACCCGCCGTAGCCACTGAGGTACAGGGTACCGGCCAGCCCCAGGAACGACGCCGCCGACATCCAGTCGGCACCGACGGCCATGCCATTGAACATGGCGGGCACGCGACGGCCGGCCACGTAATACTCCGACGCATCGGAAGTGCGCGTCATGATGCCGATGCCGGCATACAGGCTGACCGTGCTCAGCAGGAAGATGTAGCCAATCCAGGTACGCGGCAGGCCGTGACGCTCCAGCACCGCCAGCAGGCCGATGAACCCCAGCACGCCGAGGGTGTACCAGGCGTATACCCGTCGCAGCGACGCTTCGAAGCGCCGCCGCCGCGGATCGCTCATGGGGCGTCCTCGTCTTGCAGGCCATGGGCGGCGTCGAGTCGCGACATGCGGTGCGCGTACCACCAGACGATGCCCAGGTATACGAACATCGCCCCCTGGGCAGCCACCCAGAACGAAAACGGCCAGCCAAAGAAGGTGAACTGAAGCGACCGGGCGGCATAGCTCACGCCGAAGGTGACCAGTGCGCCAATGGCCATGAGCGCAACGATGCTCGACACATTGCGGCGCCAATAACGCTGCAGTGAAGCGGGGTCGTGCCTGGGATCGGGAGTGGAATCTGCCGGCGAAGCGTCGGGGGTCGTCATGGCACGCGAGCCGAGAGGGGCGCTGGCGCCGGACAACGAAGCCGGAAGGCGCGGCTGACACCGTGATGGTGACGGACGTGGCGGTTTGCAGTTGTAAGCTGACGGCCGGTGACTTGCGCCACCGGCCGTCGGCCTTTGCTTTTCTCGCCGTGCTAGGTGAATGTCTCCTCCACCTGCATGGCCGCAATTCTGCATAAGGTTAAGCTAGTGTGACATCCGGAATCACCCTGATCACAATATGGTGTGAACGAATGTGCACATAATGTGAATGAATTATTGCGAATCATTCTCAGTGAATTTACGATGGCGCCCTTTTCAACGCAGCCGGTCGCCGCCATGACGAAACCTTTCGCCCTCAGCCCCCTCCTGCGTGCGCTGCCGTGCTGGGCCATCGCCCTTCCCCTGCCGTTCGCCGCACATGCCCAGGAAGCCGTACAGCTCGAACCCGTGGTCGTGTCAGCCAGCCGCTCGAACGTGACGACCGACAAGGCGCCGCAGACCGTGCAGGTGATCTCGCAGGAAGAAATCGAGCAGCAACTGTCGATTTCGACCAATGCGTCGGACGTGCTGAGCAACCTGATCCCGTCCTATACGCCCAGCCGCGGCAAGTTGACGGGCAGTGGCGAAACGCTGCGTGGCCGTACGCCGCTGATCCTGATCGACGGCGTGCCGCAGTCCAACCCGATCCGTCCGACCGGCCGCGAAGTCCACACCATCGACTACAGCATGCTGGAACGCATCGAGGTGATCCAGGGCGCCAACGCGGTCAACGGCCTGGGCGCCACCGGCGGTGTCATCAATCTGGTCACCAAGCGGCCGGAAGACGGCGCGCTGAACCAGCACGTCGACGTGCAGATGACCATGCCAACCGAGCGCATCGACGGCGACGGGCTGAGCTTCCGCACCACCTATGGCCTGAACGGCCGCCAGGGCGACTGGGACTACCTGCTGTCGGCCAGCTACGAAGACCAGGGCACCTTCCGGGATGCCGACGGCCGCTTGATCGGCGTGGACAACACGCAGGGCGACATGATGGATTCGCGCAGCTACGACGTGCTGGCCAAGCTGGGCTATCAGATCGACCGCGACCAGCGCCTGCAGATGTCGGTCAACCGCTATCGCATCAAGAACAAGGCCGGCTACCTGAGCGTGCCGGGAGACCGCAACCGCGGCATCCCCACGACCTCGCGTGAGGGCACGCCGCCCGGCGACGCGCCGTGGAACGATGTGTGGACCTCCAGCGTGAACTACAACCACACCGATCTGGCAGGCATGCAGCTGTCGGTGATGGCCTTCAACCAGGAATTCGAAGGGCTGTTCGGCGCGACCAATACCTCGACGTTCCAGGACCCGCTGCTGGCGCCGGTGGGCACGCTGTACGACCAGAGCCGTTCGGTCGCGTCCAAGTACGGCAGCAAGGTCACGCTGACCAAGGCCGGCCTGCTGGACAACCGCCTGAAACTCACCGGCGGCTTCGACACCCTGTTCGACAAGGGCAAGCAGGATCTGTATGGCACTGGCCGCACCTACGTGCCGGAGTCCAAGTACAACAACCTGTCGCTGTTCGGCCAGGCCGAGTTCCAGTTGACCGATGCCCTGACCGTTCACGGCGGCGTGCGTCGCGAAGACGCCGACCTGAAGGTAGGCACCTACCGCACGCTGGCTGCGAACAACGCGGTCACGGTGGAAGGCGGCAAGGTCGACTTCAAGGACACGGTGTACAACGCCGGGCTGGTGTTCACGCCCGTCAAGGGCCTGAGCGTGTTCGGCAGCTACTCCGAAGGCTTTGGCATTCCCGACGTGGGCCGCACGCTGCGCTCGATCAACCAGCCCAACCAGCGCATCAGCAACCTGTCGGCCCTGCAGCCCATCGTCACCGAAAGCAAGGAAGTGGGCGTGCGCGGCAATCGCGGCGCCTTCGACGGCAGCCTGAGCTATTTCCAGTCGGATTCCGACCTGGGCGCGCGCGTGGCATCGGTCAACGACGTGTTCATCACCGCCCGCGAAAAGACCCGGATCCAGGGCGTCGATGCGTCGCTGGGCTTCCGCATCAACCCGCAGCACCGCGTGAAGCTGTCCTACGTGCACACGCGGGGCCGCTACGATAGCAACGAGGATGGCAGCCTGGACGCCAAGCTCGACGGCCTGAACGTCGCGCCCAACCGGCTCATCGCCAGCTGGTCGGCCGACTGGTCGCGCGAGGTGTCGACCTATCTGCAGGTGCAGCACGCCTTCAGCCGCGGCCTCGATGATCCCGCCAAGCACTTCGACGGCTATACCCTGGTGGATGCCGCGCTGAGCTACACGCTGCCCAAGGGCCAGTTGAAGTTCGCGCTCGCCAACCTGCTCAACGAGGACTACATCACGTACTACTCGCAGAGCGCGCTGGTGGAGAACAACCGCTACTTCGCTGGCCGTGGCCGCACGCTGACCATTGGCTACTCGCTGTATTTCTAAGCAGCCGGGCGCCCTGCCCTCTGCCTTGCGCCGCCGGCTGCTCGCCGGCGGTGCGCTGCTTGCCGCCCCGGGCATCACGCGCGCGACCGACCCAGGCCAGCGCGTAGCCACGCTTTACCAGGGCGCGACCGATATCACCCTGGCACTTGGCGTGCGGCCCGCCGCAGTGGTCGAATCCTGGACCGAGCGGCCGATGTACCGCTACCTTCGCGAAGAATTGAAGGATGCCGTGTCGCTGGGGCTGGAAACCCAGCCCAGCCTGGAAGACCTGGTCTACCTGCGGCCGACGCTGATCGTGGCCTCGCGCTTCCGCCACGCGCGCATCCAGCCGCTGCTCATGCGCATCGCCCCTACCGTCATGCTGGACGACGTGTACGACTTCCGCACCGGCATGCGCGTCATCGGACAGGCACTGGGCAGGACGCAGCGGGCCGAAGCGTCGATTGCCGCCTTCGAAGCGCGCATCACCGATCTGCGTACCCGACTGGAAAGCACCTACGGTTCGCAGTGGCCGCTTACCGTGTCGGTGCTGGATTTTCGCGACGACCACGTGCGCGCCTACCTGGAAAACAGCTACTCGGGCCTGATCCTGGGCCGTCTGGGCTTTGCCCGCATGCCGGTGCAGCGTGGTCCCACGCGCGTGCTGGAAAAACTGGTGTCGCCCGAACAGATACCCGTCGCCAATGCCGACGTGTTCTTCATCCTGCAGCGATCGGCCAGCGCGCAGGTACAACGCACCTTGCTTGGCTGGCAGGCCCACCCGCTCTGGAAGGCGTTGCGCGCCCCGCAGGCCGGCCGCGTGTTTCCGGTCGACAACGTGTTCTGGAGCCTGGCTGGCGGCTTCCAGACTGCGCATCGCGTGCTCGACGATATCGAGCGGAGCCTGCTGTCATGATTGGCACGACACGCTTGCGTCCTGCCGCGTGGCTGCTGTTGGCCGGCTGCGCGTGGGTCGCCCTGGCCCTGGCCAGCCTGAGCACCGGCCCGCTGCGCATTGCGCCGGACATGGTGCTCGATGCGCTGCTGCGCCACGACCCGGGGATTGCCGAACACGTGGTGGTCAGCACCACGCGCCTGTCGAGACTGGTCATTTCTACGCTGGTAGGCGCCGCGCTGGCCGTGGCCGGGGCCTTGATGCAGGCGATGACACGCAATCCGCTGGCCTCGCCCGGCCTGTTCGGCGTCAATGCAGGGGCGGTGCTGGCCATCGTGCTG
>JAAIGF010117518.1_pt1 | contig 23380 bp, 14 predicted proteins | sample 6487441 | NCBI WGS metagenome assembly JAAIGF01 (sample SAMN13974129, study PRJNA590717) | phyllosphere metagenome | biome: pepper field; feature: multiple bacterial spot infested pepper fields; material: pepper leaves; isolation source: leaves from pepper fields | host: Capsicum annuum ... | reverse complement strand
GCGGCCTGCCGAGTAGCCCCGTCCGTGAAGCTCCCCCTGCTGCCCAAGACCCGTCGCGGTCGCCTGCTGTTGTCCATCGCCGTGCTGCTGCTGATCGCCGTGGCGACCTGGTGGCTGCTGCTGCGCAAGGCCCCGGCGCCCGCGCTGGCCACCTCCCCGGTAAGCCGGGGCAGCATCGAGCAGACCGTGGAAGCTACCGGCACCATCGACGCCTTCAAGCGCGTCAGCGTGGGTGCGCAGGTGTCCGGCCAGGTCAAGTCGCTCAAGGTGCAGCTGGGTGACACGGTCAAGGAGGGCGACCTGATCGCCGAGATCGACGCCACCACCCAGGAAAATGAAGTACTCAACGCCGAAGCCACGCTGGAGCAGACCCGTGCACAGCGTGCCGTGCAGGCTGCCAGCCTGCGCCAGGCCGAACTGGTGTTCGCGCGGCAGAAGGAGATGCTGGCCGCCGAAGCGACCTCGCAGCAGGATTACGACAATGCCGAAGCCACGCTGAAATCCGCACGCGCGCAGATCCAGAGCCTGGACGCGCAGATCCGTGGCAGTGAGACCCGGCTGGGCACGGCGCGCGCCAACCTGGCCTATACCCGCATCACCGCGCCGATGGACGGCACCGTGGTGGCGGTGGTCACCGAGGAAGGTCGCACCGTCAACGCCAACCAGAGCGCGCCGACCATCGTGATCCTGGCCCGGCTCGATGTGGTGACGGTCAGTGCCGAGATCTCCGAGGCCGATGTGGTCAAGATCAAGCCCGGCATGCCGGTGTACTTCACCACGCTGGGCGATGCCGACCGACGCTACGAGGCCACACTGCGCCAGGTCAATCCGGCACCGGCCTCGATTGCCAATGAGAGTTCGTCCGGCTCCAGCTCGTCCAGTTCCAGCTCCAGCAGCGCGGTGTACTACAACGCGCTGTTCGACGTGGACAACCCGGACGGTACGCTGCGCATCGACATGACGGCCCAGGTCTCGGTACTGCTGCAGCAGGCCAAGGACGCCCTGCTGGTGCCCACCGTGGCGCTGGGGCCGAAAACCCGGGACGGTGAGCAGCTGGTGCGCGTGGTCGACGCCAACGGCCAGCCGCAGCCGCGCAAGGTCAAGGTCGGCATCAACAACGGCGCCAATGCGCAGATCCTCTCCGGCCTGGCCGAAGGGGACCGCGTGGTCGTTGGCGAAGGCGGCAGCGCAGGGGCCTCTGCCAGCGGTGGCCGACCCGGCGGCGGCGGCGGCATGCGCATGGGGCCGAGCATGGGAGGTCCGCGCCGATGAGCAGCACCACCAGCGCGCCGGGTGACGGCGGCGCACCCGCGCTGCTCCGGCTGCGTGATCTACGTCGCGAGTTTCCCGCCGGTGAAGACACCATTGCCGTGCTGCGCGACGTCAACCTGGACATCCGCGCCGGTGAGATGGTGGCCATCGTCGGCCAGTCCGGCTCGGGCAAGTCGACCCTGATGAACATCCTGGGCTGCCTGGACCGGCCCACCCGCGGCAGCTACCAGGTGGGCGGGCGCGAAACCGGGAAGATGGAAGCCGACGAACTGGCCGAGCTGCGCCGCGAGCATTTCGGCTTCATCTTCCAGCGCTACCACCTGCTCGGTGACCTGGATGCGCGCGGCAATGTCGAAGTGCCGGCCATCTACGCAGGCAACCCCGGCCAGCAGCGCAGTGCCCGCGCCGAACAGCTGCTGCAGCGGCTGGGGCTGGGCGACCGCATGGGGCACAAGCCCGGCCAGCTCTCCGGCGGCCAGCAGCAGCGCGTGTCGATCGCGCGCGCCCTGATGAACGGTGGCGAGGTGATCCTGGCCGACGAACCCACCGGTGCACTGGATACGCGCTCGGGCGAAGAAGTGATGGGCATTCTCGGCGAGCTGCATGCCGAGGGCCATACCATCATCATCGTCACCCACGACATGAGCGTGGCCGAGCATGCCCAGCGCATCATCGAGATCCGCGACGGCGAGATCATCGCCGACCGTGCAAATCCGAGCGCGCCGCATTACCGAGCGCAGCGCGCTGCCAGCACGGCTGCGGGCAAGGGCAGCAGCTGGCGTGCCGCCCGTGACCGGTTCACCGAAGCCTTCCGCATGGCCCTGCTGGCGATGAACGCCCATCGCCTGCGCACGTTCCTGACCATGCTCGGCATCATCATCGGCATCGCCTCGGTGGTGTCGGTGGTCGCATTGGGCAACGGCTCGCAGCAGCAGATCCTGCAGAACATCAGCTCGCTGGGCACCAACACCATCGATGTCTACCCGGGACGTGGCTTTGGTGACATGCGCTCGGCGCGGGTGCAGACGCTCAAGGCCAGTGACGCCGACGCGCTGGCACAACAAAGCTATGTGGACAGTGCCACGCCCAATGTCTCCACCTCGGCGACGGCACGCTACCGCAACCTCTCGGCCACCGCGCAGATCAGTGGTGTCGGCGAGCAGTTCTTCCGGGTCAAAGGTGTCTCCCTGGTCAGCGGCAGCTTCTTCGACCGCGACGCGGTGCGTTCGCTGGCGCAGGTGGCGGTGATCGATGAGAACACCGCCACCCAGTTCTTCCCCGGTGAGAATCCGGTGGGCCAGGTCATCCTGCTGGGCAAGGTGCCGGTGCGCGTGGTCGGCGTGGCCAAGCGCCAGGGCTTCGGCTTTGGCGGCAGTACCAGCCTGAGCGTATGGGTGCCCTACACCACGGCGATGTCGCGCATGCTCGGGCAGAACTTCATTTCGGGCATCACCGTGCGCGTGGCCGACGACACGCCGATGGATGCGGCGCAGTCGGCGATCACCAACCTGCTGACCCTGCGCCATGGCACCGAGGATTTCTTCCTCAGCAACAGTGCCGAAATCCGCGAAACCATCGAACAGACCACGCGCACGATGACGCTGCTGATCGGCGCCATCGCCGCCATTGCGCTGCTGGTGGGCGGCATCGGTGTGATGAACATCATGCTGGTCTCGGTGACCGAGCGGACCCGTGAAATCGGTGTGCGCATGGCCGTGGGTGCCCGCCAGAGCGACATCCGCCAGCAGTTCCTGATCGAGGCCGTGCTGGTGTGCCTGCTCGGTGGCCTGATCGGCGTCGGCAGTGCGCTGGCGCTGGGCGCGTTGTTTGCCCGCTTCTCCACCGATTTCCAGATGGTGTTCTCCACCGGTTCGATCGTCGCCGCGTTTGCGTGTTCGACCCTGATCGGCGTGGCGTTCGGCTTCCTGCCGGCCCGCAGCGCCGCACAGCTCGACCCGGTGGAGGCACTGGCCCGCGAATGAGAATGAACATGTCCGATCACCCCCGCATGCCGTCCCGCCTGCTGCTGACCAGCGCGCTGCTGGTCACCCTGGCCGGCTGTGCCAGCGTCGGCCGTTACCCGGTCGCCACCCCGACCGTTCCTGCGCAATGGGCGCATGGCGAGGCCGACGGCAATGCCGTCGGCCAGGCGCCGCGCAGCGGGCTGGACCAGCCCGCTGCCGACATCCGTACCGACACCTGGTGGCAGGGCTTCGGCGACCCCCGCCTGGACCGGCTGGTCAGCCACGCGCTGCAGGTCAACAACAGCCTGGCCGTGGCCGGGTTGAACCTGCAGCGCGCGCAGCAGTCGGCCGGCCTTGCGCGTATCGCGCAGTGGCCCGACCCCTCGCTGTCGGGGCTGTCGACGTCGCGCTCGCGCCCCATCGATCAGTCGGCCGACTGGCAGCGCAACGGTGACTACAGCACCGGCGTGGGCCTGCAGTGGGAGATCGATCTGTGGGGCAAGCTGCGTACCCAGCGCGACATCGCCGGCTGGGAAGCGCAGGCCACCGCCGAAGACCTGCAGAACACCGCGCTGAGTCTGATCGGCCAGGTGGTCAACCAGTACTGGGCACTGGCCTACCTCAACCAGTCCATTGCGGCCGGCGAGGCCGACCTGGAGCAGGCCGAGCGCACCCTGCAGCTGGTACAGACCCGCTTCGATGTCGGCGCGGTGGCACGGCTGGAACTGCGCCAGGCGAACCAGCGCCTGCAGGCGCAGCGCTCGGCACAGAGCGCACTGGAACAGCAGCGCGTGGAAGCGCGCAACGCGTTGACCGTGCTGCTCGATGGCCAGCCCTGGCCGCAGGCCGATGAGCCGCAGAGCCTGGCCGACGCCCGCAGCCCGACCATCGCCGAGGGGCTGCCGGCCGACCTGCTGGCACGACGGCCCGACCTGCGCGCGGCCGAGCTGCGGCTGCGCAACAGCCTCAAGCGCATCCACGTCACTGCCACCCAGTACTACCCGACGCTGAGTCTCACCGGTGGCGTCAGCACCAGTGGACCGAGCCTGGGCGATGTGCTGCGCAATCCGGTTGCCACGCTGGGCGCGGGGCTGGCCCTGCCCTTCCTCAACCTGCCACGGGCGCAGTTGAACGTGGACATGGCGGGCACCGACTACCAGATTGCCGCGACGCAGTTCCGCGACACGCTGTACACCGCATTGTCGGAGGTCGACAACGCGTTGTCCGCCCGCGAACAGCTGGCGCTGCAGGTTGCCGCATCGCAGGCCTCCTACGAGGAAGCGGTGGAAGTGGAACGGGCGCAGGCGGTGCGCTACCGGGTCGGTGCGATCGACCTCACGACCTGGCTCGAAGCGCAGCAGACCCGCCGCTCGGCCGAACTGTCACTGGCACGCGTGCGGCAGAGCCAGCTGGCCAACGACGTGACGCTGTACAAGGCGCTCGGCGGCAGCGCGGGCTGAGCGGCAGGGAGCGCAGTGCCAGCGCTGGGCTGGCGCTGCGTTGCGGGCTTACCCGCGCTGGCGCACGGCCTCGAACAGGCTGACGCCGGCGGCAACCGAGACGTTGAGGCTTTCGATTTCACCAGGCATCGGAATCTTGACCAGCCCGTCGCAGTTTTCCCGGGTCAACCGGCGCAGGCCGTCGGCTTCGCCACCCAGCACCAGCGCCACGTTGCCCTTCAGGTCCACATCGTAGAGCGAGCCGGTTGCTTCGCCGGCCAGGCCGTAGATCCACACGCCGAGCTTCTGCAGGTCCTTGAGGCAGCGCGACAGATTGGTGACCGACACCACCGGGATGCGGTCGGCCGCGCCGGCCGAGGTCTTGCGCACCGTGGCGTTGACCGTGGCCGACTTGTCCTTGGGGATCACCACAGCGGTGGCACCGGCCGCCGCTGCCGAGCGCAGGCAGGCGCCAAGGTTGTGCGGGTCCTGCACTTCGTCCAGCACCAGCAGCAGGGCCTTGCCCTCGGCCGCTTCGACCAGCCCGGCCAGCTCATTCTCGCTGTAGGTGCGGGCAGCGGCGTAACGCGCCGCCACGCCCTGATGGCGTACCGACCCGCCGACGCCATCGAGCGCCTGCGCGGTGACGCGACGGACGTCGATGCCCTTGCGACGGGCATTTTCCTCGATCTCGGTCAGCCGGGGATTTTTCGCCCCGCCTTCGACCAGCACTTCGCGCACATTCTCGGCATCGTTCTCGATGGAGGAAGCGACGGCGTTGACGCCGACGATCCACTGGCTGTTCTTGCTCATGCGGGGCGGGACCGGGAAAGGGGGACGTTATGGTAGTGCATTGGAGCAGCCCACGTAGAGCCGGGCGCTGCCCGGCTCCGTACGGCAAGCGTGCCGACCAACGGTCGGCACCTACCGAAGCTCCGCGGCAATCGTGCCGACCAACGGTCGGCACCTGCCGAAGCTGTTCGGCACCTGCCGGTTCAGTACGGCTTCTTGCCGCGCTTGGCCGGCTTGCCGCGTTCGGGCAGCGGCGGCAGACCATCGCCCTCTTCCTCACCCTTGTGCTCGACCAGCCGGAAGTCGATCTTGCGTTCTTCCATGCTGGCCTTCAGCACCAGGATGCGGACCCGGTCACCCAGCCGGTAGCTGCTGCCGCGGCGTTCGCCGGTCAGCGTCTTGCGGGTGGCGTCGAACTTGTAATAATCCTGCGGCAGCTGGGTGACGTGCACCAGCCCCTGCACCTTGGACTGGTCCAGCTCGACGAACAGGCCAAAGCTGGTCACACCGCTGATGACGCCATCGAACTGGCCACCGACGTGCTTCTCCATCCACGCGGCACGGTAACGCTCGTCGACCTCGCGCTCGGCTTCGTCAGCCCGGCGCTCGCGTTCGGAACACTGCAGGGCCAACGCGGCCATTTCGCGCGCGGTGTAGGTGAACTTGTCCAGCGGTTTGCCACTCAGGGCATGCTTGATCGCCCGGTGCACCAGCAGGTCCGGGTAGCGGCGGATCGGCGAGGTGAAGTGGGCGTAGGCCTCCAGCGCCAGGCCGAAGTGGCCCTGGTTGTCCGGACTGTAGATGGCCAGGCTCTGGCTGCGCAGCAGCACCGATTCGAGCAGCGTGGCATCGGGGCGGTCACGGATCTTCTTCAGCAGCTTGGTGTAATCGCCCGGACGCACCTTCGACCAGGCCGGCAGGCTCAGCTTGAACTCCTTCAGAAACTCCAGCAGGTCGGCGAACTTGGTCTCCGGCGGCTTTTCGTGGATGCGGTACGGCGCCGGGACGTGACGCGACAACAGGAACTTCGCCGCCTCCACGTTCGCTGCGATCATGCACTCTTCGATCAGCTTGTGGGCATCGTTGCGCAGCAGCATCCCAGCCTGCGTGACCTCGCCCCGGTTGTCGAGCACGAAGCGTACTTCGCTGCTCTCGAACTCGATCGCACCGCGCTTGGCACGCGCCTTGGCCAGCACCTTGTAGAGCTGATGCAGACGCTGCACCTGCGGCAACAGCGGTCCAATGGCAGCCTTGGCGCCGGCGTCGTCCTCACCCACCGCCTGCCACACCTGGGTGTAGGTCAGGCGCGCGTGCGAGTTCATCACCGCTTCGTAGAAGCGCGAGCTGCTGACCTGTCCCTCGCGATCGATCTGCATGTCACAGACAAAGCACATGCGGTCGACCTTGGGCATCAGCGAGCAGATGCCGTTGGACAAGGTCTCCGGCAGCATCGGCACGACGAAGCCGGGGAAATAGACCGAGGTCGCGCGCTTCTGCGCTTCCTCGTCCAGCGGCGTTCCCGGACGCACGTAGTTGGATACATCGGCGATGGCCACCACCAGACGGAAGCCGTCGGCGTTGGGTTCGCAGTACACCGCGTCGTCGAAATCCTTGGCGTCCTCGCCATCGATGGTCACCAGCGGCGTGGTACGCAGATCGACGCGGCCGCCGATCATCGCCGGCTCGACCACCAGCGGTACCGCCGCTGCCTCATCCAGGACCGGCTGTGGGAACTCGAACGGCAGTTCATGGCCGTGGATCGCGGTCTCCACCACCAGCGAAGCGGTGAGCTTGTCACCGAGCACGGCGATGATGCGGCCGATCGGCGGGCGCCGGCTGTCCGGCGCCTGGGTCAGCTCGCACACCACCAGCTGGCCATCACGCGCGCCACCGGTGTGGTCCGGCGGCACCTGGATGTTGCGCTGCACGCGCTTGTCGTCGGGCACCACATAGTTGATGCCCATTTCGATGCTGAAGCGGCCGATCAGGCGATTCATGCCGCGCTCGAGCACGCGCGCGATGCTGCCTTCGCGGCGACCACGGTGATCGATGCCGGTCACGTTGGCCAGCACCTTGTCGCCGTGCATCACCTTGCGCATTTCGTAGGGCGGCAGGAACAGATCGTCACCGCCCTCCACCGGCCGCAGGAAGCCGAAGCCTTCCGGGTTGGCAATCACCACGCCGGTCACAAGATTCAGTGCCTTGATCGGGGCAAAGCCCCCACGACGGTTCTGTACCAGCTGGCCGTCGCGCACCATCGCACCGAGCCGGCGCGACAGCGCCTCGGCCCGGTCTTCGGCGGTCAGACCCAGACGTGCGCCGAGTTCCTGCGCCGTCTGCGGGCCATCACACCGCTCCAGCAGGGCCAGGATGGCCTCGCGGCTGGCGATGGGCTGTTCATATTTCTCTGCTTCGCGGGCTGCGTAGGGATCGTCGATCACCTGACCGCTCGGCGGTAGTTTGCGGCGCGGGGCCGGGCCGGGCGCTGTATCACCACGCGGCGGCCTGCCGCGCGAACCTGACGCGCCGTCGGCCAGTTCGGGGAACCAGCCCGGCAATGGCTTGCCTGGCGATGTGCTGCGGGGCTTGCCCGCGTTGGCACCCATGCCGGGTGCCGCAATGCGGGAAGCATTCCCGCCCTTGCTTGGCTTTTTTGTTTTCATCGCCCTCCATGGTAGCCGCTCGGGGCGTGCAGAAACGGTCATCGTCGGCCACCTGTCTAACACCGTGCGGTTGCGCTTCATGTGGTGTTGACAACCTTGAGCGGCATCGGCAGAATTGCCGGCTCTGGAAGCCCAGGTGGCGGAATTGGTAGACGCACTAGTTTCAGGTACTAGCGGGTAAAACCGTGGAGGTTCGAGTCCTCTCCTGGGCACCAACAGACAACCCTCGCGAAAGCGGGGGTTTTTTGTTTTCCATCGCGGCGTGGCGCCGCCGGACATGCAGTTTTTGTACGGTGTCCGATCTCGGCGAAAAGCAGTTGACACCTTTCGCGGCGATGGCCATAATCTCGCTCCTCGACGCCCAGGTGGCGGAATTGGTAGACGCACTAGCTTCAGGTGCTAGCGGGGGCAACTTCGTGGAGGTTCGAGTCCTCTCCTGGGCACCATGTCGAGAAAGAAAGCAACCCGCGCAAGCGGGTTTTTTCTTGTCTGCGATCAGGCTTGATGAGGCGCGTGGTGTTCTGCAGGCATGACCGGCAGCGCCTGGTCGTGCGCTTAGAACAACGGGCGCACGATCAGCTCGATGCCCAGCACCAGCAGGAAACCGAGGAAACACGCGCGGAACATCCTGGCGCTGATGCGCCGCCGGATCACCTGCCCCAGCCACATACCCGCCAGCGCCGGCACCACGGCCAATGCACTCAGGCCCAGCTGCGGCAGGCTGTACGCGCCGTACAGCAGCAAGCCGGTGGTGAGCGCGATGGTCGAGACGGTGAACGCCAGGCCGAGTGTCTGCACCAGCTCTTCGCGGTCCATGCCCAGCGACTGCAGGTACGGCACCGCCGGCATCACAAACACACCGGTGGCGCCGGTCACCACGCCTGAAAGCCCGCCGATCAGCGGCGACAGCCAGCGCTCCCAGCGTGGCGGCACCCGCAGCACCGGAGCGAACAGGGCATACAGCGCGTAGACCACCAGGGCCACACCCAGGGCGACCCGCGACCACACCGGGTCGACCCGCACCAGCAGACCGGCGGCGGCCACGGTCACCACCATCACGGCCAGCATCATCGGCCACATCCGCCGCAGCGTGCGCCCCAGTGAAGGGCCGGAGAGCAGCTGCCAGATATTGGTGACGAAGGTGGGAATGAACAGCATCGCGGCAGCGGCGGCCGGTGACAGCGCGCCGCCGAGCAGACCCATCGCCACGGTGGGCAGGCCCATGCCGGTCACCCCTTTGACCACCCCGGCCAGCATGAAGACCACCAGCACCAGTGCGTAGAAAAACCAGGTTTCGTTCATCGGCCCATTGGAGCCCGGCGCGGGCCATCGCACAATGCGGCATTGTCCTGCCAGCCTTCGGCGACGCCGAAGGCTGCCCTGCCCTGCACGAGAAAGCGCCATGCGTACCGACCTTATTGATCTGCGCCTGTTCCTGGCGGTGGTGGAAACCGGCAGCATCACGGCCGGCGCTGCGCGTGCGCATCTGTCACTGGGCGCGGCCAGCGAGCGCCTGCGTGCGCTGGAAGACGATGCGGGGGTGGCGCTGCTGCAGCGCCATGCGCGCGGTACCAGCAGCACCGAAGCCGGGGAAGCACTCGCCCACCACGCCCGACTGATGCTGCGTCAACAGGCGATGCTGCAGGGGGAACTGCGCGAGTTCGCCGACGGTGCGCGCGGCACGCTGCACCTGTACGCCAACACCGGCGCCTTGACCGGCTTCCTGCCGGGACGGCTGGCACCGTGGCTGGCGCAGCGGCCACGGCTGCGCGTGGAACTGAAAGAGCGCACCAGTGTGGAGATCGTGCGGGCGGTGCAGGGCGGCCAGGCCGAGGCCGGCATCATTTCCAATGCCGTCCAGACCGGAGCCTTGCAGGTGCAGCCCGTGGACGATGATCCGCTGCTGCTGGTGGTCCCGGCCGGACATGCACTGGCCAACCGCAGCGCGGTCGACTTCGCCACGCTGCTCGGGCAGACGTTCGTGGGCCTTGCCGATGGCAACGCCCTGCACGACCACGTGCAGGATCACGCGCGCGAACACGGCCGCGAACTGACCACGCGCATACGCATGAAAAATTTCGAAGGTGTGTGCGAGATGGTCGGCCACGGCATCGGCGTGGGCATCGTGCCGCGCTCGCTGGCACGACGCTACCGGCGGCGTTTCAACCTGCAGCTGGTGACACTGGAGGATGCCTGGGCACGGCGCCGGCTGTCGCTGTGTTTCGCGCACTGGAATGCGCTGTCGCGACCGATGCAGAGCCTGCTGCTGCACCTTGGCGGAAATGCCGTGAGTGGCACTGCAGAAAAAGTGTGAACAGGTGTTGACAGCGTCTCAGCATTCGCCCACAATTCGTCTCCTGAGTCGCCCAGGTGGCGGAATTGGTAGACGCACTAGCTTCAGGTGCTAGCGGGGGCAACTTCGTGGAGGTTCGAGTCCTCTCCTGGGCACCATGACTCAGCAATGATCAAACCCGCGCAAGCGGGTTTTTTCATGTCTGCGATTCGCGTTGGAAGGCGTGACGACCAACGTGCGCCGGTCGTCCTGACCGGCGCCTGCCGTTGCCTGCGTCACCTGCCGCGTAGTGCCGGGCTCTGCCCGGCAACGCCGGAACGCAACAGCGTGACGACCAACGGTGCGCCGGTCGTCCTGACCGGCGACCGGCGCCCTTCGGGCCGGCGCAAGCGCCGTCAGCAACGGCGCCTGCCGTTGCTTGCGTCACCTACCACGTAGTGCCGGGCTCTGCCCGGCAACGCATCAATGGCCGCCGGCCGAGGCGGCACCGGCTCCCGCACCGAAGGGCGGCTTGGCCAGCCACAGGAAGCTGATGATGGCCAGGAAGGTCCAGCCGAGCAGGAAGAAGATGTCGTTGAACCCCATCTGCGAGGCCTGGTGGTTGATCATCGTGTTGAGCATGGCGGCACCGTGCTGCAGGTCACCCTGCCCCATCGCGGTGACCTGCTCCTGCATGCCCGGCTGGTAGGCAGAGATATGCTCGGTCAGATCGGCATGGTGCACCTGGGTGCGCCGGGCCCACAGCCAGGTCGTCAGCGATGCAGCGAAGCTGCCGCCCAGCGTGCGCAGGAAGGTCGCAAGACCAGAGCCGGCGGCGATCTCGCGGCCGTCAAGGTCCGAGAGCAGGATCTGCAGCACCGGCATGAAGAACAGTGCCACGCCGATGCCCATGATCAGCTGCACGCCGGCCACGTGTTGGAAGTCCACCTGCAGGTTGAAGCCCGAGCGCAGGAAGCTGGTGAATGACAGGAACACGAAGGCGATGGTGGCCAGCAAGCGCATGTCAAAGCGCGAGGCATACTTGCCCACAAACGGCGCCATGATCACCGGCAGCACGCCGATCGGCGCGGTCGCCAGCCCGGCCCAGATCGCGGTGTATCCCATGTCGCGCTGCAGCCACTGCGGAATCAGCAGGGCGACGCTGAAGAACGCAGCGTAGGCCACCACCATCGCCAGGGTACCGGCGCGGAAGTTGCGATGCCGGAACAGCTTCAGGTCGACGATCGGATCCTTGTCGGTCAGCTCCCAGATCAGGAACACGGTCAGGGTGACCACGGCCACGCAGGCCAGCACCACGATCCGGGTGGAGGCAAACCAGTCTTCGTCATTGCCCAGATCAAGCACCAGCTGCAGCGCGCCCACGCCGATCACCAGGGTGATCAGGCCGACATAGTCCATCTTCGGCTTTTCAGTCTGCTCCGGCCGTCCTTTCAACTGGTTGCCCACCACCAGCGCGGCGAACACGCCCAGCGGCACGTTGATCAGGAAGATCCATTCCCAGCTGTAGTTGTCGGTGATCCAGCCGCCGAGAATCGGCCCGCAGATGGGAGCGACCACGGTGATCATCGCCAGCAGCGCCAGCGCCTGTCCGCGTTTCTCGCGCGGGTAGATCGACACCAGCAGCGACTGCGTGATCGGGTACATCGGCCCGGCGACAAACCCCTGCAGCGCGCGTGCCACCACCAGCATGCCCATGCTCTGGGCCAGGCCGCACAGCAGCGAGGTGATCACAAAGGCCAGGGTCGCCCAGATGAACAACTTGCGCTCGCCGAAGCGGCGGCTGAGCCAGCCGGTCAGCGGCAGCGCGATGGCGGTGCTGACCGCGAACGAGGTGATGACCCAGGTCGCCTGCTGCGAACTGGCGCCGAGATTGCCGGCAATGGTCGGCAGGGACACGTTGGCGATGGTGGTATCGAGCACCTGCATGAACGAGGCCATCGCCAGGCCCACGGTGCACAGGGCAACGCTGGGCGGCAGGAACCCGCTGGGTGCTCCCGGCGCCGCGGGGGCGCCCGGTGCACCGGGCGCGGCTGGAGCTTGTGCGGACATGGCGCCCTCAGCCCGCCTTGGCCTGCTGCGGCAGGTTGCCCTGGATGATCGTATGGATCATGTCGTCGGCATCGTGCAGCTGCTTGGCATAGACATCGGTATCGAACACGTTGCCCTTGGCGGCGGTACTGGGCAGCACCTCACCCTTCTGGTCACGCAGGCTCACTTCGGCCTTCATCGACAGGCCGATGCGCAACGGATGCTCGGCCAGCTGCCTGGCATCGATGGCGATGCGCACCGGTACGCGCTGCACGATCTTGATCCAGTTGCCGCTGGCGTTCTGCGCCGGCAACAGCGAAAACGCCGAGCCGGTGCCCAGGCCCAGGCTGGTGATGCGGCCCTTGTACTGCACATCGCCGCCATACAGGTCCGACTTCAGCTCCACTTCCTGGCCCAGGCGCATGTGCCGCAGCTGGGTTTCCTTGAAGTTGGCTTCCACCCACATCTGTTCGGTCGGCACCACGGCCATCAATGCCGTGCCCGGCTGCACACGCTGGCCGACCTGCACCGAGCGACGCGCCACGTAACCGGTGACCGGCGAGACGATGCCGGCCCGCGCATTGTTGAGGTAGGCCTGGCGCAGCTGGGCCGCTGCGGCCTGCACATCAGGCTGGGTGGCGATGACGGTGTCATCTACCAGCGCACTGCTGCGCGCCACGCTCTCACGGGAGCCAGCCACGGCAGCTTCGGCAGCAGCCAACTCGTCGCGGGCGTGCGCCAGTTCTTCGCTGGAGATGGCACCAGTGGCGGCCAGGTCCTTGCGGCGGGTGAAGTCGGCTCGCACCCGCTTGAGGGTGATCTGGCGCGCGTTGAGCTCGGCCTGTGCGCCTTCGACGCTGCGGTACAGGCCGCGCACTTCACGCACGGTCTTTGCCAGATTGGCTTCGGCCTGCTGCAGGGCCACACCGGTATCGGCAGGATCCAGCTGCACCAGCAGCTGGCCGCGCTCGACGCGCATGCCGTCGTCGGCGGCGATGGCCACCACGGTACCCGGCACCAGCGGCGTGATCTGCACCTGGTTGCCCTGCACATAGGCATCGTCGGTCTCTTCAAACCAACGACCGAACATGAAGTACCACAGGGTCGCCGCAGCCAACAGCAGCACGACGATGACAAGCAGTCCGCGCAGCAGTTTGCCACGACGGCTGGGGGCGGCCGACGGGGCCGCGGAATCGGAGGTCTGGCTCATGGGGTGTGTCTCAGGAATGCGAAGTTTCGGAATACGGGGTCAGCGGGGCCGCATCGGCGGCATAAGGCATGAAGCCCCCGCCAAGCGCCTGGCTCAAGCGGATCGAGGCGAGCACCTGCTGCGACTGCAGCCCCACCAGCAGCTGCTGCGACTGCAACAGCGTCGACTGCGCGGTGAGCACGTCCAGGTAGCCGCCGATACCGGCGCGGTAGCGCTGGCCGGCCAGTTCGAAGGCGGCGTTGGCGGTGTCCACCACCTGCCGCTGCGACTGCGCCTGCGCCTGAAGCGCGCGGATGGCGCTGACCTGGTCGGCGACCTCGCGCAAGGCATCCACAACGGCCTGGTTGTAACCGGCCACGGCCAGATCGTATTGCGCGTCGGTGTTGTCCAGGTTCGCACGCAGACGGCCGCCGTCGAAGATCGGCAGGCTCAGCGCCGGACCCAGGTAGGCGAAACTCGAGCTGCTCTGCAGCAGGTCACCGATGTTCGGCGCGACCACACCGGCCAGCGCGGTCAGATTCAGGCTTGGATAGAAGCGTGTGCGCGCGACCTTGATCTGTCGGGCGGCCGCTTCGACGCGCCAGCGTGCAGCCACCACGTCGGGGCGACGACCGAGCAGCTCGCTGGGCAGCACGCCGGGCAGCGGCAGCGCCATCGGATCGAGCGCGCGCGGGCGCTGGATCGACAGGCCGCGGTCGGGCCCCTTGCCCAGCAGGGCGGCCAGTGCGGTGCGGGCCGCATCGATCTGCTGCTGCGCCGCCTGCTGCTGCTGCTGGGCAGCCGGCACACGGGCTTCGGCCTGGCGCACCTGCAGGTCACTGTCGATGCCCGCGGCACGTCGCTGGGTGGTCAGCTGCAGCGCTTTGTGCGAACGCGCCAGTTCCTGCTCGGCCACGTCCATCAGCTCGAAGGCGTGGCTCAGCTCCACGTAGGCCTGGGCAATGCCGGCCGAGAGCTGCAGGCGCGCCGCCTGGGCATCGACTTCGGCAGCATGTGCGCTGTCCACCGCCGCTTCCCACGCCGCGCGCTTGCCGCCCCACAGGTCGACGCCGTAACTGACGTTGAGCATGGCCTGGCTGCTGCCGGCGTAGTGACCGCCGAGCTCGTCGCCGAGCATGGATTCAGGCAGCCGCAGGCCGGTGTAGCCGCCCGACGCGGACACGCTGGGCAGACGCTCGGCACGGGCGCTGCCTATCTGCGCACGGGCCTGGCGCAGGCGCGCATCGGCCGCGTCCAGTCCGGGCGTGCCGGCCAGCGCTTCGGCAATCAGGCCATCAAGCTGTGCGTCACCCAGCGCGGTCCACCAGTCCTGGCGCGGGAAGCCGGAGGGCGCCAGCGCATGGCCGGCCAGCGTCTGTGCGCTGTGCAGGGTGTCGACATCGAGCACACGTGCCTGCGGCTGCAAGCCGCCGCTGCTGGCACAGGCGGCCAGCGCCAATGCCAGCGTGGAAATCAGCAGCGTGCGGGCACTACGGAGAACGGGGGGAGAGTTGAAGGGCGTCATGGGGTCGTCAGGGAATCGCGGATTCGGATCATCAGGGCCATCAGCTGGGCACGCTCACCGGGCTCCAGGTCACGCAGGGCATCGTCCATCACCTCGTCGCCACGCTGTTTGAGCCGCAGCCACAACGCACGCCCCTGCTCGGTCAGTACGATCTGCAGCGCACGCCGGTCCTGCGCATGCGGCTCGCGGCGCACGCAGCCGAGCGACTCCAGCTTGTCCAGCAACCGGGTCACCGCGCTGGGCACCTGGTCGATGGCCTGGGCCAGCTCGTTGGCCGTGCACGGGGCCATTGCCGAGAGGATCTTCAGGCCGATGTAATGGCTGAAGCCGATACCCAGACCTTCTTCGGCCATGGACGCGTCCAGCTGGCGCACCAGGCCATCGCGCACCTGGCGCAGCAACAGGCCGAAGCTCGGAGGAGTAGTTGAAGGGCAGATCATGGCCGCCTATTCTCTTCCAAATAAAATATTTCTCAATGGAAATATTCCATCTGGCAGCGGATGCTGCGTTGCAAAAACCGTGCTGATGACGAAGGCGCACAGCTTAAGGGGCTACGGTAGTGGCCTGGTAGTACAATCAAGCCAATGAATGTTTCATTTGAGCCAGCTAAGGAAAACACGTCGCACGTCGCCGCGGCTGGCCCTGCTGCGCCAGCTGAGCCGCCTGCGGGGCCGGCGGCGGTCGTGGCTGATGACGCCAAGGCGTGGTTTGAACGCCTCGATGGACAGCCCGTGTACGGGTTCCGGGTAGACAGCCGTGCCGGTCTCGAACACGAGGTGGACTGGCACGCGCATGCCCGCGCACAGCTGATCTGTGTCCAAAGCGGGCTGCTGACCACGCGCACCCGCCATGGCACCTGGTCACTGGCCTCCGGTTCGGCTGGATGGATGCCGCCCGGGGAGCCACACACCGTGCTGATCGACGGCCCGCTGCGCGGCTGGGGCCTGTTGCTGACCCCCGAGGCCTGCCGCGACCTGCCCGAGCAGCCCTGCGTGATCGGCATCTCCGATCTGCTCCAGGCCATCGCCCTGCGGGTCTGTTCCTGGCCCCCGGCCCGCGAGGCGACGCCGCGCCAGCAGCATCTGCTGGACGTGTTGCTGGACGAAATCCGCGACGCGCCACGCCAACGCATGCACCTGCCGATGCCGCAGGACCGGCGCCTGCTGAAGATCGCCTCGCAGCTGCTGGCCAACCCGGCCGATGACCGCAGCCTCGCCGGCTGGGCAGCCTGGGCCGGCCTGTCCTCGCGCAGTCTGACCCGCCATTTCCGCGACGAGACCACGCTGAGCTTTGCCCAGTGGCGGCAGCAGGCCCGGCTGGCCGAGGCGCTGCGGCTGCTCAATGAAGGCAGGACCGTGGCCGACACCGCCCACGCCCTGGGCTTCAGCAGCGCCAGCGCCTTTGTCACGGTGTTCCGCCGCCACTTCGGTACCCCGCCCGGCCGCTACCTGGCCCACAGCGGACCGCGTCAGGATCCACCGCGCGGCTTGGCATCCCCGGCTGCATCCGGATAATCACCCCATTGCGAGGGCGACGGCCGTCGCCGCCTCCGAACACAGGTAACAACCCCGCATGACCGATCTTGCCCGCCCCGCCTTCCACGGCTTCGAACAACTGCCCCTGCGCGAGTATGCCGAGCGTGCCTACCTGGACTACTCGATGTATGTGGTGCTGGACCGCGCCCTGCCCTTCATCGGCGACGGGCTGAAGCCGGTGCAGCGCCGCATCATCTACTCGATGAGCGAGCTGGGTCTGAACGCCACGGCCAAGCCGAAGAAGTCGGCACGCACCGTCGGTGACGTGATCGGTAAATACCATCCGCATGGCGACAGCGCCTGCTACGAGGCGCTGGTGCTGATGGCCCAGCCGTTCTCCTACCGCTATCCGCTGATCGAAGGCCAGGGCAACTTCGGCTCCACCGACGATCCGAAGTCGTTCGCGGCCATGCGTTACACCGAATCCAAACTGACGCCGATCGCTGAAGTCCTGCTGGGTGAGCTGGGCCAGGGCACCACCGACTGGGTGCCCAACTTCGACGGCACCCTGCAGGAGCCGACCTGGATGCCGGCGCGGCTGCCGCACCTGCTGCTCAACGGCACCACCGGCATCGCCGTGGGCATGGCTACCGATGTGCCGCCGCACAACCTCAACGAAATCGTCAGCGCGCTGCTGCATCTGCTGGATGATCCGGAGGCCAGCGTGCGTGAGCTCTGCGAGCACGTGAAGGGCCCCGATTACCCGTCCAGCGCCGAGATCATCACGCCGGCCGCCGATCTGCTGGCGATGTACGAAACCGGTCACGGCAGCGTGCGTGCCCGCGCCACCTTCAAGAAGGACGGCAACAACGTGGTGGTCACCGCGCTGCCGTTCCAGGTATCGCCCTCGAAGGTCATCGAGCAGATCGCCGCGCAGATGCGCGCCAAGAAGCTGCCGTGGCTGGAGGACATCCGCGATGAATCCGACCATGCCAACCCGGTGCGGGTGGTGCTGGTGCCGCGCTCCAGCCGCGTCGATGCCGACCAGTTGATGGGCCACCTGTTTGCCACCACCGACCTGGAACGCAGCTACCGGGTCAACCTCAATGTCATCGGCATGGACGGGCGTCCGCAGGTCAAGAACCTGAAGATGCTGCTGTCCGAGTGGCTGCAGTTCCGCAGCAACACGGTCACCCGCCGCCTGCAGCATCGTCTGCAGAAGGTCGAGCGTCGCCTGCATCTGTTGGAAGGCCTGCTGACGGCGTTCCTCAACCTGGATGAAGTGATCCGCATCATCCGTACCGAGGATGAGCCCAAGGCGGCGCTGATCGCGCGCTTTGCACTGTCCGAGGAACAGGCCGACTACATCCTCGAAACCCGTCTGAAGCAGCTGGCGCGCCTGGAGGAGATGAAGATCCGCGGCGAGCAGGATGAGCTGGCCAAGGAACGCGAAAAGCTGCTGGCGACCCTGGACAGCAAGGCAAAGCTGAAGAAGCTGATCAAGGATGAGCTGCAGGCCGACGCGAAGAAATTCGGCGACGCGCGCCGCTCGCCGCTGGTTCAGCGCCAGGCGGCGCAGGCCATCGACGAGACCGAGCTGGTGCCCAGCGAGCCGATGACCGTGGTGCTCTCGGCCAAGGGCTGGATCCGCGCGGCCAAGGGCCACGATGTGGATGCTGCCGGCCTGTCCTACCGCGAGGGCGACAGCCTGCTGGCCTCGGCCCGCGCGCGCAGCACCCAACAGGTTGCCTTCCTGGACAGCGACGGCCGCGCGTATTCCACCGCAGTGCACACCCTGCCCTCCGCACGCGGCAATGGCGAACCGCTGACCGGCCGCTTCTCACCAGCCGCCGGCACCCGCTTTGTGACCCTGGCCAGCGCCGAACCCGCACACCGGTTCGTGCTGGCCTCCACCCACGGCTACGGCTTTGTGACCCGTTTCGAGAACCTGATCGGCCGCAACAAGGCCGGCAAGGCGATGCTCAACCTGTCCTCCGGTGCCAGCGTGCTGCAGCCGGCGGCGGTGGCCAATGTCGAAACCGATCGCATCGTAGCGGTGACCAGCTCCGGCAACCTGCTGGCGATCGAAGCGCGTGAACTGCCCGAACTGGACAAGGGCAAGGGGAACAAGATCATCGAGATTCCCAAGGCCAAGCTGGCCACCGAACGTGTGGTGGCGGTGGTGGCGATCAGTCCGGGCCAGACCCTGCAGGTGCGCAGCGGCCAGCGCACGATGGGCCTGAAGTTCAGCGAGCTCGATACCTATCTGGGCGCACGCGCGACCCGGGGCCATCTGCTGCCGCGCGGCTGGCAGAAGGTTGAAGGTCTGGCGGTGGAGTAACGCCGGGCGCTGCCCGGCTGCACAGCGGCCCGCTCAACGCAGACGGCCGCACCACGAACAGCCCCGCTGCGGTAGGTGACGACCGTTGGTCGTCACGCCGTCATCCATGCGCGCGGCAGCACGGCTCGCCGCTCGACGCCCACAGTCGCGCTGCGCGCTCGCCGGGCAGAGCCCGGCGCTACGGACACCGCGCGTCGCGTCGGCGGCTGACGCCCGACGGCCGGGCCGCGGGCACAAAAAAACCGGGGGTTACCCCGGTTTTTCTGTGTCGGCTGGCGGGCGATGGAGCGCAGCGGGCTGGCAAAGGCGGGCTGGCGCGTCTCCGGTGCTGGCTGGCGACGTCAGGTTGCACGGTGACTGCCGGCCATTGCCGGCAGCCCAGGCTCAGTGCGCCGGGGTGCCGCTGCTGTCGATCTTGCTCAGCTGGTACAGCTCCAGCCCGATGCGCTTGATCAGACCCAGCTGCTGCTCCAGCCACCAGGCGTGGTCTTCTTCGGTGTCCTTCAGCTGGGCCAGCAGGATGTCGCGGCTGACGTAGTCGCCCTGGGCCTCGCACAGCTTCATGCCGGCGGCCAGGTTGTCGCGCACCGCGTATTCGGTCTCAAGGTCCTTGCTGAGCATCTCCTCGACCGTGCGTCCCGGCTCGAATGCATGTGCCCGCATGTCCGGGTCACCCCCCAGGAACAGAATCCGGCGCAGCAGCGCATCGGCATGCTGGGTTTCTTCTTCCATCTCGTGATTCAGGCGCTCGTACAAGGCGAACAGCCCCTGGTCCTCGTAGCGGCGCGAATGGATGAAGTACTGGTCGCGCGCAGCAAGCTCACCGCGCAGCAGTTCCTTCAGGCATGCAATGACGTCCGGGTTGCCTTTCATTGGGCGGGCCTCTGTATGTGTGTCGATGGCGCACATGGTGCCCTATCCGCCGGCGCAGTGATCTAATCGGAATCAGTCGCAGTTGCGCCCTCACCTTGCCATCTGCAGCGCATAGAATCGGTCACTCTGCCCTCTGTTCAGGATGGAACCGATGCGTCGTTGGCTATGGCGGGTGTGCATGGTGGTGTCCGCGCTGGCGCTGCTGTTGGCCGCAACAGTGTGGTGGTTGCTGCGTGGCAGCCTGCCCAGCCTCGACGGGGATCATGCACTGCCCGGACTCGGCGCGCCGGTGACGGTCAGCCGCGATGCCCGGGGCGTGGTGACGCTCGAGGGGGCAAGCCAGCGCGACGTGCTGGCCGCGCTGGGCTATGTGCACGCGCAGGAGCGCGGCTTTGAAATGGACCTGATGCGGCGCAGTGCGGCTGGCGAGCTGGCGGCGCTGTTCGGCCCGGCTGCCGTGCAACGTGACCAGCGCATGCGCGTGCACCGGCTGCGCGCGCGCGCCAGTGCCGAGCCGGTCAGCGATGCGCTGCGCGCTTATGTGGACGGCGTCAACCGCGGCATGGACGCGCTGCCGGTGCGGCCCTGGCCGTACCTGCTGCTGCGCCAGCGCCCCGCGCCCTGGCAGCCCAGCGACAGCCTGCTGACCGGACTGGCCATGTATGCCGACCTGCAGGACCCGGACAACCAGCGGGAGCTGGCCATGAGCCGTCTTCGCGAGGTGATGCCGCCGGCCCTGTTCAAACTGCTTGCGCACAACGGCAGCAGCTGGGACGCGCCACTGTTCGGCGGGCCGCGTGGCGACGCCGTGCTGCCGACAGCAAGCGAACTCGACCTGCGCGGCGCCACCCCTGCCGGCACCGCGCGTGCTGCAGAGGCGGAGGTGCACGGCAGCAACAATTTCGCCGTGGCCGGCGCGCTGACCGCCGACGGTCGCGCCATTCTCGCCGACGACATGCATCTGGGGTTGCGTGCACCGGGTCTCTGGTTTCGCGTGCGGCTGCGCTATCCCGATCCGCAGGCACCCGACGGTCAGGTGGATGTGAGCGGCTTTTCGCTGCCCGGCCTGCCGGCGGTGGTGGTGGGCAGCAATGGGCACGTGGCCTGGGGCTTCACCAACAGCTACATCGACACGGCCGACTATCGGCGCATCCCGCCCGACGCGCCGGTGCAGACGCACCGCGAAACCATCGAGGTGGCCGGCGCCGACCCGGTCACGCTGCAGGTGCGCGAAACCGACTGGGGCCCCATTCTGCACACGCGCGCCGACGGCAGCCACGACGCACTGCGCTGGACCGCGCACCTGCCCGGTGCGATCAGTCTGGACCTGGCCGAGCTCGCGCGCGCTGCGGATGTCGATCAGGCGCTGCACATCGCCGATCACGCGCGTCTGCCGGCGCAGAACCTGCTGCTGGCCGACAGCCAGGGGCGCATCGCCTGGCGGCTGATCGGCGCGCGCCCGGATCGACGCACAGGCTGCGTGCCCGACGCGGCCGCGCAGGTCGCCGCCCGCTGCCCCGCCTGGGGTATCCGCAGCGACGCGGCGCCCGCTCTGGTGGACCCGGCCGATCACCGGCTCTGGACGGCCAATGGTCGCGTGCTGGAGGGTCCAGACCTCGCTGTGGCCGGTGACGGCGGGTATGACCTGGGCGCACGGGGCGCGCAGATCCGCGATGGACTGCGCGCCCGCGCACAGTTCAACGAGCACGACCTGTTGGCCATCCAGCTGGATGACCGCGCGCTGCTGCTGGGCCGCTGGCACACGCTGCTGCAACGGGTGCTGGCGGACGCGGATGCACCGGCGCTGGAAGCGCTGCGCAACGCGAGCGCGCACTGGGACGGGCGCGCGTCCGTGGATTCGGTCAGTTACCGCATCGTGCGCGGCTTCCGGGGCAGGGTCATCGACAGCGTGCAGGACGGCCTGCTGGCACCCGCACGCCAGACGCTCGGCGAGGACTGGGTCGCGCCGCGCCTGGGTCAGTTTGAAGGCGTACTGTGGCCGCTGGTCAGCGAACAGCCAGCGCACCTGCTGCCTGCGGGCTTTGCCAGCTGGGATGCCCTGTTGTTGGATGCAGCCACGCAGCTGCAGGCCGAGCTTGCCGCACAAGGGCCGTTACACGAGCGTACCTGGGGCGAGCGCAACACGGCCGCGATCTGCCATCCCACGACGCTGGCCTTGCCCGCGCTGCTCGGACGCTGGCTGTGCATGCCGCGTCAGCCACTGCCGGGTGACCGGGACATGCCGCGCGTGCAGGGTCCCGCGTTCGGCGCATCGCAGCGGATGGTGGTCGCTCCGGGGCACGAGGCTGACGGCATCGTGCAGATGCCCGGTGGCCAGAGCGGCCATCCGTTATCGCCCTATTGGGGCGTCGGCCATGACGACTGGGTCCAGGGGCGCCCCGCCCCGTTCCTGCCCGGCGCCGCCGAGCACACCCTGATCCTGCGCAGCGGTGCACCGTAGTGCCGGGCTCTGCCCGGCAACAGCCAGACGCGGCGAGCAAAAGCTGTGACGACCAACGGTCGTCACCTACCGGCACCGATCACGCTCTGGCGGCGCAGCCGTGCATGGTCGTCCACCGGCAGCGATCACCGCGCTCTGACCATAGGGCAGCCGGGCCGAGCCCGGGCTTACGCCACCCTGCGCCGGCGTTCGATCAGGTCAAGCAGCGGCCCGGTCATCGCGGTGGTCACCAGCGCCATGATCACCAGCACGGCAAACAGCCGGTCGCCCAGCAACCCCAGCTCGTAACCGAGGTTCAGCACGATCAGCTCCATCAGCCCGCGGGTGTTCATCAGCGCACCCAGCCGCCAGGCCTCATGCGCGGGCATGCCGGCGCTGCGTGCGGCACTGAAGGTGCCCAGCAGCTTGCCAGCCGTCGCGACCCCGATCACCAGCAGACACAGCACGATGTCACTGCCCTGCAGCGCGTCGGCGCGCAGTCGCAACCCGGTCATCGCAAAAAACAGCGGCAGCAGCAGGGTCACCGTGAACGGCTCGACGCGGGCGATCACCATCTCGCGCAGGCGCGGATTGGACGACACCGCCACGCCTGCGGCAAACGCGCCGAACAGCGCATGGATACCCAGCACTTCGGTCACCAGCGCACTGGCAAGGGCCAGCATCAACATACCCAGCAGCCAGCGCCCCTCCCGGCCTTCGGCGATCTGCTGGCGGGCAAACCATGGCCTTACCAGCCCCAGCATCAGGCCCACGAATGCCACCACGCACAGCAGATCGAGGCTGGCCGGGCCCCAGCCCGCCGCCTGCGTGGCCGCGACGATCAAGGCCAGCAGGCACCACGCTGTCGCATCGCCCAGGGCCGCGCAGGCGATGGCGGTCTGCCCCAGCGGGCTCTGGGTGATGCCGCGGTCGGCCAGGATGCGCAGCAGCACCGGAAACGCGGTGATGCTCATGGAAATGCCGACAAACAGCGCGAATGCGGTAAAGCCGACGCCCTGCGGTCCATGTGCAGGGAACAGCCACACCGCCAGCAGGACACCGAGCAGAAACGGTACGGCAATGCCG
>JAAIGF010158107.1_pt1 | contig 23409 bp, 19 predicted proteins | sample 6487441 | NCBI WGS metagenome assembly JAAIGF01 (sample SAMN13974129, study PRJNA590717) | phyllosphere metagenome | biome: pepper field; feature: multiple bacterial spot infested pepper fields; material: pepper leaves; isolation source: leaves from pepper fields | host: Capsicum annuum ... | reverse complement strand
GCAGGCCTTGCGGCCTCCGCGCACCGCCCGCCATGGAACATGGCAAGGCATGCCATCGCCGATACCCGGCACCGAAGTGCCGGATATCGGCCGATGGCCGCTGGTGCGCCTACTCGACGGGCTGCTAAACCCGGTCGCCGAAGGAGTCGGCGACAGGCAGAACGCTACGGGAGCGGCTTCACCAGCGTCAAAGAGCAGCGCGGTTGCGAGACCTCAACAGCCGTCAGTCCGTAGGGGTGAGGCTGGCGTGGCGCAAACCGGGATGCCATTAACGACATCCATGATAGCGCCAGGCGGTACGCCCTGCGGGGCGCCGCCCTTGCACCGCCAACCCCATGGTCGGCGGCTCTTCGGCGAGATCGCGGTGACACAACCGCGCTTGCGCGCGTTGCCGGGCAGAGCCCGGCACTACGTAGCCCTTCGGCAAGATCGCGGCGCGCCACCCTTGCGCCGCCGCCCCACGGTCGGCGGCGCTTCGCCCAGATCACGGCAAACCCGCTGCGCTGGCGACCGCCGTCCCTGCTCCACCCCTCCGGCTACAATGGGCGGCCCCGGCGCTGCGTTGCGCGCCGCTCAAGATGATGGCCGCCGCGTGACCCAGAAACAGCCCGAACACACCCCGCTGATGAAGCAGTTCTTCGCAGCCAAGTCCGAGTACCCGGACCTGCTGCTGTTCTTCCGCATGGGCGATTTCTACGAGCTGTTCTACGACGATGCGCGCAAGGCCGCGCGCCTGCTCGACATCACCCTGACCCAGCGTGGCAGCTCCGGTGGTGCGCCGATTCCGATGGCCGGTGTGCCGGTGCACGCCTACGAGGGCTACCTGGCGCGGCTGGTGGCGCTGGGCGAGTCGGTGGCCATCTGCGAGCAGATCGGCGACCCGGCGCTGGCCAAGGGTCTGGTCGAACGCAAGGTCGTGCGCATCGTCACCCCCGGCACGGTCACCGATGAGGCGCTGCTGGATGAGCGCCGCGACACGCTGCTGATGGCACTCTCGCGCGGCAAGAACGGTTACGGCCTGGCCTGGGCCGACCTGGCCGGTGGCCGCTTCCTGGTCAACGAGGTGGACAGCGAGGATGCGCTGGAGGCCGAGCTGGCCCGGTTGGAGCCGGCCGAGCTGCTGGTGCCCGACGAAGACAACTGGCCGGCGTTCCTGCGCCAGCGCAGCGGTGTGCGTCGTCGCGCGCCGTGGCTGTTCGATGCGGACAGTGGCCGCCGCCAGCTGCTGTCTTTCTTCAAGCTGCATGACCTCAGCGGTTTTGGCATCGATGACAAGCCGCGTGCCACCGCCGCGGCCGGCGCCCTGCTCGGCTACGTCGAGGAAACCCAGAAACAGCGCCTGCCGCACCTGACCTCCATTGCGATGGAAACGGCCAGCGAGGCCATTGCAATGAACGCGGCCACCCGCCGCCATCTGGAACTGGATACACGCGTTGACGGCGATACCCGCAACACCCTGCTCGGTGTGCTCGACAGCACGGTGACGCCGATGGGCGGGCGTCTGCTGCGACGCTGGCTGCACCGCCCGCTGCGCCTGCGTGAGGTGCTGGTGCACCGTCACCATGCGGTGGAAACGCTGATCGACCGCGGCAGTGATGCCGACATCCGCGAGCAGTTCCGGCGCCTGGGTGATCTGGAACGTATTCTTACCCGCGTGGCGCTGCGCTCGGCGCGGCCGCGCGATTTTTCCACCCTGCGCGATGGTCTGGCACTGCTGCCGGCCGTGCGCGAGGTGCTCGCCGCGCTGGACTCGCCACGTCTGCAGCAGCTGCATCAGCGGCTGGGCGAGCACGATGCGTGCGCGCATCTGCTGGCCACGGCCATCGCCGAGATGCCGCCGCTCAAGCTCAGCGATGGCGGCGTGCTGGCCGATGGCTTCGACGCCGAGCTGGACGAACTGCGCCGGCTCTCCACCAACGCCGACCAGTTCCTGGTCGACCTGGAGCTGCGCGAGCGCGAAAGCAGCGGCATCGCCACGCTCAAGGTCGGTTACAACCGCGTCCACGGCTATTACATCGAGATCAGCAAGGGCCAGTCCGAGCGCGCGCCGGTGCACTACACCCGCCGCCAGACCCTGACCAACGCCGAGCGTTACATTACCGAAGAACTCAAGGCCTTCGAGGACAAGGTGCTTTCCGCGCGCGAGCGTTCGTTGACGCGTGAGAAGGTGCTGTACGAGCAGCTGCTCGACGAGCTCGGTGCCAACCTGGAGCCGCTCAAGCAGTGTGCCGCCGCGCTGAGTGAACTGGACGTGCTGGCTGCTTTTGCCGAGCGCGCGCAGGCACTGGACTGGTCGCGTCCGCAACTGCAGGACGCGCCCTGTCTGAAGATCGAACGTGGCCGCCATCCGGTGGTCGAAGCGGTCCGCGAGCAGCCGTTCGAACCCAACGACCTGGACCTGCACAGCGACCGCCGCATGCTGGTCATCACCGGCCCGAACATGGGCGGTAAGTCCACCTACATGCGGCAGAACGCGCTGATCGTGCTGCTGGCCCACATCGGCAGCTTCGTGCCGGCCAGCCGGGCGGTGATCGGCCCCATCGACCGCATCCTCACCCGCATTGGCGCTGGCGACGATCTGGCGCGTGGGCAGTCCACCTTCATGGTGGAAATGGCCGAGACCAGCTACATCCTGCATCACGCCACCGCGCAGTCGCTGGTGCTGATGGATGAGATCGGCCGTGGCACCTCCACATACGACGGCCTGGCGCTGGCCGATGCGGTGGCGCGTCATCTGGCCTGGCACAACCGCTGCTACACGCTGTTTGCCACCCATTATTTCGAGCTGACAGCGCTGGCCGGCGAGCAGCATGAGGGCGGCCCCAGCGGCATCGCCAACGTGCATCTGGATGCGGTGGAGCACGGCGAGAATCTGGTGTTCATGCATGCGGTGAAAGACGGCCCGGCCAACCGCAGCTTTGGCCTGCAGGTGGCCGCGCTGGCTGGCCTGCCTCGGGCCACGGTGGCCCAGGCGCGGCGTCGTCTGGCCGAGCTGGAGCACCGCAGCGAGCACAGCTACGCCGCTTCCGGCACACCGCAGGCGCTGGACGCGCCGCAGCAGTTTGGGCTGTTCACCGCCCCCTCCAGCGCGGCGCAGGAGGCCCTGTCAGCCATCGACCCGGATGAGCTGACCCCCAAGCAGGCACTGGAAGCGCTGTATCGGCTCAAAGCGCTGCTGTAGGTACGCCGGGCTTTCCGCGCGTGAGCGACACGCGCTGCCGCTGATGCCGCTTGTCGGCACAACCGGCAGCACCTGATGCTGGACCCCCGTGCCTTGGGCCCTGTCCATGCGCCGTCTGCCCTCTGATTACAACCCTGCAATCGATGGCCTTCGGGCCATCGCGGTGGTCGCCATCATCCTCTTCCACCTTGATGCGCGCTGGTTGCCCGGCGGGTTGGCCGGGGTGGACCTGTTCTTCGTGATTTCCGGTTTTGTCATCTGCCGCTCGCTGGCCGCCGCGCCCTGCCCGCAACTGTGGCCATGGCTGCTGGACTTTCTGCGCCGCCGCCTGCTGCGCCTGTTGCCACTGCTGCTGGTGGTGGTGGTGGCGACCTTCGCTGCGGTGAGCTGGCACCTGCCGCGCGGCATCCTTGACGGCACCTACGAAAACACGGGCCTTGCCGCCATGGCCGGGGCCAGCAATCTCGTGCTGGCCTGGAGTCTGGCCAGCCACCTGACCCCGTTTGCCGACGCCAACCCGTTCCTGCAGACCTGGCCACTGGCGGTGCAGGCGCAGTTCTACCTGCTGCTGCCGCTGCTGATCTTTGCCTGGCTGCACCGGCGCCCGGCGTGCTGGGCGTTGCCGGTGCTGGCGCTGGCCTCGCTGCTGCTGGCCGCATGGCAGACCCAGGCCACGCCGGCCTCGGCCTATTACCTGCTGCCCGCGCGGTTCTGGCAGTTCGCTGCTGGCGCCATGCTGTTTCAGCACCTGCACCGCTGCACGCTGCCCGCTGCCCGCCGCTACCACGGCTGGACAGGGCTGGCGCTGGTCGTGGCTGGGCTGGCGATGGCACGGCCGGCCACGCTGCCTTTCCCGGACGGGGTGATCGTCGTAGCGGGCGCAGCGCTGCTGCTGGCCGCCTGCACGACGGCAAACGGCGCTGCGCCCCGGCTGGTGCGCTGGCTCGGCTGCGCCCCGATGCGCTACCTCGGTCGGCTCGCCTACGCGCTGTATCTGGTGCACTGGCCGGTGCTCGTGCTGATGCGGGGCGACCAGCCACTGCCGCTTTCGGCACTGCCGGTCTACGTGCCGCTGGTGCTGGGACTGGCCATGCTGGGACATCACCTCATCGAGCGGCCGCTGCGCTACGGGCACTGGCCCTGGCAACGCGCGCCGTGGAGCGTGTTCGGTGCCACGCTCGCCGCCGTGGCGGTGGGTCTGGCGCTGATCGGCCTGCTCGACATCGGATAGGCTGCGCCAATCGGCACGCGCGTTTTTCTTTTTGTTTCTGCATGCAGCGTTATGCTCGGCCGGTCATCACCCAACCGGAGCCGACCATGAACACATCATCGCTTGCCGCCTCGTTGTTCCAGCAGCTGCAGCAGGGCGAGGGCCTGCAGCAGGTCGCGCAGAAGCTCGGGCTGGACACTGCCCAGACCCAGCAGGCCGTCGGCGCTGCTCTGCCGCTGCTGCTCGGCGCGCTGGGCAACAACGCCAGCCAGCCGCAGGGTGCGCAGTCGCTGCTCAACGCCTTGCAGCGTGACCACAGCGCCGCTGCCGGCGGCGGTTTCGACCTGGGTGGGCTGCTGGGCAGCGTGCTCGGCGGAGGTGGCAGCGGGAGTGCGACCAACGGTGCCGGCATCCTCGGTCACGTCTTCGGCGCCCAGAACGCGCAGGCCGCGCAGCTGCTCGGCAACAAGACCGGGCTGGGCAGCGGCAAGGCAGGCGAACTGCTGACGCTGCTGGCCCCGATCGTGATGTCGTTCCTGGCACAGCGCTTTGCCCAGCAGGGCAATGCGGGCGAGCTGGGTCAGGCGCTGGGCCAGGAAGCACAGAGCGCGGGCATGGCCGGCGGCGGGCTGGCCGCCCTGCTCGACCAGGATGGTGACGGCAAGCTGGGCCTGGGCGATGTGATCAAGCTTGGCGGCAGCCTGCTGGGTGGACGGCGCTGAGCGGAATGCCCAGGCCCGCGCTTGGCCATAGTCCAGGGCTATCGAAATGGTTAGATGAATCGAATTTACCGTTGTATCTGCGGTCTCTACTGTGGGCCACATACCCGCATCCCCACCTCGCGTCCGTCCACAGGTAGACACCCATGAAAAGCGAATCCAAGTGCCCCTTCCACCATGCCGCCGCCGGCGAAGGCACGCGCAACCAGGACTGGTGGCCCACGCAGCTGCGCGTGGATCTGCTCAACCAGCATTCCTCGCGCTCCAACCCGCTGGATGATGGCTTTGACTATGCCAACGCCTTCAAGGGGCTGGACTACGCGGCACTGAAGCAGGACCTGACCGCGCTGATGACCGATTCGCAGGACTGGTGGCCGGCCGATTTTGGCCACTATGGCGGCCTGTTCGTGCGCATGGCCTGGCACAGCGCCGGCACCTACCGCATCGGCGATGGCCGCGGCGGTGGTGGCCGTGGCCAGCAGCGTTTCGCCCCGCTCAACAGCTGGCCGGACAATGTCAGCCTGGACAAGGCGCGCCGGCTGCTGTGGCCGATCAAGCAGAAGTACGGGCAGGCCATTTCCTGGGCCGACCTGCTGATCCTGACCGGCAATGTGGCGCTCGAGTCGATGGGCTTCAGTACGCTGGGCTTTGCCGGTGGCCGCACCGATACCTGGGAACCGGACCAGGACGTGTACTGGGGCCGGGAGACCACCTGGCTGGGCGGCGATGAGCGTTACCGCCACGGCTCGGAGGGCGTGGACAAGGCCGGCGGCGTGCTGGTGGCCGACGATGATGCCGACGGCGATGTGCACTCGCGCACGCTGGAAAACCCCTTGGCCGCCGTGCAGATGGGGCTGATCTACGTCAACCCCGAAGGCCCGGATGGCAACCCGGACCCGCTGCTGGCCGCACACGACATCCGCGACACGTTTGGTCGCATGGCGATGGACGATGAGGAAACCGTCGCGCTGATCGCCGGTGGTCACAGCTTCGGCAAGACCCATGGCGCCGGCCCGGCCGACAATGTGGACGTGGAGCCGGAGGCGGCGGGGCTGGAAAGCCAGGGCCTGGGCTGGGCCAACGCCTACCGCAGCGGCAAGGGTGCCGACACCATCACCAGCGGTCTGGAAGTGACTTGGACGCGGACCCCGGCGCAGTGGAGCCACGACTTCTTCGAGATTCTGTTCGGCCACGAGTGGGAGCTGACCCGCAGCCCGGCCGGCGCCCATCAGTGGGTGGCCAAGGACAGCGAGGCGATCATTCCTGATGCCTATGACAGCAGCCGCAGGCACCGCCCCACCATGCTCACCACCGACCTGTCGCTGCGCATGGACCCGGCCTATGAAAAGATCTCGCGCCGCTTCCTCAATGATCCGCAGGCATTTACCGATGCGTTTGCCCGCGCGTGGTTCAAGCTGACCCACCGCGACATGGGCCCGCGCTCGCGCTACCTCGGCCCGGAAGTGCCTGCCGAGGACTTCATCTGGCAGGACCCGCTGCCCAAGGCCGCAACGCCGCTCATCGATGCGCGGGACATCGCCACGCTGAAGCAGCAGATTGCCGCCACCGGCCTGGGCGTCAGCGCGCTGGTGAGTACTGCCTGGGCCTCGGCTTCGACCTTCCGCGGCTCGGACAAGCGCGGCGGCGCCAACGGTGCACGCATCGCGCTGGCGCCGCAGAAGGACTGGCCGGTGAACCAGCCACAACAGCTGGCGCGCGTGCTCGCCGTACTGGGCAAGGTGCAGCAGGACTTCAACGCGGCCGGTGGCCACCAGGTGTCGCTGGCCGATCTGATCGTACTCGCCGGCGGCGTCGGCGTGGAGCAGGCCGCGAAGGCGGCCGGGTTCGAGGTCAACGTGCCCTTCACGCCCGGGCGCACCGACGCCACGCAGCAACAGACCGACGTGGCCTCGTTCGCGGTGCTCGAGCCGGTGGCCGATGGCTTCCGCAACTACGTCAAAGGCCGCTACAGCGTGCCGGCCGAGGTGCTGCTGGTGGACAAGGCGCAGCTGCTCACGCTGACCGCGCCGGAGATGACCGTTCTGATCGGTGGCCTGCGCGTGCTGGGCGCCACGGTCGATGGCAGCGCACAGGGCGTGCTCACCGACACCGTGGGCAGGTTGAGCAACGATTTCTTCGTCAACCTGCTGGACATGGGTACGCAGTGGCAGGCGCGAGGCGATGGCTATATCGGCGTCGACCGCACCACCGGTGCCACGCGCTGGACCGCCAGCCGCGCCGACCTGGTGTTCGGCTCCAATGCCGTTCTGCGTGCGCTGGCCGAGGTGTACGCCAGCGCCGATGCCCAGAAAAAGTTCGTGCAGGATTTCATCGCCGCCTGGAGCCGGGTGATGGAACTGGACCGCTACGACCTGCACGCGTAAGCGCGCTGGCTCCGCCGGCGAGGTTCACTCGCCGGCGGCATTGCCTGCCTGCAGCCGCTCCAGAATCGGCGCGAACACCGGGTTGGGCCCACGCGGAGGCTGTGCCACCTCGCCCCGCGCCTGCGCCTGCCAGTACGACCACGGTAGGCGCTTGTTGCCGATTTCGTAGTCCATGCCGTCCCAGCCGTCTTCGCGGAAGGCATAGAACGCCCAGTGCAGCCGCTCCTGCTCGGCCACCGCCAGCACGTCGCGCAGATAGGCGGGGCAGTCCGGCCACTGCCGCATGCAGCCGAACTCGGCCACCACCAGCCGGTTCGTCGGTACCCCGTGGCGTTGGGCCCACTGCACGGGACGGCGCAGGTAGCGCGCCACCTGTGCGGCGTCCCAGCGCTGCTCGCCGCCGGCATAGGGCACCACCGCCGGATAGCGCCAGGGCACCTCGCGCTTCTGGTTCGGCGCACTGGTCGCTGCATATGGCTCGTACATGTGCACCGCGTACAGCAGCGCGGCGTCGTCCAGCGGTTCGGGCCAGTAGTCGAAGGCATCGGCAGCGGCGTACCAGCCCGCATCGAGCATCAGGGGGGTCTGCGCGTCGACGCTACGCACCGCCGCGATTAGGCCGGCATAGAACCGGCGCAGGTCACGCGGTCCGTCCTGCTCGCGCTGGTACCACTGCTGCATGGCCGCAGCCGACGCATGCTCGGCCAGACCACTGCCCAGTTCCGGCGCTGGTTCGTTGATGAGGTTGTAGGCCACCAGCGCCGGGTGGCCGCGCAGCGCCCGGGCCAGGTCGCGCCAGAAGGCCTGCGCGGGCCGCTGGTTCTCCAGCGATTGCCACAGCCGCTGGTCGGGGCGGTCATCGTTGAGCTGTTTCCAGCGCAGCAGCGGCAGCGACAGCGGCACCAGCGCCACGCGCAGGCCCGCTGCGTGCGCGTCGTCGAGCACCCGCCGCAGCAGCGCCAGATCCGGTGCGACCAGGCCGCGGTAATCGTCCGCATTGCCGATCAGGAAGTCGCGCCCGCCATGGCCCTTCCACTTGTCCGGCGTGAGCCGGACCCAGGTGGCACCAGTGGCACGCAAGGCGTCGAAGTAAGCGCGATCGGGCGGTTGCAGGTTCATGCTGTTGGCCCCGCGCTGTGGCTGGGTCCAGAACGCAAGCTGCATGTTGCCGGCCGGCGCGCTCAACGGCACCGCCGTCACCTGCGCCGGCTCCGGCGGACGGCTGCAGGCGGCCACGGCCAACAGCAACAGCGCGGCGGTGACCGCCTTGTGCATGCGTTTCATGACGACTCCCACGTGCAAAGCGCCAGTCTGGCGGCCGGTGGAAGCAGCGGTAAATGCGAAAAACTGTAAACAGGACGCGGCTGCAGCCGCATCGGCAAATCACAGCGCGTCGATATCACCCAGCGCACGGATCAACCGCCGTGCGCGCTTGTCCGGCTTGTGCTCCGGCGGCTGGAAGCCGTCGCGTGCGGCGATGCGCAGCGCACGCAGCTCTGCGCGCCGTGCCTTGGAGGCCTCGCTTTCCGCATACAGCAGCTGCGCCACCGGCGCCGGCCCGCGCTGGTCGCTCAGGCCCTGCACCTGCACCTGGAAATGCTCTTCGCCACGGTCGATCTCCAGCTGCTCGCCGACGCGTACCGCGCGCGAGGATTTGGGCCGTTGCCCGGCTACGGCCACCTTGCCGGTTTCAATGGCCTGCTTGGCCAGGCTGCGTGTTTTGAAGAACCGCGCGGCCCACAGCCAGATATCCAGGCGCACGCTTGCCGTTGGCAGGGTCAGATCACTCATCTATCAATAAGGTCGCTTGTTCAAGGGACGGGGATTGGCCGGGTCGGTGCGACAGCCGGTGCCGCCCGGCAGAGACGGCACGCCGGCAGACAGGTCCTGTTGCTGGCTGCCCACCTGGCATTCGGGGCGATCGCTCGCCCGCGCCTGCGGATCATCGAACCGGCCTGTGCTGGAACATGCGGCCAACGCCAGCGCGATCAAGGCCAGCACAGGCAGCCGCTTCAGCAAAAGGTTGGCGGGCATCGGCACACTCCACGCACGGGCTTGGTGCTAGTGTGCGCCCACCCCCGCCCGATCTCCAGCCCATGGCAAAAGCGCCACTCGACCTGACCCACGGCCCGATTGGGCGCAACCTGCTGCTGTTCTCGCTGCCCATCCTGGCCGGCAACATCGCCCAGTCGCTCAACGGCTCGGTCAACGCCATCTGGGTCGGCCGCTTCCTTGGCGAGGCGGCGCTGACCGCCACCGCCAACGCCAACAACATCATGTTCTTCCTGATCGGCTCGGTGTTCGGCATCGGCATGGCCGCCACCATCCTGATCGGCCAGGCCATTGGCGCCCGGGACATCGCACAGGCGCGGCGGGTGATGGGCACCAGCGCGACGTTCTTCATCAGTCTGTCGGTGGTCATCGCGGCAGTCGGATGGTTCATCGCCCACCCCATTCTGGAGGCGATGGGCACCCCGGCGGCCTCGCTGCCGCTGGCCGAGGCGTACCTGCGCATCATCTTCCTGGCCACCCCGACGCTGTACGCGTTTGCGTTTCTGTCCTCGGCCCTGCGCGGCGTAGGTGACTCGCGCACCCCGTTCCGGTTTCTGCTGCTGTCGGTGGCGCTGGACATCGTGCTCAACCCGCTGCTGATCTTCGGCGTGGGCCCGTTGCCCGAGCTGGGGATTGCCGGTGCGGCCTGGGCCACGCTGGTGGCCCAGTCGCTGTCGCTGCTGGGTCTGCTGCTGTACATGCGGCACAAGCGCCATGTGCTGTGGCTGGGCCGTGCCGACATGGCGCTGTTCAAGGTGGACCTGCGCATTCTCAAGGCGCTGGTGGTCAAGGGCGTGCCGATGGGCCTGCAGATGGTGCTGATCTCGCTGTCGATGATCATGCTGATGACGATGGTCAATCAGTACGGCACCGCCACCGCGGCCGCCTACGGGGCGTCGCTGCAGCTGTGGACCTACGTGCAGATGCCGGCGATGGCCATCGGTGCGGCCTGCTCCTCAATGGCCGCGCAGAATGTCGGGGCCCAGCAATGGGACCGCGTGCGCGGCACCGCGCGCAAGGGCGTGCTGTTCAACTTCCTGCTGACCGGCGTGTTGATCCTGCCGATCGTGCTGCTGGACCGCTACAGTCTGGCCCTGTTCCTGCCCGACGGCAGCCAGGCGCTGGACGTGGCGCGCCACCTCAACCACATCGCGGTGTGGTCGTTCCTGTTCTTTGGCGTGAGCTTTGTGATCTCCGGCGTGGTGCGCTCGACGGGCGCGGTGCTGCCGCCGCTGCTGATCCTGGCCGCCGCACTGTGGGGCGTGCGCGTGCCGTTTGCCGAAACGCTGCAGCCGTATCTGGGTGCCGACGCCATCTGGTGGAGCTTCCCGGCCAGCTCGCTGGTGTCGATGCTGCTATCGCTGGCGTATTACCGCTGGGGCGGCTGGCGCCGCGCGCGCATGCTGGCCCCGGCCACGCCGGAGCCGGCCTTGGCCGCACCAGCGGAAGTGCCCGCCTGCCCGCCCTCGCCGGTGGCCGACCCGGACCCGGTCACCCGGTAGCAGGGCGCGGCCCAGGCGCGCTCCGGCCAGATCGCGGTGATCGGTGACCGATCGCGACGATCTGCACCGGTAGGTGACGACCGTTGGTCGTCACAGCATCTGCTCGCCTCGCTGCGCGCCTGCCGCGCTGCGCGCCTGCCGGGCAGAGCCCGGCACTACCGGGCACGGCTGCGCCGCTGGAGCGTGACGACCAACGGTCGTCACCTACCAACAGCGGTAACCGAGCGGCGGGGGCCAGATCGCGACGATCTGCACCGGTAGGTGACGACCGTTGGTCGTCACAGCATCTGCTCGCCGCGCCGCGCGCCTGCCGCGTAGTGCCGGGCTCTGCCCGGCTGCTCTACGCTCAGATCGCGGCCAGACCGCGCTGCGCGCTTGCCGGGCAGAGCCCGGCACTACCGGGCACGGCTGCGCCGCTGGAGCGTGACGACCAACGGTCGTCACCTACCAACAGCGGTAGCCGAGCGGGCGGGGGCCAGATCGCGAGGATCTGCGCTGGTAGGTGACGACCGTTGGTCGTCACAGCTTCTGCTCGCCGCGCTGCGCGCCCGCCGCGTAGTGCCGGGCTCTGCCCGGCTGCTCTGCGCTCAGATCACGACCAGACCGCGCTGCGCGCCTGCCGGGCAGAGCCCGGCACTACCGGGCACGGCTGCGCCGCTGGAGCGTGACGACCAACGGTCGTCACCTACCAACAGCGGTAGCCGAGCGGCGGGGGCCAGATCGCGACGATCTGCGCTGGTAGGTGACGACCGTTGGTCGTCACAGCATCTGCTCACCGCGCCGCGCGCCCGCCGCGTAGTGCCGGGCTCTGCCCGGCTGCTCTACGCTCAGAGCGCGACCAGACCGCGCTGCGCGCCTGCCGGGCAGGGCCCGGCACTACCGGGCACGGCTGCGCCGCTGGCGCGTGACGACCAACGGTCGTCACCTACCAACAACGGCGGGCAGCCGGGCATCGGTGAGAATGCGGGGACCTCAGTGCGACAGGTCGCTCCAGCGCTGCAGCTTGCGGCGGCGGCGCCAGAAATGCATGTACAGCGCCATCGCCCCACCAAACAGCACGCCGGCCATCAGCGCCGAGCCGGCGGCCAGCATCGGCGGCATCTGCATGCGCTGCCAGAATGCGAGCCACATGAAAGCGCCCCAGGTGATGCCGAAGAAACTGCCCATCACCAACGCGTTGGGAAGCATGCCGACCAGAATCGGCGGCGGCAGGCCTACGCCGAACCGCCACAGCAGGCGATGCAGCAACGGTGCCGAATGCCGACGGGGAATACCGGCCTGATCGAGGTACTGCAGCGCTGCGCGCACGCGCGGCGGATAACGGTGGTCTGCGTCGTTCATCGTGCGAAAGTAGCGTTGTCGGCAGCACAAACGCAAACGGCCACCCGAAGGTGGCCGCTGCGGCAACAACCGAAGTCGTTGGGAATTACTGGGCAGCCTTCCCGGCCAGGCGGGCAGCCTTGGCCTGGGCAGCAGCAGCCAGATCTTCCTTGATGCGGGCAGCCTTGCCTTCCAGACCACGCAGGTAGTACAGCTTGCCGGCGCGGACCTTACCACGACGCTTCACTTCGACCGAGTCGATGATGGCGCTGTGGGTCTGGAAGACGCGCTCGACGCCGTAGCCGTGCGAGATCTTGCGCACGGTGAACGAGGAGTTCAGGCCGCCGTTCTTGGTCGCGATCACAACGCCTTCATAGGCCTGGACGCGCTCACGGTTACCTTCCTTCACCTTCACGTTGACAACAACGGTGTCGCCCTGGCTGAACTTCGGCAGTTCGCGGGTGATCTGGGCGGATTCGAATTCCGCGACGATGGACTTGTTCAGCTTGCTCATGGGTTACACCGATTCTCGTTCGGGTGGTTGTGTCGTTCGACAACGTGGGCTCATGCAGTCACCGGACTGTGCTGCACGTTTGTTATGGATACAGCGCGCGCAGCCGTGGGCTGGCGTCAAGCAGGCAATGATAGCCCACTCCGCAGCGGGGTGCTAGGGGGTGGGCGTACCCTGCAGGCCTTGCCGGGCCTGCTCCAGCAGCTGGCGGTCGGCCTTGGAAAGACGGGCCTCGTCCAGCAGTTCGGGGCGGCGCTGCCAGGTACGCAGCAGCGACTGCTGGCGGCGCCAGCGGGCGATGGCCGCATGGTTGCCCGACCGCAGCACATCGGGCACCTCACCCAGCGCGTGCTGGGCCGGCTGGCTGTAATGCGGGCAGTCCAGCAGCCCCAGGTCGCCTTCAAAGCTGTCCTGGGCGGCCGATTCAGCATCATTCAACGCGCCTTCCTGCAGGCGGGCCACCGCGTCGATGATCACCGCCGCGCCCAGCTCGCCCCCGGAAAGTACATAGTCGCCGAGCGAGATTTCCTCATCGACCTGGCTGGCCAGGAAGCGCTCATCGATGCCCTCGTAGCGGCCGCACAGCAGAATCATCCGCGGCAGCGCGGCCAGTTCACGCACCCGGCTCTGGGTGAGCGGGCGACCCTGCGGGCTGAGGTAGATCACCGGCGCCGGCGCCGGGTCGGCCATACGCACCGCGTCCAGGCAGGCCTGCAACGGTTCGATCAGCATCACCATGCCCGGGCCGCCGCCGAACGGACGGTCGTCCACACGGCGGTAATTGCCTTCGGCGTAGTCACGCGGGTTCCAGCCATGCAGGCTGAACAGCGATTTCTCCTGCGCGCGCCCGACCACGCCCAGTCCGGCGGACTGGGCGATGAACTCGGGAAACAGCGTGATGACGTCGACGCGCATCAGAACTCGGGGTCCCAATCGACCACGATCAGGTTGGCGTCGAAATCCACCGAAACCACGACGTCCGGCTGCAGCCAGGGGATCATCCGCTCACGGTCGCCACGCACCACGACCACGTCGTTGGCACCGGTGGAAAACAGGTGCGACACCTGGCCCAGCGCCACACCATCGACGGTACGGACATCCAGACCTTCAAGATCGACCCAGTAGTACTCGTCCGGCTTCGGCGGCGGCAACGCGCTGCGTGCCACGTAGATTTCAGTACCGTGCATCGCTTCGACCACGTTACGGTCGTCGATGCCGGGGAAGGTGGCCACCAGTGCCTTGCCGCCATCGCGGCCACGGGCACCGGTCAGCGTCGATTCCTGGCCCGACGGGCTGCGCAGAATCCACGGCTGATAACGGAAAATGGCGGAACGAGGCTCGGTCCAGGACTCGAGCTTGATTTCGCCGCGCACACCAAAAGCGCCGACAATCCTGCCTAACAGGATGCGGCGCTCGGTATCTTTCATCTGCGTCTACCAGATGGGCCGCGGCGGGCGCGGCCCTTCAGGATCAGGCCGCAGCGGCCTGGGACTTGGTCGCTTCCTTGATCAGGTTGCGAACCTTGTCGGTCGGCTGCGCGCCGTTCTTGACCCAATGGTCAACGCGGGCCAGGTCCAGCTCGATGCGCTTCTCGGCGCCCTGGGCAACCGGGTTGTAGAAGCCAACGCGCTCGATGTTGCGGCCGTCGCGCGCGCTGCGCACGTCGGTCACGATGATGTGGTAGAACGGACGCTTCTTGGCGCCGCCGCGGGTCAGTCGGATCTTGACCATGGTGATGTTTTCCTTGTTGCCCAGTCGCCAGGATGGCGCGGTAAGCCGGCGATTATAGCGGCGACCCGCGCGGCGGGCAACCGCTCCGGCCGCTAGGGCTGCAGCCGGTCCCACGGCACCGCAGCCAGCACCGCCCTCGCCTGCCCGGCCAGCGCGGACGAGCCGGCCAGCACGTGGCCGTCGATGGCGGCCAATGGCCAGATGCCGCTGGCGTTGCAGGCAAACGCAGCGTCCACACTGCCCAGTTCGTCCAGCGCCAGCGCCTGCCAGCGCGAGGGACCGGGCCAGCCGGCCTGCAGCAGCGCTTCGGTGGTGCCGCGCAGGGCGTCGGCCTGCGGCCACAGCAGCTGTCCATCGCGCTGCACGGCCAGGTTCCAGGTGGTGCCTTCGCTCAACCGATCCTGCGCGTCCACCAGCAGGGCATCGTCGAAGCCGGCGGCCATCGCCGCGCGCCGCTGCGCGAACAGCCCGAAGGTGCCCACGTGCTTGAGCGCGGGCCACTCGCGCTGCCAGCGCACGCTGCGCACCCGCGCCGGTGCCTGCAGCGAGACCGGTGGCGCTACCGCGACCAGTACGTCCACCGGCACCGCCACCAAGGGCTCGCGGAAGCTGAAGCGCGAGGAAAACACAGTCACCCGCAGCGATGCGCAGGGCATCCCTGCCTGCTGGAGCGCCTGCGCCATCCATTCCCTCACCTGCGCGGTATCCAGCGTCGATCCAAACAGTGCCTCGGTACCGTGCGCGAGCCGCTGCAGATGCAGGGCCAGGCCCTGCACCGCGCCGTTGCGCACCTGCAGGGAGCTGAAGTGGCCATAGTTGACCAGCGCCGGTGCCAGGTCGGCGCCACTGGCGATGCGGCCGTTGCAGGTCAGCAGACTCACAGCAGCGCCTGCGCCTGCTGCCACCAGCGGTTCAGCAACACGGCAGCCGGTTCGGCCGACGCCATCCAGGCCGACTGCCCGGCCCAGGCCTGCAGCGCATCGAGATTGTTTTCGCGCGCCGCCTGCGCCCGCATCGGTGCGGTCAGGCCACGCTGCACCGGATACGGACGCGGCGGCGGCGCATCCACCGCGGCAGCCGCCTGCACGTACGCGGTGGCCAGGCCGCGGCCGAGGCGGCCACTGAACGCACGCGTCGGCCAGGTATCTTCCGGTTCAGCGCGGGCCAGCGCATCGGCCCAGGCCGGCGCGATGCCGGCTTCCGGGCTGCGCAGCAGTGCGGTGCCGATCTGCACGGCGCTGGCGCCCAGTGTCAGCGCCGCTGCAATGCCGCGACCGTCGGCGATGCCACCGGCGGCGATCACCGGCACCTGCAGGTTGTCGGCCAGGCGCGGCAGCAGCGCGAACAGGCCCACCAACTGGCGCTCAGCGTTGGCCGGATCAAACGCGCCGCGATGGCCACCGGCCTCAGCACCCTGCGCCACCACGGCATCGGCACCGGCATCCTGCGCGGCGCGCGCTTCGGTCAGGGTGGTGGCCGTGGCGAACCAGGCGATGCCCGCGTTCCGGAGCTGCTGTACCTGGTCGGGGCTGAGCACCCCCATGATGGTCGAGGCCACCGTCGGTCGTGCGCGCAGCAGGGCAGCAAACTGTGCGTCGAAGTCCGCCGGCGTGGCATCGGCCGCGCTGTCGCTTACCGGTGGACCCCATTGCGCAAGAAAGGCGCGGCTGGCCGCTTCTGCATCACGGTCACGCTGCGGCGGCGCATCGGGCAGCCACAGGTTGATCTGCGCCGGACCCGGGGAGAGCGCGCGGAACTGCTGCATCCAGCTGCCGATGTCCTCGGCGCTGGAAAGCACCGCGCCCATCGCGCCCATGCTGCCGGCATTGGCCATGGCCGCGGACAACGCGACCGGGCAGGCGCCGGCCATCGGCGCCAGCAGCACCGGCGTGGAGACCGCAAAACGTTGGCAGAACACCTCGACCCGGGAGGCGACAGCGCGATTGTGCATGGTGGGCAGTCAACCCGTGCAGCGAGGGGGACCCTCATGGTGCGCCGCGCGCGTGGCGACGTCGAGCGCTGGGTCGCGCCGACCCGATGGTCGGCTGCGTTCCCCGACGCGCTGCGCGCGTGAGCCGACCATGGGGTCGGCTCTACCTGCGTGGCGCCGTCGCGGCCCGGCGGCAGATCAGCGGAACGGCAGGCCGCGGCCGCCCATGGCGCCCATCATGCCCTTCATGCTGCGCATCATGCCCTTCATGCCGCCACCCGCCATCTTGCTCATCATCTTCTCCATCTGCATGTACTGCTTCATGAGCTTGTTGACGTCGGCCGGGGTTACGCCCGAGCCCTTGGCGATGCGCGCACGGCGCGAGCCGTTGAGCAGGTTCGGGTTGCGCCGTTCCTTCTTCGTCATCGAGCCGATGATGGCGATCATGCGCGGCACATCCTTGCCCTGGCTTACCTGCTGCTTGAGATGGTCCGGAATCTGGCCCAGACCCGGCAGCTTGTCCATCAGGCCGCCGATGCCGCCCATGTTCTGCATCTGCTCGAGCTGGTCGCGCATGTCGTTGAGGTCAAACTTCTTGCCCTTGGCGACCTTCTCGGCGAGCTTGGCCGCCTTGTCCTTGTCGACCTTCTGCTCGACCTGCTCCACCAGCGACAGCACATCGCCCATGTCCAGGATGCGGCCGGCCATGCGCTCGGGGTGGAACACGTCCAGGCCGTCCGGCTTTTCGCTGACGCCGACGAACTTGATCGGCTTGCCGGTGATGTAGCGCACGCTCAGCGCGGCACCGCCCCGGGCATCACCGTCGGTCTTGGTCAGCACCACGCCGGTCAGCGGCAGCGCTTCACCGAACGCCTTGGCGGTGTTGGCCGCGTCCTGGCCGGTCATCGCATCGACCACGAACAGCGTTTCGGCCGGGTTGACCGCGCTGTGCAGGGCCTTGATCTCGGCCATCATCGCGTCGTCGATGGTCAGACGGCCGGCGGTATCGACCAGCAGCACGTCCACGAACGAACGGCGCGCATCGTCGATGGCCGCGCGCACGATGGCTTCGGGCTTCTGCTCGGCAGTGGAGGGGAAGAACAGCACGCCGACCTGCTCGGCCAGGGTCTTGAGCTGCTCGATCGCCGCCGGACGGTAGACGTCGGCCGAGACCACCATCACCTTCTTCTTGCGCTTTTCCTTCAGGTGCTTGGCCAACTTGCCGACCGTGGTGGTCTTGCCCGCGCCCTGCAGGCCAGCCATCAGGAACACGGCCGGTGCCGGCACGTTGAGGTTGAGGTCGCTGGCCTCGGCGCCCATCACCTCGGTCAGCTCATCGCGGACGATCTTGATCAGCGCCTGGCCGGGGGTGAGCGACTTGAGCACTTCCTGGCCGACGGCGCGCTCCTTGATGCGCTCGACCAGCGCCTGCACCACCGGCAGTGCCACGTCCGCCTCAAGCAGGGCGATACGGACTTCGCGGGTGGCTTCGCGGATGTTGTCCTCGGTAAGGCGGCCGCGGCCACGCAGGCGCTCGATGGTGCCGGAAAGGCGCTGGGTCAGGGACTCGAACATGCGGTGGCCTGTCTGCAAACGGGGAACAAAGAGACTGACAGTATAGCGGCTCGGGCCTGACTGCCGGGATGCGACACGGCGGCCGTCGCCTCGGCCGGGCCGCTGTGAGAAACTGCAGCGATGACACTCGTTCTCATCGCTGCCCTGCTCTACCTGACCGCCTCGGCCCTGCTGGTGCGCGGCGTCGGCAGCGACCCCGGGGTACGCCAGCACGGCTGGCAGTGGGCGGCACTGCCGGCCATGGCCCTGCATGCGGGGTATCACGTGCAGGTGGCCCTGACCACGAGCGGCGGACCGGACATGCATTTCTTCGCCGCGCTCTCACTGGTCGGCCTCGGCATGGCCGTGCTGACCAGTCTGGTCGGCGTCCGCGGCCAGATGGCAGCGTTGGGCGTGTTGGTGTTCCCGATGGCCGCCCTGCTGCTGGCCGCCTATCACGGGTATGGCCACGAGCCGAGCAAGGTATTGGGCTGGCGCCTGGCCAGCCATGCCTGGCTGGCGCTGCTGGCCTACGCCACGCTGAGCATCGCCGCGTTGCTGGCCATCATGCTGTGGCTGCAGGAACGTGCCCTGCGCCGACGACAGTTCCAGCCCTGGCTACGTGCGCTGCCGCCGCTGACCGAACTGGAATCGCTGCTGTTCCGGGTGATCACCGTAGGGTTTGCGCTGCTCACGCTGACGTTGGTGACCGGCGTGCTGTTCGTTGATGACCTGCTGGCGCAGAAGCTGGTGCACAAGACCGTGCTCAGCGTGCTGTCGTGGCTGGTGTTCGGCGTACTGCTGGTCGGCCGCCGTCGCTATGGCTGGCGCGGCCGCAAGGCAGTGCACTGGACGCTGACGGCGATGGTGCTGCTGGGCCTGGCGTTTTTCGGCAGCCAGTTCGCCATCGAGCTGGTGTTTGGCCACACCACGCGCTGACGGGCAGCCCGCCGGTTCTGGCTTGGCGCCTGGCAGGTGACGACCGTTGGTCGTCACGCTTTTGAACAGCCAGGACGTTCAACAGCAACGGCGTGACGACCAACGGTCGTCACCTACCAACTGCAACGGCGTGACGACCAACGGTCGTCACCTACCAACCGCAACGGCGTGACGACCAACGGTCGTCACCTACCAACTGCAACGGCGTGACGACCAACGGTCGTCACCTGCCAAGGGCCGGCGGCCGAGGGGTCACTCGGCGGCGGCGTCGAGGGCCTCGGAAAGCCGCTCGACGGCGATCACTTCCATACCTTTCACGCTGCCGCCTTTGGGCGCGTTGGCCTTGGGCACGATGGCGCGCTTGAATCCATGCGTCGCTGCCTCGCGCAGGCGGTCTTCGCCATTGGGCACCGGTCGGATCTCGCCGGACAGGCCGACCTCGCCGAAGGCGATGGTTTTCTCGGCAAGGGCGCGGTCGCGCAGCGAGGACAACACCGCCAGCAACACCGGCAGGTCGGCGGCGGTTTCCTGCACGCGGATGCCGCCGACGACGTTGACGAACACATCCTGGTCACCGACCAGCACGCCGCCGTGACGGTGCAGCACCGCCAGCAGCATGGCCAGCCGGTTCTGCTCCAGACCCACCGCCACCCGTCGCGGATTTGACAGCGGCGAGGCGTCGACCAGCGCCTGCACTTCCACCAGCAGCGGCCGGGTGCCTTCGCGGGTGACCATCACGCAGCTGCCCGGCTGCCGCGTGCTGCCACCGGAGAGGAAGATCGCCGAAGGGTTGGAGACTTCCTTCAGGCCCTTGTCGCCCATTGCGAACACGCCGAGCTCGTTGACCGCCCCGAAGCGGTTCTTGAACGCCCGCAGCAGACGGAAGCGGCTGCCGCTCTCGCCTTCGAAGTACAGCACCGCATCGACCATATGCTCAAGCACGCGGGGGCCGGCGATGCCGCCCTCCTTGGTCACGTGGCCGACCAGAAACACGGCCGTGCCGGTCTCCTTGGCAAAGCGCACCAGCCGGGCAGCGCTCTCACGCACCTGGCTGACCGAACCGGGCGCGGCGGTCAGGCTTTCGGTCCACAGGGTCTGCACCGAGTCGGCCACGATCATCCGCGGCGACTCCTTGGCGGCATGCGCCAGGATCGACTCGATGCCGGTCTCGGCCAATGCGTTCACCCCGTCCAGGGGCAGCTCCAGCCGGTGCGCGCGGCCGGCCACCTGCGACAGCGATTCCTCACCGGTGACATACAGCACCGGCAGCTCGGCGGCCATCTTCGCCACCGCCTGCAGCAGCAGCGTGGACTTGCCGATGCCCGGGTCGCCGCCGACCAGTACCACGGCCCCTTCCACCAGGCCGCCCCCCAGCACGCGATCAAACTCGCCGATGCCGGTGCTCACCCGCAGATGCTCGGTCTGCTGGACGTCCTTGAGCGCGGTGACCTTGGGCGGGTCGACCTTGCCGGCCCAACCGGCACGGCGCGCAGCCGGCGCCTTGGCGGCCGTGGCACTCTCCAGCACCACCTGGCTCAGCGAGTTCCAGGCGCTGCACTCGGTGCACTGGCCCTGCCACTTGCTGTACTCGGCGCCACACTCCCCGCAGACGTACGCGGTCCGGCTCTTGGCCATGGTTGTTCCTGCTGTTGAAACCGGCAGGGAGGATAGCCGAGGGCGGTCGCACCCGTTGAGATGAGGCCGGTGCTGAACCACGGGGCGCTGCCTGAACAGGGTCATCACGACGCCCGCGCAAGGGGGTGCTAAGGTTCGCCGCCCGCCGGCCGCTAACGGTACGGGCCTGCGCCCCGCTCGCCCTATTTCCGTTGACCCGCAAGGTGTGCCATGACTGGCAGCTACAGCCAGACGCTCGTGCTTTTCTCACTGCTGGTGGCCATCCTGGCCTCCTTCACTGCATTGGACATGGCAGGGCGACTGGCCACCTCGGAAGGTCGCGTCGCGCGTTGGTGGCTGGCCGGTGGGGCCCTGGCGATGGGGCTGGGCATCTGGTCGATGCACTTCATCGCGATGCTGGCCTTCGAGCTGCCCATTCCGATCGGCTACGACCTGGATATCACCCTCTACTCGCTGGCGGTGTCGGTGGGCGCGTCGGCCTACGCACTCTGGCTGGTCTCACGCCCGGCGCTGCCGACCAGCCGGCTGCTGGCCGGTGCGGTGCTGATGGGGCTGGGTATTGCCACCATGCACTACCTGGGCATGGCCGCCATGCGCATGCAGCCGGGAATTGTCTACGACCCGTTCTGGTTCATCGCCTCCATCGTGGTTGCCATCAGCGCCTGCGCGGCAGCGCTGTGGATCGCCTTCCGTCTTCGCAGCGAGGGCGCTCGCACCCTGCCCCTGCGCGCCATCGCGTCGGTGGTGATGGGACTGGCGATCGTGGGCATGCATTACACCGGCATGGCCGCCGCGAACTTCCAGGAAGACAGCATCTGCGGTGCGGTGGCCGACGGTGGCATCGAATCGCGCTGGCTGGCCATCCTGGTCATCGTCACCACCATGGGCACGCTGGCCATTGCCCTGATGGCCTCGCTGTTCGACCGGCAGATGCGCGCGCGCACCGGCGTGCTGGCCGCATCGCTGGAACGCGCCAACCTCAAGCTGGTCGAGGCCGCCCTGCACGACCCGCTGACCCAGCTGCCCAACCGGATGCTGCTGCAGGACCGCATCGAGCAGGCCATCGAAAAAGCCAAGCGCCGCGGTCATCGCCTGGCGGTGATGTTCTGCGACCTCGACGGCTTCAAGGCGGTCAATGATGCCTACGGCCACCAGCTGGGCGACAAGCTGCTGGTCCACGTCAGCCAACGCGTGAGCCAGCTGCTGCGCCCGCAGGACACGCTTGCGCGGCTCGGTGGCGACGAGTTCGTCATCGTGCTGGCCATCGATGAGGCCGACGATGCGGTGGTGGTGGCCGAGCGCATCATCGCCGCGGTTGCCGAGCCGTTCGTGGTGGACGCAGCCGAACTGCAGGTCAGCGCCAGCCTTGGCATCGCGCTCTACCCCGACGATGCCACGCGCGAACGCGATCTGATGGCCCACGCGGATGCAGCGATGTATCACACCAAAGGCACAGGTCGTAACGGCTACACCTTCTTTACCGGTTCGATGCAGGTCAGCGCCAACCGCCAGCTGCGGCTGCTGCAGGACCTGCGACGCGCGGTGCAGCGCAACGAGCTGGTGCTGCATTACCAGCCCAAGTTCGTTGCCGCCGGCCATCCGGCGGTCGGTGCCGAAGCCCTGCTGCGCTGGCAGCACCCGGAACTGGGGACGCTCGGGCCGGACACCTTCATTCCCATCGCCGAGCGCAGTGGGCTGATCCTGCCGATCGGCGACTGGGTACTGGACCGCGCCTGCGCTCAGCTGCGGCAGTGGCACGATGCAGGCCACACGCACTGGACCATGGCGGTCAACCTGTCACCGCTGCAGTTTGCTGCGCCGGGACTGGTGGACACAGTGCGCAACACCTTGGCCCGGCACCGTCTTGAAGCCTCGCGGCTGACGCTGGAGATCACCGAGACCACCGCGATGAAGGACGTGGAGAGCAGCCTGGAGATTCTCAATGCACTGACCGCGCTGGGCGTGCGCATCGCCATTGACGATTTTGGTACCGGTTACTCCAGCCTGCTGTATCTCAAGCGCATGCCGGCGACCGAGCTGAAGATCGACCGCGCGTTCGTGCGCGACCTGGAGAACAACACCGAGGACGCAGCGATCGTGTCCTCGATCGTGGCGCTGGGGCGCTCGCTGCAGCTGCAGGTGGTGGCAGAAGGCGTGGAAACCGCCGGCCAGCGCGACTACCTGAGCGCACTGGGCTGCGACCAGCTGCAGGGCTATCACCTGGGGCGGCCGATGGCAGCTGAAGATTTCCTGCTCAAGGTAGATTGAAGCCAACCGATGCGTGGTTTCGCTTCGGGCAGGTGACGACCGTTGGTCGTCACGCTCTGGACCGCCGCAAAACCCACAGCAACAGCGTGACGACCAACGGTCGTCACCTACCAAGAGCGCGGCACCGCTCCGCCTCGGCAGGTGACGACCGTTGGTCGTCACGCTTGCGGACCGCCGCAGAACCCACAGCAAGAGCATGACGACCAACGGTCGTCAGCTACCAAGAGCGCGGCACCGCCCCGGTAGGTGACGACCGTTGGTCGTCACGCTTCCGGGCCGCCGCAGAACCCACAGCAACAGCATGACGACCAACGGTCGTCAGCTACCAAGAGCGCGGCAGCGCCCCGGTAGGTGACGACCGATGGTCGTCACGCTCTGGACCGCCGCAAAACCCACAGCAACAGCGTGACGACCAACGGTCGTCAGCCACCAGGAGCGCGGCACCGCCCCGGTAGGTGACGACCGTTGGTCGT
>JAAIGF010237524.1_pt1 | contig 23472 bp, 12 predicted proteins | sample 6487441 | NCBI WGS metagenome assembly JAAIGF01 (sample SAMN13974129, study PRJNA590717) | phyllosphere metagenome | biome: pepper field; feature: multiple bacterial spot infested pepper fields; material: pepper leaves; isolation source: leaves from pepper fields | host: Capsicum annuum ... | reverse complement strand
TGTTACCAACGCCAATTGGAACATATAGGGGCAAATATAAATATTGTTACAAATAAAGTCTACTAAATTTATAGATTTTTTTTGTTAGCTGTTTTTTTATCCCTATACTTGTACTATCATAAAAGAACATAAGGTTTATAATTGGTTAGTAAAGGTTCCATTCTCCCCGTTTGGAACCTTTTTTTATAGGTGTACGCCAACAATAGATGATGGCAGAAGATAATTTTCCAACACTTGTGTTTGTAAAAAAAATAGAAGTAGTATGGAAGAGCCGATAGAGGCGTTAGGGGTTAAAAAGTGCTACCGCGATGCAGCGTTAATCGGCAGCGGTCTGTAAGAGCAAGCCTATCCAATCGTACTGCTTAGTCCCTGTCCTTTTTCAAGGGCATGTTTGGCACGTATCTGCTGCAGGCTGAGGCCGGCCTACTGCTGTTCCTGCCGTGCCAAAGCTTATTCCGTAACACAGCCTATAATTTGACTTGCTAAATCGAGGGGTTGGTCGCGCCAAACTTTATAGCGCGGAAGCTCTCGAACACCGCTTCTCGCTTTAATATCCACATACCCAGCTTATCCGTCGCAATGCCATCCGCCAGTTTGTAGGTAAAGGAGACCCCATGATTGCCATCTACTTTGGTATCCAAATATTTGAGCGCCACCCGTTCGTTGTCTTTTACCGATGTACCCAAATCGGTGATGTGGGTAGATAGGATAAAGAGGCTCTTATCAATCCCGCTGATATGATCAATCAACTGCGCAGTCGCCTCATACGCATCTTGATAATTGGTTCCTTTAAAAATTTCATCTAACATAATAACCATTGGTCCATGTGCGGCAATATGTTCAGCCATGATCTTCAAACGATGCACTTCTGCGAAAAAATGGCTGTATCCCGCACTGAGGCTATCAGCCAAGTTTATACTCGTCATCATGCCCTTAAAAAGTCCCGTTTCCATAGACGATGCTGGCACGGGAAAGCCCATATGAGCCAAATGTACACAGCACGCTGTGCTCTTCAACAAGGTTGACTTTCCGGTCATATTAGCGCCCGTCAGGAACCAGATGTTTTGCACCGCATCAATGTGCACGTCATTTTTCACGGGCTTCTCCAGTGCTAAATTGTACATCCCTTTGATGCTTAAAAGCGTGCTTTCACCGTGCCCGCTGTGAATCTGCGGAAAGCATAGATTGCCTTTAGTCCACGTCTTCGCAACGGCATAGAGTGCGTCTAACATATACAACATCTTAAACAGCTCTTGCAAAACGCTCTTTTTAGAACTTCGGAAAAGCTGATCATACTTTAAAACGAGGCGTAATGGATTTTTGCGTTTTATCAGTCGCCGTAGCTCCTGCTCGTCGAGGTCGTCCCAAAACACGGCGAACTGTTGCGCATAGCTTGTTAAAATGCCAATACGCTGCTTGGATTGTATGGATTGCGTGAACAAGTCGTGCATAGCAATCAATAGCATGGCTATTTCCTTCACCGATTGGCGAACAAACAATCTTTCCTTTTTGTAGTGTAATGCAAGGAAATTAGAAGAGAGCTTATCGACGAAATAAATCAATACGCTCTCGGAATAGTACTTCTTGGGCAGCTGGAGATAGCGTTCCAAATCGACCATCATGTACTTATCGAAGAGCTTATCAAGCTGCAAGGTAGCCAAATAGGCAATGGCTTCCTGCCGACCGACAATCGCATCTCTGTCAGAGAGGGGTCGTAGCAAACAGCCATAGAGCTCATCGCGCCCCCCTATGGTTAAGGTATGGTCGAAAAAGCGCAATAAACTATCGGAATTCCAGTCTAAGGCGTTGATATCGGTCAGTGTCTGTTGATCTGTTATAAACATCGGCAAGCAATAGCATAAATATAAGAAATGATCTAGGCAAAGTATCAACCATTAACATATTTTAAGGACTGAAGCCCTTGCGGGATAGAAAAAAAAACGCTGATGGTTGACTTACGAGTCATCCCATCAGCGATTCTTTCCTTATGCGCGCTGCTGTCAGGCATCGCAGCCCGACCGCTTTGTTTGTTATAGCGCGCTAAAACGTTGGTCGCACGCTAAAGGAAAAGCTATAATCTTGGTAAGGCAATAGATATGCACGCATCGGCCAAGCGCCCCAGCTGTTGATCCCGCCTACGCCCATCTGCTTCCAGTCGATGTTCAACTGTGTTTGTGGTCTCTTCTTCAGGTCGGCCGCATGTCTTTGTGCACGTTTTTCGCCATCATCCAAATCCGAGTCGAAGAAATGCAGGGCGCTAGCGCTGAATAAAGAGTCGGCAGTGACGGTAATACCTCGACCTTTTTTGTCGGTGAGCCTCCAAAAGCGTATATCCGTTTTATTACCCGTTTCTTGCGGCATGACATAAGGAAAATATTGCTCGTCCACCGTTTGCTTATAATGACCTACATGTGTGCTGAAATGACGATCTTGATAATTTTCCTGCGGTCCGCGACCATAATACTCGACGTTTTCAAAGCCTTTTGGGAAAATCCATTGCATACCAAAGCGTGGTAATACCTCCACCTTTTTTGTTGTATCGGCTACAAATGTTTGCTTCACGGTCATCTGTCCCAAGCTATTTACCCAATAGTCCATGGTTAAGGTTCCGAAAACTTCCGGTAGCGCATGGCGCACCGTAATATGAGCCAGCTTTCCTTCAAGATTAGCCTCCAAGGATTCCACCTTGCTCTGTTGGATAGCGACTTTCCAAGCTTTCAACTTATCGGGTGTATTTGCGCCAAAGTCATTATCATTTGGTGCACGCCAAAAATTAGCTTTAAAATTGCTGCCCTCATCGATCAAATCAACAGCTCGGTATTGATATTTCTTTAGCCAGCCCTGTTTTTTATCGAAAACCAACAGTAAGTCTTTTCCTTTTATGGATACGATATCACCAGTTTGCTCTACATTGATGGCTGCTGCCTCGGCTACGCGGCTGGGCTGCGTAGCATTGTAGGTGCCTCCTAATGATAGCTGCTCGGTCGCTACAATATGTTTTGCCGGAATGAGGGGCTCTGCCGATTTTAAGCGATAGGTCAAGTTAAGAAACAGCTCCCCTTTAGCCGGTTTTTCTTTCAAGCCCAAGGCAACATGTTTTGTTTCTTGCGGCTTAACGACGATTTGTTCAAGGCTTCCCTTTTGTATGGTTTTGCCATCCAACACAAGCTCCCACAGCAGTTCTACATTACGCAAATCGGTAAAGAACTTCTCGTTGTAAATAGCAATCGAGTCACGCCCGATAAGGGTGCTGTGCACATCCTGATACACCTTTTTCATTTCCCAAGCGTGCGGATATGGCGTTCTGTTTGCGTAGAAGATACCTTTGGAAGCATAATTCCATCCGGTGATGGCTTCTTTCGGTTCGTAATCTCCGCCATAAGTATACACCGTATCACCTGCAGCATTGACCCGCTGAAAGCATTGATCTACAAAATCCCAGATATAGCCGCCCTGAAAATGATCTTTATGGGCACGAATGATATCCCAGTAGTCTTTAAAATTCCCAAGGGAATTTCCCATGGCATGTGCGTATTCACATTGGATGAAGGGGCGCACAGGCTGCGGGTTTCGCTTGGCGTAGCTTTCCATGGCCGCCGGACTTGCATACATAGGAACGATCATGTCGGTATTCCAGTCAAAACGCATCTCCCCATAGTTTACCACAGCCCGCTCATACTGCACCGGCCTAGTGGTGTCGCGCGCCTTCATCGCCAGGTATGCCCTATAAAAATTATACCCATTACCGGCTTCATTGCCCATACTCCAGGTGATGATGGCGGCGTGGTTTTTATCGCGATCCATCATACGCTCCACACGTGACACATGCGCTTTCTCCCAAGTTGGTCGATTGGCCATGGTGTATGATAGATCGTAGCCCATTCCATGCGATTCGATATTTGCCTCATCGATAACGTACAAACCATATTCATCACACAGATCCAACCATTCCTCCGTATTGGGATAGTGGCTACTGCGTACCGAATTGATGTTGAATTGTTTCATCAACTGTATATCCTTCAACATGGCTTCACGCGAGATCACATGTCCGGTTTTCGGATCCGTTTCGTGCCTATTGACACCTTTAATCAATATCGGTTGGCCATTCACTAAAAACTGGCCGTTCTTAATTTCTACCTTTCGGAAACCTACGCGCTGTGGAATTACTTCCAGCACCTTTCCATCCGCACTTTTTAAGGTTGTAACGACCTGATATAAATGCGGCGTCTCCGCCGTCCATAGAAGCGGATTTTCTACCGGTATCGTTGTCGATAGCTGCTGGACACCGACTGCAACATCAAGCGTTTTTTGGGCTACAGGCTTGCCATCTTGAAGCAAGGCTATATCAGCTTTCAGCGCTTGTTTGGTTGGTGCATTAAGCTGCAATTTGCTAACCAAGTTACCCTGACGAAAACTACTATCGAGCTGTGCAGAAAAATCGAGATCGTATAGGTGTGTCGCTTCGCGAGCCAGCAGGTAACAGTCGCGCGTAATCCCGCTCAGCCGCCACATATCCTGATCTTCCAAATAATTGGCTACGCCCCAGCGCATCACCTTCAGTACGATCAGGTTCTTGCCTTTCGACAGAAACGGCGTAATATTAAATTCGGAAGGCAACTTGCTATCTTCACCATAGCCTACATACTTGCCATTTACCCAAACAGAAAGATTGGACTTCGCAGCACCGATGTGCAGATAAACCTGCTTACCATCCCAAGCATCGGTTATGTTGACTGTACGTCTGTAGACCGCTGTCGGATTGAAACGCATGGGAACCAGGGGAGGGTTGGCACGGCCAATGAGGTAGGTAAACTCAAAACCCGATGTGGTGTACATCGGGAAACCATAGCCATTCAATTCCCAATTGGCTGGTACGGGAAACGTAGGCCATTGGCTGTCATCATGCGTAATTGCTTCAAAATTGGCAGGCAGATCTTTAGGAGCCTCCACCCATTTAAATTTCCAATCGCCATTCAAGCTCAAGTAATTGCGCGACTTTTTCCAGTCTGCCTGATCGGCCAAGGCTTTGCTCTCGTACACGAAGTAACTGGCGTGCATGGGAAGACGATTTTCTTCCACAATGGTTTCATCGAGCCAAGGCACACCTTTTCTTTCTACTTCGGGCTCTTGCTGCAGTGCGCTTCCCTTTCCAGAAAGGGTGACACTGGATTGCGCAACAAGACTTTGAGCCGCAAACAAACAGAGGGCAAGTGCAACATTAATTTTAGCGGAACGTTTCATGAACAATATATTGTAGGGGTTTAGGGTATTAAAACTCGTGGTTGATCGATAAAATAGTTTTAGTTGAAAACAGACAAATCCCATTTATCTCTCCAAGACACAGAAACCTTCCCGTCTTGCAGATCGACAGGAAGCCAAATATAACGGCTATCCAACAGCTGGTTGGGCTTCCATCGGTCGGCCATAAAGATAAATGCGTCTTTCTTACCTTCAATGGGCAGCACGTAGGTGCTCTGTCCGTCGAAGGTGAGCTGCGCCTGCGGGCCAAGCATCGGGTCGCCTAAGGATTTCCACGGTCCGAAGAGATTGTCGGCAACATGTAGCTCCGCTCTATTTGGTGCCCAACCGGTGCAACCGCTGGTAAACAGATAATATTTGTTGGCATGCTTGAACAAAGCCGGCGCCTCGCGGTGGTTTCGGAAGAGGAGTTTATCCTCTTTCGTCGGATGGAGGTAGTCCTCGCTGAGGCGCACCAAACGCAAGGCATAGTTTTCATCGGAAGAGTAGATGTGGTAGGCTTGGCCATCATCATCAACGAACAGTCCCATATCTCTCGACATATTTCCGTTGGGACGAAAGCTATGCACAAAGGTGAAAGGGCCGGTAGGCGTGTCGCTGACCGCAACGGCTGCGCGCGCAGCCGCATAGCCCTGCCCCTTCAACTCTAAGTGAAACCATAGCACGAATTTCTTTGTTTTCTCATTGTAAATAACTTTCGGCCGCTCCATAATGCAGCCCCAGGTAATGTCACTGTTGGGATCATCTGCCGGCGCAAAGGCTAATTTTTCGAAAGTCCAGTTGTACAAATCTTTTGAGGAATACACGTTGACACCCAACGAGGTTTTACCGCCGCGCTTCTCTCCGTACCAATAGTAGGTACCTTCGTGGTAAATAATGCCGCCACCATGGGCGTTGATGTGCTCGCCATGCTGATCTTCCCACCGTGCTCCGGGTGTAAAAGTCTGGGCATCTTGCGAGCTAGCATCTTCTTTTTGATAAACCCGAACGTAATCTATCTCATAGGTTGCGGGCAACAGCTTTTCATCGATCTTTCCACCATTGATACCGCCCAACGCAAAATTAAGCAGTACATAGTGTGGTTGCTGAAATGGATTGGATCCATCGGCATTGGCCAATTGCTCCAACGGCACTTTGTTCATTAGGCTGTCGTCGACATAAAGTGCTATTTCATGCTCATCCCAATCCATGCGCCACAGGTGGAACTTATCTGCCCACGCTTTACCACCGAGCTCGTCCACGGACTTGGTCTTGCTAAACCATTTTGCTTTCCAGCGATCCTTGGTACCGGTAGCAATATTGGCCAAAATATTTCCACGATAGTATTCCATGATATCGATCTCGCCATTGGAGGGCCACTCCCCTTCCGAGCCGAGCGTCCAAAAGGCCGGCCATAAGCCTGAACCAACAGGAATCTTGGCCCGGATCTCGAATCGGCCATATTGCCATTGTTTCTTGCCGAGTGTGTTTATAGAGGAGGAGGTATACTGAATATGTTGGCGTGATGCCGCCCAATCTTTGCTTCCTTTTTGGTAGGTTGGATTTGGCTTCCGCTCCTTCCGCAAGCTGATATGCAACATCCCATCTTTGCATACCGCGTTGGCCTGTTGGTACCACTGATCTTCCTGGTTGCGTTTAAAACCTTCTTCAAAGGTCCAATACTTGGCATCGGGTGCACCATTCTGTTCAAATTCATCGGACCACACCAATTTGTAGGTTGTTTTTCCAGCGACTTGCGCGAAACCGTTGAACGCGAAGGTAAAGAGATAAGCAAAGATTAAGAGTCGATTCATAAAATACGATTGCCATCGCAACTTTAAAGTGATTAAATATATAACATTAACAAAATTATCCCATAAAACAGGTTAAAAAGGGGGCATTTTCGGCAAAAAAGTTGGGGATATCGGGATTTCCCCCCTTTCACTGTCACAAAATCATTACGCTAGCAGCTGAAATTTACATCGCGGGCATTTTTACACGCACCCACTTTTCGTGGAATGGTACATTATTGACTGAACCACGCAACTGCAAGGTGTCCTCATTAACAAATTGAAAGGCAACGTGAGAGGACACGTTTCGTAGGTTTGGGTTGGTGGCAAACTCTATGTCTTCACTGTACATCTTATCGGAACGCACCTTGAACGATCCCTGTTGCGTGACGACAGTTCCCTCATTGCTGACATACAAAAACTTATATGTACCATTCGGCATAAAGCATTTTAGCTGCCCGACATGGGCATGATACGTTTGTCCGTCTGGTGCTTCGATAGAAGCCAGCTCCCAAACGCCGATAAACCGGCTTGTTATCTTTTTCTTGGAGCTGGGCGGTATTGCCGCCACAGCAACACAGCAAGCCAAAAACAGCAACTGTGTCATCATGAACTTCATTTTTTTCATCTTTTTTTTAATATAGGTTCAGTAAAAAATAGCCCCCCATCGGTTTCCTAATGAGGGGAATAGCTTTTTAGGGTTGGAAGCTACCGCTATGGCTCGTCATGCCATCTCTGCGCATTGCCTCGATAATAAGACAATTGTATACAAAATCCCAACTGGAGGTTACTTCCGAATTTTGGTTAAGCCCATACGGCCACCAATGCATGCCATCACCGTTTAAGATCGCATTGTTGTCGGCAGTAATCAATTTCAGCACAGTGTTTACCTGGGCAAATTGATATTTCCCACCCAATATTGCCTGATTAGACCACCACGAGGTGGTCCCTGTTCCAAAGGTATGGTTCATTTCATGCAGCATGGTCCTAATATTCTGGTAGGATGCGTTAGCACCAAAGCGCATCCAACCTTCATTATTGGCATCTGCCGTTGGCACACCTGCATCATAATTCAACCAAACATGTTTTGTTGCAGAGGTATAGTTGTTTGCATACCACACCGCACTGTCTATGGCAACCTGCAGACGGTCATATGCTGCGAGTTGCTCGGCATTCGGATTGCTCACTTTATTGAAGGTGTAGGTCACATTACCTTTACCGATTGTTCGAAACGGCACATCAACGCCATAGCTCACGCCAGTTTCGTTAACGGCATAGGCGCGCAAATGGTAATTTGTTCGTTGCGTTAGCCCGGTTAGGTTAGCGCGAAATTTACCTATGCCTGTTGAGCCATGTGCTACTTTATGGTCTGCAACGGTTGGATTTTCCATCGTTCCCCAACAAATGCCGCGCTCGGTAATGGCGCCACCACCGCTGCCCAGGATCTCAACGTCGTAAGAAGCCCTGCTAGAACCAATAATGAAGAGGGGTTTTGCTGCAAAATTAACAGATTGTATATCTGCGGTACGCAAGATCATTTGTTCTCCATAAGCGATCCCTCCTTTATTTTTTGCATAAGCACGAACGTAATAAGAGGTAGATTGGACAAGACCGGTAAGTTGTAAACCAAACTCTCCCGATCCCTTTGCTGAAGTGGCTTCGCGATAATTATTATCCAATGTAGGCATCTCTTCTTTGCTCCAGCAAACGCCGCGTTCTAGAACATATGATCCGCCTCTGTGCGAAACATGTCCCACGACTTGTGCACCATTTGTTGTAATATCCGAGAAGGTAAGTTGCCCTAACTGAGGAACAGCGATATTATCCACCTGTTCTTCCGGTATTTCCATGCTAGTAGACTCTTCGGATTTATTACATCCTTGCATACAGAGGGAAAACGCTAGTATTGACGCGATCATATTTCTTTTTAACATACTCCTCCCTTATAAAACCTGAAATTTAATATGACCTTGTACCTTAAAATAAGACCCCGTATTCGGCATATTTCCGACAAAGCCCAAAGTCAATCGCTTCGCTTCGGTCAATGTAAATTCCAAAACGTGATTTCCACTTGCCGCACAATTGACATAGGCGATTGCGCCAGAAGCTAACCCTGCTTGGTCAGGCAGGGATGTTCCTTCCGCTGCAGCAAAATATACCGTACCACTTGCTCCGCGGTCTACAGCATTTATCGTAACGCGGTATCTTCCTGCCTGTAAATTAGTAGTTTGATATATTTTACCATTAGTCACGCCGGGTAATCCCCAGCCACCTTCTAAAGACAATACCCCCGATCCGCTACGAAGTTCATATCCACCGTAGGTATTAGATCCAGCATTTTTTGCTGCGGCATTCACCGTCCAACTGGCCGGTATTCCCCAACGGGCGCCATCCCAAGAAGATCGTTGAAAAGGAAAATCAATATTTCTTAAATAAGCCAACCTTGGCAAGACGTTAGTTGCATAATTCGTGTAAAAGGTGTCTATACTCAGCGTATCCGGCACAAAAACAGTTCGGTAACGCAATGGTTCGCCGGGCAGATAATTTTTTAACACACTTTCTCCGAAACCGATCGAGTCTCTTTGGGTGACCAATTTACCTTCGGTATTTGTGTATTGTACCTCGGTGAATGTAGCGCCGCTTGTCAAATCGATCCCTCCCCAGGAGATTGTGGTATTTTCGTCACCTGCAAAGTAGTCTGCCGTATAGTACGGCCGATTGATAAGTCCAGAAAAATAGCGCGCGCCATAAGACACTCCGGTTTTATACACACTTAGCGACTTGTTGCCTTGGTTATCGAAGGTTATAAACTCAAAATTGTGCACCCCTTCGATTACCGGTATCATCAATTTCAGCGTGTCAACACCTTGCGTCCTATTGATCGCAAACTCTGTTGAATCCTGCCTATTGTTCCAGAACACCTTCAACTTTGCCACTTTTGGATCTGCTATGAACAAGCCCGTTACATACACGCGTTCTTTTCCAGAATACACGATTACAGAGTCTATCTTACCGGGGTAGGTAATTTCTCCGCCCTCCAAATATTTTATATAATCGTCGCTCTTGGAACAACTACTGAGACAAAAACCAACCAAGGTGAGCAGTAATCCGTAAAGCAAGTTTTTCCTATTTTGTATTTTCATGATATTTTTTTTCAAATCGTTCATCCTCTGTTTTTTAACGTGGATCGCCATACACCTGCAGTTCCGCAATGGACATAAAAGATGTGCCCTGCCAATTCTTGGTCGTTTTGATACGTATGTACCGCACTTTTGGAGCTGCGATATCAAAGTCAAAGCTCAATCCGGAGTTCGCCACTTGGTAGTCCTCATCGGTTTGCTGTCCCATCGGCAGTCCAGAAGGTTTTTTGCTTTCAAAGGTCCCCAGTAAGGTCCAGTTATTCCAGCTGCCATCCGATGGCGGATTATCCGACCCCCATATTTCAAAAAATCGAAGGTTGCCTCCATAGTAGTACATCCGCCCGCTATTGGTGTATTCTGGATAATCCCAAACTAAGATGCGGCTCATCTTGGCTAGCACGCCCGTATCAAACGTGATCCATTGTGGTCCGTTTATCGTGACATCGGTTAGCGAAATGTTGGGCCAGTTGATAATATCGTTATCCCACATCTTTGCTAATCCCGTCGAAGAATAGGTCTGTTTGGCATCAGTCGGCAAGCTGATCGCGTTATACCTAGACTTCGGTAGTGCCGTTTCAAACAAGGGGGTGATCTTTGTCACCAACGTATCGGTGAAGTTCATATATTGATCCCGCACGGTAATGGCAAATTGCTTCGGGATAGTATCCAAACCGCGAATGGTGCGGTTGATTTCTTTTGCCGACGTATAAATATTATCAATCGATGGCACCCATTCGCCAAGCGAATCGACCATCACCATAATCGTCAGCTCTTTCTCCTTGGCATTTTCCGCCGTGACGCGAATACCGCCGAAAGCGGCAATAGCTTCCAAGCTTCGATAGGTTTCCCAGATCGGGTTCTCTAACGGCTCCACTGTTACATTCACCGGTGTAGAGCTCACTTCGCTCCGGTTGACGGCAAACAGTTGGATGCTATAAGGCTTTTCATCCGCAAAGCCTTCCACCAATACCGAGTTATTATAGTAGGAAGATTTCACGACCATTTCTCGGCCAGATGCCAGTGTGTAAACGGCTTTAACATAAAGCAGATCCTGGTCGCTGGGTAAGGCATACCTTATTCGGGCCGCGCCGGGCAGGTTTTCTACTTGAATATTGCTCACTTGGCCGGGAGGGATATTGTTTACCACAGTCGCTTGCTTGAGTTCTTCTGCGCAACCGCTGCATAACAACAGGATCGCCAGCAAAGTCACAATACCTGATTTCATTGAATTCGTTTTCATAATTTATTGCTTAAAAAATACACAAAGATTACCAACCTAATGTCTGCGTCAATGATGGGTTTACCACCAATTCACCTTGGGCGATAGGCCAAAAATAATCGCGAGGTGCTACAAATGTCTGCGCAAAAAGTGTCCGCAGACGGTAGTAATCGCTTGTCACTTCTTGGTTGACACTCCATCCTGTAATATTTTGATTAAAATAGTTTACCGCTAATTTCCATCGGCGAACATCCCAATAGCGCTTCCCTTCGAAAGCCAGTTCGATCATACGCTCCCGCTGGATAATTTCCCGAAGGCCATCTTTGGTGTTGGGCTTTGACGGATTGTTAGAAAAGGCGGCCCATGTTTCGACAACACCAGCAAGGCCGGCACGCTCACGGATACGATCCAGGTATAGGAATACCTCTTCCGATGGTCCTGCTGACTCGTTGAGCGCTTCTGCATACATCAGATACACGTCGCTCAAACGCATATTCGGCCAAGGATATCCCTGGTAGCTCACCCCGCTGGTAGCAAAAGCCTGCTCCCAGTTTACCAGCTTCTTCAAGAAATAGCCCGTTTCGTTGATCCAACCGTGGTTGTTCGCTCCTGCGGGTTGATTAAGTTTTGCCTGTACATAGTAGCTATCCTCATCGGATAGACTTTGGGTATCAAACTTGAACCAAGTACCACCATCAAAACCGAGCGAGGCGTAAAACCGAGGTTCCCTATCAAAATTCAGGCGCGCAGTGGTATATCCCTCTTTGATGTAGAAGCGTTCAGCTGCTGTCGCCGTCCGCAAGGTATAGCGATTATTGAAATCCAACGTTTTGTCTTCGTTTAGCGGAACACCGTTTTTCGTATAAAACATTTCGGCAATCTTGATCGGTGCGCTCAAGTGCTGTCTAGCCGTCCCGACAACGGCGGCACTGTTCAACAGCGGCATGGCGTCACGTTGAATATTCCACGCCTGATGATTGGGATTAGCCCAGATATGCTCTGACGACCAGCGCTCATTGAAGCCGAGGCCAATACCCAATAGTCTTGCGGTAGAGTCGCTCATTTTGAATTGTCCATATTCCGCTTTGTTGAATGGAAAAAACCGAAATCCGGCCGATTCCGCTGCGGTAATGGCTTCTTTTGCTGCCGTTGCGGCACGTGCCCACTTTTGTTCGGTATAGGTAGGGTTAAACAAAGGTTCTCCTAAGCTATTGCGCACCTGCTGATAATCGGCATTGCCGTTGAACAAGGGACTAGCGGCGGTCAACAAAACCTCCGCTTTCACGGCTTGGATAATTGGCTTCGTTATCCTTCCCAATTCGGAAGCCTGATCAGGAATGATTAGCGGAACTGCCGTGCCCGCAGCCGAGTCGAGCAGAGACACGATATAATCCACCACCTCATCTACTGGCCGTTGCACTACCCGGACCTCGTTCTGTGTCGCATCAAGTGAAAGATTCTCGCGCATCAATGGGATCGGTCCGTATTGGCGCATCAATATATAATGGTAGTATGCTTTCAAGAACATCACCTCACCCAGCCATCGTGATCGATCGTTGCTGGAAAGATCGGGTACCTTCGATGGGTTGGACACGTTTTCCAGAAAAATGTTGCAGTCGCGGATGGCGGTCCACATGCCGCTTCTCCACCGATCGACAAGCGGCGCGTTGACGTTTTGCCCGCCGCGCGCGATCCGCCAGTTATCGGCTGGATAAATCTCCCGTTGAGCCACCGGAATCCAGACCTCATCGCCCGCCAAAAAGCCCGTGTTGCTCTGCGCATCAGCATTATTCGGTAGCCAAGCATAACAAGTAAATAAAAACTTCTCTGCTTCGTTGCGCAAAGAAAAAGCATTGTCAATGGTTGCCACATTGTCGGGCACCACGTCGATATAATCTGCGCAGGCTGAGAAGCCCATGCTTCCTAGAAAAAGATAAGCCATATAACGCCCCACTCCTCTTCTAAAATTTAATTTTTTCATTTTTTCTAATATTTTAAAATAGTTTAGAAACCTAGCTGTAATCCGATATTGTAGGCTGCTTGGATAGGATATCCTATTCCGTTTCCGCCCATTTCCACATCCCACATTTTGAAGCGACTGATGGCAAACAGGTTCATTCCATTAGCATAGATGCGCAGATTTTTTGCCCGGATGCGATCCATCAGGCTTTGTTTGAAGGTATACCCCAATTCAACGGTTTTTAAGCGCAGGAAGGCGCCATCGCGCATCCACCAAGTAGACCGTTGGTTGTTGTTGGCCACCACGCCTTCACTCAATCTCGGCCAAAAAGCATAGAGGTCGCGATTATCTTCACTCCAATAGCTGTCGGCCACTGCCTGTAGCAACCCGTTTTGCGATCCGCCGTTTAAATAGAAGGGAGAAATATTTTCTGAATTGATAAAGAAGGAAGATCGCGCCGAACCTTGGAAATAGAAACTAAAATCTACACCTTTACCACCCACAGTCCCGCCAAAGCCATAGATCATTTCCGGTGTCGTGGGATAGCCCAGAGCTACGCGATCTAGATCGGTAATCTGTCCATCTCCGTTTAAATCACGGTATTTAATATCGCCACCGAGATAGTCTAATCCCGGCGTACCAAATTGTACCGGCGAGTTCAGCGTCTCCTGATCATCCACAAAGAGGCGTTCGGCGATGTAGCCAAACTCTTGCGCAGCAGATGACCCTACGGTATACCGCCACGGCTCAGCATAGGCTGGCTCATCCACGATAAGTCGCTTGCTCAGGGCATAGGTCATCGTTCCCCGACCCTGCAGGTACCAACCGCTCGCGAAATTTTTGTTATAGTTTACCGTCAGGTCCACCCCTTTACTTTCAGCCTTGTTCGTATTGGCGACAATATTTGCGCGCAGTCCCATCGTGCTCGGGATATAAGATCTCGCGGTGAGGATATTGCTGCGAATCTGCCGGTAAACATCTACGTTTACTTCAAGGGCATTAAACAAGCTGAAATCCAATCCCAAGTTGGTTTGCTTGGATCGCTCCCAAGTGATGCCGTCATTGGCGTATCTTGTCACAGCGACAGTGGGACGACCATAACCGTTAAGCTCACCAAAACTCAGCCCGGGCGCATTCATATTGACTTCAGAAAGATAGAAAAATCGATCCTGCGACCGACCGATTTGGTCGTTGCCGGCATAACCGTGCGTGGCTCTAATTTTTAAGTTGGTCACGACATCACGAAGCGGCTCGAAAAATGATTCGTTGGATAGGTTGTAGGACAAGCCAAAAGAAGGAAAGAAGCCCATCCTGCGGTCGCGCGCAAAGCGTTCTGAACCATTATAACCGAAATTAAACTCGGCGATATAGCGGTCATCGAAGTTGTAAGTAAATCGACCAGACAAACCAATGTTCCGCGCAGGTAGCGATAGCTGCAAACTTCCGGCGTTACCATTCAACGAATTCTGTATCAGCCCGATCAGCGTACCGCTCACGTTATGCTTTCCAAAAGCCTGGCTGTAGTTTGCAATACCATGTGCATAGAACATGGAGTTGACTTCTTTTCCAGATTCGGCATAGTCCAGGTATTCGGTTCCCACTATACCAATAGATCCCAATCCGCCATCGTTCATCACGCGCAGCATCAAATCGCCATCAGGGCTGGATGATCCGGTGTAGTAAAACGGATTGTAGGCACGGCTCACCTCGAAATAAGCATAGCGCTTCAGGTAAGTCATCGCCGTAAAATTCAGTCCGGGCAAGAGCGCATTAAGATTCTGGCGCAGCTCTATTTGTGGCATAATCGTAGAGGTATTGTACTCTTGGTAGCCCCGCACCATCTCGGCATAAGGGTTTACGAACAAGCCTCCATTGCGGTTGATGGCGTTACCAAACAAGGGATGGTTCATATAGGGCAGGTAAGACGATGGATAGACCGCCGGAAACATCACCGGGTTAGACCAAATCGCCCTGCGAAATGTTACCGCACCGCCGTTTATCCGGTTCCCATTACTATCGAAGCCACCAATTGGACCCGTATAATCGTCGAATTGTGCATACACGCGCACGATCCCCGTTGTAGATGGCGTGAAGTTAATATCGACATTCGAGCGGACCGAGTAGTTTTTTAACTTGATATTGTTATTAAAGTTATTGATGCCATCCACTTTAAGTATTCCGTTGTCAATATTATAGGTTCCGGCGAGGTAGTATCTTGCTTTTGCACCGCCTCCGGAGATATTGAGGTTGTTCCGCTGGTTCAGTGTATAGTCTTTTATCAGCTGGTCGATCCAGTTGTTGCTGGGATATAGCAAGGGGTTATCGCCCGCTTTTGTATGGTCTATCTTGCTTTGCCAATAAGGTAGCCCTTGCCCACTGGCCGCATCCACGGGCCGGGTCAGGTAAGCTTCATTAGCCATTTCCATATAGGTAATGTTGTCGGCAAATCGGAAATTACGCGTGTTGGTCGAAATGTTATTTTCGGTACGAAACTCAAACTTGGTGCTACCTTCGGCGCCCAATTTTGTCGTCACCAATACCACTCCATTCGCTCCACGTGCACCGTACATGGCAGCTGCGTTGGCATCACGTAGCACGGAAAAACTAGCAATATCATCGGGTTGTAACCGAGCCATATCTGTAGGCGTAGATTCTACGTTATCGATTAAGATTATTGGATCCTGCTTTCCTGTACCAAAAGTCCCTAAACCACGGATAAAGAAATTTGCGTTATCTGATCCAGGTTCACCACTGCGTTGAAACGCGATCATACCGGCCACACGACCAGCAAGCATCGTCGTTAAATTACTGGTTGGCCCCTTTAGTTCCTTCGGATTAATTGTCGTGATAGACCCAACGACTGATGCCCTTTTCTCACGCTGTCCAAAACCGGTAACAACCACATCTTCAATGACACTGTCATCTACTTCAAGCACAACAGATAAGTCAATAGATCCTGCAACGACTGGTTTACCCGTTAAGGATATTTCCTGCCGTAAATAACCAACACTACTAAACACCAATGTTGAAGATGCTGTAGCATTGATTCGATACGAGCCTTGATCATCCGTGAAAGCTCTTGTCTCAGTACCCAAAACAGCTACTGTGACACCCTGAATTGGCGCAGATCCGCTCGTTACCTTCCCTGTCACGGTGACATTTTGAGCAACGGCCAAGCAACAACTCATGGTCATCAGGAATAGAAGCACCCCTAGACGCCTTTTAAGCATTTTACATGTTTTCATTATATTTATTTTGGTTAGAAAATTGCGAAGTAATAATTACCTGCCTTTGCAATTATCGCCACTAAAGACTAGATTATTTAGGGGGGATTTGGTCAAAAACAGGGGGGGAAATAGGCAAGTTTGCTTTTTCAGGAACCATTTTAAAAGCCTTAAAACCGTATTTTAGCAAATACAACTAGGATTTTAGCAGGAATGATCATTTACCTTCCAAAAAAGCCTTAAGCATAGCCTAGGGTGCGGCATTGCTATAAATGTCTAATAAACACTTGCAAGAAAAATTGCTTTTCAGTAATTTTAGCAAACACTAACACCAGTATTTACCCTAATCATTATGAGATCCGCTCTATACACCGTTCTATGTTATGTATTTATGCTATCCGCATCTTTTGCACAACAATCGATAGCTTATCTTGGAATAGATCAAGGCCTATCCAACGATTACATTACGGATATCTATCAAGACAAGCATGGATTTATGTGGTTTGGCACGTCCAACGGACTGAACCGTTATGACGGCTATACCTATAAAGTGTTTCAAAATATTCCATTGGATAAAACATCCCTACCCGACAACCGCATTACTGATCTATTAGAGGACAGCCAAGGCAATCTTCTTGTTGCAACCAAGGTCGGAGCAGCGGCGTTGAACCCTAGTCAATCGACATTTTCACGATTTATGATGCGTTCTGATACCGGCAAGCTCGATTCAATTAACTTTTCCATCCACCAGCTGGAGACGGACCCGTCGGGACAGGTCTTTGCTGGTAGTGGACATGCGGGGCTATTAACCGTCAACAAGACTGAGGAAGGTTACATCGCGCAATCGGTACCCTTGGTTTTGCCGAGGCAAAAACCGAGCGTGAAATACAAAGTAAGTGCTATGGGGAAAACTGCCGACGGCAAACTGTGGCTTCTGATTCATCATATCGGCATCTGCTACTATGACCCATCAACAAAGCGGGTTAAGCTGCATGAAGCCGGAAATTTCAACGCTTCTTCGGTAACGACCTCCAGCGATGGCGACATCTGGTTTTCCACCAATTGGGGCATCAGCAGATACCGCCCTAGCAATAAGGCGTTCACCTATTACACTACAGCCAACGGCCTTTGCAATAAGCGCATCGTTCACCTTTACTACGGCAAGGACCGCAAGGTTTGGGCCTGTTCGGATGGTGGCGGCATCCAAAAAATCGACATCCGTACCGGAAAAATTGAAAACACACCCAATTTGGAAGGCAAAAAGCTGAGCAGTAATTCGGTTTTTGCGGTTTATGAAGATGCACAACAACGACAGTGGATAGGTACCTGGCGCGGTGGCATCAACCTCGTCGATCCCAACAAGGGAAAGTTTCAATTGATTAAAAAGACGGCTGCGGGGCATCAAATACAATCCGAAGATTTTGTGCTCTCGCTAGAGGAAGGCGATGACAACAGCCTTTGGATAGGTACCGATGGTGCTGGCCTGCTACACTGGGACAGTCGACAAAAAAGGTACATGGACTTTCCAATTTCGGATAGGGCGGCCTTACAGCAAGCCTTTGTCACGGGACTGAAACAAGATGTGGATAAACAACTTTGGGTAGGCACCTACGATCGTGGCATCTTTAAACTGGATCAAAGGACTGGCCGGATCAGCTCCTACGATTGCTATTATCCGTACAGCAGCTACGCCAACAAAACGATATGGCGTATTTTCGAAGATAGTAAGAAGCGATTATGGGTGTCGACACTCAATGGCGGCCATGTGTACCTATTAGACAGACAAAAAGATCAGTTTAAACCGTTGGAACTTCCGATCTACGATGTGCTTAGTTTTATGGACGCAGGGAATGATGTGTTATGGATGGGATCTTGGTCGGATCTTACGCGACTGGATCTGAAGACTAAAGCCTACAAAACCTTCGCGATAGGCACCCCTATCCGATTTATTGTAGCAGCCGATAAAGATCACTTTTGGTTAGGAACAGAAGGTGGCGGTCTTTTGCATTTTAATGTGCGTTCCGGTCAAATCAAGCGATACACCGAAAAAGACGGCTTACCCAGCAACAGCCTTCTGAACGCGCTGACAGACAAAAGCGGCAATCTTTGGATAGCTACCTACAATGGGCTTTGCAAATTTGATCCGCAGAAAATCAGCTTTCAGAATTTCTACAAATCCGATGGCTTGCAGAGCAACCAATTCAATTACAATGCGGCGCTGCTATTGCGTAGTGGTGAAATGGCTTTTGGCGGTATCCGTGGCTTAAATGTTTTCAACCCCGAAGGAACGCGGGTTCCCGCTAAGTTCCCGCCGTTGATGCTTACGCAATTTCAGATCGACAACAAGACTTACGATGCCCATCATGCATATGCCAATTCCTCGCTCAGTCAATTATCGTTCCTAGAAATACCTTATGACAAAGCGGTATTGTCTTTTTCCTTCGCGGCGCTGGAATATTCTTTCCCCGATAAGATTAAGTACGCCTATTTTTTGGAAGGCTGGGATAAAGATTGGAATTATGTTGACAAGCAACGGTCGGCCCATTATTCGCACCTGAAGGAAGGCAACTATAGGCTGCGCATCAAATCTACCGATGCAAACGGCCTTTGGAACAAACAGGAGCGGGTTATTGCGATCACGATCCTACCGCCTTGGTGGCGATCAAACTGGGCCTATGCCTTTTATTTGCTGTTTGTAGGCGCGGCTCTATATCTTTATGTCAAATACATCAAAAATAAAGAATCGCTGCTCTATCAGCTTAAAACCAGCGAATTTGAAAGAGATAAGGAGCATGAGCTCAATAAAAAAAAGATTACCTTCTTTACCCACATCGCCCATGAGTTTCGCACGCCGCTGACCCTCATTGTCAACCCTGTAAAGGAAATTCTTTACCAAGCTAAGGAGGAGCGCGCCAACGATTCCTCATTGCAGCTTCAGCACGTATATACCAACGCTAAACGGCTGCTTAGCTTGGTCGATAAGCTGCTGCTTTTCCGCAAAGCAGACAGCGATTTTGATGAACTGCGCTTGGTAAAACTGGATATTATAGCCTTGACACGTGAAGTTTTTTACTGTTTCCAACAGCTTGCTCATACGCGGCACATCGACTACCAATTCCATAGTGCTGTCGATACGTATCTCCTGTATGCCGATCGGGAGAAGGTAGAAATTTGTCTTTTTAACTTGCTGCAGAACGCGCTTAAGTTTACGTCTGCTGCCGGAAAAGTGCATGTGCATATCCAGATGGATGGGCCTCGGCTGAACATTCAGGTATGTGACTCGGGAAATGGTTCGTTTTCGCCTCTGTCGGAAACCATATTTAAGCCTTTCCATCGTGACTATAGCAGCCAAGCTACATCCAAAGAGGGCTTTGGGATCGGTCTTTTCTTGGTGAAGAAATTTGCACAAGCCCATGAGGGTAACATCAGATTTCAGCCGAACGAAAACGGAGGTCAGACCTTTACATTAAGCCTGCCCTTCCAGCCAACTCACTTAAAAAATCAACTCATCTATGAAGATGTGGCAGAGCAGTCGCTCTTCATTCAGGAGCTGTTGGAAGAGGAATCGTTGCTTTCCACTGGAAGCGTCGCTGATGCTTACCAAGACGAAAAAGCAGCCAAAATTGCCCATATGGCCAGCGAACGGCCTATCCTACTATTGGTAGACGATAACAGCGATATCCGTCAATACATCTTTAAGATCTTTGATCAGGATTTTGATGTACTACAAGCTGAAAGTGGCGAGCAAGCCTTATCCATCCTACAAAAAACAGAACCGAACATCGTTATCAGTGATGTGGTCATGAAAGATGTCTCGGGCATTGATCTCTGCGAGAAGATCAAGAAAAACAACAATTTAAGTCATATCCCCGTAATCCTATTGACGGCTAGCTTTTCAGCAGACATCAAGCTGAAGGGCATCGAGGGTGGAGCAGATGACTATATTACCAAGCCTTTTGATAAAGATATTCTCGTGGCACGAGTGCACAACCTGATACAGAACCGCCAGCGGCTGCATCAGTATTTTCACAGCGAGATTACCTTACAGGCCAACGATTACAAAATACCTGTCGAATACAAGGACTTCCTACAGCAGGCCATCCAAGCTGTGGAATCGCAGCTGCTGGACAGCGACTTTACCGTTCGGGTGTTGGCCGAATCGTTGGGCATGAGCCATTCCAATCTCTACCGCCGTATCAAGTCTATTTCTGGCAAATCAGCCAATGAGTTTATCCGGTATATCCGACTGCGGAAGGTGGCGCAACTGCTGGTAGATACCAATGCCAACATCAATGAAGCCGCTTATCAGGCTGGCTTTAACGACATCAAACATTTTAGGCAGCAATTTACCAAGCTTTTCGGATGCACGCCGTCAGAATACCGGAAACGCTATGCGCACTTAAAAAACAAGTACCGCGTGGCGATGGAGTAAATTAAACCATAAATATTCTAGAATTCTTGCATTTTCCTCATAGGATATGTAGCAACTTGTTCACTTTACTCGTTACATTTTTAAAATCTATCTTATGAAACAAAGGATATTACTATTTTTCTCGGCATCACTTATTTTGACCGGTTTTCTTGCCTGTAATAAAGACCCTGAATCTTATGAAACGTTAACACGTCTTGCGAATCTAAAAATAGAAGAGGCCGTAAGCCTTACACAAGGCCATACATGTGGCACCCTAGATGAATGGCGTATCGATACGCTATACTACGCCTACGTCCCAGTACATCCTAGCTTTGAAGATGCATATAAAAAGCTTGTTGCGGAGGCAAACGAAATACAGCGCCAAGCCGATAAACTGCGAGGAAATTACTCTAACTATAATGTTCTACGGGCATCTTTACCGCCACATTTTGGTATACGTTGCATAGAAAATGAGGTTAAGGTCGCCGCAGCAACGGACTTGAGCGTAAACGAAATCGACAGTCGACTAGAGCAACTTCTTCCCGAGTTAACTATCTTTTTTGATGATGTGCCCTGCAATGATGCCAAACTTTGGAATGTAGCCACCATTCGGAAAGATTGCGATTTCATTGATATACTCATAACCAATACCGACAATTTTTATGTGTTTGGACAAATGTTGAAAAATTATACCCATCTTCATGCGGCAAAACGGCATCTCAACAATAGCCCTGAATGCCCCACGGTAAATGAAAATCCTGCAAAGGGAGTCACTTGCGAAAACGGTAAACCTAAAATCAGTTATTGAGAAAAGTTTTATTGGCGCTGTTTATAGACTATAGTTTTGCATGCACCATAATTTTTGCAAACTTTGTGGCATGCTCGACTGGAAGACAAATCTCTACACCTGTTGGCTAGGCTGTTTTGTGACTGGCATAGCCATCAGCATGGTCCTTCCCTTTCTTCCACTACTGGTGCTGAAGCTGGGGGTGCAAGATCATGAGGAGCTATGGTCCAGCTTGGTGTTCAGTATTACCTTTTTAGTGTCGGCTATAGCGACACCCTTTTGGGGCAAACTGTCTGATCGCTATGGACGAAAGATTATGTTGCTACGGGCATCACTTGGGATGGGCATCGTGATATTTTTCCAAGCATTTGTGACGGAGGTTTGGCAATTGCTCGCTCTACGTGCGGCTATGGGGATTACCTCCGGGTATATACCTACGGCTGTCGCCCTAATTGCGGCACAAATTCCGAGCGAAAAGAGTGGCTGGGGATTGAGTGTGTTGTCAACGGCGCAAATATCTGGTGTATTGATAGGCCCACTTCTTGGCGGCTATATTGCCGACAAGCTAGGTATTTCCCCTGTATTTATCAGCACCTCCATACTACTACTTATCAGTTTCTTCATCACCTTATTTCTAATCAAGGAAGACGTTAAAGTAAGGCATAGCATCGTCGAGGAGCAACCTGTATTGCCACCTTGGCGTACATTGATTAGCTCAACGCGAATGATCTACGCGCTGTTGCTAGCCTCTATGTTGATACAGGTCATGAACAGCTCCATCAACCCCATCCTTTTACTCTACGTGAAGCAGCTCGCACCGCAGTTGGAAAACTTAGCCTTCACGAGCGGTATCCTAAGCGCCGCCCCTGGATTCTCTGCGCTATTTGCCGCCCCGTTGTTGGGGCGTATTGGCGATCGCGTGGGCATACCGAAAGTTCTGTTTGGGGCACTTTTGTTTACGGTTTTGATCCTGTTGTGCAGTTTTTTCGCGACCGATATTTACCAATTAGGCGCGTTACGTTTTCTGCTAGGCTTTGGAGAGGGAGCCTTGTTTCCCTGTATACAAAGCCTGTTGGTTAAACACAGCGACAAAAGGATCTATGGACGTCTCTTTGGCTTCAACCAGTCCTCTATCTATATTGGTAATATTGTTGGACCGATAATCGGTTCCTGCGTAGCCATGTTTTTTGATTTTAATCTAATATTCATTGTGGTTGCTGCGCTTAGTTTGGCAGCAGGCACCCATCTATTTCTAGCAGAACGACGGTTGAGGCTGTTGAAAAGTTCGTAATCTTCGATTGCTTAGAAGCTACTGTCCGCGATTAATCTTTCGTTAAAAAACCCGTATTTTACTTCCTCGGCTAGCTTTTTTCCTTCTTCTTCGCGCAAAGAAAATTTCATCTTCCTAATATTTCAATTAATTATTATCTTCGTTCAAGATTATTAACTCCATGAAATTAAGTCCTTTTTTCGGCACCATGCTGATCCTACTGTTGGCGTCTTTACATACCATTGCCGCAATTCCGACATTGACAAAAGATGCAGTTCCCAATTGGATCCGTGCTTCAAAACAAAAGCCTGTTCCTCCAAACTTAGAAGATATTAGCGAAGGATACTATTTCGAGCTTATTGAATATCAAGTAAATCTAGCGACGCAAACACGGTTTTTCAAAAATATAAAGGTGCTCACGGAAAACGCCGGC
>JAAIGF010387801.1_pt1 | contig 23485 bp, 20 predicted proteins | sample 6487441 | NCBI WGS metagenome assembly JAAIGF01 (sample SAMN13974129, study PRJNA590717) | phyllosphere metagenome | biome: pepper field; feature: multiple bacterial spot infested pepper fields; material: pepper leaves; isolation source: leaves from pepper fields | host: Capsicum annuum ... | reverse complement strand
TGAGTAACTCCGACGACCAGCGACTTTCAGGTGCGCCTGATTACAGTATGCGCGAGATCGACTGGATTGTCCGAAATGAAATCGTGGCACATCTGTCGGATATCGTCTTTCGGCGTACAACGCTTGCCATTGAAGGCCGACTGACACTTAAATGTCTACACGAGATTGCGGCTATTGCCGCTGCCGCTTTTTCATGGAATGGCGAGCGGACTGCCTTGGAAATCGATGATGTCACAACACGACTTGAGCGGTACCACAGCCAGAAAGTGAAGGATAAGAGCCTGCGAGGAACAGCGTGAATGTTGCATTGTGATAATTGGCAGCCTGAAGCATGAACAAACTACATGTATATCGTGAAATCGACACATCAGAGGATCGCAGTCGTCTATTTTGGCGATATCGATCAGAAATTTGGAGGCGACGAAAAGACAATATCTAATGTTGCCTGACGTTGAATGTGAAAAAATTGAATTTCAGTAACTTATAAGTTCAAAGTCAGTGGCCGGAAATCCGAATTGGTGCAAGGCACTTTGTTCAAAAGTCTCCAACACAAGATTCCTGCAGCCATTCGCCGTCGATTGTCCTTCACGGCAAAGGGTAGGCCCCAGAGCGGCTTTTTCACCGGATCGAAGCTGCCAAGCGCTTGCGCATCGGCCAGAAGCACCTTCCTGTCGGTAAGGGGGATGAAAATGCCCGGATCGCCGACGGCTTCGAGCCGGGAAAAGACCTCATCGATCATTCGTGCGGGGGTAAAACCGCTGGCATGGCGGCATGTAACGAGGCTTTGTCGAAGGCGGGGCTGAAGGACATGATCATTCTTCCAGAATTTCCACGGGCCGATCCCACTGGATCAACACGACGCAACCGTCCTCGCTCCAGACGGAGTGTTCGCTACCCGGCGCGTTGACAACGAAAGTCCCGGCAAGATAGCGGCCATCCTCGTCGGATTGGCTGCCATCCAGCACCAATATGGTTTCAAGGCCGGGATGGCGATGGCGTGGCACTGCGGCGCCCGCCTCATATTTCAACAGGGCAGTGCCGGGTCTTTCGCCCTCGAAACGGCTGATCCAGTGGATCGTCACGCCCGGCCGGAAGGGCTCGAACACCAGGGATTTCCAACCCCCAACCGTCAGGTCGTCTCTTACCGTTTCAGGCATGGGTTAATCCCTCCATGAAGTCATCGAGATGGGCTGTCCAGCCGACGATCCCACCTTGGGCGCGGATCATCTCCAGGGTGGCCTGTTTGAATTCGGGAAAATAGGAGGCCGTCGCCTCTTCCACGAGCAGGCATTCGAAGCCGCGATCATTGGCCTCGCGCATGGTGGTCTGCACGCAAACCTCCGTGGTCACGCCCGCGAAGATCAGCTGGGTAATGCCCTTTTCCTTAAGGATCGCGCCGAGATCGGTGGCGTAGAACGCCCCCTTGCCCGGCTTTTCGATCACCACCTCGCCGGCAATCGGCTGCAATTCCGGCAGGATATCCGTTCCCGGCTCACCCGCGATAAGAATGCGCCCCATCGGCCCCTGATCGCCGATGCGAAGGCGCGGCGTGCCGCGATTGCGCTTGGCCTCCGGCAGGTCGGACAGGTCGGGCCGATGGCATTCCATGGTGTGAATGACAGGAAGACCCGCCTGACGGCAAGCCTCTAGCAGACGCCGCACATCCTGCACGATGATCTGGACACGGCGGACATCATTGCCCAGCGTTTCACCGAAACCACCGGCCTCGGTAAAATCGCGCTGCATGTCGATAACGATCAGCGCGGCCTGCTCCCGCCGGAAGGGAAAATCGAAAGGCTCTGCCTTGATGCCATTCATGCCGTATGTCCTGCCATATGGACGCCGATCACGGAAAGATCCGCGCCGCGCGCCGGTGTTTCATAGACCAGCCGCCCCTCCGACATCACCAGAATGCGGTCGGAAAGCTCCATCAACTCATCCAGATCCTCGGAAAACAGCAGCACGGCGGCGCCGCTATTGCGCGCCTTCATAATGCGGGCGCGGATCTCCGCGACAGCGGAAAAATCCAGTCCGAAACAGGGATTGGAAACGATCAGGACTTCTACCTCTCCTGACAACTCCCGCGCCAGCACGGCGCGCTGCACATTGCCGCCGGAAAGAGCGGCAATCGGTGTTTCCAGCGAAGCGGTCTTGACCTTGAAGGCGGCAACGAGATCGCCCGCGCGGCGGCGCATCTCCTTGCGGTTCAGCCAGAAGCGGGCTTTCCCCTTGGGCGCCACATCGAAGCTGCGGAAGCTCAGATTTTCCACTACCGACATCTTGCCCGCACAGGCATTCTGCAACGGTTCTTCCGGAATGAAGCCGAGACGCGCTGTGCGGCTTTCCGCCCGCGTTGCGCCATAAGGCCGGTCCTTTACCAGGACCGTCCCGGTCTCCAGCCGCCGCTGTCCGGCCAGCACTTCCGCCAGTTCCTTCTGGCCATTGCCAGAAATCCCGGCAATGCCGACAATCTCCCCGGCGCGAACCGTCAGCCTGTCCACCTCGATAGTCTTGAGGCCGCTGCGGTCACGGGCTTTGACGTCTTTCAGATCGATCAAGGCCTGGGCTTCCGGCCTCACCGGCAAGCGGCTGTCGAGTTCGGCCAGCGTCACATTGCCGATCATCATCCCGGCCATTTCTTTTGGCGAAAGCTCGGCGGTACTGCCGCTGCCCACCAGCCGCCCCCGGCGCAGCACGGAGACGTGGTCGGCGAATTTCATCACCTCATGGAACTTGTGGGAAATCATCAGTACGGTGAGTCTGCCGTTTTCCGTCATGCCACGCACCAGACCCAGCATGTCATCTGCCTCGGCAGGCGTCAGCACTGAGGTCGGCTCGTCGAGGATGAGAAACCGCCGCCCGAGATAAAGCTGGCGGATGATTTCGAGCTTTTGCTTCTCCCCCGCCGAAAGTTCACGCACCGGGCGGTCCAGCGGAATAGGAAAAGGCATGCTACGCATGAATTCCGCAAGCGCTGCCCGCTCGCGCGGCCAGTCGATTATGGTGGAAACGTCATTGCGACTGATTACGAGGTTTTCCGCCCCGGTCAGCGAGGGCACCAGGGTGAAATGCTGATAGACCATGCCGAGCCCAAGAGCCGCTGCATGGCGCGGGGTCTGGATCTCCACCTCCCGGTCTTCCACCAGCAACTGGCCGGAGGTTGGGCGGTAAAAGCCCATGATGCATTTGACGAGGGTGGATTTTCCTGCGCCGTTTTCACCGAGCAGCGCGTGGAATGACCCCGCCTTGACCTTGATGGAGACATCGTCCAGCGCTGTGAAACTGCCAAAACGCATGGTCATGGCCGCAGTTTCGATGCCAAGGGCTGCCGCATCCTCATTCATGGCGTCTCCCTTTCGATGATGATGGCCACCGGTCCGCCGCCGGGTGGGCCTTGGTGCTCCGCCCCGCCGGAGACATAGAGCATGGTGTCTCCAAACAGCCCGGCCAGCACCCCGCCGACAAAGGCACGGGCATGGCGGGTTGAGGCAATATCGGAATCGTCCAACATGGTGTGGCGCGCGCCGCGCACCGCACCGGAGGGCGAGGCTTCCGCCTTGGCCAGAACGGCGGCAAGCCGCCCCTCGGGCAGACGGTCCAGTGCCTGCGTTATCCCGGCGGTATCGATGCAATCGGTCATTACCGCATGATCGATAGCGAGAGGGCCGGACCAGCGCGGGCTCATGCCGAGCACTACAATTTCATGATCGGTGAGCTCTACCCCGGCAGAGGTGGAGGCACGCCCGGAGTAAAGCGTAAAATTTTGCCCAATCGCCTCATCGCTTAAGGCCGCAAGATCGAGTTCACCCAGCGCTACCGCCACACCCAGCGCGGAGGCGGCGCGGGAGAGCCCCATGGATTTCAGCGTATCGCCCACCGCCACCGTCTTACCGCGGGCCTTGGCATCGCCGATGCGGGCAGAGGTGAGAAGCGGGCATTTGATCTGGACGAACTGCACATCCTCTGGTTTCTCGATCCCCGCATCGCGCATGGCCGCCCGCACGCCTTCAGCCACTAGAGCCACCTGTTCGCGCCGCCCCAGATGCTCGGGTGGCATGTCCAGGGTGCGCGCAACACCGACTGCCAGTGCGGAAGCCCTCGGCTCGTCCGCTACCTCGTGGCGGGCAAACACCGTCCAGTGCGGTGAAAGCGCTCCTTCCGTGCCGCCGGACATGACAATGGAAACCCCTTCCACCCCATGCCGCTCGAAGAAGCGCTTAAAGGTGGCGGTGGCAAAGCCGCGCGTAAAATCATTGACGCAGCCATTGCCCTCGGTCTTGCCGAGCACAGCGACGACGGATGCCGGGTCGAGCCCTTCTTCAATTAGCGCTTCCAGCCCCGAAAGGTCATCAGGAGCGGAGGCGGCGATCCGGTGAACACTGGCGCGCAACGAGACCATCAGGGCAGCGCCTCAATCAGCGCCGCGGAATTGGACACCGCGCCGAATACACCGCCCTGCATCTTGACCATCTTGATCGCGGCCAGATGATTGCCGTAATCGGTCGCGCCACAGCAATCCTCCAGCAGCAGGCATTCGAAGCCGCGATCATTGGCCTCGCGCATGGTGGTGTGCACGCAGACATCGGTGGTGATGCCGGTGAGGATGATGTTCTGGATGCGCTTCTGGTTGAGGATCAGTTCCAGATCGGTGGCGCAGAACGAGCCCTTGCCAGGCTTGTCGATGATCGTCTCGCCTTCGAGCGGCTTTAATTCATCGATGATGTCCCAGCCCGGTTCGCCGCGCACCAGAATGCGTCCGCACGGACCGGCATCGCCTATGCCTGCCTTGATGCGCTGCGAGCGCCAGCGCTTGTTGGCCGGCAGATCGGCAAGATCGGGCCGGTGGCCTTCGCGCGTGTGGATGATGTGGTAGCCCTTGGCGCGCATGGCAGCGAGCACCGCCTTGATCGGCTCGATGGGCGCGCGCACCAGCGACAGGTCATAGCCCATGTGATCGACATAACCGCCGGGGCCGCAGAAATCCGTCTGCATGTCGATGATGATCAGCGCCGTATTGTCCGGCCGGAACTGGCCATTATAGGGCCAGGCATAAGGATCGGCATCGAGCGTGTGAAACGTCTTTTCGGTCATCATATCCATGATCTTTCTTATTCCGCAGCGGATTTGGCCGGATCTGCATAAAGACGGGACGGCTTTTCAAAACCGCAGACCGTGCCGTCGTTGATCTTGACGTCCTTTTCCCAGGGCAGGCGATAGCGGCCCGCCACGAGGTCGTGCATGTAGGTGTAAGGCGCATCCTGCGCCCCGCCAGCCACGGCGACATAACCGCGATGACCAAACTGGTAGATGTTGTTTTCCACGCCCCAACCAAGGCGTGCCTCGCGTACCAGATCGGGCCTGACCTCTGCCGTGATAATTTCATCCGGGCGGCCGCTGGTGCCGTGGGCGATGATCGATCCGTCGAAATTGCAGATCATGCCTTCTCCCATGCTGTCGAAGGTACCGTCGGACCCCGACATGCAGACATTGGCGGTGACCATCAGATTGCAGAAGGCGTTGGATTGGTTGGTGAAGCGCCATGCTTCGCGGATCGGTGCGGTATAACCAGCGGTGCGGATCATGATTTCCGCGCCTTTGTAGGCGCATTCACGCGCCATTTCCGGGAACATGCCATCGTGGCAGATGATGAGCGCGATTTTGGCGCCCTTCGGGCCAGTGATGACGGGAATTCCGGTGTTGCCTGGCTCCCAGGGCTCCACCGGTACCCAAGGATGCATCTTGCGGTAATAAAGCTTCAGCTCACCCTGATCGTCGATAATGATGCCGGAATTATAAGGCATTCCATCGGAATTATACTCCATGATGGAGAAGCAGCCCCAGATGCGATTTTGACGGCAGGCGGCCTTGAGGGCGGCCACTTCCTGCCCGTCGAGACGGCACATGATCTCCGGGTTGATGTCCATGGATAAGCCTTGCAACATGTACTCGGGAAAGACCACCAGATCCATGCCCGGCTGGTTGCGCCGCGCCTTTCCGACAAGTTCGACGACTCGCGCCGTCTGGCGCGCGAGATCGTCCTTCGTAACCGTGTTCGGCAGTTGCAACTGTACGAGGCCGATGCCGACGCCGTTCTCCGATTTGTTCAATCCACCCAATCCGGTCATGGGTCTCTCCCTTATTTGGTCAGTGACAATTCTTCCGGCGCACCCGACAGGCGCTGCTCCGGCGAAGAGGTGGCAATGAGGATGATCAAGGTCAGCACGTAAGGTGCTGCATAGAAAAGATAATAGCCTTCGGTGACACCGACCGATTGCAGCGCCGGACCCAGCGCCCCCGCGCCGCCGAACAGCAGCGAGGCCAAGAGGCAGCCCTTGGGATTCCAGCGGGCGAAGATCACCAGCGCTACGGCCATCAGACCTTGGCCGGATGAAATGCGCTCATTCCAAGAGCCCGGATAATAAAGCGAGAGATAAGCCCCTCCGACAGCCGCGAATGCCCCGCCGATTGCCGTTGCCAGAAGCCGAACACTGTCGGGATTGATTCCCATGGCGCGGGCGGCATCGGAACTGTCGCCGACAACGCGTAGAATCAGACCCGGACGGGTGTTCTTCAGCATCCAGGCGATGATGAAAGTCAGCGCGATCCCGATCAGAAACAGCACATTGATATTTAGCGCCGAGCGTATCTGAGGCAAAGAAGACCAGAAGCCAAGTTCAATGGCAGGCAGCTTGGGTGCGACCGGCTGGATGAAGGATTTTCCGAGAAAGAAGGCAAGTCCCAGCCCGAACTGCATCATGGCTATGCCGATGGCGATATCGTTGACCTTTGGAAAGCGGCAGATGAACCCATGAAGGAGGCCGAAAATCGCACCTGCCAGCATGGCCGCAAGCACGCCAGCCCAGGGCGAGCCGGTCATCACCGCCACGGCATAGGCGGACATGGCTCCGAATACCAGCGTGCCTTCCAGGCCGAGATTGATGCGACCGGAACGCTCCGTCAGCGTTTCGCCAAGGGAGACGAAAATAAAGGGTGTGGAAACACGAATTGCGCCAGCAAGAATAGCAAGCGGCACCCCCCAGAGCCCAATTGCGGTATCTTCCATCAGCGCGCCTCCCTTGCCATGCGGTTGGCGGCCCAGAGTTCCGGATTGAACATCTTGAAGCGGCCATAAAGCGTCTCACAGAAGAGCACCGCGATGAACAGAGTGCCTTGCAGCACAAGTACGCTAGCATCCGGCAGACCCAGCCGTCGCTGGATAAGGCCGCCCGCCGCGGTAATACCGCCGAGCAGGACCGCGACAGGAATGATGGCCAACGGATTTTGCCGGGCGAGAAAGGCCACCAGAATGCCGGTGTAGCCGTAGCCCGCCACCAGCGCGCCGTTGGCGCTGCTCTGAACGGCTGCAACTTCCAGCATCCCGGCGAGCCCGGCAAAAGCACCCGCCAAAAAGGTAAAACCTATGATGAGCCGTCCAACCGGAAGCCCTTGCACTTGGGCTGCCCGGATATTGCCACCAGCGATGCGTGCCGCAAAGCCGGTCGTTGTGCGCTCCATCAGAATAAAGGCGAGCACGCAAGCGATGATACCTACCCCGAAACCCCAATGGACATCCATGCCGGGCATCTTACCGATCATCGCTTCGCCCGGTAGGGGCGCGGTGGAGGGCTTGTTCAGGCTTGCCGGATCACGCAACGGCCCTTCGATCAGATGGTTTATTATCGCGATGCCGATATAGGTGAGAAGCAGGGAGGAAATGGTTTCGTTGACGCCGCGCCTATGTTTAAGCGCTCCGGCCAAGCCGATCCAGAGCCCCCCAATCATCATGCCCGCTGCTGCCATGGCGACCCAAAGGGACCAATTGCCAACATGGCCCACCAATGGCAACGAGGCGGCGGACGCGGCCAAACCGCCCAATACTAAGGCTCCCTCACCGCCGATGATGATGAGCCCAAGCCGCGCGGGAAGTGCGACACAGAGCGCGGTAAGCAGCAGGGGTGCAGCTCTGCTCATGGTATTTTGCAGCGAAAACCAGCTACCGAACCCGCCGGTGTAGATCAGTTGCAAGAATTGCACTGGCGATTTGCCCAACGCTAGCAGGAAGAGGCTGAACAGCCCCATTCCCGCGAAAACCGCAAGCAGTGTGATTGCTAGCGGCTCGCCGCGGCGGGCCGCAAGCTCCAGAAACGGGCCCGCCCTGCCGGGTGAAGCCGGCAAGACAGGTGCGGATCTGATCAGATCATCGGCCATGGGCACGCCTTCCCTGAAGCAATTCCGGAAAACCGCGTGAAACGGGTTCGCTGGAATTGCTTAAGAACATGAAGTTGCAAGAAATCAACTGGCGGAGCCGATCACGCCTTCAACAAGATAGTTCATGCTTTCCAACTCGATCGAGGTTTCGGTATAGTTGGTGCCCGTCGGGATGACGACATTGCCCTTGTTATCCTTCTGGCCGCCCTTGAAGACCGAAAAATCGCCGTCCTTCATGGCGGCAAGTGTGGCTTCGAACTTGCTCTTGGCCTCTGCAGAGACGGCGGGACCGAGCGGGCTCATCTTCACGAAGCCGTCTTTCAGGCCGCCGCGCACGAAATTGCCGAGCGGCTGGCCAGCCTGCATCTTATTGACGAAATCGGTATAGACATTGCCCCACGCCCATTCCGCACCGGTTAAGTATTTTTCCGGCGCCAGCGGCGACTGGTTGGCGTGATAACCGCACACGAAAGCGCCGCGACCGGCCGCGGTCTGCACCACCACCTTGGGGCTGTCCACGTGGCAGGTGATGACATCGGCGCCCTGATCCACCAGCGCATTGGTGGCCTCAGCTTCCTTCACGGCCAGCGACCATTCTCCTGTGAAAATGACTTGGCAGGTGATGGAGGGATCGACCGAACGCGCACCGAGCAAGAAGGCATTGATATTCTGCACCACCTGCGGAATCGGCTTGGCAGCCACGAAACCGATCTTCTTACTCTTGGTGGCATAGGCAGCGGTAATACCGTTCAGATACTGGCCTTGGAAGATGTAGCCGAAATAGGAGCCGGCATTGGTTGGATGTTTGTCTTTCTGCCACAGGCCCCCGCAATGGCGAAATTGAGTTTCGGGGTACTTCGTGGCCATAGCGATTACATGTGGATCGAAATATCCGAAAGATGTTGGGAAGAGCAGGCTTGCGCCGTCGAGGTTGATCATCGACTCCATCGTTTTTTGGGCATCGACAGTTTCCGGCACATTCTCTTCTTCAACGACGGTTACGTCAGCCAACGCTTTGACAGCAGCAGCTCCCTCCGCGTGGGCTTGGTTATAGCCATAGTCGTCCTTCGGTCCGACATAAATAAAGCCCACTGTAATGGCGTTCGCCGCCAGGACAGGGTTGCGGCTCAACCCATATAGGGCAAGCGCGGACGCGCCAGCGACTGTTTGTTGCAAAAAACGGCGACGAGAAGTGGCAGGCAAACTGGTCATGGCTGTTCCCTTTTTGATTTACCGACTAAAGGCCGGTTTCATAAAGTGTATGCAATTGACGTGCCAAATTAATTTCGCAACCTATTCGAAGCGGATGGGCACACTAGTAAAACGCATTGATTAAAGTGTATGCAGTTTTAAGCTTAATGCGTTATTTCGAGGCAAATGCCCTTGTTCCTCGATCAGACCCACTGAAATTGCAAATATTCCGACGAAGAAAATTTGCACTGGAGCTTTCCGTTGTTCCATGTGAGATAGCAACTTCTCTCAATAAGTGTGTGCAGTGTGAAGTGCTATGAGACAGCGGCGTGAGTTGATCAGGACAGGAGTGACGGTCGAGCAGTTGGTCAAGGCTCTCGCCGACCTTATCGTTGATGGGAAACTATCGCCTGGCGAAAAGCTGGACGAGGTCGGGCTTGCGGCACGTTTCGAAGTTTCTCGGACACCAGTGCGAGAAGCGCTTCGACAGCTATGTGCAATGGGGCTGGTGGAGCGTCCCCCTAACAAGAGTGCAGTAGTTACAACCGTATCAGATGCATTTTTGACTTCGATGTTCGAAGCCATGGCAGAGCTGGAAAGCATTTGCGCCCGTCTTTCAGCCGAGCGCATGAGCGTCCAAGAGAGGCTTCACTTGCAAGAGATACACGTCTCCTCAGCACAGATTATTAAGGAGCGGAATACGGAAAGGTACTCTGCTTTCAACATTGACTTCCATAATTGTCTCTACGTTGGCGCTCGTAACGCACATATTCAAACCGTCGTGACACAGACGCGAGCCAGGCTCGCTCCTTTCCGGCGCGCCCAATTCCGACTAGAAGGCCGACTTCAGCAATCATGGAATGAGCATGATAAGATTGTGGAAGCAATTTTGTGCGGTGCTGGACCAGCCGCCGCGTCTGCCGCCTACAGTCATGTTTCCATTGTAGGCGCTGCAAGCATTATCTTTGCCAAACACGAAGATTGACTGCCCTTATTAAAGGGTCGTTCTTTTCGCGGCGTTTCAACTTTTTTAAGTTTTTGACGATCCTTTGTCCGATCGCGATAAGCCTATCATAGTGTCTGTCTATTGCTGCTAAGACCACCGGAAAGCCGTCCAGTAAGGCCGTGCCAGAGTATTGATCGAACCACAACCACACGAGCTGAGTGGCCGTTGAAGGCTGATCTCGGCAAGTTCTTCAGCGAGCCGAAGTAAGCCTGACGTTGTGCTTGGTGGTGATTGATGGCAGTTGCCTGCAATTTCACGGCGAGACCGCTTATCTCTCTGCAGCCACATAGCAATCGTATAGTTTCGGTGTCGGCGGCACGACTTCCTTTAAGAGCTGGGAAATTTACAAGTCTCCACACAGTCATGCCCCCGCAACCAAATCCCCCATTATATCCTTTGTATCGAGGACAAATCTTTGTCCGAGGTCAGGTGGAAGCCCAATCCACCTAGCTGCCAGCACCCGCAGGAAGTGCGAGGTTGAGAAGATGTGGCGCCGCCGTGCCTGATATTATGGATGATGCAATATGCTCGTTGTTTCACCTGTTCCACGCTTTCACGCCATATACAGCTTCTTGCTCCACATCTTCGGCATGTCAGCATTTTCCCAACACCATGCCTGAAAAATGATCCACGACGTGCTTTGTCGCGTGAAAATTAATCATCAGCGAAGGGTGCGGTTCGTAGAAAAAGCGCAAAACATGCACCCGAACGCAGTTGGCACGCTCATTGCTTTATAGTTTTTGAGTTGGCCGCTAGGGTTCCGGTGCGTTTTGCATGACTGGTCCGAGAGCAGCCACTGGGCGGGGAGAAATTCTGCTCGGATGCACGGCGGGATAAAAGCCCGGGAGACCTCGTTAGCCAAGGAATTGGCGGCGCAGGTTCGTGCCGATTCCTTTTTGAAGAAACGCAAAAAGGGGAATGCCAATGCAGACTTTCACCAAAATTATCTCAGGCGTCATGCTTGCTACCACGCTGCTTATCCCGGCAGGTCTGGCGCAGGCAGCGCCAAAGAAAGACTTCAAGGTCGCATGGTCTATTTATGTCGGTTGGATGCCTTGGGGTTATGCCGCAGACCACGGCATCGTCAAGAAATGGGCAGATAAGTACGGCATCAAAATCGACGTCACGCAGTTCAACGATTACGTCGAGTCGATGAACCAGTATACGGCAGGCGCCTATGATGCGGTGACGCTGACCAACATGGACGGTCTTTCCATTCCAGCCGCCGGCGGTGTCGATACAACCGCCGTTATCGTCGGCGACTTTTCCAATGGTAATGACGCGGTCATTCTCAAGGATAAGACGCAGCTTGCCGACATCAAGGGACAGAATGTCAATCTGGTCGAGTTTTCCGTCTCGCACTATTTGCTGGCCCGCGCGCTGGAGAGTATCGGCGCGTCGGAACGGGACGTCAAAGTCGTCAATACGTCAGACGCGGACATGGTTGCGGCGTACCAGACGCCCGATGTTTCCGCGGTTGTCACCTGGAACCCGCTGGTTTCCTCCATTCTTGAAAATACTTCGGCAAAGGCTGTGTTCGACAGCTCCAAAATCCCCGGCGAAATCATAGATCTGATGGTTGCCAATACCGATGTGCTGGCGGAAAATCCCGACTTCGGCAAGGCGCTCGCAGGCATCTGGTACGATACGATGGCGCTCATGACTGCCGATAGCGCCGAAGGAAAGGCCGCCCGTGAGGAAATGGGCAAGGCTTCCGGTACCGACCTGAAGGGCTTCGAAGCCCAGATGGCTGCGACCAAGCTGTTCGACAAACCGGAAGATGCAGTGAGTTTTACCGCATCGCCCGAGCTGGGCAAGACGATGGACCGTGTTCGCCAGTTTCTCTTTGAAAAGGGCTTGCTGGGCAGTGGTGCAGCTTCCGCCGATGTCATCGGCATCTCTCTGCCGGATGGCTCGGTTCTCGGCGACAAGGCCAATATCAAGTTCCGCTTCGTGACCGACTATATGAACGCTGCTGCCAAGGGATCACTCTGAGCCATCAACCGGGCCGCGCGCGCGGCCCGCCCTTCTTGACATGTTCTGGAGTTCCCATGCGCTGGATCAACTTGCGACCATCGAACGGTGTGCGTCTCGCTCTCGGTATGCTGCCATTCGCGGCCATCGTCGTTGCCTATACCGTTGGCTCCGTTGCGAGGCTTGCTGAAAATCCGAATGACAAGCTTTTGCCGGGTCTGGCCAGCCTGACGGATGCCATCAACCGCATGGCTTTTGTTCCCGATGGCCGCACGGGCGATATCGTTCTGTGGACGGATACGATCGCCAGCCTTGTCCGCCTTTTTTCGGGCCTCGGCATAGCCACTGTGCTGGCGCTGACCATTGGTATGCTGATCGGGATGTTACCCTATGCCCGGTCGCTTTTGTCGCCTATCGTTGCGGCCATTTCCATGGTGCCGCCGCTGGCGCTGTTGCCCATTCTGTTCATCATGCTGGGGCTGGGTGAAATATCTAAAATCGCCCTCATCGTCATTGGTGTCATGCCTGTCATGATCCGCGACCTTGCGCTCAAGGCCATTGAGTTGCCTCGTGAGATGATCATAAAGGCGGAAACCCTAGGGGGAAATTCGCTTCAGATCGCCTTACGGGTCGTTCTACCGCAAATCCTGCCGCGTCTTATCACCTGTCTGCGGCTCCAAATCGGGCCTGCCTGGCTGTTTCTGATCGCCGCTGAAGCAATCTCTTCGGATTCCGGGCTTGGATACCGCATTTTCCTCGTGCGGCGCTATCTGTCCATGGATGTGATCTTTCCATACGTCGCATGGATAACCCTGATCGCGGTTCTCATGGACTGGCTGCTGGAACGATTGCGCATGGCTGCCTTTCCTTGGTCCAGCCCGGAGGTCAGGGCATGAGTACCATCCGTATCGACAGGGTCTGGAAGGAATATGGCGACCAGATCGTTCTGGAAGACATATCGCTCGACATCGAGGACCGGGCTTTCGTTGCCCTCGTCGGTCCCTCCGGCTGCGGCAAATCGACATTCCTGCGGATGATTCTGGGGCAGGAAAGCCCGACACGTGGCACAATTCTGCTGGATGACAAGGTGCTCACCCCGGAGCCCGGGCCTGATCGCGGCATCGTTTTCCAGCGCTATTCGGTCTTTCCGCATCTGACCGTGCTTGGAAACGTGCTGATCGGCAAGGAGCTGGCCGCTTCCCGCTGTGTCGGCAAACTGTTCGGCGCGAAGCGCCGGGCGGCGGTCGATGAGGCAAAAGCCATGATCGCTGATGTGGGCCTTGGCGGCACGGAAGACAAATATCCAGCCCAGCTTTCCGGTGGCATGCAGCAACGTCTGGCGTTGGCGCAGGCACTTTTGATGCGGCCGAAGGTTTTGCTGCTGGACGAACCTTTCGGCGCACTCGATCCCGGTATTCGTGCCGAAATCCATCTGCTGATGAAGCGGCTGTGGAATGAAACGCCGATGACGGTTGTCATGGTGACTCATGACATGCGCGAGGCCTTCACGCTGGCAACACGTGCCATCGCTTTCGAGCGCCCGCGCGACAGACCGGAAGAAAAATTGCGCTATGGCGCGCGGATTACGCGTGACCTGCCGATCTGGCCGCCACGGCGACCCGAAGGAGCAGCCTGATATTTCGAATGCCTGCCGGGACGACCCGGCATAAGGGCAGCCACAATCGGGACGACCCGGACCAACCTCCATGGAGCACCCATGCATCAAAGACGTTCGCCGGAAGAAATCAACGCCAACCGTGCCCGCTACGAAGAACACCAGAAGAAGGGATTAAATTTCACGCCGAAATCCATGTCGGGTTTCAGCCCTCTTCCCGAGCCTGCGATTGACGAGGCTGATGTCATCCACAGCGAAGACATTCCCGGTGGTTGGTACTGGTCCACGACGGTCCGGCGCGAGGAAACATTACGCGTCAGTCTCCAGCAGGGATTTTCTTCGGTTGCGATCATCGCATGGTCCAGCGCCGATACCTCTGAACGCATGAACCTGCCCGACACGGTCAAGATGCAGTGGACGACCGGTCTCTCGAAAGGCCGTGTCATTTTTTCCGATATGGGTCGGGTCATGTTCTCGATTACGGAAGACAGTTGCGGTGCGCATGATTGCCTCGTCGGTGGTTCAAACGCCGCCACCAACGCCCGCTACGACGGCGTGAATGTGCGTGATACGCGAGACAATTTCGTCAAGCTCGCCATGAAGATTGGCCTCGACAGGCGCGATATTCCCCCGGCACTTACCCTGTTCGCGCCGGTGCGGGTGGATAGTGAAGGGCGGTTTTTGTGGAATCCGGCGATGTTGAACGGTCCCGATTACGTTCACCTGCGGGCTGAAATGGACATGATTGTCGGCTTTTCCAACTGCCCGCATCCGCTTGATCCCAACCCCGCCTATGCGCCCAACCCCGTCACCATCACGCGTGTTGCAGCCCAGGCTGTCGGTGCAGACGACCTGTGCCGAACGGCGACCGCCGAGGCCGTGCGTGGCTTCGAAAACAACGCATTCGCACGCCTTTGAGCCGGGAGACATGATGATGACCGATTTTATTCAGACCAATCCCGTACGCACGCTCGATAACGCTGCGCAGGACCATTATGTAGCGGCGGAAAAGCCGTTTTCCACAGTGCTGCGCAAAGGCCAGACGGTGCGCATCGAGGACAGCTATGGCCAGCAGGCCATCGATACACTGTTCTACAATGCGGGCGATTATTCCGAACGCTATTCCAGCCAGGATACGGTGCGCCATCAGAACGCCGCCTATATTTCGACCGGCACCAGGGTCATGTCGAATGAGGGGCGGGTCATGCTTGAGGTGACCGCCGACAGTTGCGGTCGCCACGATACATCCGCGGGCGCGTGTTCCTGTGAGAGTAACACGGTTCGTTTCGGTCACGGCACGAAGTATCTCCATGCATGCCGCGATAATTTCGTCGCCGAGGTCGCTCGATACGGCATGAGCAAGCGTGACGTGGCACCCAACATCAATTTCTTCATGAATGTACCGATTTCCCAAAATGGCGGAATAACCATTGTCGATGGCGTGTCCGCGCCGGGAGATTACGTGGAGTTGAAGGCCGAAATGGATGTGCTGATGGTCATCTCCAATTGCCCGCAGATCAACAACCCCTGCAATGGTTTCGATCCGACGCCTATCCGGGTTCTTGTCTGGGATGGTGAGGTCTGAGCCCCATGTTCAAAAAAGTTCTCATCGCCAATCGCGGCGAAATCGCCGTGCGCGTCATCAGAACGCTTGCCAAAATGGGCATAGCCTCGGTCGCCGTCTATTCGGATGCGGACCGCTTCGCCAAAGCCACGCTTATGGCAGATGAAGCCGTGCGTATCGGTACTGCCCCTGCCAGCGAAAGTTATTTGAATGTCGAGGCCGTCATTGCTGCCTGCAAGGCGACCGGCGCGGAAGCCGTTCATCCTGGCTATGGATTTTTGTCGGAGAATATCGGCTTTGCCGAAAGGCTGAAGGCGGAAGGGATCGTGTTCATCGGCCCCACACCTCAGAACATCGCCGATTTCGGCCTCAAACATACGGCCCGAGAGCTTGCACGGAAAAGCGGTGTACCACTCTTGCCGGGTTCCGACCTCTTGGCGTCGCTGGATGAGGCATTGGGTGCTGCCGAAACCGTGGGCTATCCGGTAATGCTGAAATCAACCGCGGGCGGTGGCGGCATTGGCATGCAGCTTTGCCCGGATGCCGCGGCGCTGAGGGCAGCTTTCGAAAGTGTACAGCGAACGGCCAGAGCGAGCTTCGGCGATGCCCGCGTCTATCTGGAACGCTTCGTCGCCAAGGCGCGCCATGTCGAAGTGCAGATTTTCGGTGACGGGCAGGGCCGTGTGATCGCACTTGGTGAGCGTGACTGCTCCCTGCAGCGGCGAAACCAGAAAGTGATCGAAGAAACTCCCGCGCCCGGACTTTCGGATGCCGTGCGTGAGCGGCTGCATTCCGCTGCCATGGCTCTCGGTCGACTGGTGAAATACACCTCCGCCGGAACGGTCGAGTTCATCTATGATCCTGCGCGGGAAGAGTTCTACTTCCTTGAGGTCAACACCCGTTTGCAGGTGGAGCACCCGGTTACCGAAGCCGTGTTCGGCATCGATCTTGTGGAGTGGATGATCCGTCAGGCGGCGGGTGAGGACGTGCTGTCCGGCAATGAGACATTGACGCCGAAAGGTGCGGCCATAGAAACCCGCATATATGCCGAAATGCCCCACGCCGATTTCCGTCCCAGTGCTGGTTTGTTGACGGAGGTGATGTTTCCCGATGGCGTGCGTGTCGATGGCTGGGTTGAGACAGGCACAGAAGTCACGCCGTTCTACGATCCGATGCTCGCCAAGCTCATCGTGTCGGGCGAAAACCGGGCCGATGCCATCGCCAATCTTCAGACTGCACTGGACGCGACATCGATCTCCGGCATCGAAACCAATCTCGATTATCTCAAAGCCATCGCGGCCTCCGAGATTTTCGACGGCGGCAACGTGGCGACCACGGCGCTGAAGGATTTCGTTTTCGTGCCTGATGTGGTCGAGGTCATCTCTCCCGGTGCACAATCGAGTTTGCAGGAACTCCCCGGTCGTATCGGCCTCTGGCATGTCGGCGTTCCGCCAAGCGGGCCAATGGACGAACGCTCCTTCCGGCATGCCAATCGCCTCGTCGGTAACCACGACCATACGGCGGCATTGGAACTGACGGTTTCCGGCCCGGTTCTGAAGTTCTTTTCGGAAGCCACCGTCGCTCTTGCGGGTGCGGACATGCCGATGACGGTTGATGGCGAGCCGGTCGCTCATAATGCGCCGTTCCTGGTGCAGGCTGGTCAAACCCTTGTCATTGGTCAGATCAGGGATGTGGGCCAGCGGGCCTATCTGGCCGTATCGGGTGGTTTCGACGCGCCTGTCGTTCTGGCGTCCCGCGTCACATTTGGGCTGGGCCAATTTGGTGGCAATGCTACCGGCACTCTTCGCGCCGGCCACGTGTTGCGTCTGGCAAAAATGCCTCAGACCGACATTCAGCCCGCGACGGAGCCAGCGCAACTCGTCCGCCAATGGTCTGTGGGGGTGCTCTATGGCCCCCATGGCGCACCGGATTTCTTTGTTGACGGAGATATCGAAACGCTTTTTTCCAGTGAATACGAGGTTCACTTCAACTCGGCCCGAACCGGCGTGCGTCTGATCGGCCCTGCACCGAAATGGGCTCGCACGGATGGCGGAGAGGCGGGGCTGCACCCCTCAAACCTGCATGACAATGCATATGCCATAGGCTCAATTGATTTCACCGGCGACATGCCGATCATCCTCGGACCGGATGGGCCGTCGCTTGGTGGTTTCGTTTGCCCTGCGGTCATTGCTGCCGATGAGCAATGGAAGATGGGCCAGTTCAAGCCAGGTGACAAAATCCGCTTCCACCCAGTCGCTCGCACCGATGACCCAGTGGCTGGCCCTGCTGTGCATGGGATTGGCGAAGCCGCAGGCTCTCCAATCCTTGCCGAAAACAGGGAACGGGACGTGCCGGTCGTCTATCGCCGCCAGGGCGATGACAATATTCTCGTGGAATACGGATCGATGCAGCTCGATGTCGGACTGCGACTGCGCGCCCATTTGCTGATGGAAGCAGTCAGGGATGCGAAAATTCCGGGCGTGATCGACCTGACGCCGGGCATCCGCTCCCTGCAAATCCATTATGACGGATCCAGCCTTGCCCGCACGAGGCTGCTGGGTCTGTTGTCGGAGATCGAAGACAGCATGCCTTCCGTGCAGTCGGTCAAGGTTCCGAGCCGCACGGTCTGGCTTCCGCTTTCCTGGAACGACCCGGATGCTGAGCTTGCCATGCGCAAATATCAGGAACTGGTGCGCCCCAATGCGCCATGGTGCCCGTCGAATATCGAATTTATCCGCCGCATCAACGGTCTCGCCGACGAGGAGGCTGTGAAGCAGACCATTTTCGACGCGTCCTATCTGGTGATGGGGTTGGGTGATGTCTATCTCGGCGCACCGGTCGCCACACCTCTCGACCCGCGTCACAGGCTTGTCACGACTAAGTACAATCCGGCACGCACCTGGACGCCGGAGAACGCGGTCGGGATCGGTGGTGCCTATATGTGTATCTACGGCATGGAAGGGCCCGGCGGATACCAGCTTTTCGGTCGCACGATCCAGATGTGGAATACATGGCGTCAGACTTCGGTCTTCGGCAAAGACAAACCCTGGCTGCTCGATTTCTTCGATCAGGTCCGCTTTTTCCCCGTCAGCCACGATGAGCTGACGGAAGCGCGGGCGGCCTTTCCCCATGGTGGCTATCCGATCCGTATTGAGGATGGAGAGTTTTCATTCGCAGCCTATGAGGCGGAACTGGCCCGTAACGCCGCCGGTATCGGCGCCTTCAAATCCAGCCAGCAGGCCGCTTTCGAGGCAGAGCGCCAGCGCTGGAAAGAGCAGGGTCTGGATACGTTCATTGTCGATGAAAGCAGTGGTTCCGGTCCCGGCGGCGACATCCCGGATGGGTGCTTCGGGGTGGAAAGCGCCGTGCCGGGCAATGTCTGGAAAGTGCTGGTGGAAGAGGGTCAGGCCGTTGCCGCCGGAGATACGCTCGCCATCATCGAATCCATGAAAATGGAAATCACCGTCACTGCCCATGCGCCCGGTCGCGTCCGCGATCTCAGGGCGGGGCCGGGCCGCAACATTAAAGCTGGCGATGTCCTCGTCGTTCTGGAGAATGCATGATGTTTCCTCTTTTTCTTGATCTTTCATCGCTAAAGACAGCATATGCTGGCGGGCTTTCACCCCTTGATCTCGTTGAAGAGGTACTGCGCAGGATCGCGGCATCCGACGATCCGGCTATATTCATTTCGAGAACGCCCGCGGAGGAGTTGAGGAATACCGCCCGCGATCTCATGGCGCGCGCACCAGCCCCGAACAGCCTTCCGCTCTGGGGCGTGCCATTCGCAGTGAAGGACAATATTGATGTCGCGGGCCTACCGACCACGGCCGGTTGCCCGGCCTTCGCCTATCAGCCGAAGGAAGATGCAACGGTCGTGATGCGGCTGAGAGCTGCCGGGGCGCTGGTGATCGGCAAGACCAATCTCGACCAGTTCGCGACCGGTCTCAATGGCACACGATCCCCATATGGCGCGCCGCGATCCGTTTTCGACAAGGCCTATATTTCCGGCGGCTCTTCGTCAGGCTCAGCCGTTGCCGTTGCTTCGGGCCTTGCAAGCTTTGCGCTTGGCACGGATACGGCGGGCTCTGGCCGCGTGCCTGCCGCTTTCAACAATCTCGTGGGAATAAAGCCGACCCCGGGCCTGGTTTCAAATGCCGGTGTGGTGCCCGCTTGCCGTTCCGTGGATGTGGTGACGGTCTTCGCTGGCACGGTCGGAGATGGCGTCGCCATCCGCAAAGTCATGGATGGGTATGATCTCGCCGATCCGTTCTCGAAAGCGGCACAACCCACTAACCTCCCTGCGACAGGTCTGCGGGTCGGTGTCCTTGCGAAGGACGAGCGAGAGTTTTATGGCAACCGCGCCTATGAAGCGCTCTATGATGCTGCAATTGAACGCGCAAAGGCACTGGGTGCCGAAATCGTGCCATTCGATTATGCCCCGTTTCGGCAGGCAGCGGAGCTTCTCTACAACGGTCCGTGGGTGGCGGAGCGGCTTGCGGCAGTGAAGGATTTCATCACGTCCAATGCGGCGGATTTCGATCCGACCGTTCGGACCATTATTTCCGGTGCCGCACACTATAGCGCTGTCGACGCATTTGAGGGCACCTACAGGCTGGAGGCGCTTCGCCAGAAAACCCGGGCGACGTGGGAAACCGTCGACGTGTTGATGCTGCCGACATCGCCGACGACCTATACGGTCGCGGACATGTTGGCCGACCCGATTGCAAAAAACGGGCACCTGGGTCGCTATACCAATTTCGCCAACCTGTTCGGTTATGCGGCAATCGCGATCCCTGCAGGTTTCGATCCTCAAGGTCACCTGCCAGCCGGTATCACACTGTTTGGCCCGGCTTTCTCCGACGACGCGCTGGCACCCTTCGCAGATGCAATGCACCGGGCACTGGCCGCGGGGATGGGCTGTGACAAGTCGGTGCCTTTGCCACTTTCCTCTTGTGTGGCGGAGCCAATCGACGGCCTTGTGTCCCTGATCGTCGTCGGCGCACATCTCTCCGGCATGCCGCTCAACCACGAACTGACCGCCCCCGGCGGCAAGCTGATAAAAGCATGCCGAACGGCTGCGGATTACCGGCTTTTCGTGCTGCCCAATACCACACCGCCGAAACCCGGTTTGATACGCACGCCTGGCTTTACCGGCCCCGGTCTCGCCGTCGAACTATGGAAAGTGACCCCGGAAACTTTCGGTCGCTTCGTGGCGAATATTCCCGCTCCTCTCGGCATCGGCAAGGTAACGCTGGAGGATGGCAGCCAGTTTTCCGGCTTTCTCTGCGAAGCCCATGCCACCGAAGGCGCGGTGGAAATCACCCATCTCGGTGGATGGCGAGCCTACATTCAGTCGATAAAAAATTAAGGAACGAGGACGAACGACACGATGAGGTGCTACCTGATTGCCTTTCGAAAAGTTCTAATCGAAATCCTGACATCACGAGCAGAAATGTATCGGGCTCGAAGGATGTGAGGCCGATTGCACGCAATATTCGCGAAACCGGGGAGTTTACCGTCCATATCTGCGACAACGCCCTCGTCGATCAAATGGAGATTTTCGCCCGAGTGACGTCTCGGGCCAGCCCGACCTCGTTTGATTGAGAAGCTCCGAGCCTGATGGGTCTCAGAATCTTGACGCTGTTAACGCCTATCGGCGCAGCAACTCGGTAGTGCGCCACCGTCGCTGCTGGTTACGGCCTTCTGGCAGCTGTCTAGGGAAGAGTGAATGATCAGCAGCGTCTCGCGCCCAGTGGCTGGAAATCAAACAACGCCTTTGCTGAAAATGAAGCAACCATAAGGTCCGGGATCGGAGGTGCGCACGATGGCAAACGAAGCTTTTGCGGCATTATAGAATTCGAAGCGCTCTAGCGCCTCAATTTCAATCGGTCGTCCTTCCGCGCTATCGACTACCGCCTGCATCCTCGCGAAAATCGGAACCTGTCCATTGGGGTCGCCGACGATTTGCATGCGTTTCACCGGCGCATCGACGAATGTGTCCAGGGGGAAAAGTTTCAAAATGGCCTCTGCCGCACGTTCCAGGCCGCAGCCGGAAACATCGATCAGGCGACCATACGTTGTTTGACGCGCGATGGTTTGTGCGGGATGATTGATATCGCATAACACCAACTGATCGCCATGGCCCATGAGCATCAGGGCATAAAGCAGTTCAGCGTTGATGATCGGTTCAATACCTTTTAGCACTGCTTCTCCTCCCAGAACCGCAGAGTTTCTCTTCACGAGATACATCATGATTGTAATGTCTGCAATCGGTTTGCGCTAACGCGTCCAAGGACGAGGAGATAAATAAGGTCGTATGGCCGAATTTATCAATGAATTTGGCCCTTAATTTCCATTTATACTGTCAATTCGAAAATTCTTGAAAATTTAACGACGGTCCAATTTACAAAAAAATAAATATATGTGAAGTTTGAGAGGCGGATGTGTCCGAGAATAACATGATCGTGGCGAATATGGCTGGAGGGCTGTGTTCGCCCGTTTACAGGGAGGCACAGTGTCGCGGGAGTGTGCGACGCCGTGGGAGGAGAACAGCTTTTGGCATCGATGAACATCGTCAATGTCGGAAAAGCCTATGGAAGCCTGACGGTGATCCATGGCGTTTCCGTTGAAATACCCGACGGCGAATTCGTCGTTTTGGTGGGCCCGTCCGGCTGCGGAAAATCGACCTTGCTGCGTATGGTGGCGGGGCTTGAGCCGATCACTTTCGGGGATATCCAGATCAATGGCAAGGTGGTCAACGACCTGCCTCCGAAGGATCGCGATATCGCCATGGTGTTCCAGAGTTACGCGCTCTATCCGCACAAGACAGTGGCCGAAAATATGGGCTTTGCGCTGAAAATGCGTGGAGAAACGAGAACGGATATCGACGCCCGCGTTCATAAAGCGGCTGAAATCCTTGATCTTACGCCCTATCTTGCCCGTTACCCACGCCAGCTTTCTGGCGGCCAGCGCCAGCGTGTGGCTATGGGTCGAGCGATTGTTCGCGATCCCAAAGTTTTTCTCTTCGATGAGCCATTGTCCAACCTCGATGCCAAGCTGCGTGTGCAGATGCGGGCTGAAATCAAGGAATTGCAGCGACGTTTGGCGACGACCATGATCTATGTGACGCACGATCAGGTGGAAGCCATGACGATGGCCGACCGTATTGTCGTGCTGCGGGACGGGCGCGTGGAACAAATCGGCTCGCCGCTGGCGCTTTATGATAAGCCCGCAAATACTTTCGTTGCCGGTTTCATCGGTTCTCCATCCATGAACCTCATCAAGGGGCATATTCGCAATGCCGCTGAACCCTATTTCGAGACGAATGATGGCATTCGCTTGCCGCTATCACGCGCGCCTGCCCGTTCCGATGGCAGATCTGCCTTTTATGGTATCCGGCCTGAACATTTCGCGCTTGGCGGTGCTGTCGGCGCGCAGGTGACGGTGGTGGAATCCACCGGCTCTGAAACGCAGGTCTTTGCCAAGCTCGGCCAGCAGAAGATCATCGGTGTGTTTCGCGACCGGGTGGAAGAACCCGCGGGCGGCACGATTGCCATGACGCCGAATGTTGCGCTGGTCCATCTGTTCGATGGGGAAAGCGGGCTGAGGCTGGACTGAATTTCTGGTTGTCGCTGCGAGGAGAAAAGCGACGACACCATATCAACGGGAGGAGAACCGCATGAAAGTCAGTGATTTCGAGAGAATGATGGCGATCGGCCTGAGCCGCCGCGCTATCTTGAAGACCAGCGCAAGCTTGGGTGCCGTTGCAGCGGCGGGCAGTATGCTTGGGCCATTCGGGGCAGCTTATGCGCAGGACGCGTCCTTGCGCACCCAGATTTTGCAGGTGCCGGGCGTCGGCAAGGGCTCGCCAACCGATGCCGACTGGCAGAAGGTGGGTGAGATGTGCCTGGAGGCCACCAAGAAGAGC
>JAAIGF010175109.1_pt1 | contig 23517 bp, 9 predicted proteins | sample 6487441 | NCBI WGS metagenome assembly JAAIGF01 (sample SAMN13974129, study PRJNA590717) | phyllosphere metagenome | biome: pepper field; feature: multiple bacterial spot infested pepper fields; material: pepper leaves; isolation source: leaves from pepper fields | host: Capsicum annuum ... | reverse complement strand
TACGATTGGTTGATTGATTTTAAGAAACTGGAAATGTCATCACCGGAGTTTGGATACGCTAACTGGGGAAACAATAGTGTCATCACTTTAGTGCGACTAGACCCTGCAGCAAGCTTGGCGTCGGTAAATGAGAAACTAAAATTCTATATCGATGATAAACAAGGTTCCAAGGAGCATGTAGACGAGAATTTCCTTTATCCCATGGAACGCTGGAAAATGTACAATACCTTTAAACAAGGTGTTGAACAAGATGGAAAAATTAAAAGCATTCGATTATTCAGCTCCATCGCGTGGTTGGTACTATTAATTGCCTGCATCAACTTTATGAATCTGTCCACCGCTAGATCCGAGAAAAGATCCAAAGAGGTGGCCATGCGCAAAATCGTCGGTGCACGAAGAAAATCATTGATCATACAATTCTTGGGCGAATCCCTTGTTTTTGCAATTATTGCTGGACTACTGGCTGTAGGTCTGGTTCAATTAGGGCTTCCTTCCTTCAACACTTTTGTTTACAAAGAATTGGCTATTGAATTAGACAACTGGCGACATCTTGGCTTTATTGTATCCATCGTTTTCGTATGCGGCCTAGTATCAGGTAGCTATCCGGCTTTTTTCCTCTCCTCATTTGCTCCCCTAACCACGCTAAAAGGCGGCAAACGAGCTACGGGCTCGAGTAACCTCATACGAAAGGTACTGGTCGTTACGCAATTTACGGCAGCCATCATTCTCATGATCTGCACGTCGATCATATATCTTCAAGTGCGCCATGCTAAAAACCGTGATTTAGGATTTGATCGGACCCAGGTGATCACAACGAACATACAGGGAAGTATGTTGGAACATATGGATGTGATCAAGCACGAGTTGAAAGCGACTGGCAGTATCGAATCCGTCGGATTAAGCATCAATGACGTTCTCAATGTCGGATCCAATACCTCCGGATTTGAATGGGAGGGGAAGGATCCTAAATCATCCATCTTAATCGGATTCACCTTTGTTGATCCAGAGTTTACAGACGCCCTGCATATCAAGATTAAGGATGGACGAAATTTTAGGTCTAACTTATTAGGCGATAGCTCCTCTATTCTGATTAACGAAAGCTTTGCGAAGTTGATCCAGCCGGACGGATTGGTTGCCGGGAAAACAATTAAGATGAACGGTTTAACATTCACCGTTGCAGGTGTTGTCGACAACTATGTCTACAACGATATTTACAGTACTGCAGAGCCCTTGATGCTAGCACCAATGGCGGTTGGATATGCATATGGTTATACCGGTGGCGTGTTAAATATAAGAACCGCGGCTGGCGCCGACATACAAAAAGTCGTACAGCAAATAGAGGGAATCGTGAAAAAGTATAATCCCGATTTTCCATTCAGCTACAAGTTCTTAGACGAAACATTCAATAATTACTTTGGCACCGAGATGATGCTTCAAAAGCTGGCCAGTTTATTTGCCATTCTGGCGATCATTATATCTTGTCTCGGTCTGTTGGGGCTTGCGGCTTTTTCTGCCGAACAAAGAGCGAGAGAAGTGAGTATCCGCAAAGTGTTGGGCGCTTCCATTGCGCGACTGGTTAAAATGCTGAATTACGAATTTCTTATTTTGGTCAGCCTCTCCTGTCTCATTGCTTTTCCTATTGCTTGGTACTTTATGAACGATTGGTTGAAAGGTTACAATTACCGTATGGAAATGCCTTGGATTGTTTTTCCTGTTACTGCCCTCCTAGCATTATTGATTGCCTTATTTACCATCAGCACGCAAGCGCTACGCGCGGCGAATGCAAACCCAACCAAAACCTTGCGTGACAACTAGCACAAACATCGATTGATAAACAGAACATTGAACATAAGAAATTAACTGAATAACATGATCAAAATAACAAACCTCCAAAAATACTATCGCACCGAAGAAGTGGAGACGGTAGCCTTGAACAATGTGAATATTCATGTCAAAGAGGGCGAGTTCGTCGCCGTGATGGGGCCATCGGGCTGTGGAAAATCAACCCTACTCAATATAGTTGGTCTATTGGACGATTTGGATGAAGGGAGTTATCTTTTTAACAACATTGAGGTTGCCAAATTTAAAGAAGGCAAGCGTTCTGATCTGCGCAAGCACAACATTGGATTTGTATTTCAGAGCTTCAACTTGATTGATGAACTTACCGTGTTCGAAAACGTGGAACTTCCCTTGGTGTACACCAACGTTCCCGCCGCCGAACGCAAACGCCGCGTGGAGGAAGTCCTAGAAAAGGTACAGATCATGCACCGCCGCAACCACTTCCCGCAACAGCTATCCGGCGGTCAGCAGCAGCGTGTGGCCGTAGCCCGTGCCGTAGTAAACAATCCAAAGCTAATTTTGGCCGATGAGCCGACAGGTAACCTTGACTCCAGCAATGGTAACGAGGTGATGCAGCTACTCACCGAACTCAATGAAGCCGGCACCACCATCGTTATGGTGACGCACAGTGAACATGATGCCAAGTTTTCCGACCGCGTCATCCGTATGCTGGATGGGCAGGTGATTATGGAAACCGAGAATGTATAACGCTCACAGGACGAACACTCAGCACACAGCAATACACAAAAGACAAACCCGATTTAGATACCGCAGCTATGACGAGCTTTAAACTCACTTTACGACAACTATGGCAGCGACGCCTATTTACCGGCCTTAACGTTACTACTTGCTTTGCATCGGAGGTACATCTTTTGACTTTTTAATTTTGACTTTTTAATTTCTAACATGTTACAGAACGACATCAAAATAGCTTGGAGAAACCTACGCAGCCAGCGGCTTTTCTCTACCATTAAAATCGGAGGCTTTGCTTTTGGAATTGCTGTTTCCTTGCTTATTGCACTGTTTGTTCAGCACGAACTTAGCTACGATAAATTTTATCCCGAGGCAGATCAGGTATTCCGTTTGGTGGGCGTAGCCAAGCAAGACAATATCATCCGCAAGGGTATCTCCATGCCGGCTCCTACCGGGCCGACCTTCCAAGCGGAATTCCCTGCAGTGGAGTCGACGGGACGGATGCTTTCCAACCCCTTGTTTGGTGCCGGGAGCAATCAGTTATGTACGAATGAAAATCCGGAAAACTTCTCCGATAATGGCTTCACCTACGTCGATCAGTCGCTGTTGGACATGCTGCCGCTAGCCACCGTGTTTGGTTCTTTGCCTCGCGCACTCGACGAGCCCAACAGCATCGTAATCACCAAAAGCAAAGCCGAGAAGTATTTCAAAGGAGATCCTATCGGCAAAATCATCTACCTAAATAACGATAAAAACAAGCCCTATAAGATCAATGCCGTTATCGAAGATGTGCCGAGCAACTCCCACCTCTACGGTTTCAACTTCTTTATGACCCTATCGGGTATAGACTTCTACCCGGGCGAACAGCAAAATTGGGTAGCGAGCAATTATGCCACCTACATCAAGGTCAAGAAAGGAACAGATACCGACCTACTTGCCAAGCAGCTCACAAAATCATACATCAACGATCATTACATTCCGGCTATCCTGCAGGCCGGCATGCAGGTAAACCCGGTATTAAATTCCGCACGGCTCGTGCTACAACCGCTCGAAAATATACACCTTTATTCAACCGATATCAAAGACTATAAGATCGAGACACAGCAGCGAGGTGACATCAAGGTCGTATGGATCTTTGCCGGCATCGCCAGCTTCATCCTACTTATTGCAGTGATTAACTTCGTTAACCTATCTACTGCAAATGCGAGCAGCCGTGCCAAAGAAGTTGGTGTGCGAAAAACCATCGGATCCAGCAAGAAGGCGCTGATCAAGCAATTTATCACCGAGTCTTTGCTTTACAGCCTCATCTCTGTGTTTCTAGGTATCGCCATCAGCTTTCTGTTGTTACCGCTGTTCAACAACTTGGCAGACAAAACTTTGCACATCCCTTGGAATAGCTGGTACTTTGTGCCTGCGACCTTCCTTGCAGCAGCAGGTCTAGGCTTGCTTTCGGGTATCTATCCTGCCTTCGTGCTCTCCAGCTTCAAGCCTATCTCGGTGCTCAAAGGCAACGTGACTCCAACAAGCGGAAGCTCCATCTTCCGTAATGGATTGGTCATCTTTCAATTTGCCACCTCCATTATCTTGATTATAGGCACGCTCATTATCAACCAACAGCTTAATTATATCCTGAACAAAGACATTGGCTTCAACAAAGAACAAGTATTGGTTTTACATGGAACAAAAACCTTCGGCAATCAAGCAAAGGTTTTTAAAGATGAACTCAGCAATATTCCCAGCATACAAAGTGTTGCTATTAGTGATTACCTGCCGGTGAATATCGACGGCTCCAAGCGCAATGGCAATACCTTCAATCTCGAAGGCACGCAACAAGCGGAAACTAGCAAAGGAGGACAGTTTTGGATAGTCGATAAAGACTACATCAGCACATTTGGACTGCATTTGGTTGCCGGTCGAAACTTCAATATGGATATCGCATCCGATTCGGCAGCCGTGATCGTGAACCAGCGCATGGTCGACGAACTGGGCATCAAAGATCCTATCGGTGCACGGATTACTAACGGCAACAGCTACACCATCATTGGTGTGGTTGAAGATTTCATCTTCGGCTCCCTACGCGAAGAGGGCTTAGATCCCCTTTGTATGGCTATTGGCGGTAGCAACTCGCTCATATCCGTCAAGATCAAAGCAACGGATGCCACGCAAACCATACGGGATATCAGCAACATCTGGACTAAATTTTTGCCACAGCAACAGATACAGTACAGTTTCTTGGACGAAGGTTTTGCCTCGCTATACAACGATGTACAGCGTACGCAAGGCATCTTCACGGCCTTCGCCGTCATTACGATATTCATCGCCTGTTTAGGCCTTTTCGGTCTAGCAGCCTATACCACGGCACAGCGCACCAAGGAAATCGGGGTACGCAAAGTGTTAGGTGCAAGTGTATCGCGCATTGTCCAACTGCTATCCTTCGGATTCCTAAAACTGATATTACTGGCTTTGCTTATTGCCACACCTATCGCTTGGTGGGCCATGCAACGCTGGTTACAAGATTTTAACTACCGCATCCAAGTAGAATGGTGGGTATTTGCGTTGACCGGCGGCATCAGCCTATTCATAGCTATTGGCACCATCTGCTACCACGCCCTACGAACAGCGCGCATGAATCCCGTAGATAGTTTACGTGATGAGTGATAAAAAGTAAAAATTCAAAAGTAAAAATTAAAAAAGCCGACATGGGTGATACGCATAGTGGTGCTGAAGTTAAAAACGAATGTCTCGTCTACGATCTAACTACTATTTTATAAATACGAAGTACTATGGTAAGGAATGATATAAAAATTGCTGTTCGATCACTTTGGAAAAACAAAGGATATTCAGCTATAAATATTCTTGGCTTAGCCGCGGGACTTACCGCGGTGCTATTGATCGCCTTATGGATACAAAATCAGTTCCGTTACGACAACTTTTATAGTAACCGAGCGCATATTTATAAGGCAATGAATCGATACACCAAAGATATGTCTACCGGCCAAATTACTTCTTTTCCATTAGCCGACGCCTTGGTAGAGGGCTACCCCGAAGTCGAACATGCTGCGCGCGTATATTGGCCATCGAACCGCTTATTAACATTTGATAGTGAGGGAATAAAGTCCATCGGAAATGATGTTGACCCTTCATTTTTAAAAATATTTAATTTCCCAGTCGTGGAAGGCATGGGAATGGATGCGCTGCAAGACAAAACGAACATCGTCATCACACAAAGCTTAGCAAAGAGCCTGTTCGGAAACGAAACTCCGATCGGAAAAACAATCAAATTAGATAACGAAAGACCGTACACAGTAGTCTCTGTACTAAAGGATTTACCCAGCTATACAAGTTTCATGTTCAACTACCTCATTGCCTTGGATCAAGAGCCCAGCAACTGGAACACAAACACCTATAGTACTTACGTCAGTCTAAAACCCGGAACGGATGTCGAAAGCTTCAACAAAAAAATCGAACCACTAGTTCGCACGAAAGCGCCTGATCTCGCAAATACTGTTAACTTTCTGTATCCGATTACACAACTTCATCTGCATTCTCGTTTTGAGAACGGCATAGTTGCCGGTGGAAAGATTGATCAGGTTCGAATCATTGGCGGAATTGGTCTGTTGATACTATGTATTGCCTGCATCAACTTTATCGACCTTAGCACAGCCAGAGCTCAAAAGAGAGCCAAAGAGGTCGGGGTCCGGAAAATTGTTGGGGCAAAAAAAAGAAACCTTATCGGACAGTTTCTAATAGAGTCCATTATCATTTCTTTGCTGGCTGGATTACTGGCTATTTGGCTAAGCTTCTTCTCACTGCCAATGTTTAACCAAATGCTCGACAAACCTTTATCATTAGTATCTGCAGGCCCCCTATTTTGGTTAGCGATATTGGCCTTCGTCGTTTTTACGGGCTTTATTGCAGGCGTATATCCATCATTTGTATTATCGTCTCTACAGCCCATCAAAAATCTGAAGGCATCAAAAAAAAGCTCGTTCAATTTGCGGAGTATATTAGTCGTCGTTCAATTTGGATCGGCCATCGTGTTAATAATCGCCACCATAGTCATACGCCTGCAGATCCAACATGCTAGCAAGCGCGATATCGGCTATGATACCTCCCAATTAATTGAAGTTACGCTAGAGGGCAAAAACGTTGATAGCTATGAAACCATTAAAAAAGAATTGTTGAACAGTGGATTCGTTACGCATGTTACACGTACAGGGCTAACAATTACACAGAATAACTCCTCCTCTTGGGGAAATTTTTCATGGCAGGGTGCTACGGAAGAGCAGACCTCCAATACCATCTTCTATTTGATGAGGGCGCAAAGTGATTTTATACAAACGGTAGGCCTTCATCTTGTCGATGGTCGTGATATCGATTATCCGCGTTTAGCTAGCGATGACCGAGCTATTTTACTTAATGAGGCCGCGATAAGGACGATGGGTCTTGCAAATCCAGTTGGCCAATCTTTTTATTGGGGTGACGAGGCCTACACCATTGTAGGCATATTTTCGGACTTTATCAGTGGATCGCCATATGGCGATGTTGATCCAATGATAGTTTACGCATCTGATAGTTGGATGCGCAATATGCTGATACGTACCAACGATAAAAAAGCGATGGCTAAAACCTTAGAAGCTATCGCAAACACGCTAAAGAAATTTGACTCCGCCTATCCATTCAACTACCGTTTCGTGGATGAACGCTATGCCGAAAAATTTAAAGAACAACAGCAGACGGCATCCCTAGCCCTTACCTTTTCCCTGTTGGCCATACTCATATCGTGCATGGGTTTGTTCGGCTTAATTTCGTACATCGCGGAAACACGTGTCAAAGAAATTGGAATTCGTAAAGTGTTGGGTGCCTCCGTATCAACTATTGTGACCATGCTTTCAACAGATTTTATAAAACTAGTTTGCCTGTCCATCCTTATCGCCTCACCAATTGCTTGGTGGGCAATGAACAAATGGTTAGAAGACTTCACCTATAAAATTGATGCCGAATGGTGGATATTTACCGTGGCAGGCCTTATTTCCATAGCAATAGCGCTGCTGACAGTTAGTGCCCAGTCCATCAGAGCAGCAATGGCCAATCCCGTAGATAGTTTGCGGAATGAGTAGGAAGAAAGTAAAAATTCAAAAGTAAAAATTAAAAAAGCCGACATGGGTGATACGCATAGTGGTGCTGAAGTTAAAAACAAATGTGTCGTCTACGATCTAACTACTATTATCTAACTACTATTATCTAAATACGAAGTACTATGGTAAGGAATTATTTTAAAACAGCAGTCCGATATACCTTGAAGAACAAAGTGATTACGGGCATCAATATACTGAGCTTAGCGATTGGCATCAGCGCCACCTTGGTTATCTTTTTGCTGATCCAGTACGACTTGAACTTTGACAAAAAGGTCACCGACCGAGATCGCGTGTACCGCTTGGTGAGTGATGGCGATTTTAAAAATTCCGGCACCTTGGTTCCCTTGGTACGTATGCTAGAAACCGAACTGACAGCCATCGAGTCCGTGCTTCCGCTTTACAAGATCCAGAACGCGAAAATAAAGGCCTCCACTCCCGGCAGTAAAGAGCAGCAGGTGTTAACCAAACAGCAAGGCTTCGTGTTCACCAATAGCCAATACTTTGCATTCTATCCGCACACCTGGCTGGCCGGATCGCCAGCCGCACTCGATCAGCAGAGCATGGCCATATTGACCGACAAAGATCTTCAACGCTATTTCCCGAATATATCCCCCGCAGATGCCGTCGGCAAAACGTTTGTCTTGGGCGATTCTGTCACGCTGGAGATAGCTGGCGTCGTCAAGGAGATGTCCTACAACTCCGATTTCAAGTTCACGAGCTTTGTCGCTGTCGCAACAATACCGCTGTACGCTAGCCTCAAAGAACAATTTAATTGGGACGCATGGAGCAACTACTCGGATGCCTACCAATGTTTGCTAAAGATCAAAGCCGGCACCTCCATCGAACATATGGAAAAAGAGCTTCTCGCGCTATTGGCCAAGCACAAAAAGATAGACATCGATGGTTGGAAAGACATGTTCAAGCTGCAGCCCCTAGCGGATGTACACTTCAACACGGAGTTTAACTACAGTGCCGTCAAGCCAGATACCTTGCGCAACCTCCTTATACTGGCCCTATTCCTCCTGTCCTTAGGCATCATCAACTTTGTCAACCTTTCTACGGCTCAATCCATCGAACGGGCAAAAGAGATCGGTATTCGCAAAACCTTGGGCAGCTCCAAGCGAAAACTCGTGCTACAGTTTCTTACCGAAACAGGCATCGTGGCTTTCGTTGCGACCCTACTATCCCTTATTTTACTACCTATACTACTGCAGACCTTCGAAGGCTTTATCCCCAAAGGACTTAATTGGCAAAATTTGCCGACGGGCAGTATGCTGACCTTCCTTTTTTGCCAGCTGATCATCGTAACGCTAATCGCCGGATGCTATCCAGCTTGGGTTCTTACGGGTTACGCTCCCATATTGGCGCTCAAAAATCAGCTATCTAAAAACAGTAACCTCTCCAGAAGCAGCGGCATTCGCAAGGCATTGACCGTATTCCAATTTGTGCTCGCCCAAGTATTTCTTATCGCCGTCATTACAGTCACCAAGCAGATACAGTTTGCTACACACAAAGACATGGGCTTTCGCAAGGAAGCCATTATCAATTTTTATATTCCGGGCTCGTACCTAAACTCGGACAAAGGAAAATTGCTAAAAAATAAGCTCAAGGACATGCCCGAAATCAAGGCATTAAGCTTTGGCAACCAGTCGCCTGCCTTCTCCGGATGGATGAACACCACCATAAACACCGGCAGTGAACAGGACAACAAATTGGTGACTTTAGACTCTAGAACGGGCGACGAGCATTACCTGGAGGTGTACAATATTCCGCTCGTGGCAGGACGCAACATCGCACTTCGTGACTCTATCACCGAGGCCATGATCAACGAAAAAGCACTCCCGCTGCTCCACCTGAAATCGCCGCAAGAGGCCCTAGGTCTAACCTTAAACAATGGCGAAATAACTGTCGTAGGCGTGATGAAGGATTTTGATGTGGCCTCTGCCCATCACGAAGTTCGACCACTTATTTATTGGGGGCATAATAAAGGGTATGTTATGCATATCGCCTTAGATCAGCAACATCCCGAAAATTGGAAAACAGCCATCGAGAAGATATCCAAGGAATACAGCGCACTGTTCCCAGAGGATGTCTTTGAATACAAGTTTCTCGACGAAACTATTGCAAGCTTCTACATGAAAGAACAGCAGCTATCCAAACTACTGCGATGGGCCGTGAGCTTATCTATCGTCATTGCTGGATTAGGCCTATTTGGTCTAGCCATATTCACGGCCAACCAGCGATCTAAAGAAATTGGTATCCGCAAAGTATTGGGTGCTACAGCGGCACAAATTGTTGCTCTATTGCTAAAAAACCTGATCTCCTTAGTCGCTATAGCCTGTCTGATCGCATTTCCGATCGCTTGGTATTTGGTCAATAAATGGTTGCAAGATTTTGCCTACCGAACGACAATCCACTGGTGGATTTTCGTGGTCTCTGCAGTTGGGTTGCTTCTTGTTGCCACAACGGTATTATTGACGCGAACGGTGTTTGCTGCGCGTGCAAACCCCGTGGACAGCCTGAGGGATGAGTAGGGAAAAGTAAAAGTTAAAAAAACCGACAGGGGATGACAAGCATGGTGCGAATTAGTCAAAAGCAAATGCCTCGTCTACGGTCTAACTACTATTATCTAAATACTAGAAAAATGATAAGAAACTATATAAAAATCGCTTGGCGCAGCATCTTAAAAAACCGCTTCTTCAGCTTATTGAACGTCGTTGGTTTAGCAATAAGCTTGGCAGCAGCCATCCTATTATTTTCCTACGCGCGACAAGAATGGAGCTACAACAGACAGTTTAACAACACGTCGAATATACACAGGGTTTACCTTCAAGCCAACGCGGAGTATAACTTCGAAAAGTGGACCAACCTACCCAACGCTGTAGGTCCATCTATGCTATCCGATATTCCTGAGGTACAATCTTTTGCGAGATTGGTTAAGCTTGACTTTACTGGCTTTGCTTCACTTCAGGCAAACGACGACACCTTTATCGAAAAAAACATCGTGCTTACAGACGCGGCTTTCTTTGATATGTTCGATGTAGCATTTCTCGAAGGCAATCGCCGCAGCAGCTTCTCCAAACCGGGGAGTGTCGTTATTTCCGAGAGCCAAAAGCGAAAGATCTTTGGTGATAGTCCAGCCCTCAACCAAACCATGGTCATCAACCAACGTGATACTGTCCACATCTCCGGCGTCTACGCCGATTTCCCGACAAACAGCTCCTTCGACGCCACCATCATGTTGAATATCATGGACTCGTGGATGGGCAAAGACGTGTATTGGTCAAATGCTAGTTATCAAACCTATTGCTTGCTGGATGAAAAGGCCGTACCAGCCGATGTCGAAGCTAAAGCCACCGCCTTGATCGACAAATATATTCCCAAAGAAAATCAATACTACACCAAGTTCTTTTTGCAACCTCTTGCACAGGTCCACCTTTATTCTACAGATCTTAAAGATAATGTACTCAGCCGGCAAGGAAACATCACAAGTGTGCGAATGGTTGTTCTGCTTGCTGTGCTGATTATCGTTATCGCCTGCATAAACTACATGAACTTAGCCACCGCGCGTTCACAACGCCACGCTAAAGAAGTGGGCATCAACAAGGTGCTGGGAGCACGACCAAAGCAAATCAAGGCACGCTTCTACTTGGAAACCGCATTCATCACCTTTTTTTCCATCTGCGCCGGCCTCCTCTTAGCGCTAGTTGTCGCGCCAATATTTAACACCTTGGTAGATTCCAATATGTCTGCGTCGCAGCTTATAAGTAAAGAAAGTGTAGGGCTGTGCTTTGCTCTTTGGCTCATCACCACGCTGTTAGGAGGCACCTATCCAGCAACCTTGATGGCAAACATCCCCTCATTATCGTTGATGAAGAAGATTACATCGGCTAAAGGAGGTATGCCCATTTTCCGTCAAGGACTGGTACTCTTTCAGTTTACCTGCTCCATCATCTTGATCATCGGCGTGATTATTATCTCCCTGCAGATGAAACATGTGGCAAGTAAAGACCTAGGCTACCAACCGACAAATATGATGATTGTACCCATACGCTCGATACCGTCCATGGACAAATACAACAGCATCAAACAGGCTGTGGAAGGTCTAGCGGGCACCGTCAGCAGCGCCACGCTACAATCATTCCCCGGTTACGGCGAGAGCGGAAAAAATATACATCGTCCTGGGGCGATCCAAGAAGGACTTCCCACTGCCAACTCTAGCAGCAATGGACCCGTCGTATCAACCTTAGGCTTGCACCTGCTTGCCGGAACAGATTTACCTTCTGAATTGCCTCCCAACGACACCACCTGTTATGTCTTGATCAACGAAGTGGTTTCTGCCTACCTAGGATATACTGATCCAAACGATGCCGTTGGGAAAAACATAGGTACCGAGATGAGCGATCGCTCCATCATTAGCGGCGTGGTGCGTAACTTCAATTTTAACAGCCTAAAAGGCGACATCGGTGGTTACGTTTACTCCCGCATGAATCGACCCAGCGAAGGCTATCGGTACCTATTACTCCGCTATGAAACCAATAAAAAAGAGGATTATGTGCAACAAGTAAAACAGATCTTTGAAACACAGCTACCACAGGCTGCTTTTGACTATCAGTATATGGACGATCATATCAAAAAATATTATAGTGCAGAAAGCAGAACCAATAATATCATTACGACGGCCTCCCTTCTGACGATTGTAGTCGCCTGCATAGGCTTGTTCGGATTGGCCGCATTTACCGCTGAACAACGTCGAAAAGAAATCGGTGTACGCAAAGTCCTTGGCGCGAGTATTTATAAGATTGTGCAGTTACTATCCACGCACTTTTTGTTCTTGATCCTCCTATCATTGGTCATTGCTAGCCCCATTGCCTGGTGGATATTCTCCGACTGGTTGCAGAATTTTAACGATAAAATTGCCATTCCTTGGTGGTCGTTTTTGACCGCAGGATTATTCGCTACGGGAATTGCCCTCATGACGATTGGCTTTCAAGCGCTGAAAGCGGCCAAGGCCAATCCGGTGGATAGCTTACGAAACGAATAAAAGAAACAGACGAACCGCAACAGATTAAAACGAAAAGTATGATCTATCATCTAAAAATAGCGCTACGTACCTTGATCCAAGGAAGGTTGTATACCGCCATCAGCATATTGGGATTAGCCTTAGGCATTTTCTGCTCCCTACTGGTATCCACAATCGTGTTGGACGAGTTTTCGTATGACAAAGACTGGAGCCGCTCGGCAAACATTTTCAGGCTCATATCTGTCAGTGATCGTGGCAGTGAAATAAGCCACAAGAACGGAGCCGCCTATGCCGGACTTGCGCCAGAATTAAAGCGCACATTCCCCGAAGTGGAAGAGTACAGTGAGCTGTATGTAAGCCCCATAGACTTGAAATTGACGCCCGAAAGCAATCAGCATATTAACCTTAAGGCCTTATATACAGACAGCGCTGCACAGCACTTGCTGGATATCGAACTGCACCAACATCAGGATCTACAGCCCACCAAACCTGTCAAGAAAATTATCATCTCCGAGCATGTCGCGAAGACCTATTTTCCAAATACAGATCCGCTAGGCAAGGAAATCTACGACCTGCCTCGATACCAATCGAAAGCCAACCGTTATCTGGTCGCCGGTGTGATGAAAGACATGCCAGCAAACACACATCTCAGGGCAGATATGGTGATTTTGAAAGACCGAACAGAGAAAGCTCTAGAGAAGGCAGATTACGGCATGTATATCCGGCATTACCTCTTGCTCAAACCGGGCACAGACCCGAAAGCTTTTGAACAAAAAGTAAACCGCTGGTACCGTAATTACGTGACCAGCAAAAACCCAACCCACTATGAGCTGCAGCCCATCCAAGATGCATACCTACGATCGGATATCCCGGCCTATCAGGTACATAAGGGAAACCTGCAGCAAAACTACATCTTCATGGCCGTGGCGGCACTACTTCTGTTGATTGCCTGTATCAATTTCGTCAACCTCAGTACGGCACGGGCCAGCAGTAGGCTAAAAGAAACGGGCGTCAGGAAAGTGCTTGGCGCAAGCAAGGCCACGTTGATTAGACAATTTTTGCTAGAGTCTATGCTTGTTTTCGGCATATCCACCATCCTGTCCCTACTCTTGTACACCTTGGCGCTACCCTTCGCCGAAAAGTTCATCGAGCACCCCATCGCCTTTACACTTTCTAGCAATATGGGTTACTTCGGCGCGATTTGGGCTATCGTTTTTCTCATCAGCTTGCTCACCGGGCTGTATCCGGCCGTCTTTATATCCAGTTTTCACACGGTGAACAACAGCATCAACAGTTTATTGAAAACACCACGAAATAAACGCAGCAGGCTGCGCGAAGCGTTGGTTGTTGTGCAATTCAGCCTTTCCATCGTTATTCTTATCGCTCTGTTTGTCATGAGCAAACAGATAAATTTCATGAAGGACAAAGATCTCGGCTTCGACAGCAAGGGCTTGATTAGCATTGACCACATCTCTTTTGATGAGAAGTCTACAGCCTTCAAAGAGGCCCTAACCGCAAACCCCAGTATACAGTCGCATAGCTTCAGCAGCTGGCTCCCCATGGATGGCGCCGGCTACATGACACGATATGTGGAAGACCCCGGTAATCCCGGACATAAGGTGGAAATGTGGTACATCGCCGGTGAGCCAAACCTCGCTGAAACGCTTGGCCTGCGATTAAAAGAAGGGCGTTTCCTCTCAGCAACACGCCTCTCAGATGCCATCGAGGCAGACAACTATGACGACGAGTCGGACGCGATACGCCCGGCCGTGCTGACGGCGAGCACCGCCAAACGGCTACATGTAGCCAGACTTGACGTAGAGATGGGTAAAGAAAAGATTGTGCCTGTGGGCATCGTGGAAGATTTCAACAGTGAATCCTTGCATAAGCAGCTGGTACCAACGGTCATTGTAGGCTACAGAAATCCGCAGTACGGCGCCTTGCTTATCCGCGCGCAGGTCGGCAAAGAGCAGGAGGTTATGCAGTACGTCGCTCGCGTTTGGAAAGACCTTTATCCCGATAAATTATTGGATATGCAGCTGATGAAAGACAAACTACAGGCGCAATATAAAGCCGAAGAGCGCTTAGAAACACTCTTTCGCGCCTTCAGCATGTTAACGATGTTTTTGGCCGCATTGGGCGTATTCGGATTGATCGTCAACACCGTCAGTCTCCGTGTCAAGGAAATAGGCATCCGCAAAGTTATGGGCGCTTCCGTTTTACGGATCATGACGATGTTGTCCAAGGATTTTATGAAGCTAACGCTTCTTGCCGCACTTCTCGCATCGCCCTTGGCCTGGTGGGCCATGCACAACTGGCTGAATAATTTCGCCTACCGCATCGAAATCAACCTTTGGCTATTCGTAGCCGCAGGCCTCATTGCGCTGCTCATTGCCCTGCTAACGGTCAGCATACAGGCCTTAAAAGCCGCACGCGCAAATCCCGTAGATAGCTTAAGGGATGAGTAGTAAAAATTTAAAAGGGAAAAATTTAAAAGGGAAAAACTGACAGGGGTAATAAGCATGGGACTAGGACCTTAAAAGCAAATGTATCATCTACGGTCTACATACTATTATCTAAATACAATATACTATGGTAAGGAACTATTTTAAAATCGCTTGGCGAAACATCTTGAAAAACAAGGGATATTCGTCGATAAACATCCTCGGCTTAGCTATAGGGCTGGCATGTTGCCTATTGGTTGTTCTGTATATCCAAGACGAGCTTTCCTTTGACCATTACCATACCAAGAAGGATCGCATCTATCGTGTAGTGCACGATTGGAAAGAAAGAAATGGGATGGAAACACAGCAAATATGGGGAAATGCACCCGTTGGTGCAGCGCTAAAAGCCGATTTCCCGGAGGTGCAAACGATCTTACAGTTTTCCGGTCAAATATCCATCCTATTGAAGCAGGGCGAAAAGGCATTTCAGGAAGAGCGCGTCTTCTGCATGGACTCCACAGCATTTGATATGTTTAGCTGGACATGTATTGCAGGTAATCCCCACACCGCATTGGCTGCACCTTACTCTATCGTATTGACCGAAAGCATGGCCAAGAAATACTTCGCCGACAGCAACCCTATTGGTCAAACCTTGGAAGGAGGCGTCACCGGCGGCCGCGCTGCACCGGGCATATACACCGTTACAGCAGTCATCAAAGACCTCCCTTCCAACTCCCATTTTACCTTCGATGCCCTACTCTCCATGAGTTCCTTTCGGCAATCGTGGGCTGAAGTATTCGATCAATGGGAATACGTAGATTTCTATACCTATCTGCTCTTGCCCGAAGGCTACGACATCCATAAACTGGAGAAACAGGTGCCCGATTTTATTGCGCGCCATCAGGCTTCTCAAGAAGGTAAATACAGCATTCACTTCGAGCCCATGCTTGGGGCCTATCTAAATTCCAAAGCAGACCGCCAACCTGGCCCTCTGGGGAACATGCAAAGCATCTATATTTTCGCAATCATCGGCGCTTTCATCCTCTGCATCGCCTGCGTTAATTTTATGAACCTCGCTACCTCCCGTTCGTTGGAACGCGCCAAGGAGGTCGGCGTACGTAAAGTTGTGGGCGCCAGCCGAAAAAATCTCATCGTGCAGTTTATGAGTGAGTCGCTCCTGCTCGTGGTCTTCGCAGCACTATTGGCCTTGGCACTCGTCATCTGCTCATTGCCTTTTATGGAGATGTTTGCAGGCAAACGCTTTGCTCTATCCAGTTTATTCCAAATGCAAACCTTCAGCCTCTTTATAGGTATCGTCTTGATCACTTCGTTGGTTGCAGCCAGCTATCCCGCATTTGTATTAGCCAACTTCAAGCCGGTCAAAGTATTTAAAGGTTCATCCGGCTTAGCAACGGGCGGTACGTGGCTGAGAAAAGGATTGGTCGTTTTTCAATTCGGTTTATCCATCGCATTGATTGCAGGAACCTTAATTGTGTTTTCACAACTGCGCCACCTACAACAAACGGATCTGGGATTCCAGAAAACGCAAATGCTCGTCATTGACTTCAACTACGACGATCAAGTGTTGCAAAACCTAGATGCCATCAAACAAAGCTTTGCCCAGCAAAAGGACGTCCTCTCCGTTTCCGCCTCTCGAAGTATTCCAGGCTCTTATTTCCCCAATGCTGGCACACAGATCGAGCTGCCCGACGGTGAAATGAAATCCTTAAACCAAGCCATATTCGAGGTGGATGTCGACTTTATTCCCAACTTCGATATTCAGATGGCTGCCGGACGACCCTATGCTAGGGAATTTCCCGCCGACACGATCAACTCACTGGTCATCAATGAGGCTGCGGCGAAACTGTGGGGCTACCCCGATCCACAAAAGATCATTGGAAAGCGCTTCGCGCAATGGGGACGTGAAGGGCAGGTCATTGGCGTCGTAAAAGACTTTAACTACCTCTCGCTTCATCAAAAAATAGAACCGTTAACCCTACGCCTCGAACCGCTGAGTAGCAAGTTCATAACCTTGAAGATACAGCAGGCCGGCAATCCGGAAACAATCGCTAATCTGGCCGACATATGGTCCTCCGTAGCGCCGCATCGCCCTTTTCTATACAGCTTTCTTGATGATAGCTTTAACCGTCAGTATGAAGCAGACTATCGCTTCAGACGACTCTTTTCCGCCTTCTCGGGCTTGGCTCTTTTCATCGCCTGTCTAGGCCTATTGGGTTTGGCAACCTACACCGCACAGCAACGCACCAAAGAAATAGGCGTGCGTAAAGTGCTGGGCGCATCCACCTTTAGTATCGTCAAACTGCTCTCTATAGACTTTCTGCGCTTGGTCATCATCGCTCTATTTATTGCCGTTCCTTTGGCATGGTGGGCCATGAACCAATGGCTCAGTGATTTTGCTTATCATATTACCATTCCATGGTGGATTTTTGCCATCGCTGGCGCCAGCTCCTTGTTTATTGCCCTCTTTACCATCAGCGGTCAAGCGATACGCGCTTCCATGGCTAACCCGGTAGATAGCTTACGGGATGAGTAGTGCGTAAAGGTTAGTGACGGCTTCGGGAGCAAAGCATATTTTTGACTTTTAATTTTGACTTTTTAATTTTTAACATGATAACGAACTACATAAAAATTGCTTGGCGGTCTCTAATTAAGGCCAAAGCACTAAGTGCAATCCACATCTTTGGACTGGCTGTGGCCATTGCTGCGTCTACCCTGCTTTACTTGACAGCCATGTTCGAGCTGTCTTTCGATAATTTCCACGAGCACCGCGAGCAGGTAGGCTTGCTATACACCGAAACACAGCCAGAGGAAGGAACAAAACGAAGCTCCACCGTATCCACGCCCTTAGCTCCCGTATTGAAAACCGGCTTTCCAGAGATGGAGTATGTCAGCAGATACATGAACAGCGGTATTATCTTGCGAAACGGAGACAAACAACTGGAAGCAAGCAACAAATATGTTGATCCCGACTTCCTATCGATCTTCAGCTTTCCCTTTGTGGCAGGAAACACAGCGGCCTTAAACGAGCTGGATAATTTGGTGATCGATGAAACCACAGCCGGCAACCTTTTTGGGAGCAGCGCCGTCATCGGCAAGCAAGTAGAGGTTTACCAAAACGGAAAATGGGGATCAAAGACCATCAGCGCCGTGCTTTCCGAAATACCTAAAAATTCCAGCTTGACATTCAACACGCTATTACGCTTTGAGCATAAGCCGAATTACCAAGCCAACCTGAACGACTGGGGGCACGAAGACCATAACGTTTTTGTAAAACTAAAGTCGGGCTCGATCAACGATGAAGTCTTTACTAAAAAGGCCAAATCTTTTATGGACCTCTACTATAAAGATGAAAGCAATATGCGCAAGCGCGATGGTTGGGGCGTGGACAAAAACGGCGCTTACGTTTCGCTTCATCTTTTGCCATTAACAAAGTACCACCGCAACGATCTCGATGTTGGTCATGGCTCGGCACCCTTGTTTCCGTGGATCTTGTTGATTATTGCAGGGCTGATCCTTTTCATTGCCTGTTCTAATTTTATCAACCTATCCTTAGCCAACTCCTTTGCTAGAAATAGAGAAATTGGCACACGGAAAACGCTGGGCGGCACCACGGCACAGCTTATGCTGCAACTTTGGACAGAATCCTTCTTGCTGTGCTTGTTGGCTACCTTAATCGGCATCGGACTTGCTTGGGTGCTGCTGGCCCAGTACAATGCGATCATGAACTACAGCCTCTCCATCACCCAGTTGCTATCGCCAGTAAATCTTGTTTTCTTCTTGCTCACCTTCCTCCTACTAACCATACTATCTGGTGGATATCCCGCTTGGCGCATTGCAAAAGCCAATATCATACAAACATTAAAAGGAAAAGCATCCATCAAAAGCAGCAAGCTGCGCAATAGCTTGACCGTATTGCAGTTTTCAATCGCCATTGTCTTAATCTTGGCCACCATTATTATCGGTATCCAATTGCGCTACATCGCCGAGCGTCCTTTAGGCTTTGACAAAACGGAAGTGATCAGTATCCCCATTGGCGAAGGGATAGACCATGAAAATGCTCTACAACAAATGCGCGTAGCGCTTGCGGCACAGCCTTGGGTAGAAAGCGTCAGCGCATCAGATCTCAACCTAGGCCGTGGCCGCGATGGGTCCATGTCAACCAGCCGCTTTGGCTTTGATTTCGAAGGACGACAGATCTACACCAATTTCATGCGCGTAGATTACGACTACCTAAAGACCCTCGGTATACAGCTCCTGCAAGGGCGAGACTTCGACCGCAGCTTCTCCAACGATACGCTTACCGTCATCATCAATAAGCAGATGGCGGCTCAGCTGGGCGGCGCTGACAAGGTATTGGGCAAGAACCTCAGCATGGATGGAAATCCGCATATCATCGGCATTATCGACGACTTCAACTACCAGGATCTACGCAGAAAGGTGGAACCATTAACCTTATCCATCAACCCCAACATCTTCTCCGTTGCTTATATCTTTGTTCGCGTGAAAACCGACAATCTAAGCGAGAGCATGACCAAGCTAGAGGAAATCTGGAAAAAGGTAAACCCAAAGGCTAACATCGCCGCATCCTACCTCGATGAAAATACGCAGAATATGTATCGCGACGAGCAACGCTTCGTGCAGATCGTCATCAGCGGAGCGGTTGTCGCCATAGCGATATCCTGCCTCGGTCTTTTTGCATTGGCTCTACTAATGATCAACAAACGCGTAAAAGAAATCGGAATACGAAAAGTATTGGGCTCTTCCGTCATGCAGATCGTTGTTTTACTGTCTAAAGAGTTTGTCAAGTTGATGCTCCTAGCCTTTATCATCGCGTCGCCGCTAGCCTGGTGGATGATGAACGCTTGGCTGCAGAGCTACGCCTACCGCATCGAAATCACCTGGTGGATGTTTGCCGCAGCCGGTGTACTGACAATTGGTATCGCGCTTGCAACCATCGCCTGGCAAACGTTGCGCGCCGCAACCAGCAATCCAGTCGATAGCTTGAGAGATGAGTAGGGAGTAAAAGTTACGCACTGCTTAGATTCGGAGCTACACGTTTTTAATTTTTATTTTTAACTTTTTAATTTCTTCATGTCCAGCATATACCTAACAACGAAAATCGCTTGGCGCAATTTGCGCAAGCACAAAGTACACAGCAGCATCAATATTGTAGGCTTACTGTGTAGCATGGCTTTTGTGCTGTTAATAAGCGCCTACATATGGCAGGCCTATCAGGTAAACGCTGGATTAAGAAACAAGGATAGGCAATTTGCTTTACAAAGCAGTTATAAACAACCTGGTATAGGGCTCGACCTGACGACAGTCGGCGCCTTGCCGCGTGCGCTCAAGGAGGAATATCCAGCGCTCGTTGCCAACTACTACCGGCTCGATGGCCTCTCCTGCATCATCTCCAACGGCAGGGAAGCCTTTGAAGAAAATGTATCCTTGGGAGATTCCACCCTACTCAGCATGTACGGATTCTCCCTAATACAGGGCAACGCCCACACGGCCTTATCCAATCCCTTTTCGGTGGTTATCGACGAACAGGCGGCTATGAAATATTTCGGAAAGAAAGAAGCTGTGGGCGAGCGACTGCGTATTCGCAACTTTGCGGGAGAGCAGCGCGATTTCGAAGTGACCGCCGTCATCCGCCAGGCATCCGAGAATTCCATTATGCGCCTGATGCCCAGTATGCAGACCGCGATTTTCCTTCCCATTAGTAGTGAGCAATATTTCGGACGCGACGTAAACAACTGGCAGAACCTATGGATTGCTGGCTTCATCGAGCTTCAGGAGGGCGTCACACCCGGGCAGCTCCAGCAGCCTATAAAAAAATTACTGAAACAGCATGCAGATAAACAGATTGCCGAAAACCTGCAGCCACAGCTGAAGCCCCTTGCTTCGTACTATCTAGACGACAATCAGGGAGCGATCAGACAGCTGCTCTTGGTACTAAGTTTGACGGCGGCTTTCCTTATCATCATGGCCATTATCAACTTTGTGAACCTCAGCATCAGCCAAAGCCTCACGCGGCTGAAGGAAGTAGGCCTGCGCAAGATCTTGGGCAGCAGCCGTAAACAGCTTATCGTGCAGCTTCTCGCAGAATACTGCTTGACGGTATGTATCGCAGGCCTGCTTGCACTGGCACTCTATCCGCTGCTCGCGCCTTGGTTTTCCTCCGTCATGATGAAAGACCTTCCTGCCCTATCTGGGCTTCCGTTCAGCTTTTTCGTGCTATTCTTCGCGGGCAATGTGGTTCTTGGCCTTCTAGCAGGTATTTATCCAGCATTGAAATTATCGAGCAATCCGGTTGTCAGTGCGGTCAAGAATCAATTGAACGAATATGGCGGCAAGCACCTTATCCGACGATCGCTCCTATTGCTGCAGTTTGCCGTAGCTGTGCTCGTGCTCATATCATCGGTCATCATCGCTAGGCAAGTGGATGTATTCATCAACGGACAGCTGGGCTACAACAAGGATTATTTGCTTACTGCGCAGGTTCCACGCGATTGGTCTGAAAGCGGCTTGCACAATATCCAGCAGGTACAGCAAGAGCTTCGGCAGCTAGCGCAGGTAAAAGATATCAGCCTCTCCTACGGCATCCCCAATTCCTTTGGCAACGGGATACAAACGGTTAGTAAAGTGGGCGCCGAAAAAGGGGTCGACGCCTTGGTCATCACCTCCGATCAGCATTTCGCCGCAACCTACGAGATACCCCTATTGGCTGGGCAGTTTTTCGCAGCACAAGAAGATCCCTCCATTTCCACCAAAGTGGTGATTAATAGAAAGGCCGCGCAAACACTGGGCTACGCCACAGTCGATGAAGCCATCGGGCAATCGATACAGCTTTTCGATGGCGAGTTTACCGGAACTATTGCCGGCGTCACCGAAGATTTCTATGCAAACTCGATGCACAGCGCATCACCGGCTGTCGTTTGGGTTCCCGTGCAGGCCAGCATGCAGTACCGCTTTCTGAGCATCCGCCTCCAAGCAGGCCCCATTGCCCCTGCCGTAGCTGCCTTGGAACGCCGATGGAAAGAGCTGATGCCCGACGCTCCGTTTCAATACAAGTTTATCGACGAGACGATTCAAGCCATGTATAGCACCGAAATACAGCTGAAACGCGCCGCGCAGACGGCCACAGCAATATCGATGCTCATCGTTCTGCTCGGCGTTATCGGCCTCACATCGCTTTCTATCAATCTGCGCCTGAAAGAGATTGGAATACGAAAGGTTTTAGGGGCCAACCTCCGAAATATGGTGCTTCTGTTCAGCAAGGAATTTTTCGTCATTTTTGCGATAGCCTTATGTGTCAGTATTCCTCTTACCTATTTCTTCATGCACCGGTGGCTGATGAACTATGCGGTAAAGATCGATCTGCAGCCGCTATTATTTATCATCCCAATCATAGGTTTATCCACGGTTTTACTTTTGTTTATCGCCGGGCTAGTGCTGCGAGCCAACACCCACAATCCTATAAAAAGCCTACGCGACGAGTAAGAGAAGAAGGATTTTCCAGAATATTTGGTTGAAAAGGTAAATACTCTTTATTTGCTTACTTTCCATACCTCTAGCCATTTCTTGAACTCGGAAGGCTTCGTACGGAATCGGGCGAAATTGCCTTCGTGCAAAGAGAGCAATTCGGTATCAACAACCTCCACAAACTTTATTCTGTCGTCTTCGGGAAGTTGTGCTGCATATTGTTCAATCGTCTTTACAGCATCTTTTTGCGGCATAGCATTGATGATGATTTCACTGATTACATTTCGAATGTCGTCACGATATTTCATCCGCAAGAGATCGGGTTCTCCCAAAGATTGCTTTATCGCCGCGTAACGCATTGCAGATCGTGTATAAGACCACAGGAAAACGTCCTTTAGCAATTCGATGCGGTTTAATTCATAAATACCGAGCAAACCTCTGATATATAGCTGTTGTGGTACATCGACAAATGCAAGTGGGGATAAGTTATATTTATTAAGAGGGATGTTCGCAGCCAATCGTGATACTCGCTTGTTAACATCATCGAATGGTTGCAGATACGGTAAATGTATCATGATAAAAAAAGCCTGCTCAAATGGATCTTGAATTTTTTCGGCCTTCTCCAATAGGATATCAAACATCTCCTCAATCAATTGCGGAATGCTCAATGGGGTAAAAACAGAATCAGCAATACCTACGCTGAATGTTCGCAAACGTCCTGAAGCCGCGGGATCGGGAAGTAATCCATCGGATAGAAGTGAATGCAAGTTTCGAATGGTGTAAATATTGAGGCCAATTTCTTCTCCGCTTTCCACCAAAAATTCGATCGCATCTTTATGATTAAGTATCATTTGAGCATCTGCGGCATTCTTATGAT